>Ga0155935_1292_pt1 | contig 35147 bp, 31 predicted proteins | sample RifCSPlowO2_02_FD_107589 | JGI IMG/M metagenome (GOLD analysis project Ga0155935, IMG submission 107589) | Betaproteobacteria bacterium RIFCSPLOWO2_02_64_14
CACCCGAATCGGGCGAGCGCGCCCCAATTCAGTGCTTTTCGCGGAATCGTTTTCGGGGTCGCGCGCCGTTTCTCCCTCGCGCAACCCTGGCACATGGCCGTGGTACGCATCTTGCATTCCGTCTTGTATACCGCATGAAATGCGGTTCGCCCAGGAAAGGAATGCGCCATGAATCGTCGTGAACTTCTGAAATCCGCTGGAGCTCTGGCCATCGGCTCGTCGATGCTGCCTTTCTTCAAGTCCGCCGCGTTCGCGGCGCCGAGCGACACGGTGGTCGTTCTGATCGGCAATACCATCAACAGCCTCGACATTCATCGCCCCGGAACCAACCGCCCGAGCTATCAGGTTGCGGTCAACGTCTACGACCGCCTGGTGACCTTCGGTACCCGGAAACTTGCCGATGGATCGCTCGCCTACGATTACGACAAGGTCGTACCCGAACTTGCCGAGAGCTGGGTCATCGCTTCGGACCGCAAATCGATCACCTTCAAGATCAAGCCCAACGCCGCCTTCTGGGACGGCAGCCCGGTCACCGCCGAAGACGTGAAGTGGTCCTTCGAGCGTGCGCTCGCGCTGGGCGGATTTCCGAAAGTGCAAATGGGCGCCGGCGGTTTCGTCGACCCGGCCCAGTTCGTCGCCGTCGATGCCAGGACCTTCCGCATCGACCTCAAGAAGCCGTCAAAGCTTTCGCTGCCGAACCTCGGCGTGCCGGTCGCGGTGGTCATCAACTCCAAGGTGGCGAAGTCCAAGGCCACGGCGAACGATCCCTGGGCGGCGGAGTACCTGCATCGCACGCCCGCCGGCAGCGGCGCCTTCAAGGTCGAGCGCTGGGATCCCGGCCAGCAGCTCGTTTACGTGCGCAACGATAAATGGGCCGGCGGACCGCTGCCGGCCGTGCAGCGGGTGATCATTCGCGAAGTGCCGGCGCAGGCGACACGCCGCGCGCTGATCGAGCGTGGAGACGCGCACCTCTCGTTCCAGATTCCCAACAAGGATGCACAGGAGCTCGCCGGGAACAGGAAGGTCGCGGTCACCGGCTCGCCGATCGACAACTGCCTGTACGTGGCGTGCCTCAACTACAACTTCGAGCCGTTCAAGGATCAGCGCGTGCGGCAGGCGGTCGCCTGGGCGATTCCCTACGAGCAGATCTTCAGGCAGGCCGCCTACGGCCGCGGGGTGCCGATGTGGGGCGGCACGACGGCGAAGCCCGCTTCCGCAGTGTGGCCGCAGCCGTTCCCCTATGGCACCGACCTCGCCAAGGCGCGCGCGCTGCTCGATCAGACCGCGCACAAGGCCGGTTTCGAGGTGCCCCTCTCTTTCGATTTGGGCGAGGCCGACTGGGGCGAACCCGCCGCCCTGCTGATCCAGGAAAGCCTAGGCAAGATCGGCATCAAGGTGACGCTGGACAAAGTGCCCGGCGCGAACTGGCGCACCGTCGCGCTGGTCGAGAAGAAGCTGCCGTTCCTGCTGGAGAACTTCGGCGGATGGCTCAACACGCCGTGCTATTACTTCTACTGGGCCTACATCAAGGGCAACCTGTTCAACGCCTCGAACTATGACGATGCGACGGTGAAAAAGCTGATCGACGAGACGCTGCACATGGAGAAGTCCGATCCGGCGTACGAACCCAGGATACGTCAGTTGATCCAGAAGGCCTTCGACGACGTGCCGCGCATTCCGCTGTGGCAACCGACCCTGGAATCGGCGATGGCGCCCAAACTGCACGGCTACCAGTTCTGGTTCCACCGCCAGGTAGATGCGCGTTCCTACAAGCTCGCGTAGCCGGTCGTGGGCCCGCTCACGATCGTCTTCGCGCGCTGCCTGCAGGCGATCCCGACGGTGTTCGGGATCGTCGTGGTCACGTTCCTGCTGACGCGGGCGCTGCCCGGCGATCCGGCGGCGTACTTCGCGGGCGCCTCTGCGACCGCCGAGTCAATCGCGGAAATCCGCGCGAAACTGGGGCTCGACCAAAGCCTGCCCGTGCAGTTCTGGACCTACCTGAAAGACCTTTCCAGCGGCGACCTCGGCCAGTCGATCTCCACCGGTCAGCCGGTGGCGGCCGAATTGCTGAGGCGGCTGCCCGCCTCGCTGGAACTCACGCTGACCGCCTTGTTGCTGTCGGTGGCGATCGCGATTCCGCTCGGGGTGCTCGCCGCCGTGCGCCAGGACAGCTGGATCGACCAGTTGTGCCGCCTCGTCGTTACCGCCGGTGTCAGCCTGCCGACGTTCTTCACCGGGCTGCTGCTCATCTACGTGCTGTATTTTCTGCTGGGACTCGCTCCCGCGCCGCTGGGACGCCTTGACCTGCTGCACGTGACGCCGCCGCAGGTGACCGGTTTTCTGGTGCTCGACGCATTGATCGCCCGCGAGTGGGCCACCGCGTGGTCCGCGGCGAGGCAGCTTGCGTTGCCCAGCATCACGCTGGCGCTGTTTACGCTGGCGCCGCTCGCGCGCATGACGCGCGCGGCGATGCTGCAGGCGCTCGCTTCCGAGTACCTGCGAACCGCGCGCGCCGCCGGCCTGTCACGCGGCCGCGTGTTGATGGTCTACGCGTTCCGCAATGCGCTGCTTCCGATCGTCACCACGCTGGGGATGGTGTTCTCGTTTTCGCTGGGCGCCAACGTACTCGTCGAAAAAGTCTTTGCGTGGCCCGGCATCGGTTCCTACGCGCTCGAGGCGCTGGTCGTCTCCGATTACGCCGCGGTGCAAGGTTTCGTCCTGTCGATGGCCGTGCTGTTCGTGTTGGTGAACCTGGCCATCGATATCGTGTACACGCTGATTGATCCCCGGATGCGCATCGAAGGATAGTACGGATGGCCGACGCCGCCTTTACGCCGCCACTCGCGCGGATCTCGCCGCCGCGCTCCGCGTTCACGCGCAGTTTCGCCCATTTCCGCTACGTGATGACCTCCAATCCCATCACGTTTCTCGCGTTCCTGCTGCTCGCCGGAATGATCGTCATCGCGGCCTTCGGGCCGGCGTTGGTGCCGCACGACCCGCTGGCGACGCTCGCAGACAAGGCGCTGAAGCCGCCCAGCGCGCAACATTGGTTCGGCACCGACCAACTGGGCCGGGACGTGTTCTCGCGCGTGATCATCGCCACGCGGCTCGATATGCTGATATCCGTGTCGGCGGTGGCGATGTCGTTCGCCTGCGGCGCCACGCTGGGCGCGTTCGCCGGATACTGGGGCGGCTGGTTCGACCGGCTCTCCGGACGGGTGCTCGACACCATCATGGCTTTCCCGCTGTTCGTGCTGGCGATGGGCATCGTCGCCGCCGCCGGCAACACCATACAGAACATCGTCATCGCCACTGCGATCATCAACCTGCCGTTTTATGCGCGGGTGGCGCGCGCCGAGGTGTCGATCCGCCGCAACGCCGGCTACGTGCAGGCGGCGCGGCTCTCCGGCAATTCGGAGTTCCGCATCCTGCTCCTGAAGATCCTGCCCAACACGCTGCCGCCGATGATGGTGCAGTTGTCGCTCAACATGGGCTGGGCCATCCTGAATGCCGCCGGGCTGTCGTTCATCGGGCTGGGTGTGCGGCCGCCGACCGCGGAGTGGGGCATCATGGTCGCCGAGGGCGCCAACTATATCGTTTCCGGTGAATGGTGGCTCGCGCTGTTCCCGGGCGCGGCGCTGATGCTGGCGGTGTTCACGTTCAACCTGCTGGGTGACGGATTGCGCGACCTGGTCGATCCGCAGCGGCGCACATGATCCAGCCCCTGCACAATCCGCCGCTGCTTGCGGTCAGAGACCTGTGCGTGGAGTTCGCCACGCGCAGGGGCCCGGTCACCGCGGTGCGCGCGGTCAGCCTGCAGGTCGCCAAGGGCGAGACCCTGGGCGTCGTCGGCGAATCGGGGTCCGGCAAGTCGGTGACCTCGTACGCCGTCATGCGCATACTCGACCGCGCCGGCCGCATTGTCTCCGGAGCCATCGAGTTCGGCGGCATCAACCTGAACGGCGCTGACGAGCCCACGATGAGCGACCTGCGCGGCCGCGAGATCTCCATGATCTTCCAGAATCCGCGCGCGGCGCTGAATCCGATCCGTCCGGTGGGCAAACAGATCGAGGACGTGCTGATCCGCCACGCCCAGGCGACCCACGATCAGGCGCGGGCGAAAGCGATCGCGGCGCTGGAGCACGTACGCATCCGTCACGCCGCGCAACGCTATCACGCCTACCCGTTCGAGCTCTCGGGCGGCATGTGCCAGCGCGTGGTGATCGCGATCGCGCTCGCCTGCAGGCCCCAACTGCTGATCGCCGACGAGCCGACCACGGGGCTTGATGTCACCACCCAGAGAGCGGTCATGGAACTCGTCCGCGACCTGACGCGCTCCGATGGCATGTCGACACTGCTGATCACCCACGACCTTGGGCTGGCCGGTGAATACTGCGATCGCATCGTCGTCATGGAGCAGGGCCAGGTCGTCGAGCAACAGGACACCCGGGCCCTGTTCACCACGCCGGCCCACCCCTACACGCAGCGCCTGATTCGCTCCACGCCGCACGCGGCGCGCACGATCCGCGACCTGCTGCCGGAGGACCTGCGCCTGCCGCAACCGCCCGCTGCTTCGCCGGCGGGCACGGGTACGCCGCTGCTGGAGGTGCGCAATCTCGTAAAAGTGTTCGATCCGCCGGGCGGCCTGCTGCAGCGTCTGAAATCCCGCGGCAAGTCCGCCGCCGGGACTTTCCGCGCGGTGGACGGCATCAGCTTCGGAATTACCCGCGGCGAGAGCGTCGGCCTCGTCGGCGAATCGGGCTGCGGAAAATCGACGACCTCGGCAATGATCATGCGCCTGCTCGACGCGACCTCGGGCAGCATTCTTTTCAAGGGACAGGAATTGACCGCGGTGCCGGCGGGCGAGTTTGCACGCTCGCCGCTGCGCCGCGAATTGCAGATGGTGTTCCAGGATCCCCACGAAAGCCTCAATCCGCGCGCAACCGCCGCGCAGGCGATAGCCGATCCGCTCCTGCGGCTCGACGGCATGTCAGGCGCCGCGCAGATCCGTGCGCGCGTGGAGCGACTCGCGGCGCAGGTCGGGCTGCCCCTCGATCTGCTCGACCGGCTGCCGCACCAGCTTTCGGGCGGACAGAAAGCGCGCGTCGGGATCGCGCGCGCCATCGCCACGCACCCGGAGTTGCTGATCCTCGATGAACCGACCGCCGCGCTTGACGTATCGGTGCAAGCCGTCGTGCTCAACCTGCTGTCGGACCTCAGGGCCGAGTTCGGCATGAGCTATCTTTTCGTAAGCCACGACCTCGAGGTCGTGCGGCTGATGTGCAAGCGCGTCATCGTCATGCGCGCGGGGCGCATGGTCGAAGAGGGCCTCACGGAACAAGTTCTCTCCGCGCCGGAGGCTGACTATACCAAGGAGCTGCTGGCGGCCATTCCGCGGCCGGCGCACCTGTTGCATCGCGTAAGCCACACCAAGGTGGCGCGGGCATGAGCGCGCCCATAAGCGTCGCCGAAATGCGCGACGCAATCGCGGCAGGCCGCATCTCCCCGCCCGAGTCCCTGCGCCAGCGCTGGCAGCAGCTTTGCAGGCTCAATGAACCAGTGCGCGACCCGGCCTGGATCTCACTTGCCACCGAGCCGCAACTCGAAACTCAGCTCGCCGCGCTGGCCGAGCGCGCGCTGGAGGACTGTCCGCTTTACGGCGTGCCGTTCGCGGTCAAGGACAACATCGACGTCGCCGGCTGGACGACGACGGCGGCCTGTCCCGAGTTCGCCTACGTTGCCACGCACACTGCACAAGTGGCAGCTCGGCTCATGCAGGCTGGAGCGGTGCTCCTCGGCAAGACCAATCTCGACCAGTTCGCCACAGGGCTGGTCGGCACCCGCTCGCCGTACGGCCGCGTGCCCAACGTTTTCAACGCGGAACACATCTGCGGCGGATCGAGCTCCGGCTCGGCCTCGGTGGTGGCGCGCGGGTTGGTGGGTTTTGCGTTGGGCACCGACACCGCCGGGTCGGGGCGCGTGCCGGCGGGGTTCAGCAACCTGATCGGCGTGAAGCCCACGCCCGGCGTCATCAGCAATGCCGGAGTCGTGCCGGCCTGCCGAACGCTCGACTGCGTCTCGCTGCTGACGCTGACTGCAGCCGACGCGGCCACGGTGTATTCCGTGATCGCGGCGCGCGACGCGCTGCCTCCCGCAGAAGCGATATACAACCGGCCGGAGTGCGCGCGCTACGCGCTGCCGCCGCGCCCGCGCGTCGGCGTTCCGCGCGATCCGTTTTTTGCGAGCGATGCTTACCGCGAACTGTTCGAGGCGAGCCGCGGGCATCTGCAGACGCTGCCATGCGTGCACGGCACCTTCGATCTCGCGCCGTTCACGGAAGTGGCCGCGCTGCTTTATCAGGGGCCATGGACGGCGGAGCGTTACGCCGTTGCCGGCGCGCTGGTCGAGCGCCGCCCGCCGGGCATCGATCCGGTGGTCGCCGAGGTCATCGGCACCGGCAAACAGTACACCGCCGTTGACGCCTTCAACGCGTTATACCGCGTGCGGGAACTCGAAGCGCGGACACGGCACGTCTGGGACGAATTCGATCTCCTGATGGTGCCCACCGCGCCCGGCCTGCCGAAACTGGCGGATATCGCGGCCGAACCGATCCTGCGCAACAGCGAACTCGGCACCTACACCAACTTCGTCAACCTGCTGGGTCTTGCCGCAGTGGCGGTGCCCTTCGGCTTCACCGCAGACGGCCTGCCGTTCGGCGTGACGTTCATCGCGCGCGGCGGCAGCGACTGGGCATTGATAGAGTTCGCTGCGCAATGGCAGCGCTCGCGGGAATTGCCGCTGGGCGCGCACCTGCGCCAGCTCCGATCCGCCGACACGCGGATCACGGCCACGCCGCCGGGCGCCATCCCGCTGGCGGTGGTCGGCGCGCACATGCAGGGCATGCCGTTGCATCATCAACTGACGGCGCGCGGGGCGCGGCTCAATGCGGTGACGCGTACGGCAGCGTGCTACCGACTCTACAGCCTCAATGGAACGGATCCGCCCAAACCGGGACTGGCGCGCGCCGATGCCGGCGCGGCGATCGCGGTCGAGGTCTATGACATGCCTCCGGACACGCTCGGCACGCTGCTTGCCGAAATTCCGCCGCCGCTGGGACTGGGCACGATCGAGTTGAACGACGGTACCTGGGTGAAAGGCTTCATTTGCGAGCCGCAGGCGTTGCGGGACGCGCAGGACATTACCGCCCACGGCGGCTGGCGCGCGTATGCACTCGCGAATGCACTAAAAGGAACGTGACCATGGCGAAAATCATTGCCATCGACAAGGAATCGGTCAGCCTCGCCGATTACGCTTACGACGAAATCAAGAGGCGTATTTTCGATTTCGGGCTGATGCCCGGCGAGCGCTTTTCGGAATCCGAACTTGCACAGCAAATCAATGTCAGCCGCACGCCGCTGCGGCAGGCGCTGCAGCGCCTGCAGCATGGGGGGTTCGTCGAGGCGATCCCGAAAGTGGGGTGGCTGATCCCGCCTCTGGACTTCGAAAAATTCGACGAGCTGTACGAATTCCGGGTTCTGATCGAGTGCCATGCCGTGCACGCGCTGTGTGCGGCCGAAACGGACCGTTCGACGCTGCACGAGCTTTCCCGAGCATGGCAGGTTCCCTTAAAGGAGAGGCTGCAGGACCCGAACAAGGTCGGCGCCGTCGACGAGGTCTTTCATATCCAGATCGTCGAGTGCACCGGCAACGGCGAGATGCTGCGCACCTACCGCGAGATCACGGAGCGCATGCGCATCATCCGGCGGCTCGACTTCTACAAGCCCGAGCGCATTGCCGCGACCTACGACGAACATGCCGGGATTCTGGCCGCGATCCAGAAGGGGCGGGGCGATGAGGCGCAGCGGCTGCTCCGCGCGCATATCGCGCACAGCAGGATCGAGGTGCGGAAGATTACGCTCGGGATGCTATACCAGGCGGGCGAGCGCAGCGCGGCAGCGCGCAAACACGATTAGCGAGCGGGCATTCGACGATCGGGCGAGAAAAACGTCTACGTGCGGAAATCGTCCGGCGGATAGACGAGGCCCGACAAGACTCGTCAAGCAACTGGCTCCAGATAGATCGTCGCTTCCAGCTTGACCAGCCTGCGGGCAAGCTCGATTCCCAGCCGGCGCCAGAGTTCGGGGCAGTGGGCTGCGATCTCCGTGAATTTCTGCCCGGATATCTGTGCCACCACGACGGTGTCAATTGCATCGACTGTCGCCGACCGCCCCTTGAACGGCTCCAACAGGGCGATTTCTCCCGTGTGCATTCCCGCGCCAACGGTTGAAACCTCGATTTCACCCAAGCGCACGGAAACCTGCCCGGCGAGTATCAAGTACACGTCGGTACCCCGATCTCCTCGAGCGAAAAGACGCGCGCCGGGGGCGAATTCCCTGAGCTGCGCTGCCGAGGCGATCTTGTCGGCGACGTCCGTATTTCCGTCAACCAGGAACTGGCTGCGCAGCGCGTTCAGGAGCGCGGCACGTCCATCTCTACCCTGAAATCGTTCCAACATGGCCTATGTCCTCCTGCGGGGCAATCCCGCGACCGTGGTTCACCAGGGACACTCGACCGAGAAAGCAACGCGCTTTCTCGGAGGGGAGAAAGCCAGTTGGACTACGAGAGCGATCGTCGGGCGGCAAAAAAAGATTACCGGCAGCCCCACTACCCGCCCTCGGCAATCCCTCGGTCATGGAGCGCGGTGCTCTGTAGACCAGTGACTTTGCGTCCCCGCCTTTCGGTCGGGTTTGCCCTTTTCGAAGTTGAGGAGAATCGCACGCAGGCGATTTCTCACTCGGCTTTCACGATATCCCCAACGGTGCCAATAATACTATGCCATTTATCACAAATCGATCATTTTCTAGAGGAAGTGCGAGCATGAGCGTTGCTCGCACCGCGCCTGTCCGCGGCTGGCAGGAAATTGTCGCCTCCGGGCGACAATTTCCTAGCGGTGCAAGTCGCGACTGATGAATTCGCCGTTGAGCGGAGCGGACATGTCGCTCGCAAGCAAGACTACGACGTTCGAGAAATCATCCGGCTGGTAGACGAAGCCCGCAGCGAGCAGGCGCTTGATCTCTTCTTCGGTCTTGCCGACGCGCCACAACGGCGTGTCCGTCGCGCCGGGTCCGAAGCAGTTGATACGCACGCCGGTGTCCTTCAGTTCGAGCGAAACGGCGCGCGTGAAGCCGATGATCCCGGCCTTGGAGGCCGAATAGGCCGATCCCCTGGGCTGGCCCCGGATGCCCGTGCCGGAGGCCGTGCTCAACACGACGCCGCATTTGCGCGGAAGCATGCGCCGGATCGCGGCGCGCGCGCCCAGGTACACGCTCTTGAGATTGAGCGTGATCACCGCGTCCCACGTTTCCTCCGTCATGTCCACGAGCGCCACGCGCGGAAACATGCCGGCGATGTTGAGCAGAACGTCGAGCGGGCCGAACTCTGCCTCTGTGCGATCGAGCAACTGCTCGAATTGCGCCGCCTGGGTGACGTCCGCCTGGACCGCGACGGCCCGGCCACCGGCCTTGACGATCGCGTCCGCCGTCGCCTGCGCCGCGGCGAGGTTGATGTCGGAAACGGCAACGGCCGCGCCGGCTTGTGCCATGGCGAGACCGTAACAGCGGCCCAGCCCGCCGCCGCCTCCGGTCATTGCAATCGACTTTCCTTCGAGCAGTTTCATGCGCCTCTTCCTTTTCGTGGAATGCGATCAATGTTCATCTTAAGGCATAATCCACACGCGGCGGGCGAGCCGGTAAGAGGATGCGTCCGGCACGCGCGGCACGCGAGGATCGCCGCCGTGAGGAAGCAGTTCGACACAACGATCCAGGAGGAAAAAGATGAAAACCATGAAAGCGGCAAGCCTGCTGCTCGCCGCGATATGCCTGCACGTGTCTTCGCAGGCGTATGCCCAGGACTATCCGTCGCGGCCGATCCGGCTGGTCGTCCCCTGGCCGCCCGGCGGTATCACCGATGTCATTTCCCGCAGCCTGGGCGCCGTGCTGTCCGAATCGCTCGGGCAGCAGGTGGTCCCGGACAACCGTCCGGGCGCCGCGGGAACACTGGGCGCCGCCATCACGGCCAAGTCGAACCCCGACGGCTATACCCTGATGATGCACGACGTGCCGAGCCATGCCATCAGCGCGACCCTCTACAAGAGGCTGAGCTATGACCCGCTGAAAGACATCGAACCGGTCGCACTGCCGTCGCGCTCGCCGCTGGTGCTCGTCGTCAATCCCAAGTACGGCTTCAAGTCGATCCCGCAACTGATCGACTATGCAAAGAAGCACGCCGGCGATTTCGCTTTCGCTTCTTCCGGTCCCGGCTCCATCACGCATCTCACCGGGGAGCGGTTCATCCGCGAGACCGGGATCAAGCCGCTGCACGTGCCCTACAAGGGCGGCGGGCCGGCCACGGCTGCTCTGGTCGCGGGAGAGGCCGGGATGTACTTTGCGTGCATTTCCGCCGCCATTCCGCACATCAAGTCCGGACGGCTGACCCTCCTGGGCATCACCTTGCCGAAGCGCTCGCCGCTGTATCCGGATACCCCGGCGGTCGCGGAAGCGATCCCCGGATTCATCATGGGATGCAACACCGGGTTTTTCGCGCCCAGCGGCACGCCGCCGAAGATCCTCGACCGGCTGCACGCGGAAATCATGAAGGCGGTGACACGGCCGAGAATGAAAGACGTGCTTACCGCGAACGCGGCCGAACCGGCACCGTACACGCGGGCCCAGTTCAAGCAGCACGTGGCCGATGAAGTGCGCGCCTGGGGCAAAGTGGTGCGCGCGTCGGGGCTGAAGGTCGACTGAACCCGCCGATGAAACGATCGTTCGCGCAACGCATCGCCGCGATGAACGCGATGTACAAACTCGCCGCCAACGACCGCCCTTCGTTGCCCGCGGACGTAGCGGACCGCCTGGTCAAGTTCAAGGCCACGCTGCTCGACGAAGTGCACGAGATCGACGGGATCGTCGCGCTCTCGAAAAACGGCGCCGCGCCGACGGATGTCGCAGTGGCGATTGCGGACCTGCTCGGCGACATCATGGTCTACTGCCGCTCCGAGGCGTTGAAGTACGGCCTGCCGCTGGAAGATGTGCTGGACATCATCATGGACAGCAACGAGAGCAAGCTGGATGCGAACGGCAACCCGATCTTCGACGCGAACGGCAAGTTTCTCAAGGGGCCGAACTACTGGAAGCCGGAACCGAGGATCAGGGCGCTGCTGGAAGAGCGCGGCGTTCGGGCCGCGCCCTAAGAACCCGCAGCAGCGCTGCGAAGCGGTCTCTACTTGAGCGGAACGAACGCCCCGGCCTTGTCAGTCAGCCGCGCGGTTTCACCCACGTCTCCGACCACGCCAGGCACGCGCTCGTGCACTGCCGGTCGCCGCGCATTTCCAGCCACGGCACGTCAGGCGCGAAGCGCCCGTCGCTCTCGATCTGTGCCGATTTGGCGGGAAAAAAAGTACTGAACACGCCCAGCGGACGGTTGCTCGTGCCCGGCGCCATGGTGAGCACGAACGGCTCGATGCAGTCATACCAAGTGAGCACGATGCGCCCGGCGCCTGAGACCACCGTTTCCACCGCCGTCGAGCGCGGGTCGCCGGCGCGGGAGAACTGCGCGTCGAGCACCGGCAGCGCGGTGTCCGCGAAGGCGGGATAAAGGAAGGTCTCGATGGTGCGTTGCAGCCAGCGCGCCACCGCCACGTTATCGCTGTAGATTCGCACGCGGTCTTCGGTGAGCGGCGATTTCACGAACATCGCGTGGCCTGCGCCGGCCGGGCACCACAGCACGCGCCAGTGACTCACGCGCGAGGTGTGCGTCTTGCCGCCATCCGCGCTCAACCGGATGAAGGAGTTTTCGCCGGTCATCAGAACTTCGTTGGGATCGACGGGCTGTGCCACGATATCCTCCTACGTGATGGCTGCTGCTATTTTGCAGCGCGCGCTTCGGCCAGCAGGCGCACCACGTCCTTGCCGGTGCGCGACTTGTCCCGGTTCTCCGGCGTCTCCTTGCCAAGCGCCGTGCCGGCGACGAACTGGAAGATGTCCGCCTCTCCCTGGAACACCTTCGGGCCGATGCCGGCCGCGCTCAGGGTTTTGGAGATCTCGATCATCTCCGGCACCCAGCGGTAGGCCTTGGGCGCGATCGAAGGAAACTGGCCGAGGATGAAATCGACGAGATCGGAGCGAGAAGTACGCAACTGTTTCTCCAGCAGCTCGTCCACGCCCAGGCGCTTGGCCGCAACCATGATTTCCAGCCATAGTCCCTGCGTGCCCTTGTTGATCGCGCTGTAGCACATCTTGACCGCACTCGCGTCCGCGATGCGCTCGCTCACCACGTGCACGTTCAACTGCGGGCCAGCGAGGGCAGTGAGATCTGCGGCGCCGGGGCCCGAGACGTAGAGGTTGGTCTTCGCGGTTCCGCGCGGCGGCGACCCGATGATGCCGCCGTCGAGAAAGCGTCCCCCCGCGCCTTCGATCAGGCGCGCAATTTCATGCACTGTGGGAGGCGCGATCGCGTTGCAGTCGGCGACGAGCGTCTTGTGGCCGCCGGCCCGAATCGCGGCTGCCGCCTCGCGCGCGAAATCGACCGCGGCGCCCGGATTCATGACCGAAAGCACGACATCGCATTCGGCGACGAGCCGCGCGATCGTGCCGACGTCGGTCAAACCCGCCTCGCGCGCGAGCGTGCGGCTGCGTTCGCTGCGCTTGTCGAGCGCGGTGCAGACGGTAAAGCCCTTGTCCTTGATCCGCATCGCGACTGCCTGCCCCATGTCGCCGGGCGTCATCAATCCGACTTTCTCGATCTTCACGGCGTTGCCTTTCAGGTGATTTGAGAATGCGCAAACATACCACGGCGGGCGCGACCGCGCACTTCTGTCCAGGCGCGCCTGCCCGTGGAACCGGGAAGTTCGGGCTGCGCGCAGACTTGCCCAGGCCGGCAAAGCGCGGCAAGATGCGTCCGGGTCGCAGTAGCGGCCGCGCCCAGAGGGAAGAGGATATGAAGACCGCAATCGCATCTGCCGTTCATCCGCGGTTCCAGAGTTGACGCGCGACACGGGGATGTCCGTTTAGGCCGGTCGCATTCGTGGAGATCGCCCGCGAGTTTGCCCGCTACCTCGTCGCGTCACGTCTCGACGTGGTGCCGCAATCGGTGCGGCACGAAGCAGTGCGCTCGGTGCTCAACTGGGCCGGCTGCGCGGTGGGCGGCTCGCGGCATGAAGCGATAAACCGCGCGCTCGCTGCGATCGCACCCATCAGCGGTCCGGCCCAGGCAAGCGTGCTCGGGCGCACGGAACGCACCGATATCGCTCACGCCGCGCTTATCAACGGCATGAGCGCGCACGTGCTCGATTTCGACGACACGCACCTGCGCACCCTGCTGCACCCGAGCGTGCCGGTGGCATCCGCCTTGCTCGCGCTGGCCGAGCGTCAGCCGATGACCGGCGCGGATTTTCTGCACGCGTTCATCCTCGGCATCGAGATCGAATGCCGCATCGCCAACGCCATCTACTTCGCCCACAACACCGATTGGTATGTCACCGGCACCGCGGGCGTGTGCGGCGCCGCTGCCGCGACCGGCAAGTCACTGGGACTGGACGAGGGTCGGCTCGCGTGCGCCATCGGCATCGCGTGCGCGCAGGCAGCAGGGATGCGCGAAATGGCGGGCACCATGACCAAGAGCTTCATCCATGGCCGCGCCGCGCAGAATGGGCTGCTCGCCGCGCTGCTCGCGGGGCAGGGCTTCACCAGCGCCGAGTCGGCGCTCGAAGGCAAGCATGGTTTCTTCGCGGTCATGGCGCAGCGCTGCGACCTCTCGCAGATCGTTTCGGGTCTTGGCGAAACGTTCGAAATTGCGCTCAACACCTATAAACCCTATGCCTGCGGCGTGGTGGCGCACCCCGTGATCGAGGCGTGCATCCGGCTGCGCGAGGCGCATGGCGTGCGCGCGGACGATGTCGAAAGCATCACGCTCGAAGTCCACCCGAAGGCGCTGGAACTTGCCGGCATCAAAACGCCCCCAAGTGGCCTCAAGTCGAAATGGAGCCTCTACCACTCGGCAGCCGTGGCGCTCGTCGACGGCGCCGCGGGCGAACATCAATACACCGACGCGCGCGTGCATGATCCGGTGGTCGCGACCCTGCGGGGGCGGGTGGTAGCGCAGCCCAATCTCCAATTCGCCGAGGTCGAAGCACGGGCAACCTGCCGGCTGAAAGATGGCCGCTCGCTCACCCAGCACATCGACAAAGTGATCGGGAGCAGCGAACGACCAATGAGCGACCGCGCCCTGGAAGAAAAAGTCGCAGGCCTGTGCGAAGGTATACTGTCCCCGCAAAGGGCACGCGCCCTCATCGCAACCTGCCGGGCGCTGCCGACGCTCGCCGCTGCGGGTTCGGTCGCGCGCGCCGCCGTTCCGTGATCATTCATCTCGAATGCATGCAAACGTAAACACCCTGCTTCGCGGCCCGCTGTTCGAGCGGACATTCTTCTATCTGCGGCACGGCGAGACCGAAGCCAACCGTCTCGGCCTGATCACCGGCGCGACCGACATCGAGCTGAACGCCCGCGGACGCGAACAGGCGCTGGCCGCAGTGGCGCTGGTCAAAGCGCTGGAGGTGGATGCCGTCTATTCGAGCCCGCTCGTCGTCGCCCACTCCGGCGTGTTTCGCGTGCTGTGCCGGGCACTGGAGATCACCGCGCCTGCCGCGCCCATAGACAACGCACTGCCGCTGCGCCTCACGCCGCCGGCGGCCGCAGGAGCGCCGTGGTTGCTCGAGCGCGCCTGATCTGCTGCGTCATCGGGGCGATCATGAAATAATGTGACTCCCGGTATACCACCGCTTCAAGCAGAGGTTCACGTGGAAAGACTGACTACGCGCCTGCGTCAACTTCTCGCGCGGCCGGAGTGCACCGTGGCGCCGGGCGTCGCCGATGCGCTCGCCGCGCGGCTGGTGGCGCGCGAAAGTTTCGATGCCGTATACATGACCGGCTTCGGCACCAGCCTCACGCGGCTTGGCATGCCCGACGTCGGGCTGCTCACCGCGAGTGAAATGGTGGACAACGCCGGCCGCATCGTGGATGCGTCGGGCCTGCCGGAGATCCAGCAGCTCGAGGAACGCTACGGCGTGCCCGAGGATCAGCGGGCCGCGCTGTGAGCGAACGGCCGTTCAGGATCCTCGGGATCCAGCAGATCGCGATCGGCGCGCCCGACAAGAGGCGGCTGCGCGCGCTGTGGGTCGATGCGCTGGGGCTGGCGGTGACCGGAAGTTACCGCAGCGAACGCGAGAACGTCGACGAGGATATCGCGGTGATCGGCAACGGACCGTTGGGCTGCGAGGTGGACCTGATGCAGCCGCTCGATCCCGCCCGCAGACCGGCGGTGCACGAGCCGCCGCTGAATCACGTCGGACTGTGGGTGGACGATCTCGCCGCCGCGATCGAATGGCTCTCGGCGCGCGGCGTGCGATTCGCCCCCGGCGGCATCCGCAAGGGCGCCGCGGGGCACGACATCTGTTTCATCCATCCCCGCGGCAACGACGCTTCACCGGTGAGCGGCGAAGGCGTCCTCATCGAACTCGTGCAGGCCCCACCCGAGGTGATTGCTGCGCTGTCCGACAAGCGCGCCGGGTGATCAGTGAACCGGCGAGCGCACCCCGATCGGTTCGACGGGTCGGATCACGGATCACGGTTCACGCATTTCCGATCTCGTGCCACCTGCGTTGATCGGCGTGCATCGGCGGTTATTCTCTCTTACAGGTCATTCAAACCGCAGGATCGGCTGATCGACCGCGACGCTCTCGCCCTGCTTCGCCAGCACCTCGGCGACGACGCAGTCGCGGTCCGCCTTGAGGATGTTTTCCATCTTCATCGCCTCTATCACCGCGAGTTTCTCGCCGGCCTTCACCTCCTGGCCCGGCTGCACCGCCAGCTCGGTGACCAGCCCCGGCATCGGCGAGAGCAGGAACTTCGACAGATCCGGCGCCGGTTTCTCCGGCATGAGCGAGAGCAGGTGTGCATCGCGCGCCGTCATCACCATCGCCTCAGCCTGCGTCCCGCAGTGGATGATGCGGTACTTCAACCCGCGGCGCTCGATCTGCAGGCAGATGCGTTCGCCGTCGCATGTGCCCTGGAACAGGAGTTCTCCCAGTTTCCAGTTGGAGATCAGTTCGCGGGTCTCGCCGTCGCATGAAATGAAATAGCCGCCGGCGGCAGGCGTGAGCTGCAGCGCGTACTGGCGGCCCCCCATCAACACCACCCAGTCGCGCCCCACCGTACGGCTGCGGCCGTTGAACTGGCCCGTCACCTTGTATGCGCGGGTGATGTATTTCAGGCGGGCGAACGCGGCGACGCTCGCCAGCAGCAGCGGGTCTTCGTGCACCAGGTTGGCCGCGTGGAATCCGTCCGGATACGCCTCGGCCATGAAGCCGGTGTTGAATGTCCCCGCGACAAAGTGCGGGTGCTGCATCAGTGCGGCCTGGAACGCGATGTTCGACGAGACGCCGCGGATCACGAATGCGTTCAGCGCATCGCGCATGCGGGCAACGGCCGCTTCGCGCGTCGCGCCGTGACAGATGAGTTTCGCGATCAGCGAATCGTAGTGAATCGGAATCTCGCCGCCCTCGAAAACGCCGGTGTCCACGCGCACCGCTCCCGCCGTCTCTTCCGGCGGCATGTATTTGACGAGCCGTCCCACCGAAGGCAGGAAGTTGCGCAGCGGATCCTCGGCATTGACCCGGCATTCGATCGCCCAGCCGTTCAGTTTCACGTCCTGCTGGGCGAGCGGCAGCTTCTCCCCTGCCGCGACGCGGATCATCAGCTCGACGAGATCGAGCCCGGTCACCATTTCGGTCACGGGATGCTCGACCTGGAGGCGCGTGTTCATCTCGAGAAAGTAGAAGCGTCGGTCGCTGCCGACGACGAACTCCACCGTGCCGGCCGACTCGTAGCGCACCGCTTTCGCCAGCGCCACCGCCTGTTCGCCCATGGCCTTGCGAGTAGCCGCGTCGAGAAACGGCGACGGCGCCTCCTCGGCGAGCTTCTGATGGCGGCGCTGAATCGAGCATTCGCGCTCCCCCAGGTGCACCACGTTGCCATGCGCGTCGCCCAGCACCTGGATTTCGACGTGGTGCGGTTGCTCGATGAATTTCTCGATGAACACGCGGTCGTCGCCGAAAGCGTTCAGCGCTTCGCTGCGGCAGGAGGCGTAGCCCTCGCGGCACTCGGCATCATTTGCCGCCACGCGCAGCCCCTTGCCGCCGCCGCCCGCGCTCGCCTTGATCATCACCGGGTAGCCGACCTCGCGCGCGATTTTCACCGCCTGGCCCGCGCTCGTGATCGCGCCGTTGTGGCCGGGAATGGCGTTCACACCCGCGCCGAGCGCCAGCTTCTTCGAGGCAATCTTGTCGCCCATCACCTCGATCGCCGCTGCCGTCGGGCCGATGAAGACGATGCCCTCCCCATCCAGGCGCCTGCGGAAGTCTGCGTTCTCGGACAGAAACCCGTAACCCGGATGGAGCGCTTCGGCAGCGGTCTGCCGGCAGGCCGCGACGATCCTGTCCATTGAGAGATAGGACTCGCGCGAAGGCGGGGCACCGATGCACACCGCCTCGTCGGCGAGCGCCACGTGAAGCGCATCCTCGTCGGCCTCGGAATACACCGCGACCGTGGCGATACCCATCCTGCGCGCCGTCCGGATGACGCGGCACGCGATCTCGCCCCGATTGGCGATCAGAATTTTACGGAACATGTTTCTTCTTGTCGGTGACGGAGGAGCCCCTCGCCCCTCACCCTTCCGCCTTCGTCCTTCCGCCTTCATCCTTCAAAGGGGGATGTTGCCGTGCTTGCGCCACGGATTCTCGAGCTTTTTGTCGCGCAGCATCGCGAGCGAGCGGCAGATGCGCCGGCGCGTTTCGTGCGGCATGATGACGTCGTCGATGTAGCCGCGCTGGCCGGCGATGAACGGATTGGCGAACTTCTGCCGGTATTCCTCGGTGCGCAGCGCGATCTTCGCCGCGTCGTCGAGTTCCTTGCGGAAAATGATCTCGACCGCGCCCTTCGGCCCCATCACCGCGATCTCGGCCGACGGCCACGCGAAGTTCACGTCGCCGCGCAGGTGCTTGGAGCTCATCACGTCGTAAGCGCCGCCGTACGCCTTGCGGGTGATGACCGTGACCTTGGGCACCGTGCATTCGGCATACGCATAGAGCAGCTTCGCGCCGTGCTTGATGATGCCGCCGTATTCCTGCGCGGTGCCGGGAAGGAAGCCCGGCACGTCAACGAAGGTGACGATCGGGATGTTGAAGGCGTCGCAGAAACGCACGAAGCGCGCCGCCTTGATCGCGCTCTTGATGTCGAGACAGCCGGCGAGCACCAGCGGCTGGTTGGCGACGATGCCGACGGTGGAACCCTCCATGCGCGCGAAGCCGATGATGATGTTGCGCGCGTGACCCGGCTGCAGCTCGAAGAAGTCGCTCTCGTCGACCACCTTGAAGATGAGCTCCTTCATGTCGTAGGACTGGTTGGGATTGTCGGGGGCGAGCGTGTCGAGCGAGTCGTCGATACGGCCGGCCGGATCCTCGGTCGGCACCACCGGCGGCTGCTGGCGATTGTGGGAGGGCAGCAGGCTTACCAGCCGCCGCACCATCATCAGCGCCTCGACGTCGTTTTCGAACGCGAGATCGGCGACCCCGGACTTCGTGGTGTGGGTGACGGCGCCGCCGAGCTCCTCGGCACTGACTTCCTCGTGCGTCACCGTTTTCACCACTTCCGGGCCGGTCACGAACATGTACGAGGTGTCCTTCACCATGAAGATGAAATCGGTCATCGCGGGGGAGTACACCGCCCCGCCGGCGCACGGCCCCATGATGAGCGAGATCTGCGGGATCACGCCCGACGCTTCCACGTTGCGCTGGAACACCTCGGCGTAGCCGCCGAGCGAGGCGACGCCCTCCTGGATGCGCGCGCCGCCGGAGTCGTTGATGCCCACCACCGGCGCGCCGACTTTCATGGCATGGTCCATGATCTTGCAGATTTTCTCCGCGTGCGCCTCGGAGAGCGCGCCGCCGAACACCGTGAAATCCTGGCTGAACACGAAGGTGAGCCGCCCGTTGATCGTGCCGTAGCCCGTCACCACGCCGTCGCCGGGGATCTTCTGCTCGGCCATGCCGAAGTCGGTGCAGCGGTGCTCGACGAACATGTCCCATTCCTCGAACGAGCTCGGGTCGAGCAGGACTTCGATGCGCTCGCGCGCGGTCAATTTGCCCTTGGCGTGCTGCGCGTCGATGCGTTGCTGCCCGCCGCCCAGGCGCGCGGCGGCGCGTTTCTCGTCGAGCTGGCGAATGATGTCCTGCATGGCGTCCTTCCTTTCGACTCCAAGAGAGGTGGTCAGCTTCCGACTAACGCAGACGAAACGAAACCGGAAAGGCGTGAGCCGTGAGCCGTGATTCGATGCCCTCAGACAGACGCGGCCCTGTCGGTTCACGGTTCACGGATCACCTTCTCACGATGAAACAATGCGCGCTGCGTTCATCTTCGTTGATCAGCGGTTTCGCGCCTTCAGTTGTTCTCGCGGGCGGCGGCGAGGAGTTCCAGCGCGGCGGCGGACGGCGTCAGCGCGCCGCGGCTCACCGCCGCGGTGAGCCGGTCGAGGCTGTCGCGCACCGAAGGGTGGCGGCGAAAGCGCGCGCGCAGCTCCGCATCGATCAAACCCCACATCCAGTCCACCGCCTGCCGCCGCCGCTTCGCCTGAAGTTCGCCGCTCGCGGTCATCGCTGCCTCGAAACGCGTGACCTCATTCCACAACCCAGGCACGCCGGCGCCGGTCAGCGCGCTCACCGCCAGCACCGGCGGCGCCCACTCCGGGGATGCCGGGGCAAGCAGGGTGAGGACATTCTGCACCTGCGCGCGCGCAAGTTCGGCTGCCCGCGCATCGAGATCCGCCTTGTTGATGACCACCATATCGGCAAGTTCGATGATGCCTTTCTTCAACGCCTGCAGTTCGTCCCCGGCATGGGGCAACTGCAGCAGCACGAACATGTCCACCATGCCGGCGACCGCGACTTCGGACTGCCCGACCCCGACCGTTTCCACGATGATGACGCCGTAACCCGCCGCCTCGCACAGCAGGATCGCCTCGCGCGTTTTCTCCGCCACGCCGCCAAGCGTCCCACGCGAGGGCGAAGGCCGGATGAAGGCGTTGGGGTGCTGGGCGAGGCGTTCCATGCGCGTCTTGTCGCCGAGGATGGAACCGCCGCTCACCGCGCTCGACGGATCGACCGCCAGCACCGCAACGCGCCGGCCCTCCTCCGCTACGTGCACCCCGAGCGCCTCCAGCAACGTCGACTTCCCCACCCCCGGCGCGCCGCTCACGCCGAGGCGCAGCGACCGCCCGGTGTGCGGCGACAGCGCTTCGAGCAGGGACTGGGCGCGCAGCTGATGCTCGCGGCGCGAGGATTCGACGAGCGTGATCGCCCGCGCCAGCGCGCGCCGCTCGCCGGCAAGCACACCGGCGGCAAGCGCTTCAGCCGCAGGATCCATGCCCGGCGGGAAACGGCTCACTGCGACGTCACCCTGCCGTTGCCACGATCCCGCGCCGTTCGCGCACCGCCCGGAGCACTTCGCGCGCCGCATCCGCGATCACCGTGCCCGGCCCGAACACCGCCGCGGCGCCGGCTTTCTTCAGAAACTCGTAGTCCGGGAGCGGGATGACGCCGCCTACCACCACGAGCACATCCTCTCCCCCCGCTTCCCTGAGCGCATTCGCGAGCGCCGGCACCAGCGTCTTGTGCGCGGCGGCGAGCGTCGATACGCCGATGACGTGCACGTCGTTCTCGATCGCCTGGCGCGCGGCTTCTTCGGGCGTCTGGAACAGCGGGCCCACGTCGACATCGAAACCGAGGTCGGCAAAGGCGGTGGCGATCACTTTGGCGCCGCGATCGTGGCCATCCTGGCCGAGCTTGGCGATAAGGATGCGCGGGCGCCGGCCTTCATCCGCCGCGAACGCCTCGACATCGCGCTTCAACACCTGCCATTTTTCGTCGCGGCCGAACGCCGCGCCGTAGACGCCGGAGACGAGTTCGGTCGAAGCCTGGTAGCGGGTGAACGCCGCTTCGAGCGCGCTCGAGATCTCCCCCACCGTGGCGCGCAACCGGATGGCGCGGATCGCGAGATCGAGCAGGTTGCCGGCGCTGCTTCTGCCGGCCTCGGTCAGCGCGGCGAGCGCGGATTCAACCGCGCGCGCTTCGCGCTTCGCGCGGATCTCCCGGAGCCGGCGCACCTGCGCCTCGCGCACCGCGGTGTTGTCCACTTCCCGCAAGTCGATCGGCGCTTCGTTGTCGGGACGATACTTGTTCACCCCCACGATCACATCGGAGCCCGAGTCGATGCGCGCCTGCTGCTCGGCGGCGCAGCGCTCGATGCGGCGCTTGGCCCAGCCCGATTCGATGGCGCGCACCATGCCGCCCATGCGCTCCACTTCCTCGATGATCTCCCACGCCTTGCCGGCAAGCTCGTGGGTCAGCCGCTCCATCATGTAGGAACCCGCCCACGGATCGACCACCTGCGTGATGTGCGTCTCTTCCTGCAGGATCAATTGCGTGTTGCGCGCGATGCGCGCGGCAAAGTCGCTCGGCAGCGCGATCGCCTCGTCGAGCGCATTGGTGTGCAGGCTCTGCGTGCCGCCGAACACGGCCGCCATCGCCTCGATCGCGGTGCGCACCACATTGTTGTACGGGTCCTGCTCGGTCAACGACCAGCCCGAGGTCTGGCAGTGGGTGCGCAGCATGAGCGACCGGGGCTCTGTCGCGCCGAACGTCTCCTTCATGATCCGGCACCACAAGAGCCGCGCGGCGCGCAGCTTGGCGATCTCCAGATAGAAATTCATGCCGATGCCGAAGAAGAACGACAACCGCGGCGCGAATTCGTCCACCTTCATGCCGCGGCTCACCGCGGCGCGCACGTATTCCATGCCGTCGGCGAGCGTGAACGCGAGTTCCAGCGCCTGTGTCGCACCGGCCTCCTGGATGTGGTAGCCGGAAATCGAGATCGAGTTGAACTTCGGCATGTGCGCCGCGGTGTATTCGATAATGTCGGCGACGATCCGCATCGACGGCTGGGGCGGGTAGATGTAGGTGTTGCGGACCATGAACTCCTTGAGGATGTCGTTCTGGATAGTGCCGGAGAGTTGCGCCTGGGCGACACCTTGCTCCTCCCCCGCAACGATGTAACCCGCGAGCACCGGAAGTACCGCCCCGTTCATGGTCATCGAGACCGACACCCGATCGAGCGGTATGCCGTCGAACAGGATCTTCATGTCCTCCACGGAATCGATCGCGACCCCCGCCTTGCCGACGTCGCCGATGACGCGCGGATGATCGGAATCGTAGCCGCGGTGCGTGGCGAGATCGAACGCGACCGACACACCCTGGCCGCCGCCGGCGAGCGTCTGGCGATAGAACGCGTTCGATTCCTCCGCGGTCGAGAAGCCCGCGTACTGGCGGATCGTCCACGGCCGGCCGCTGTACATGGTCGGCTGCGGCCCGCGCAGGTAGGGCTCGAAGCCGGGCAGCGTGTCGAGCGCCGGCAGCCCCTGGACATCGGCGGCGGTGTAGAGCGGCTTGACGCTCAGGCCCTCGGGCGTCGTCCAGTTCAGTGCGGAGAGCGGCTTGCCTTCCAGCGACCTGGCGACGGCGGCTTCCCAGTCCGCCAGCGTGGGCCGCTTCGTGTTGTCCGCGCTCATGAAAATTCCTCCGGTGCGTCGCTGCTCAAGGATCGGTCAATGGCGTTCGGTTCGAGCCGGGTCGCGCTGCCGGACGCACCGCGCCGGGGAGGGTGGCGCGTCGTCATGATTGATGCCACCATACCAGAAAAGCGGGGAATTCGCATGGATGCACCACGCACCCTATTCGAGAAAATCTGGGATCGGCACGTCATCCTCACCCGCGGGGAGAGCGAGGTGCTCATCTATATCGACCGCAATATCGTGCACGAGGGCTCGTTCCTCGCCTTTGGCCAGCTCGCGCGCGAAGGCCATAGAGTCAGACGGCCGCGCCAGAATATCGCGACCGCCGACCACTACGTGCCGACCGCCGGCCGCGGACAGGGCCTTGCCGGCGTCAACGATCCCGAGGTGCGCGGCATGATCGAGCTGCTCGAAAAGAACGCCGCAGAACACGGCCTGTCACATCTTGGCATCGACGATCCGCGCCAGGGGATCGTGCACGTCGTGGGCCCGGAACTGGGTTTCACCCAGCCCGGCCTCACCCTCGCCTGCGGCGATTCGCACACCTCCACTCACGGCGCGCTCGGCGCGTTTGCGTTCGGCATCGGCGCATCGCAACTGAAGCAGGTGCTCGCCACCCAGTGCCTGTGGCAGAAGAGGCCCCGCACGCTGCGCGTCACCGTGGATGGCACGCTCGGGCCGGGCATCGGCGGCAAGGACGTGATCCTCGCGATCATCGCCGAAATCGGCACCGCAGGCGCTACCGGTCATGTCGTCGAATATGGTGGAGCCGCGATCCGGGCGCTGTCGGTCGAAGGCCGGCTCACGGTATGCAACATGTCGATCGAAGCCGGCGCGCGCGCCGGCATGGTCGCGCCCGACGACACGACGTACGCGTATCTCGCCGGGCGCGAGTACTCGCCCAAGGGCCGGGACTGGGACCTGGCACTCGATCATTGGCGCACCCTGCCGAGCGACGACGGCGCGCGCTTCGATCGCGAGGTACGCCTCGACGGCTCGCGGCTCGCACCCATGCTCACCTGGGGCACCAGTCCCGAGGAAGCGGCCGCGGTCGACACCCGCGTGCCCGACCCGGCGCAAATGGCGGACCCCGGCAAACGCGCGCACGCCGAGCAGGCGCTCTCCTATATGGATCTGAAGCCCGGAATGCCGCTGAGCGAAATCCGCGTCGACCGCGCGTTTATCGGCACCTGCACCAACGGGCGCATCGAGGACCTGCGCGCAGCCGCAGCGGTGCTGAAAGGCAGGAAGTCCGTGGTGGCGGGCTGGGTGTCGCCCGGATCGACTCCAATCAAGCGCCAGGCGGAAGCTGAGGGTCTGGACCGGATCTTCCGCGACGCCGGCCTGGAATGGCGCGGCTCGGGCTGCTCGGGATGTGCCGCCATGAACGGCGATTCGGTGCCGGCAGGCATGCGCTGCGCCTCGACCTCCAACCGCAATTTCGAAGGACGGCAGGGCAAGCGCGCACGCACGCACCTGATGAGCCCGGCGATGGTCGCCGCCGCTGCGGTGACCGGCAAGATCACCGACGTGCGCAATTTCCTGTAAAGACAATATTGGAACCGCCGATGAACGCCGATACACGCCTATGGATGCCTTCCAGTACATTCCAGGGCAAACGGGTGATCCGTGAACCGTGAATCGACGAGAGCATCCGGGCTGTCCGGCGACATCGGATCACGGCTCACGGTTCACGCTTGCCCGGTGTCGTTTCATCCGCGTTCATCGGCGTTCATCGGCGGCTAAGGATTGCGAATGAAGCCCTTCACTGAACTGACGGCGGTCGCGGCGCCGCTCGATCTGGCGAACGTGGATACCGACAAAATCGTGCCGGCACGCTATCTCCGGAAACCGCGCGAAGGCGGCTACGGGCAGTACCTGTTCCACGACCTCCGGTTCGACGCCGACGGCAACGAGCGGCCCGGATTCATTCTCAACCAGGCGCCGTGGCGCAGCGCGCAGATTCTCGTCGCCAGCGTGAACTTCGGCTGCGGCTCCTCGCGCGAGGCCGCGGTTTATGCGCTGATGGATTTCGGCGTCCGTTGCGTGATCGCCTCATCGTTCGGTGATATCCATTACGGCAACGCATTGCAGAACGGCATGCTGCCGGTGATCCTGCCGGAGGAAACCTGCGCCGCTCTTCGGCAGCATCTGCGCGCGAACCCTGGAGCGCAACTTACGGTCGACCTGGAAGCGCAGCGCGTGACCGGCGCCGACGGCGCGAGCCATCGCTTCGAGATCGACCCGGTGTACCGCGAGCGGCTGCTGAAGGGGCTCGACGACGTCGGGTTGATACTGCAGCACCTGCCCGAGATCGAGGCATTCGAGCAGCGCCACCGCGGCGTCATGCCGTGGCTCGGGTGCGACAGGAAGGGCGTGAACCGTGAGCCGTGATCGGACGAACCCAAACTCGCGAAACAGACCTTGTCGGCTCACGGATCACGATTCACGGTTCACCCACGAATTTGGGCGTCGATCGGGGTCATCTACCGTTTAGCTCGGCAATAGGAGGGTTTTGATGGCAGGGCAAGGCAAGGGCGCGGTACGGGCGATTCTCTATGCGCTCGCCGCGAACGCCGGGATCGCAGCGGCGAAAGGCGGTGCGGCGTTCTGGACCGGCTCGGGCGCGATGCTGGCGGAGACCATCCATTCGGTTGCCGACTGCGCGAACCAGGTGCTGCTGCTCATCGGGCTCAAGCGCTCGCAGCGTCCCGCCACCGCCGACCATCCGCTGGGTTACGGCCGCGCCACCTATTTCTGGTCGATGATCGTCGCGCTGATGCTGTTTTCGGTGGGCGGCCTGTACGCGGTCTACGAGGGCATCGAGCGGCTCATGCATCCCGCGCCAATCAGGGACCCTTGGCTTGCCGTGGGCATCCTCGCTTTCAGCGTCGCACTCGAAGCGGGGTCGCTGTGGGGCGCATTGAAGATCATCCACGAGCAGCGGGGCAGCCGCACGTTCTGGGAATGGTTCCGCGCCACTCGCCAGAGCGAACTGATGGTGGTTGCGGGCGAGGATATTGCCGCGCTGCTCGGGCTGGTGTTTGCTTTGATCGCCGTGATCGTTGCGATCGTGACGGGAAACCCGCTGTTCGATGCGCTGGGCAGCCTCGCTATCGGCACGCTGCTGATCGTGGTGGCCTTTGCGGTCATGCGCGAAGTGAAAGGCATGATCGTCGGCGAGAGCGCCGATCCGCTCGTGCACGCCGAAATCGAGCGCTTCGTGGCCGTGCGTCCGGAAGTGGATGCGGTACTCAATCTCATCACGCTGCAGTGGGGCGAGCGCGTGGTGGTGGCGGCCAAGGTGCGCATGCGGGAATCCAGCGATGCCGCGCGGCTCGTCGAACACATCAATGCCTGCGAGGTGGCCCTCAAACAGCGCTTCCCCCAAGTAGCATGGATTTTCTTCGAACCTGACGTTGTCACATGACGGGGCTTGCCGCCGCTGCGTAGCGGGCCGGCGGGCTCGGACAGGATATGAGAATGTTGAACAACACAACGCTGCTCCTGCTGGCGGTCGCCGCGGGCGTGGTCGCCTGCTGGTGGCTGCTTGGCGGCGCAGCGGGGGCGCGCGATTGGCGCACCGCCAGCAGCGAACCGGTCGGAATCGCGCCTGACCCGGCGGTGACGCCCGACCCATTGATCCAGGTTTACGCGGCGCGCGCCTGGGGTTGGCGGGGTTACTTCGGCGTGCACACCTGGATCGCAGTCAAGCGCACCAACGGCGCCGCCTATACGGTCTACGAGGTGATCGGCTGGCGCCTGCGCTCGAGCGATACGGCGGTTGCCATCCGGCAACGCCCGCCCGACGCGCGCTGGTTCGGCAGCGCCCCCGTGCTGCTTGCCGAAAAGCGCGGCAACGGGATCGACGCCCTGATAGACCGCATCGACCGCGTCGCGCGCGAATATCCTTACGCCGGGGTTTACTCGGCCTGGCCCGGACCCAATTCCAACACGTTCACCGCGTATCTCACCCGCGTCGTGCCCGAACTCGGCGCGGACCTGCCGCCCACCGCCATCGGCAAGGACTACCTCGGCGACAAGTTCGTTGCCCGGGCGCCGAGCGGGCGGGGTTTTCAGTTATCGCTCTATGGTCTGTTGGGCGTGCTGGCGAGCGGCCCGGAAGGCATCGAAGTGAATCTGTTCGGACTTTCCTTCGGCGTCGATCCGTTGGCGCCGGCTATCAAGCTCCCCTTCTTCGGGCGTCTCGGCGCCACCAGCACCACGTATCGGTAACCGCATTCGTCGGGGCCAGCGCGGCCCGGCTTGCGCTATCATGCGCGCAGGAAGGAGCCGGAAGTGCTCATCAACTGCGCCGCATACCAGGACGGCAGGAAGCTCGCCGATATCGGCAAGCACGACATCCACAGCTACCTCAACCGCCCCGGCTGCTTCGTCTGGGTAGCGCTGAAGGACGCGACCCCCGACGAACTCGCCGACATGCAGCGCGAGTTCGGCCTGCACGAACTCGCGGTGGAGGACGCGAGCCACGGCCACCAGCGTCCGAAACTCGAGGAATACGGCGACTCGCTATTCGCCGTCGTACGCACGGTCGAATACGTCGGGGAGGAACTCAACGTCGGCGAAGTGCATATCTTCGTCGGCAGGAACTACGTGCTGTCGACGCGCAATCGCACCCGCGAGGGATTCGCCAGCGTGCGCGAGCGCTGTGAGCGCGAGCCGCAGCTACTCAAGCTCGGCGCGGGCTTCGTGCTCTATGCGCTCATCGACACGGTGGTGGACCGCTATTTCCCCGTGTTGGAAGACCTGGAAGACGATCTCGAGCGGGTGGAGCGGCGCATCTTTTCGGGAGCGCCGGCGCGGGAGAACATCGAGCAACTCTACGCCCTCAAGCAGAAGCTGATGGAACTCAAGCACGCGGCGGGACCCCTGCAGGAGACCGCGGGCAAGCTCTACGGCGGGCGGGTGCCGGAAGTGTGCCTTGGCACCCAGGACTATTTTCGCGACGTCTACGACCACCTGCTGCGCATCAACCAGTCGATCGACAGCCTGCGCGAGATGGTGACGACCGCGATCTCGGTGAACCTGTCGCTGATCACGCTGGGGGAGAACCAGACCACCAAGCAGCTCGCGGCTTACGCGGCTCTCGTCGCCGTACCCACCATGATCGCCGGCGTCTACGGCATGAATTTCGATTACATGCCGGAAATCAAGTGGGTATGGGGCTACCCTTTCGCCGTCGGCCTCATGGTGGTGATCGACGTCTATCTCTTCGTCCGCTTCCGCAAGGCGGGGTGGCTCTAACGGCGCATCGCGTCAGGGCCGGCTCACGCTGCGGCCGCGCGCCGAGTCAACTGCGAATCGCCTCAAGCCAGCGCGTCACTTGTTCCGCGTTCTGGTCGGGCGGGAATACCGGGTAGAACACCTTCTCGATCGTGCCATCGCGGAGGATGAGCGTGAGGCGTTTGATCAGCGTCATGCCGTCGACCGAGAAGGTCGGCAGCTTGAGCGCCCGCGCAAATGCGAGCTTCTCGTCAGAGAGCAGATCGAACGGCAGGTGCAGCCGCTCGGCCGCTTCGCGCTGATAGGCGCTGTCCTGGGTGCTCAGGCCGAACACCTCGCCCACACCAAGACCGCGCAGTTCCTGGTAGTGATCGCGGAAGGCGCACGACTGGGGGGTGCAGCCGCGCGCGCCGGGAATCTGGTTCCAGCCCGCCGGCACCTCGCGGTCCGGGCGGCCGGTGCGTGGATAGCAATAGACGACCGTGCGGCCGGCGAGTTGCGAGAGATCAACGCCCCGCCCGCCGGTCGAAACGAGCGGCACGGACGGCAGCCGTAGGCCCGCAAGATGCGCGCACGCACCGTCGTCAACGGGCCGCGGCAGGTCCTTCGGCAGTTCGTAGAGATTGTCGCTGCGCATGCGCGGGAGACGCGTCGTGAAACGGAAACGACTATACGGGACGCGCGCCCTGCGCCGCCTTTCTCAGCCCCATCACGCGCTTGAAGCAATCCGGACAGGCATAGCGAACACCGCCCCCGAAACGGGTGCGGGACAGCGGCCGCATCGTCGACGCCTCAACGAGGCGCCGGCATTCCGGGCAGCGTTTGATCTTTGATGGATCCTTGCTCAAATTGTGGCCTTTGGGATCCGGCAATCCTCATTCCCCTGTCGCGTTCATCCGCTACTTTAACAGAAGATTGACCAGGATTTCCCGGTAAATCTTCGGCAGCGGTTCCAGGTCCGCCAGCGGGATGCACTCGTTGATCTTGTGGATGGTGGCATTGGTAGGGCCGCACTCGACCACCTGCGGGCAGATGTCGGCGATGAAGCGTCCGTCGGAAGTGCCCCCGGTCGTGGAGAGCTCGGTGTCGATGCCGGTGACGGTCTTGATGGCGCGCGCGACCACGTCGACCAGGTCGCCTTTCGCCGTGAGATACGGGCGGCCATCGTAGCTCCATTGCAGGTCGTAGGGCACGCCGTGCCTGTCGAGGATGCCGACGACCCGGGTTTGCAGCGATTCGACCGTGCTCGCGGTCGAGAACCGGAAATTGAACCGGATCGTCGCCGTGCCGGGGATGACGTTGCCCGCCCCGGTGCCGGCATTGAAATTAGAGATCTGCCAGGTCGTGGCCGGAAAATACTCGTTGCCGCGATCCCACTCGGTGCCGGCGAGTTCGGCGATGGCCGCCGCGACCTCGTGCACCGGGTTGCGCGCAAGGTGCGGGTAGGCGACGTGGCCCTGCACGCCCTTCACCGTCAGCAATCCCGAGAGCGAGCCGCGGCGCCCGTTCTTGATCATGTCCCCGGTGAGCTTCACCGAGGTCGGCTCGCCGACGATGCAGTAATCGATGCGTTCGCCGCGCTGCGCCAGCGCTTCCACCACGCGTACGGTGCCGTCCACCGCCGGACCCTCCTCATCGGAGGTAAAGAGCAGCGCGATGGAACCGGCGTGGCCCGGGTGCGCGCGGACAAACTCGGCGATCGCTGCGACAAAGGCCGCAAGCGAAGTTTTCATGTCGGCGGCGCCCCGGCCGTAGAGCACCCCGTCGCGGATGGTCGGCGTGAACGGATCGCTCTGCCACTCGCTGAGCGGCCCGGTCGGCACTACGTCGGTGTGGCCCGCGAAGCAAACGAGCGGCGCGTCCGTGCCCCGGCGCGCCCACAGATTGTCCACCCCGTTGACACTCATGCGCTCGCACTTGAACCCGAGCGGCTCGAGCAGCCCGGTGAGAAAGTCCAGGCAACCGGCGTCTTCCGGCGTCACCGAACGGCGCGCGATCAGTTGCTGCGTCAGCTCCAGCGTGTCGATGTCCACGAAGTGGGCTTTCTCAAGATGGGCGTGATCGCAAATCCTATCAAATAGCAGGTAGAATCGGTGGGAAAATGGCAGTTCTGCTCGTTTCACACCAGTTCCACGCCGCGTACGGCTCCGAACTCGCGACAAGCGCGAAAGAACACGGTATCGCCCTGGATGTTCTCGCGCTCCCCGCCGGGCGTGAAGCACGCCTCGACGAGGCGGATTGCGAGCGCGTGGACGCGGCGCTTTTCTCGGGCGACGTGTTTCCGGATTACTCGCGCCAATTCTTCTCCGCGGTGCGCAAGGCCCCGCGGCTCAAGTGGCTGCACGCCTTCAATGTCGGCGTCGACCACCCGATCTATCACGAGATGCTCGCGCGCGGCGTGCGCCTCACGACCTCTTCCGGCTCAACCGCCGAACCGATCGCGCAGACCGCGATTGCCGGCATGCTCATGCTGGCGCGCAATTTTCCGCACTGGCTCGCCGCGCAACGGAAACACCTCTGGGATCCGATGCGGGGGTCCGGTGTCCCGCGCGACCTGCGCGGGCAGACCGCGCTGGTGCTGGGCCTGGGCCAGATCGGCAGGGAATTTGCGCGCCTAGCGCGCGCGCTGGGCCTGAAGGTGATCGGCGTGCGTCGCAACACCACGCAAGGCGGAACTGCGGTGGACGAAATCCATCCGCCGGCACACCTCGCGGAATTGCTTCCCCGGAGTGACTGGCTGATAATCGCCTGCCCCCTCACCCACGAAACGCGCGGCTTGATCACCGCGGCGACGCTCGCACGGCTGCCAGCCGGCGCGCGCGTGATCAACGTGGCCCGGGGCGAGATCGTCGAACAGAACGCGCTGATCGCGGCGCTCGAGAGCGGCCACCTTGGCGGCGCTTACCTCGACGTGTTCGATCCCGAACCGCTGCCGCCCGATTCGCCGCTGTGGGAGCTGCCCAATGTAATCGTCACGCCGCACAACTCCTCGGTCGCAAGCGGAAACGACCGCCGCGTGTTCGAGATTTTCACCGATAATCTCAGGCGCTGGAGCCGGGGCGAGGCGCTGGTGAACGAAGTTGCGAAAGGACCAACATGAGAGTTCGTGTCACCTTGCTACCCGTCGCGGCGGCGCTTGCGCTCGCCGCGCTGTCTGCGCCGGCCCAGACCTATCCCCAGAGGTCGGTTCGCATCATCGTGCCGTATGCCGCCGGCGGCAATACCGATATCACGGCGCGGGCGATCGGCGCCAAGCTCACGGAAGTGTTCGGCCAGCAGGTGATCGTCGACAACCGCCCGGGCGGCGCAACCAATATCGGTTCCGAACTCGCAGCCAAGGCGCCGCCCGACGGCTACACGCTGTTCATGGGCGGTGCATCCAATGCGATCAACATGACGCTTTTTGCGAAGCCACCGTATGAGACGTTGCGTGATTTCGCCCCTGTCGTCCTGTGTGTCAAGGGGGCAAACGTGCTATCGGTGCACCCTTCATTGCCGGCGAAGACTCTGAAGGAGCTGATCGCGCTCGCCAAGGCGCAGCCCGGGAAGCTCAATTTCGCCTCCAGTGGAATCGGCGGCTCCAACCAGATGGCGGGCGAACTGCTGAAAATGATGGCAGGCATCAACATGGTGCACGTGCCGTACAAAGGCAACGCGCCGGCGCTGGTCGACACCATCGCGGGCAATGTCCACATGATCTTCAGCGGCGTGCCCGCGCTGGTGCCGCACATCAATTCGGGGCGGCTGCGTGCAATTGCGATCGGGAGCCTCAAGCGCTTCCAGGCGATCCCTGCTGTTCCGACGTTCGACGAGTCGGGGCTCAAGGGCTACGAGGCCACCACCTGGTTCGGACTGTTCGCACCGGTCAAGACCCCGAAGGACATCGTCGCGCGCCTCAACACCGAGATCGGCAAAATCCTGGGTGGTGCCGACATCAAGGGGCGCTTCATCAACGACGGCCTCGAACCGATCGGCGGCACGCAGGAACAGTTCGCGCGCTTCATCCGCGAGGAAATCGACAAGTACGCGACGGTCATCAAGGCCGCCGGCATCAAACCGCTATGAGCAGTGCCGGTTTTGCCCGCCTGTTCAATCCGCGGGCGATCGCGGTCGTCGGCGCTTCCGGCAATCCCGATCGCATCGGCGGCCAGCCGGTCAAGGTGCTGCAGGGCACCGGCTACCGCGGGGGGATCCATCCGGTCAATCCGAAGTACCCGAAGGTTTTCGGGCTGCCGTGCTTTCCCGATCTGGCGTCCGTGCCCAAGCCGTGCGATCTCGCCATCATCGCGGTGAATGCCGCGCTGGTGCCGCAGATGATCCGCGACTGCGGCGCGGCCGGGATTCCCTACGCCATCATCTTCTCCGCCGGCTTTCGCGAGATCGGAGCGCCGGGCGTCGCACTGGAAGAAGAGATCAAAGTCGCGGCCCACGATGCCAACGTGCGCTTCATCGGCCCCAACTGCATCGGCACCATGAATCTCATCGATCGTGTCTACTGCGGTTTCGGGCCGGGCTTCGCCGACGCCGGCCTCAAGGCCGGCCCGGTCGCCTTCGTCTCGCAGAGCGGGGGGTTCGCGTTCAGCGTGGTCGCGCTCGCCGAGGCCGAAGGCGTGGGCTTCAATTACATCGTGTCGGCGGGCAACGAAACCAGCATTACTTCGCTCGATCTCATCGCCGATTTCATCGAGCGCGACGATACCGAAGTCGTCGTGAGCTACATGGAAGGCATCACCGACGGCCGGCGGCTGCGCGAAATCGGGCGGCGCGCGCTGGAGCTCGGCAAGCCGATCCTGGTATGGAAAGTCGGCAACACCGACATGGGTCGCGCCGCAGCCGAATCGCACACCGCCAGCATGACCGCAGGTTACGCGCTCTACCGGGCCGCGTTCGAGGAGGGAGGTTTCATCGAGATCGGCGACGTGCACGACCTGGTCGATGGCGTGCGCGCATTCAGCGGCCGCCGCCTGCCGCGCGGGCCCAACCTCGGAGTGCTCACAACCTCGGGCGGTTCGGGCGTGCTCATGGTCGACGCCGCGGACCGGCATGGCCTCAAGTTTCCCCGCCTCGCGCCCGAAACGCTGCGCGCCGTGAAGGAGATCGCGCCTCCGTATGCCTCGCTCGCCAATCCCGTGGACCTCACCGCGCAGGTGACCGGCAACGCCGAGTGGGTGAACCGCATCACGCGGCTCGTGCTCGCCGATCCCAACATCGATCAGCTCATCGTCCGCTACGGCTCGGTGCAGGGCGCCAAAGGCGAGGAGTGGGCCAATGGTCTGGCAGCGCTCGTGACGGAGGCTGAAAAACCCGTGCTCGTCGCGTGGAGCCGCGTCCCCGACCGCAGCGAACGCTCGGTCGAAGTCCTCGAACGGCACCGCATTCCATGGCTGATCACACCCACGCGCACTGCGGATGCGGCCGGAATGCTCTACCAGTTCTCACGCAAGCGGGCGGCGCTTGAACAGCGCTGCAAGCGTTCCGGCGCGCGGGTCGTTGCGCCCCGCAACGTGCCCCTGCCCGCGCGCGCGCGACGGCTGTCGGAACACCAGTCCAAGGCGGTGCTTGCCGCATACGGCATCCCGGTCGCGACTGATGCGCTCATTGCGGTGGCGGGCGTCGCCCGTCTGAAGCGCGCCCCGATGCCTTTCCCGGTCGCGGTGAAAATCGATTCGCCGGACATCCCGCACAAGACCGAAGCCGGGGCGGTGCGGCTCAACGTCCGCAACCTCCCGCAGTTGAAGCGCGCGGCGCGCGAGGTGGCGGCCGCGGCAAGGCAGTACGCGCCTAAGGCCGCCATACGCGGCGTGCTGGTGAGTGCGATGGCATCGGGCGTCGAGGTAATCGCGGGAGCGACCAACGATCGCTTTTTCGGTCCCCTGGTCATGTTCGGGCTCGGCGGCATCTTTACCGAGTTGCTGCGTGAAGTGAGCTACCGCTTCGCGCCGTTTGACGTCGAGACCGCGCACGAGATGATCCGCGAGACGCGCGCCTGGCGGCTCCTCGCGGGCTACCGGGGCAAACCGCCCCTTGCGGTCGACGCCCTTGCCAACGCGCTCTCGCGCCTGTCGCTGCTCATCGCCGATCACGCCGACCGCATCGCCGAGATCGATATCAACCCGCTGTTCGTGAATGAGACGCGCGTGGTAGCGGCGGATGCGCTGGTGGTGTTGCGTCGCTGAGGAAGGGCGTGAGCCGTGATCCGGCCGTCTGCGTTTCCCCGCCCACGCCCAAGAGGGTTCGTCGATTCACGGATCATGATTCACTCTGCAGTCCGCGAGATGCTTAAAATACCCGTCTCGCCACGTCGCATCCGGACCCTTTGACAAGGAACGCGCTTGTTTTTCGAAAACGTCGATTTCTCCGCGCTGGAGCTGCCGCCGCCGGCGCTGAAGCTGCGCGAGGAGGTGCGCGCGTTTCTCAGGGCCGAAGTCGCGGCGGGGTCGTTTGCGCCGCGCCTCGGTCATGCCGAGTTCGACGCCGAATTCACCCGCCGGATAGCAGCGCGCGGCTGGATCGGCATGACCTGGCCCAAGCGCTACGGCGGGCAGGAACGCCCGTACCTCGAGCGCTTTGTCGTCACCGAGGAGATGCTCGCCGCTGCCGCGCCCTGTGCAGCGCACTGGGCCGCTGACCGTCAGACCGGACCGAGCCTGCTGCGGCACGGTTCGGACTATCTCAAGGAGAAGTACCTGCCGGCAATCGCGCGCGGCGAATGCTATTTCGCGCTCGGGATGAGCGAACCGAATTCCGGTTCGGACCTCGCTTCGGTGCGCACGCGCGCGGAGCGCGTCGCCGGCGGCTGGCGCGTCACCGGGCAGAAGGTGTGGACCAGCTGGGCGCACAGGGCGCACGCTTTCTTCGTCCTGTGCCGCACCTCGCCCGACAGCGGCGACCGTCACCAGGGACTGTCGCAACTCGTCGTCGAACTCAAGTCTCCCGGCGTCACGGTGCGACCGATCCCGTTCATGGACGGCCGCCAGAGTTTCAACGAGGTCTTCCTGGACAACGTCTTCGTGCCGGACGAGAGCGTGGTGGGCGAGATCGGACAGGGATGGAAGCAGGTGACCTCGGAACTTGCGCTGGAGCGCAGCGGGCCGGAGCGTTACATGACGACGTTTCCGCTGCTGGTGGAATTGATCCGGCGCCTGGGTGCGGCGCCCGACGCCCGCGCG
>Ga0155935_1063_pt2 | contig 34653 bp, 27 predicted proteins | sample RifCSPlowO2_02_FD_107589 | JGI IMG/M metagenome (GOLD analysis project Ga0155935, IMG submission 107589) | Betaproteobacteria bacterium RIFCSPLOWO2_02_64_14
CTGATTCCGCTTCCTCCATGCACCGCGATCCCGGCCGGTTTATTGAGCGCGAGCAAAGCGTCGTCTTCATACAGCACCGCGCCGACGAAACGGCTCGGTCCGGGGCTACGCGGCAGCGCCGCTGGGCGCGCAAGTCGCGTCGGGGGGATGCGGACGCGGTCACCCATACTGAGCCGATAGTCGGGGCCGACCCGCTTGCTGTTCACCCTGACTTCGCCGCTCCGCAGGATGCGGTAGACGTGGCTCTTGGGAACGCCCTTGAGGCGCCTGACGAGGTAATTATCGATGCGCTGCCCGGCCGCCTCCTCTCCAATCTCCCGCCAGAGCCGAGAATCTTTACTTAACTCTTTCATTTGTCTATACTATTCTTTACGATTTCGCGACTACCGGTGTTTGCGCGTATACACGCCGCGCAATATGGCGCAGGCGAACAGACCGCAAACTCGTGAATTGTTGTCGGGCTTCAGCGACCGTCCGCTCCCCTTAACCTGTGGCGCAAAATGTCCCACAGTGTGGCGTTGCGGCAGGCAGTACGCGTTGCACCCTGACTTGATCACCTGACCGGCATGGTTAATATCGCTCACCGGACAAAGTAGCGATACTAGACGAGTTATGCGCTCAACACAGTTACAGGATCTCTGCGGCTTCGCGCGCGGCGCGAACCGCAACCGACGGACTCACGACGACCGATACCCCACGTCACCCTACACCATGTTCGTGCCAAGTGACTGAACGCCTTCGGTATTCCGCGCTGCCCTGAGCAGCGCGCAGCGGGTCCGTCCATCCCGTGTCCTATGTGAGCGCGGGGGAAGACGATAATGAAGCGAATGTTGTTTAACGCGACGCAGGCCGAGGAGCTGCGCGTCGCGATCGTCGATGGGCAGAAGCTCATCGACCTCGATATCGAGCACTCCAGCAAGGAACAACGCAAGAGCAATATCTACAAAGGGGTGATTACCCGCATCGAGCCCAGCCTCGAAGCGGCGTTTGTCGACTACGGCGGCGAGCGCCACGGGTTCCTGCCGTTCAAGGAAGTCTCCCGTAGCTACTTCAAACCCGGCGTGGACGTCGGTCGTGCCCGCATCCAGGATGCGCTCTCGGAGGGCCAGGAACTGATCGTCCAGGTGGACAAGGACGAGCGCGGCACCAAGGGGGCGGCGCTCACCACCTTCATCAGCCTTGCCGGTCGCTACATCGTGTTGATGCCCAACAATCCGCGGGGCGGCGGCGTGTCGCGGCGCGTAGAAGGCGAGGAGCGTAACGAACTGCGCGACGTGATCGAGCATCTCGAGTTGCCCGACGGCATGAGCGTCATCGGGCGCACGGCGGCAATCGGGCGCTCGCAGGAGGAATTGAGCTGGGACCTCAACTACCTGCTCAAGCTCTGGAGCGCAATCGACGAAGCGGGCAGCAAGGATGTGCTCAAGGTCTACGGCACCCGGCTGCTCTATCCGGAGGGCAATCTCGTTGCCCGCGCGATCCGGGACTACTTCCAGCCCGACATCGGCGAGATCCTGATCGACACCGAGGAGGTCTTCCGTCAGGCCTCGGAGTTCATGGCCACGGTGATGCCGGCAAACGTCAACCGGGTCAAGCTCTACCGGGACGACGTGCCGCTCTTCTCGCGCTTCCAGATCGAGCACCAGATTGAATCGGCCTACTCGCGCTCGGTGAATCTGCCGTCGGGCGGCGCCGTGGTCATCGACCACACCGAGGCTCTGGTATCAGTCGACGTCAATTCCGCGCGCTCAACGCGTGGCGCGGACATCGAGGAGACCGCGTATCGCACCAATCTCGAGGCGGCCGAGGAACTTGCGCGGCAGTTGCGCTTGCGCGACCTGGGCGGGCTCATCGTGATCGACTTCATCGACATGGAGTCCGGACGCAACCAGCGCGAGGTCGAGAATCGCCTGCGCGACGCGCTGAAGTTCGATCGCGCGCGGGTGCAGATGGGCAAGATCTCGCGCTTCGGCCTCATGGAACTGTCGCGCCAGCGCCTGCGGCCTTCGTTGGGAGAATCAAGCTACATCCCCTGCCCGCGCTGCCACGGAACCGGGCACATGCGCGGCACGGAATCCACCGCGCTGCACATCCTGCGGATCATCCAGGAAGAGGCGATGAAGGAAAACACCGCGGCAGTGCACGCACAGGTGCCGGTCGATGTCGCCACTTTCCTGCTCAACGAGAAACGCGTCGATCTGCAAATGGTCGAGGCGCGCCATCGCGTCACGGTCACGCTGATTCCCAACGCACACCTGCAGACCCCGAATTACTCGGTGACCCGGTTGCGCCACGACGATCTGAACCAGAGCGAGCCGCTGCCGCCGAGCTACAACCTCGTCGAAGTGCCGGCCGAGGAATCCACACCGGCGGTACCTTCCGCGGAGACGCCGCCGCCGCGCGCGGTGGCCGCCGTAAGAGGCATCACGCCGCAGCAGCCCGCGCCGGTAGCCAGGGAAGAACCGGTGGCAGCCCCGCCACCGCCCACTCCGGCTGCGGCGCGTGCTCCCGTGCAGGAAACTTCGATCATCAGCAAGCTCTTCGGATGGTTCCGAAGCGCACCCGTGGAAGCCGCGCAAGCCCCTGCACCGGAGCTGGCCGCCCCAGCGGTACCTTCACACGCCCGTCACGAGGCGCCGCGCGAGGGCCAGCGACCACGGGAAGGACGTGGGCGCGACCGCGACCGCGGCGCCCGCCCGCGCCCTGAAGGCGGAGGCCAGCAGCCGGCCGAACAACGCCGCGGGCGGGAGCACGGGCGCCAGCGGCATCCGGACGAGCGCCGCCACGAGGGCCGGCGTCCGGAGGGTGGCCGCGACCGGTCCAGGCAGCGTGACGAAGGTCAGGCTGAGGCCGCTCCGCGACCAGCGGCCCCTGCCGCAGAGCAGCCTGCACAGCGCGATTCCGGTGACGGCCGCGGGAGAAGGCGGCGAGGCAGGCGGGATCGGCATGAGAATCGTGAGGGAACTACCGCAGGCGTGCAGGGCGCCGTGGCACCCGAGTTGGAAACGCGCGCCGAGCCGGAAAGTACGGCGACTCTGCCTGCCGCAGCGACCGTCGCCCCGGTTCCAACCACCGGTGAGCCCGTCAATGCCACAGCCGAGGGTGTATCCACCGCCATCGAAATGGCGATTCCGGTGACCCCTGCGATGCAACAGGAATTACCGGCGGTGACGATGGCCGAGTCGGTGGATCACGTGACTCAGCCGGAGCCGGCAGTGCCGCCGTCGGCCATCATTGCCGGAGAGGCCGTACGCGAAGAGACGCCAGTTCCCTTATTGGAGCAGACGCCCTCTCCCCTCGTACGGCCGGATGAGGTTCTAAAGCTCGATTGGCAAACCGATCTCACGCAAATCGAAACGAACCCGGAAAAGCGTAGGGCCGCGAGCGCGCAGGCCGTCGAGGACGCCCCAGAGTCGCATCCCAAGCGTGTGCGTCCTCCGACTGCGCCGCTGGACGAGGAGCCGTTGCTGCAGGTGGAAACCCATCGCGTGGAACCCGCAACACCCACGCCGAACCCATGAGAGAGCATGAGGAAACGCTATGTCATCCTATTCTGCGGCACGCCAGGCCTTTGAAGATGCCAAGGGTCTCATCAAACCGCCGGCGAGAGACGCCGTGCACTGGGACACGCTGAACGGCCTCGTAAACCTCACGACCGCGTTGGAAGAGGACGTGCAGCAACTCAAGAAGAAGCTCGAGCATATGGAGCTGCTGCTGTTGCAGCTTGGCTCGACGCGCTGAACGATGTTCAGGCGGCTCTGACGAACAACCGCTCGCGCAGAACTTTGAGCTGGTCGCGCAGTTGCGCGGCCAGCTCAAATTCGAGATTGCGCGCCGCCGCCAGCATTTCCCTTTCCAGTCGTTTCAGTTCGCGCGTGAGGTCCTTTTCGTTCATCGCCTCGTAGCGTGCCTCGTTCTGGGCGGCCCGCAACTCCTCGCGCGCGGCCTCCTGATCGTACACGCCGTCGATGATGTCCTTGACGCGCTTGCTGATTCCCTTGGGCGTGATGCCGCGCGCCTGGTTGTAGGCGATCTGCTTCGCGCGGCGGCGCTCGGTTTCGCCCATCGCGCGGCGCATCGAATCGGTCACCACGTCGGCATAGAGAATGGCCGTGCCGTTGAGGTGCCGCGCCGCGCGTCCGATGGTCTGGATCAACGAACGCTCCGATCGCAGAAACCCCTCCTTGTCGGCGTCCAGGATCGCGACCAGCGACACTTCCGGGAGGTCGAGCCCCTCGCGCAGCAGATTGATGCCGACCAGAACGTCGAACTCCCCGAGGCGCAGATCGCGGATGATCTCGACCCGCTCCACGGTGTCGATATCCGAATGCAGGTAGCGCACCTTCGCGCCGTGCTCGCCGAGATACTCGGTGAGATCTTCGGCCATGCGCTTGGTGAGCGTCGTCACCAGCACGCGCTCGCCGAGCTTCACGCGCTCGTTGATCGCCGAGAGCAGGTCATCGACCTGGGTCGATGCCGGGCGCACCTCGAGGCGCGGATCGACCAGGCCGGTCGGCCGCACCACTTGCTCCACCACCTGCGCCTGATGCCGGCGTTCGTACTCCGCGGGCGTCGCCGATGCGAAAACGGTGCGCCGCATCCTGGCTTCGAACTCGTCGAAGCGCAGCGGCCGGTTGTCGAGCGCCGAGGGAAGCCGGAAGCCGTAATCCACCAGGTTTTCCTTGCGCGCGCGATCGCCGCGGTACATGCCGCCCAACTGCGGGATGGTGACGTGGCTTTCGTCGATGATGAGCAGCGCATCGTGCGGAAGGTAATCGATCAGCGTCGGGGGGGGCTCGCCCGCGTTGCGCCCGGATAGATGACGCGAATAGTTCTCGATGCCCTTGCAGAATCCCATCTCGTTGAGCATCTCCAGGTCGAAACGCGTGCGCTGTTCGATGCGCTGGGCTTCGACCAGCTTGTTGTTGCGCTGAAACCAGTCGCTGCGTTCGCGCAACTCATCCTTGATCAACTCGATCGCGCGCAGCGTGGTCGCGCGCGGCGTGACGTAGTGGCTCGACGGATAGACGGTGTAACGCGCAACACGCTGCAGCACGTGGCCGGTCAGCGGATCGAACATGTGGATACTTTCCACCTCGTCGTCGAACAGGCTTACGCGTACGGCCGTCTCCGAGTTCTCCGCCGGGAAGATGTCTATCACGTCGCCGCGCACGCGGAATATGCCGCGGCGGAAGTCGAACTCGTTGCGCTGGTACTGCATCTCGGTGAGGCGCTTGAGCGCGTCGCGCTGCGCGAGCTTCTCGTTCTCCCGCAGGTGCAGGATCATGCCGTGATAGTCGACCGGGTCGCCGATGCCGTAGATCGCCGACACGGTGGCGACGATAATCGTATCGCGCCGTTCGAGCAGCGACTTGGTGGCGGAGAGCCGCATCTGCTCGATATGCTCGTTGATGCTCGAATCCTTCTCGATGTAGAGGTCCTTGGACGGGACGTAGGCCTCCGGCTGGTAGTAGTCGTAATACGACACGAAATACTCGACCGCGTTGTCCGGGAAGAATTCGCGCATCTCGGAGTAGAGCTGCGCCGCCAGCGTCTTGTTGGGCGCCATGATGAGCGCCGGGCATCCGAGCCTGGCGATGACGTGTGCCATGGTGTAGGTCTTACCCGACCCCGTGACCCCCAACAGGGTCTGGAATGCGAGACCGTCGCGTATCCCGGCGGTCAACTGCTCGATCGCCTCCGGCTGGTCACCCGCCGGTTCAAAGGCCTGGTACAGCCGGAACGGGCTGTCGGGAAAGATCGTCGGTTCGACCGTGCCCGGCGCGGCGGGCGCGGTGTCAGCTACGGATGCGGCCATGGCTGGAATATGATGTGCGTGGTGTCTAAGGAAACCAATTATTTTCCCACAAGCATGGCCGCGATAGCCACCCGATCGCGTGGGCGAGCGGGTAAAATAGCACCTGCCCTTCAACCTTTTCGCAGCTCCCGCGTTACATTCGAATGCACTCGTCACTGCTCGCCGCCGTTGAGATGGCGCCCAAAGACCCCATCCTGGGTGTCACCGAGACTTACAATGCCGACACCCACCCCAACAAGGTGAATCTCGGCGTCGGGGTATATACCGACGACAGCGGCAAGGTTCCGGTGCTCCAGTGCGTGCGCCGCGCCGAGGAGCAATTTGCCGCCAGCGCCCAGCCCCGTAACTACCTGCCGATAGACGGACTGCAGGCCTACGACCAGGCCGTTCAGGGCCTGCTGTTCGGTCCGCAGCATGAGGCCGTGACGGGCAGGCGCATCGTGACAGTGCAAACGCTGGGCGGGACCGGGGGGCTCAAGGTGGGTGCCGACCTGCTGCGCCGCCTCGACCCCGGCGCCCAGGTCTGGATCAGTGATCCCAGCTGGGAGAATCACCGGGCCCTGTTCGAGTATGCCGGTTTCACGGTCAATACCTATCCGTACTACGACCCGGCAACGCACGGCCTCGACTTCGACGCGATGATAGCGGCGCTAGGTACGCTGCCGGCGCGTTCAATCGTGGTCTTGCATGCGTGCTGTCATAACCCCACGGGCGTGGATCTCACGCCGCAGCAGTGGGAAAGCGTGATGACGCTGATCAATGCGCGTGAGCTGGTGCCGTTTCTTGACATTGCCTACCAGGGTTTCGCCGAAGGCATCGACGAGGACGCCGCTGCCGTGCGGCGCTTTGCCGGGGCTTGCCCCGCGGTGCTGGTATCGAGTTCATTCTCCAAATCGCTTTCTCTTTACGGCGAACGCGCCGGCGCACTCTCGATCGTCACCCAGAGCGCGGACGAAGCGGCGCGCACGTTGAGCCAATTGAAGCGCGTCATACGCACGAACTACTCCAATCCTCCGACTGGCGGCGCCAGAATGGCGACGACCGTGCTGACGACGCCTGAATTGCGCTCCCTGTGGGAGCGGGAACTCGGCGCCATGCGCGAGCGCATCAAGACGATGCGGCGGCAACTGGTGGACAAGATCCGCGCGCACCGCGCCGACTTCGATTTCAGCTTCGTGGTACGCCAGCGCGGGATGTTTTCCTACTCGGGGCTGAACCAGGAGCAGGTGCGACGATTGCGCGAGGAGTATTCGATCTACGCGATCGACAGCGGGCGCATCTGCGTCGCTGCGCTCAATACGCGCAACATCGACTACGTCGCCAAGGCGGTCGCGAGCGTGCTGGTGTAAGTAGGTGAAGGGTGAATCAACTTCACCTGTTCACTTCTTTTGCTCTTCCTTCCCGCCGAACAGCCCCTCCACCCAACCGCCTACCTTTGCGCCGACGGATGTTCCCACGCCGGGGCCCAGTATCGCAGTGCCGACCCCCGCACCCGCCAGCGTGCCTCCCGTCGGCACCAGTAGCGGCGACTGGACGCTTCCCATCACGTTGAGCGGAACGACCGCGCTGGTGCCGGCCGCGGTCACCTGCGCGTTGACCCGCCCCGAGAGTTCGTCGCGAGGCGAGACCGTCACATTGCCGTTGGCGGAAAGAGATCCCGAGGATATTTTCAGCTGCGTCAGACGGCGCGTGCCACGGTTGAGCGCGAGGTGGCCCGAGAGCTGATCGAAACGTGTCTCGCCGCCCTTCGAGCCTTCCCTGCTGATCAGCGACGTTGCCGCCTTGCCGATGTCGATGCCGTGGAGCACGCCGTTCTTGACGTCGAACGGGGTTTCCAGCCGCAACGCCTGGGCAAGCTGTCCGCCGACTGGCGCGGTCGCCGAGAATACGGGGTGTGCGGTGAGCCTGCCGCTCATGGTCGGCGGCCGTCCCAGCGCCCGCAGCAGAGAGCGTATTTCGACCTGGCTGACAGCGGCTTTCCCTCTGAGCTGTATCCCCCTTTTCCATGCCACGTTCGCCGTCCCGGTGATACTGCCGCCGTACAGGCGCGCCCGCACATCGTTGAAATTCGCATCGTTCAGCGTCGCAACGCCCTTCACGGCAAGCTCATCGAACAGGATAGGCGGGCCGAGCGGCAACTGCCACCCCTTGGCAAGCGCCTCGATCAGATAGGTCGATTTCTCCGGTTTGACGCTGACCTTCAGCTTGCCGTCGCGGGTGGTAATGGAGGCGGTCTCGGGCTCGCCGGAATGGTTCAGTTTCGCTTCGGCATCAAATGGCCCGAAGCTCGACCTGTCGAACCTTATTTGCGCATCGTCGAGCCGGATGCTCTCGACGCGCACTTGCGCCGGCTGCGGTGGCGTCTTTGGATCGGCCTTGGTCCATACCGGGATCTTGTCGAGAGCCTTCCGGGTGAGTACCAGCCCGTTCACTTCGATCGTCCGGATGACCTTGACCGGCGCAAGCAATGAGAGCAGGTCCGGCGCTACCGTGACCTTTCCGATCGTGATGTCTTGGGTCTTGCCAAGCGTGATGCCGTCAACCGTCAGATGCGGCAGCGGCAGCAGCGAGACCGTCAAACTCTTGATTGAGACCGGCTCACCGAGCCGCGCTGCAGCTTCCTTCTCGATGCGCGGAATGTAGTCGTTGAGCGAGATGAAAAACGGCAGTACGAGCAGTACCGCCAGCAGTGCGGCGAATCCGATCCCGATGCGTTTTGCCCACTTCATGAGCGCACTTCCATCACCGTTCCCGCGTTCCTCTCATTGACCCTCGGCGCCCGAGCGATTACTATATGCGCCTTTCAAAAACGCTTCCATCCCGTTTTTTTCTAGCCTTTTTCCCCGATAGCTCAGTTGGTAGAGCGACGGACTGTTAATCCGCAGGTCCCTGGTTCGAGCCCAGGTCGGGGAGCCAACGCCCAAAGGGGTCAGCGCAATGCTGCCCCCTTTTTCTCACTCGAAATGACCACGACGTAATGGAAGCGCCGCGTCGCAGCGGCGACACGCAGGCCGCGCGAAAACGCGAGGGCCGGGATTGGCGTATAGTCGAATTTCGGAGGAACAGATCATGAACTTCATCTGGCGTTTTTACCGGGATCCGGAGCGGCTCTGGCGGTGGCAGCGATTGTCTACCGACAAGTCGGTCATTGCGGAGTCGCCCGCCGCGTACAACGAGTACGAAGGCTGTCTCGCCGATGCGCAGAAAGAGGGCTACGTTTTCGAACCCGCCCAGGCCCGCATGCCTTCAGCGCGCGCGCGCTGATCCGCTTAGGATTTTGTCGGATGCTCGTCCGGCAAAATCCTTGGAATCACGGGCACGATGACGTACGACTCGTGGCCCGGACCGCAGTGCAGCGTCACTTTGCCGCCGAATACCAAAGCCGGCCGGTCACGCGGATCGCTGTGCAGAAACGGCCCGCAGCCGCGCAATTCGTTCTTGAAGTTTGACAGCCGCGCCCCGGTTGATTTAGCCCACTCATAGTCTTTCCCGCGCACCGTAAGCGCGACGCGATAACCCGCCGGCGCCACGATTGACGTGGGCCACAGTTCGACGTCAACCTGAACCACCTCGCCCGGACGCAGCGGCAGCGCCTCGTCGTGGGTGTGGTACGGCCGGTATTCGGTCGAGAGTTTCGGATCGAGTTTGCGGTGCGACGCGCGCAGCCAGCCCTGCGCCACCGGCGTGTGCGGATCGATCGCGCCCATGAACACCACTTCCCGCAGGTCCGGCGTGAAGACGCGGAACACGAGAAAAAGATCCGCGTCGGCCGTATCCGAGGAAATCCACAGCCGTGCCGCCAGCGGCCCTGTGATTTCCGTGTCGGCATCGAGTGGGGGCGACAGGAAAGTCACGCCCTCGCCCGAAGCGTCATAGGTAACGGAGCCGGCCGCCGCCACCGGCTGGTTTGACAAACTGTGATTGCCGGATTCGAGGTAGAAACGCGTCCAGCGGGTGCGCGGAATCGGCCACGCGTCCTCGTGCCGCTCGACGAAGCGATCGACGTGGCGCACCTGGAGCTGCACGCGCGGCTGGCGCTCCCACCCGTTGTTCGCGTCTTTCAGGAAATGATCGAAGAACCGCTTCTGCAGGCCAACGCCGTAGCTGGTGTAGAAGTGCGTCCAGTGCTCCAGGCCGTGCGCTTCGAGCCACTTGTGCTTCGATGCCGCGCGCTGGAAGCCTTCGAAGTTGCCTCGCGGATGAAGCCCCTGCCCGCCCCAGTTGGCTGCGGAAAGCATTGGCACCGTAATCTTCTCCCACACCGGTGAGCGCGTCTTGTGGTACGCGTCGTCGAGCGGATGCGCGAGGATGTCATCGCCGAAGTCGCAACGGGTACTGCCAAGCTCCCGGTCGGAAAGCGTCGCGTCACCGCACACGAGTTCGCCGGTTACGCGTGAGCGTGAGCCGCGCTCGCCAAGTCCATGTTGCACCGTTTTCACCTGCATGTCGTACCAGTTGCCGAAAAAGGTATTGAGAATGCCGCCGTGGTGCGTCATGTCGCGGTACCAGTCTGCGGCGCCCTCCCAGATGCACAGGGCGGCGAGGTGCGGCGGTTGCAGCGACGCGACGTGCCATTGGTTGATGGCGTAGTACGAAATTCCGTTCAGGCCCACCTTGCCATTCGACCATGGCTGCACGCCGGCCCATTCGATGCAGTGATATAAATCACGCGTTTCGCGCGGCGAGAACGGATCGATAAATCCGGGCGAGCGCCCCGCCCCGCGCGAATCAACGCGCACGCAGGCGTATCCGTCCGGCACCCACTTCTCGGGATCGACCACTTCCCAGCTCTGGTATTGGTTGGTGGAGCCGTATGCCACATCGGGATGTTCGGCCACCATGCGCTGCCACGCGCTGGGGTAACCTTCCTGGAACGCGAGGCCTTTGGCGTACGGTCCGTAGCTCAGGACGACCGGGTAACGGCCCTCCAATGGCGGACGAAACACATCGGCACGCAACACCAACCCATCATCCATCGTGATGGGAACATCCCACTCGATGAGCATCCGATCCCGCAACTCACTTCCCGCCATGCTTCACTCGGTAGCGCGGCAATCCCTTGCCGCGATCGATGCCGGCAAAGGATTGCCGGCCTACGACTCAATCAACCCGCGTAGGTTGGGCTGAACGTAGAGATGCCCAACACGGAACGAACGTCGATTGTTGGGGTTCTCGTTGTTCACCCCAACCTACGTTCTTGCGCCTTCATCCTTTTGCCTGGCCCTGCACTGCGCCGATGGCGGCGAACAGGTTGGCGACCTCGCTGCGCCCGATGCCGCGTGTGATGAAGACGATGCGTGAGCTGCGATCCTCGCTCGGCCATGCCGCCAGCTCGACCGGTGGATGAAAGAGGTGCTGCACACCCTGCACTACCATTGGGCCGGCTCGCGACTCGACGTTGACGAGTCCTTTCACCCGCAGGAGGTCGGGTCCGCGCAGGGCGGTGAGCACATCCATGCACTGCGTGAAAACCGCCCACGAGAACGGCCGCTCGAATCTCAGGCAGAACGACGTGATTGCGGTGTCGTGCCTGTGGCCGTGCGCGGGCTCGTCATGATCTCCGCGCTCGCTCTCACGCTCATCGGCGCCCAGCCAGCGTGCGATATCCTCGAGTTTGCCCTTGACGTTGCGCAGCCCGACGTCGACCAGGAATGCCAGCTCGATTTCGCCGTTGAGCGCACGCCTGATCGGCGCCGGGGGGTTCAATTCGCGCAATTTCGCTTCCAGCTCTTCGAGCTTCGCCGCGTCGGCGAGGTCGGATTTCGTGATGACGAGGCGGTCGGCGAGAGCGGCCTGCTTGACCGGTTCCGGCAGGGTCGCGATCTGCCCCAGACCGTTCACCGCATCGACCAGAGTCACCACGCAATCGAGGCGATACTGATCTTCGAGCATGGTGTCGGTCATCAGGGTCTGCATCACCGGCGCCGGATCGGCGAGTCCCGTGGTTTCGATCACGACGCGGTCGAAGTCGATGATCTCGCCGTTGCGGCGCTTGATGAAGAGATCGCGCATGGTCTCTTCCAGATCGCCGCGCAGCACACAGCACAGGCAGCCGTTGTTGAGCAGCATCATCTGCTCGGAGGACACCTCCACCAGGTCGTTGTCGATGCCAACTTCGCCGAGCTCGTTGACGATCACGGCGACCCGGTTCATGTCGGGGCGCTTGAGCAGCCGGTTGATGAGCGTGGTCTTGCCGCTGCCGAGGAAACCCGTCACCACGCTGACGGGAATGCGTCCCGCCAGCGGGTCGCGCGCGGTAAGAGTGCCTAACATGATGAACCACGTGTGCGTTGCCGCCAGAACGGATTGATCACGCGGGTCATCATGTTAGGCACTCTAAGTCGCGGTTGAACCTCGAGCGTCACGTCAGAGGCTCATTTCCAGGATGTAAAGGCCGCCGGCGAAACGGTCGACGGTGAAGACCAGCCCGCGGTCATCGACGAAGACGTCGTTCAACTGGATCGCCCCGGCTCGCGACATCTTGGGTGCGCCGGGCACGAAGTAGGCGACTTCCTTCGGTTGGTACGGGTTCGAGGTATCGAACGCGCGCACCCCGCCGTTGAAAAAAGTGCCGAGCACGATCGTGTCGGAGCGCCAGGCGCACGGGCCGGGGTAGTTTTCGTGCAGATTGTGCGACCCGAAGCGTCCGCCGCGCTTGCTGAAAGTTTCCACCGGCGGCAGCGGCAGCGTCGCAATCGGCACCAGGTTGGATTCATTGCGCGCGTCGACGACCCAGGTGAGCTTCGGCCAGTCGATACCGTTGTCCTTGACGCATTCGTCGCTCACGATGAGCAGGTCCCGGCTCAGCAGCGGCATTACGGTGTGCGTGAAGCCGTTGTAGGGCGGCGAATACTGCAGGTGTCCGACCGCCTTGGGGTGCGCCTTGTCGCTGATGTCGAGTATCCAGGCGCCCCCGTCGATGTAGGCCACGTAGGCGCGATTCGGCCGGCCCGGGTAAACATTGGTGTTATGCGGCCGATACCCGCCGTCGAACTTCGGATGACGGGGCGGCGGCGGCTCCGCATCGCCCTTGCGGGTGCCGGGATACCACCACCGGCCTACTTCGGTCGGTTTCGACGGGTTGCGCACGTCGATGATGCGGTAGAACTGGTCGTCCTTCTCGTGAGTCGGGGTAAAGTCCGGGGCGCCGCAACTCATATGCACATACTCGCCGTCAACGAACCAGACGCAATGCGCGCCGCGCGAACTCGGTCCCGACGCGTCGAAGTGCGCGATGAGCCGGGGTTTCTCCGGCGTGCTGATGTCGAAAAGGTCGAATCCGGCGGGCTTGAGGCCCCACTTCTTGGTCTGGTACGCCACCGCCATCAGGTCGCCGACCACATCCAGCGAGTTCGAACGCACGTCGCCGTGCGGCAGGTCGGTTTGCACCACCATCTTCGGGTTGTGCGGATCCGTGACGTCGACGCCGGTGAAGTTCTTGGGCGCGGACTCGTGCGCCATCCAGAAGATGCGCCGGCCGTCTTTGGTCTTTTGCATGTTGGTGCCCTCGCCCATGCCGCCGAAACCCGACAGCTCGTGCTGCGCCACCAACTTCATGTTCCAGGCGAGCGTCTGCGCCGCCTGGGATTGCGTGGACATCGTGGTGCTCATCTCCTGCCTTTCCCTTTCATCTGACGTGATTGATTGCGCGTGATTCCGGCCATGCGTTCGAGCACGGCGCAGATCGCAGCGGTATCGTCTTTGGCGTGCCCCTGCGCGAGCGCCGCCGAATAGTACGGCTTGCTCGCCTCGAACAGGGGCGTCGGGCATCGCAACTTCGCCGCGAACGCGCCGATGATGTCGATATCCTTCTGGTAGATCTCGCACTTCATGTGCGCGTCGGAGTAGTCGTTCGCGACCATCAGCGGCCCGCGCACTTCGAACATGCGCGAAGTCCCGGCGCCGTCGCGGATCACCTTGTACAGCAGCGCCAGATCGAGCCCCGACTTCAGTCCCAGCACGATCGCTTCGGCGGCAGCGAGATTATGAATTGTCACCAGCAGATTGGCTACGAATTTCAGTTTCGTGCCGTTTCCGAACGGCCCGCAATAGTGCATGCTGCGCGAGAATCCGTTTAGGATATCGGCACACCGTCTCACGGCATCGCGCTCGCCGCTCGCATAGACCGAAATATCCTTGGCCGCCGCCTGCGCCCCGGTGCCGCTGATCGGGCAGTCGAGCACGGTGACGCCGTGCGCGGCGCAACTATCGCGCAGCGCGATCTTGGTCTCCAGCGGCATGGTGCTGGTTTCGATCACCACGGTGCCACGCCGCGCCCGTCCTGCAATCCCGTCGCGGCCGAAAAACGCGGCTTCGCAGGCTTTGATGCTCGGCAGGGACGTTACGATCGTCCTGCATCGGGTCGCAACCGCCGCCCCAGACCTGGCGCTACGTCCGCCATGGCGTGCGAACTGTGCCGCGCGCCGCCGATCCGGGTCGAAGCCGACCACGTCAAAGCCCGCTTCAAGGAGGTGCTTCGCAAATGCGCCGCCCATGATGCCCAGACCGATCTGCCCGACCGGCTCCGGTCTGCTGCGGGAGTCCCCTCTGCTCATATTTGTGTGGGATGCATTTCGTCAGGGAATCATCGTGCGGTGCTTGCGATCAGTTCGCCTTGTTGTTAATGCGTGCCTGCTCGCGCTCCTCCGCGGTCATGCCGTCTATCCGCTGTTCCAGGTACGGCGTCGAGCAGACGAGCGCATAGCGGACGCAGGGCGCCGCCGGCTTCAGGCGGTAACGCATCCCTTTCGGTATTTCGATTACGTCACCGGCGCTCACCGTTTTCGCTTCGCGACCTACCCGGGCACGCATGCTCCCGCCGATCATGTAGATGAAGGTTTCCCGTGCACTCGCGCATTCGGGCTCGTCATAGCCGCCGGGAACGTCGAACAGCCCGAAGGCAAGCCGCTCGCCCTCGATCCAGGACACGCGGCGCGCCGACACCTGGGGCGCATCGAGCGCGTCGAGCAGCGGGTAATAGCAGACGTTCAATCCCTCGACGATCATGCGCGAGGCGCCGTCCTGCTTCGATCGCGACAGCGTGCCGCTCGTGTGCAGCCGGTTGATTTCGTCCACGGTCCAGGCCTTGTCCGGCACCGCCTGGTCTGCTGCAAGTCCCACCACTGTCCAGGTCTTGTCCTTGATGTACAGATACGAGCAGTCTGCTTCCTCGGTCGCTTTCATCGAATGGCGCGCGTAGGCAGGCGCGTGCACGAATGTGCCGGGCGGCGCTATCCGGCGGTCCTTGCCGACAATCGCGTTCAACGCGCCGCACACCGGGAAGATCAGCAACTCGTTCGGATGATAATGGAGTTCCGAGCCCGTGCCGGCGACCTTGTGCACCAGACAGAAATACAGGTACTGGCCTTCGATCACCGGCCCCCTGCCGGTCGAGAGATCGGGGGTAAGCGCTTTGCTCTCCAGCGCTTCGAAACGGTGAAACGGCATTCCGTGGTTCCTGTTGCAGAACGTGGGTTCGATATCGAGGTGTGGCCGGCGCGATAATTTATCATGCGCGTGCCGCCAAAACAATTTTAGATCGGCCCCGGGGATTTCATCGGCTGCCCGTGCAACGGCATTGCGCACGAGATGATCAATGACGGCAGCGAGCCGTAACGGCGCGAAGCCGCCGCCTCGCCGCGGGCTCCGGGCACCCCTGCTAGCCGCCGAGATTGGCCGGGGATTGCGGAATCTCGCCCTGCTCGACCCGGGTCACGATCTCGGTCAACTTCTCGTGGGCCGGCGCCGCGACGCCGACGAACCTGCCTTTCTCGGCGATGAATCCGTTCATGAACTGTATTTCGGTGCGCCGGCCCTTGCGCATGTCCTGCGCCATCGACGGGCGCTGGATGCCGGCCCGCGGATTCGAGGCCGCGCGGGACATCATCAGGTTTTCGATCTCCACCAGGGCGTCCTGGTTGCCCTCGCTGGCAAGCGCGAGGCGTTCCGGCGCGAGCTTGCCCAGATTCACGAGCTGATAGCCGAGCGCCTGGCCGACGCGTACCGCTTCGCCGCCGAGCTTGATCGAAAAACACCGGATCGCATCGTTGCGATCGCATTCCTTGCCGCTCAGGCCGGTGGACGCCGACACGCCGTTGCGCATGCCGTTCTGGCACAGCTTGGTCCAGCGCTCGCCCCACAGATTGGTCGTCGCCTTCGCGCTGTCGATCGCGGAGAACATGGACACGAGTTCCTCGACGCGTTTCGTGACCACGCCGTGCACTTCGCCCACGCGAAACACCGTATGCTTGTCGCCGCCCTTCTCGACCATGCGGCGTATCCGGCCCGGCTCGTAGAGTTCAACCGAGATGAGCGACGAGACGACTCCCAGCGTCTTGCCCCAACCGACGATACCCGCGATCCTTTCCTCATTGATGCAGTTTTGCAGCGACACCACGTAGCCATCGGACGCGAGATAAGGCCGTATCATCATCGTTGCCCACTCGGTATCGTAGGACTTGACCGCCACGAACGCGATATCGACAGGCTTCTGCTTCGAGAGCGACTGCAGCTCGGTGATATGCATGGTTTTCGCCTGCGTCACCGTGAATTTTTCCTCCGGCGTGATGCCGTCGAGCTCCAGCCCGCGGGCCCGTATGGTCTCGATATGCTCGGGCCACATGTCGATCAAGGTCACATCGTGGCCCTGATGCGCGAGATGGCCGCCGACATAGCCGCCGAGCGCTCCCGTGCCTACCACCGCAATTCTTTTCCGCATGTGTTCCCTCCCCCGCAGGTTCATGCATGCCAATCCGCCCGCGCTCCCGATTCCCGCGCTGGTTTCGCGCCGCGTTCCGACTCTTCGCGCACCCATGATACACGTTCGGCTTGGCGGTTCTGGGGCCAGCCGTTACAATATGCACCAGAAATCCCCGAACTCCGCAGCATTCCCTTTGCCCTGTACCTGTCTCCGGGATCGCGTGCTCCCGGCCCATTGCGAGGAAGTCGAGTGAAACCCGTGGAAGTCGCAGTCATTGGCACCGGCTGGTGCGGCGGTATTCGTGCCCAGACGTGCGCCGGTCACGCGCTGGTGCGAGGCCTGCATATCGCCGAAACGCGTCCTGAACGCCTGGCCGAGGTCGCGAAGGCCACCCGCCCACGCACCGCCACCGCGGATTACCGCGAACTGCTCAAGATCCAGGAAATCGAGGCGGTCTATATCTCGGCTACGCCGGAGAGCACGCACTATCCGATGGCACGCGACAGCCTGCTTGCCGGAAAGCACGTGTTCCTCGAAAAGCCGATCGCGATTGAACTGCATGAGGCCGACGACCTGATCGCAATTGCGAACCGCAGCGGTCTCAAGTTCACGATCGGCTACTCGCAACGCTTCAATCCCAAGCATGCATTCGTCAAGAAGTCGATCACCGAGGGCACGATCGGCCGGCCGGTCAGCGCGCTGGTGAGCCGGCATATCACGCGCGGCCTCGGCAAAAAGATCACCGGACGCAGCAAGCTGTCTCCGGCTGCCATGGAAGCGACCCACGATCTCGATTTCGTCCTGTGGTGCCTGGAACCGGCCAAACCGGTGCGGGTGTATTCCCAGGTGAATTACGGAGCCATGCGCGAGGCGACCGGGGGCGACATTCCCGACAACCAGTGGATCATGGTGACCATGGATAACGGGATCTCGTTCGTTGTCGGCGGCGGTTGGAGTCTGCCTCCCGGCTATCCGAATTTCTCGACGACGTGGATCGAGATGATCGGCACCGAGGGCGCGCTGCTGGTGGACGACAGCCATCGCGACGTGGTGCTGAATACCATGAAGGACGGCATGCGCCTGCCGATGTCGTCCATGCCGGGTGAGTTCATCGATCATGCCTACGCGGGACCGATGGAGCGGGAAACCATCCATTTCCTGGAAGCGGTCGCCTGCGACCGGCCGGTCCTGGTCACGCCCGAGCAGGCGCGGCAGGTGATGGAACTCTATATCGCCGCCGACCTCTCCGCCGAACGCAACGAACCGGTCACCCTGCCCCTGCCAGAATCCCGTCCTGCGCTCGCCGCCGGCGCCGCGCGCTGACAAGCAACAATATATGACAAGAAAACAGCCCAAGAAGATCGGCCTCGCGATCGTCGGCGCCGGGCGGGTCGGCCTGATCCGCGCCGAGCTTGCCGCGCGCCATCCCGAGGTCGGCTGGATCGGCCTCGCCGAAAGGAACCCGGAACGCGGCGAGATCGTGCGCGAAAAATGCGGCGCCGAGTTCGTCACCACCGATTTTCGCGAGCTATTGAGCCGCCCTGAAGTCAATGCGGTGGTGGTTTCGACCGACGAGCATCTGCATGTCGATTCCGTGCTGTTCGCCGCTGAGCGCAAGCTGCCGATGCTGATCGAAAAACCGCTTGCGACTGACCTCGCCGAGTCGGCGGCGACGCTCGCCGCGATCCAGAAATCCGGCGTCGATGCCGTGATCGGCTATACCCAGCGTTTCCGCCGGCGCTGGCTCGTCGCCAAGGAAAAAGTCCGCGCGGGCGCGCTCGGTGAAGTCACCATGGTGACCTCGCGCGCGTTCATGAACCGGCTGGTCGCCATCGACAATTACCAACGCAGCGACAATCCCGCGGAAATCTCGCCGATGGTGATCTCCGGGACGCACGCGCTCGACGTGGTGATGTGGCTGATGGAAGGGAAAACGCCGGTCGAGGTTTACGCGCGCTCGGTGAACAAGGCGCTGGGGCCGGCCTGGAAGGGCATCGACGGCACCGGCTACACCATCACTTTCGACGACGGCGCCATCTATCATGGCGTGATCAACTGGGGCTTGCCCGAGATCTGGCCAGGCGCGGTCTACAGTCTCGAGATCGGCGCGGTCGGAACCGAGGGCGTGCTCACCATCGACGATACCCACCGCGACATCGTGCTCGCCACCAACCTGATCCAGACTGAAGGTTACGCACCCGACAAGCGCCGGCACGTCGACTTCCTGACCAGCTACCCCGTTGGCGACATGGCGCTGGGTGAATTACGCGGCCCGATGCGCGAGGAAACGAATTCGTGGCTCAATCGCATCTCGCTGGGCGTGCCGACCCAGCACGCGACCGCGGCCGAGGGGCACAATCGCCTGATGCTGACCAAGGCAATCGATCTGTCCGCCCGCCTGAAGCGTCCGGTCAAGCTCCCCATTTCGCCGGAAGATGAGAAACAGACGGCGTGACCGACATTACCGCACGCCAGCTTCAGACCAAGATCAGCGATCTCTGGGGACAACCCGTCATCGTCGACAACCGGGCGGGCGCTTCCGGCAACATCGCGCTCGAGCTCGCGGCGAGATCCGCACCGGACGGCTATACCCTGTTCGTCGGCAACGTGTCCACCAACGCGATCAACGAGACCACGTTCAAGTCGCTCAAGGTCAAGCCCTCACGCGATCTGACCGGGGTGAAAATCATGTTAAGCCCCGAGATGAAGGCCTCACTCTCGAAGGTTTTCATGTCGGTGGTGGTCAACAAGTCCCCGGAGGAATTCCAGCAGTTCGTGCTGAAAGAGATCAAGGACTGGGGAAAGATCGTCGTCGAGAACAACATCAAGGTCGAATGAAGGACGCATATCGCGTCCTTCATAAATGATGAGAAATCGTGACCAACACGCCCCAGCCCAGGCACGAGCTCCTCGTCGAAAAGGACGTTGAAATTCCGCTGCGCGATGGCGTGCGCCTGCGGGCGGATGTCTTTCGGCCCAAGGGCGGAGGCAGATTCCCGGCGCTCATCAACATCGGCGCCTACCAGAAAGACAAGCTGTGGGTGCCGCCCCCGGATCTCGAGGAAAACCCGAACCAGTACATGAACTGGGAGACGGTCAACCCGCTGTGGTGGGTGCCGCGGGGTTACGCGGCAGTGCGGGTGGACACCCGCGGCTCGGGCAAGTCTCCCGGCATGACGGATCCCTTCTCGCTCCAGGAGGCAATCGACTTCTACGACGCAATCGAGTGGTCCGCACGGCAGCCGTGGTGCAGCGGCAGCGTCGCGACCATGGGCATTTCCTATTTTGCGATGACGCAGTGGCTGGTGGCCAACCTGCGCCCGCCGTCTCTGAAGGCGATCATTCCGTGGGAGGGCGCCGCCGACATGTATCGAGATTTCGCATACCATGGCGGCATTTTCTGCTTCGGCTTCGTGTCCAACTGGTACAACAACCACATGGCGCACCACCTGCTCGGCCGGCGCACGCAGGACAGCCCGGACGCCTTTGCCAAGCACTGGCTGTGGCATTACATGCGCGACAGCCTCGACGCCGGCGCCTACTACGGACGTCAGGCGCGCTGGGACGAGATCGACATACCGATGTACAGCGCCGGCAACTGGAGCGGCATGGGATTGCACCTGCGCGGCAACACCGAGGCGTTCATGCGCGCCAGATCGAAGCACAAGAAACTGCGCATCCACGCCGGCACGCACTATCACCCGTTCTACGCCGGGGAGGCACGGCAGGATCAGTTGCGATTTCTCGATCACTGGCTCAAGGGCATCGATACCGGAATCATGGAGGAACCCCCGGTCAAGCTGCTCATACGCACGGGCGGCGGCAAGGGTTACCAGTGGCGGCGCGAGAACGAATGGCCGTTAAAGCGCACCCGCTGGACGAAGTTCTATCTCAAGCCCGCCGCCGGACCCGGGAGCGAGGACGGCGCGGCGGAGGGAGCGCTGTCCGATACGGTTCCCAAGCGCAGTGCCTCCCTCACCTATCCGGCAAGCGGCATGACCAAGGCCGGGGTGGCATCGGCCTCGTGGACCTCGACCGCTCTCGCGGGAAGTCTCCCCCGTATGGGTGTCTCGTTCGAGACTGCTCCGCTCGCCTCGGACCTGGAGGTGACCGGGCCGGTGAACCTTGTGCTTTGGGTATCGAGCACGACCGCGGACATGGACATTTTCGCGACGCTGCGCAACATCGACGCGGAAGGCAAGGACGTTTGGGAAATCGGCCAGCAGCAGCAGCCGATACCGGTGGCGAAGGGCTGGCTGCGTGTTTCCCATCGCAAGCTCGACCCGCGCCTGTCCCGACCCTACCGGCCCTATCACAGCCACGATGAACGGCAATGGCTCAAGCCGGGCGAGAAAGTCCAGGTGCAGGTCGAAATCTGGCCGACCTGCATGGTATTCCGCAAAGGCCACCGCATCCGCCTCGACATCCAGCCCAGGGACGGTGTTGGCAGCGCGCCTTATACCCATTACTGCGCGGACTACAATGTAGGAGGCAATACCATTTTCACCGGGGGCAGCACGGCTTCCCACCTGCTCCTTCCGGTAATCCCGAGGACGTGACAAAACGTGACAATCACGAGGAAAACCAAAGCATGCAATCCATACGACTTGTCGTCGCCGCCACGCTAGCGGCGACGCTGCTGCCCACTGCGCACGTATTTGCCCAGGCGAAACAGGACGCTTATCCGTCGCGCTCCGTGCGCATGGTGGTGCCGTTCGCGCCCGGTGGCGCCTCCGACACCGTCGGCCGCATCATCCAGCCCGCGATGGCCGCTTTGCTGAAACAGCAGGTGGTGGTGGACAACCGCGGCGGTGCTGCCGGCAACATCGGGGTGGAAGTCGCCGTCCGCGCCAATCCCGACGGCTACACGTTTCTGCTCGGCAACGTTGGCACGATGGCGATCAATCCGAATTACTACACCAAGTTCCCGTACCGGCCCCTGAAAGATCTCATCCCGATCACCCAGGTGGTGGACGTTCCGGGGTGCCTCGTGGTTCACCCCTCGCTCCCAATGAAGAACGTCAAGGAATTCGTGGCGCACCTGAAGGCGAATCCGGGCAAGCTCAACTACGGCTCGCCGGCGCCTTCCAGCGCAAACCGGCTGGAGATGGAGATGTTTCTGGCGGCCACCGGAACGAAAGCCGTCCAGATAAACTACAAAGGCGGTGCGGGGCCCGCAATGATCGGGCTGCTCGCCAATGAGGTCCAGATAATGTTCGTGACCTTTTCCTCGGCGGTCAACTTCGCCAAGCAGGGACGGGTGCGCATGCTCGGCGTGATTTCACCGGAGCGCAATCCCGCCTATCCCGAGATTCCGACGATGCGCGAGCAGGGCTTCAACATGGCCGTGGGCTCCTGGCAGGGCACTTTCGTGCCCAAGGGCACGCCGCAAGCGGTGGTGAACAAGCTGTTCAAGGCCGGGGTAGAGATGATGAAAGATCCCCAGGTCGTCAAGCGCCTCGGTGACAGCGGGATCACCATCGTCTCCAGCAAATCATCGGCTGATTTTGTCGCCTTCGTGAAGAGCGAGACCGGCCGCTATGGCAAAGTCATCAAGGACGCGAACATCCGCACGGAATGAGCCGCGACAAGAGGTCGCACCGCTGCTGCGCGGCCCCTTGCGATGGTTTCCCGGGAATGCTAGATTTGCACACTGATTGCATCCGAAAAATGCGGTCGCGGCATCGGCAGCTCGACGGCTCCCTCCCTGCATTCACTTCTGATTGTCAAGATAACTGATTTCTGTACTCGCAACACCCCATTCACACTGGAGAAAGAACATGGCCAACTTCGGCATCGCGGGACTGGACTGGCAACAGCGCGTCAACTGGGACCGTCTCCGCAAGTATCGCACCGAGCGCGCCCGTGAGCGCATGAAGGCACACGGGCTCGGCGCAATGCTGCTCATGTACGATGAAAACTGCCGTTATGTCACCGGGACGCTCACGCCTGGCTGGAACCGGCTGAAACCCGGCCTAAGGTACGCTTTGCTGTGCGGCGACGACGCGCCGGTGCTCTTCGAACAGGGCGACATCGGCTACCAGGTCCATAAGCATTCGCCTTGGATTCCGAAGGATCACGTGCGCTGGTCGTATGCCTGGATCAAGGGTGCGGCAGGCGCTGCATCGCTCGCCCAGGTCACCAAGTTCACCAATGCGCTGAAGCAGGAAATGAAGAAGGCCGGTGTCGAGGGCATGAAGCTCGGCGTCGACTTCGTCGATATCAACATGATCCAGATCTTCAAGGACTCGAAAATCGACTGGACCGACGGCATGACGCCGATGATGGAGGCGCGCGCGGTCAAGAACGAGGACGAGCAGGAGTGCCTGCGCATCGTGGGAGCGATCGGCGACGCCGCACACTGGGAGTTCATGAAGTTTCTCAAGCCCGGTCGCACCGAGAACCAGATGACGGCGCACATCATGGAGTACCTGTATTCGGTTCCCGGCATGGAGGATGTCGAGGACGTGATCGTTTCCGCCGGTCCGAACACGTGGCCCAACTGGCGCAACTTTTCCGACCGCATCATCCAGCCTGGCGACATCGTCTTCATGGATCTCGCCGCGCTCACCTGGAACGGTTACAAGTCGTGCTACTACCGCACCTACTGCGCGGGCAAGGAGCCGACCCAGGAGCAGAAGGAAGTCTACGCCACTGCGCTCAAATGGCTCTACGATTCGATGAAGGCCGTGAAGGTCGGCACCACGACGCGCGAGATTGCGTCCAAATGGCCCTCCGCCAAGGAAGCGTGGGGCTACGCCGAGGAAGATCAGGCGGCCGCCAACCTGTGGGGCCACGGGCTAGGCCTTGCCCAGTACGACATGCCGGTCATTTCGCGCATCTGGTCGCTCGACCATCCGGTCGAGATCAAAGACGGGATGGTGTTCGCCCTCGAGACCCAGCACGGCAAAATGTACCAGTGGGGCGTGCGCATCGAGGAAATGCTGATCGTGCACAAGGATCGGGTCGAGCTCATTTCCAACTTCCCGGTCGAGCAGATCACCGTCGTCGATCCGATGCCCGGTTATTCATCGCTCGGATGGTCCCAGTGAGCGGGGAGTCACGCTCCTCACGCTGGAGAGAAGGTCGGAATCAGCCCGGACTTGATCCTCGGCTACCAATAACGCAAGCCGCGTGTAGAGCATGATAATCGTTCCGCTTTCAGCGCCGGAAGCGACCGACGCGACGCGCTTCGGACCCAAGGCCGCCAATCTCGCTGCCCTCGGGCACGCGGGTCTGCCGACCCCGGGCGGAATCTGCGTGGATGCGGCAGCCTATCGCATGCAGGTCGATGCTCTGGGCCTCGGTGAGGCGGCGCGGGGCGCGTTTGCCACCGAAGACGGCGCCCAGGCGAGGCGCTACGCGCTCGCAATGAAACTCGGCTTGATGGAGCGGCCCGTGGCTTCGCAGATCCTGGATCCCCTGCTCGCTGCCTGGCGCGAGTTGAAGTGCGCGAGTGGTGCTCTTACCGCGGTACGCTCTTCGGCACTGGTGGAAGACTGCGCGGGTTCCAGCTTTGCGGGGCAGTTTGAAAGCTTCATCGGCATCGAAAGCGAAGCGGATTTTCTGACGGCGGTGCAGTCGTGCTGGGCCGCGCTCTGGTCCACGCGGGCGTTGCGTTACATGGCGACCCACGATCTCGACCCTGCTGATACTGCGATGGCGCTTCTCATCCAGCCGCTGGTCGCTGCCCACGCATCCGGCGGCGGCCTGAGCCGGACGGCCGAAGGCGATATGCTCCTCAGCGCGACATGGGGGCTGGGTTCGGCGATCGCGCAGGGTGAGGTGACGCCGGACCGTTACGAGCTCGGGCATAACGGCGAAGTGAAGCACATTCACGGCGGACGCAAGGACCACCGCGTGGACTGCATCCATCGCGAGGAACCGGTCACCGAGGCGGTACTGGGATCACTTGTCACCGAGCCCTGCCTGTCACGGCGGCAGGCGGCGGAGCTGGGACAGCTCCTGCTCGCTGCCGAGCGGGTCATGGGCATGCCGGTTGAAATCGAATGGGCGCTGGACGACGCCGGCTTCAAGATGCTGCAGGCGCGCCCGCTCCACACCCAGACGACCGAAGTCCCTGACGAGATCTGGCTCAACCATCCGCGGCTAAACGGTCATCCCGCGGGCGTGGGCTGGGGCACAGGACGCGCTTGCGTGATCAACTGCGAATGCGAGCTGTCGCGCGTCGGACCCGGCGATGTGCTGGTCACGCGCGTAGCAGGCCCCGCCTTGAGCCACATCCTGCCACGGGTTGCCGGAGTCGTCGCCGAACGCGGCGGGAGCACTTCGCACATGGCATCCCTTGCGCGCGAGCGCGGCATTCCCATGGTTCTCGGAGTGCTCGACGCCACGGAGCGCATTCCGGACGGCGCCATGGTCGCGGTGGACGGTGTCGCCGGCGTCGTGCGATGGATGCGGCAGGGCCATGATTGGAAAACGGGGAGCCGCGAAGCGGCAGGCCCCCACCCTATCGAACATCGGGCGGTCGATCACTGATCCCGCTTCCCGGTTCACGTCGTGATGGAAAGCCCATGACGCAACGATTACGCAGCATCACGGACGCAGAAGCAACTGGTGCGGTCAAGGAGATCTTCGAAGCCTCGAACCGCCTCCTGGGACGCACGGCGAACCTGTCGCGCATCCTGGCCCACAGCCCGTACGTCGCGCGCTTCTTCCTGCCCCTGGTCGCCGCAGTACGACAGCCCAACGCCGGCGCGGTATCGGACGTGCGCCTGCGCAACCTTGCCGTGCTCATGACATCTACCGTCAACGGGTGCCGTTACTGAACAGAGCACAACCGGGTGATCGTGGAGATCTCCCTTAGCACCGCGATGTTCAACATGATCAGCCGCCTTAACGACTCTTTCCGTACGGAACTCGAATCCGAAGAATACAATCGCCGGCAACACGAGGCGGTGGGAGTCACGCGCGAGGCCCTGGAGGACTACGCGTGCCGTATCTGCGCCAGAAGGGACGATGCGTGATCAGTGATCCGAAAAGCGAAAAGCGTGATCCGTGAACTGTCCAGGGCCAGAAGACCCGTTGCGACTTACGTCGGTTCACGGCTCACGCTTCTCGATTCACGCCTCAGCTCCATCGGCCCACGGCTTACGAATTCACGCGCCTGATGCGTCCCAGGATTTTCATCACGCAACCTATCCCGGCAGGCGCGGTGGAACGCATGCGCCGCGCGGCGGAGGTCGAATGGAATCCCGATCCTCTCCACATCATGACCAAGGGCGAGTTGCTGGATGTCGTCCGGCACTGCGACGTTCTCGTCTGCCTGCTGCACGATCACGTTGATGCCGACGTGATTCATGCAAACCCGCAATTGAAGGCCATCGCATCCATGACCGTCACCCCCGCGGATATAGACGTTGCCGCGGCGACCGAACGGCAGGTGCCGGTTACGGTCGTTCCGGCGCCGTTGCTCGACGATGCCACCGCTGATTTGACCTGGGCGCTGCTGCTCGCCACCGCCAGGCGCGTGGCGGAAGGCGACCGCCTGATGCGTGCCGGGACCTTTCCTGGTTCGCAATCTTGTTATCTGGTGGGTGGCAGCGTGTCCGGCAAAGTTCTCGGCATTCTGGGCATGGGCGGTGTCGGGCGCGCGGTTACACGGCGCGGCGGCGGCTTTGGGATGAAGGTCCTGTATCACGACCCGAAGCGCCGCACCATGGATGAAGAGGAGCGGCTGGGACTCACCTGGGTCGAGTTTGACGCGTTGCTGGCACGGTCGGACTTCGTCTCGGTCAACGCCAGGCTCACGCCACAGACGCGGCACCTGCTGAGCGACCGCGAATTCACCCTGATGAAGCCGACCGCATATCTCGTGAACACGGCGCGCGGTCCGATCGTGGACGAGAGGGCACTCGTGCGCGCGCTGGCCGAAGGCCGCATTGCGGGCGCGGCACTCGACGTATACGAACATGAACCGCAGCCGGACCCCGAACTCATGCGGCTGCCCAACGTAGTGTTCACGCCCCATATCGGCAGCGCCGACATGGAAACGCGCGACGCGATGGCGAATATCGTGGCGGACAATGTGCTGGCGGTCATTGCGGGCCGCCGTCCGCCCAACTGCTGCAATCCTGAGATCTACGCGTGAGTTGAAAACTCTATCTGTACGGCGTGATTCGTGAGCCGTGACCCGACTGAACCGCGCCGTGCGTGACTCTCGGATCACGGATTACAGATCACCGTTCACGCATTTGAAAGGAAGATAACATGGCTGCCAAGGCAAAAGTGGTGCTCACGGATTACGTGTGGGATTCGCTCGACGTCGAAAAACGCACCCTGGAGGGGCTCGCCGACCTGGTGCCGCTGAAGACCAAGACGCCAGATGAATTTCTGGGTGAAGCCGCCGACTGCGACGCGCTGCTCAATACCTATGCCGGGCCGATCACGGCGGAAGTGATGGCGAAAATGCCGAAGTGCCGGATCATCGCGCGCTACGGCATCGGGGTGGACACCATCGATCTGGAGGCGGCGACGCAGGCTGGAATCATCGTCACCAACAATCCGACCTATTGCATCGAAGAGGTTGCCGAACACACGATGGCGCTGCTGCTCTCCGCCGCCCGCAAGGTCGCCTTCTACGACCGCCTGGTGCGTGCCGGGCGCTGGGAGGTGCCGCCCGGCAAGCCGATTTCGCGCATCGCCGGCAGCACCCTCGGCCTGGTCGGTTTCGGCAACATCGCGCGCCGTGTGGCGGTGTGCGCGGCGTCGCTCGGCATGCGGGTCCTGTATTGCGATCCTTTCGTGAAGGACGGCCAGTTCGACGCACCGGGCAAGAAGATGGAACTCCATGCCATGCTCGGCGAGTCGGATTTCGTGTCAGTACATCCGCCGCTCACTCCCCAGACACGCAAGATGATCGACGACGAGGCATTCGCCCGCATGAGGCCGAATGCCATCATCGTCAACTGCTCGCGCGGCCCGGTGATCGATACCGACGCACTGGTGCGCTCGCTCGATGCGAAGAAGATTGCCGGTTGTGCACTCGATACCACCGATCCCGAGCCGCTGCCCAACCCGCATCCATTGCGGGGGCGAGAGAACGTCATCATCAATCCCCACGCCGCCTGGTACAGCGAGGACGCGATGAAGGGACTTCAGGCTGGCGCGCCAGCGGAGGTGAAGCGCGTGCTGACTGGTGAGTGGCCAATCAACGTCGTCAACAAGGCGGTCAAGGGAAGAAATCGCGCCGGGCTTTAACCGGCATCTCGAGTAACGGGAGCCCATCTTGCGCGGTCTGACATGGGCCACGCGCGATTTCTTATCGTACGCTTCCTCGTTCGAGTTTCAGGCCGCGATCCCCGAGACACCACTTCGAGATGATCGCCGGGAAGGCGGAAAGCGCTGCCGCCCAACAGTCGATCGTCGCCAGCCGTACCTTCAAAGAGCGCGCTCAAGCTGCTCGCGCTGGGCTATCAACGCCCGGGGCAGGCGCGCCTTGAGTGACTCGAAGAATTCCGCATGGCCCTTCAGTTCTTCGCGCCACAGTTCCCGATCCACGGCAACCAGTCGCTCGAAGCTTTCCCGGCCGAACCCGTCCAGCCCCTGCCACTCCATGTCCTCGTAGCGCGGCATGCGCCCAAGCGGAGTATCGACCGCGCCCGCCTTGCCGTTGCAACGTTCCACGATCCACTTCAACACGCGCATGTTCTCGCCGTATCCCGGCCACATGAACTTGCCATTCTGATCGAGTCGGAACCAGTTCACGCCGAAAATGCGGGGCGGTTCCTTGAGGGTGCTTCCAACCTTGAGCCAGTGCTGGAAGTAATCGCCAAAGTGGTAACCACAGAACGGCAGCATCGCGAACGGATCGCGGCGCACCACGCCCACCTGTCCCACGCTCGCCGCCGTCGTCTCGGAGGCCATCGTGGCCGCCATATAGACCCCCTGTTCCCAATTTACCGCTTCTCTCACCAGGGGTATGGTGGTCGCGCGCCGCCCGCCGAAGAGAAACGCGCTGATCGGCACGCCGTCGGGATTCTCCCAGTCGGGATCGACGCATGGGATCTGGCTGGAATGCACCGTGAAGCGCGCGTTGGGATGGGCGGCTTTGCGCCCGCAGCCCGGCGTCCACGCGTTGCCCTGCCAGTCGATGAGCTCTGGCGGCGGCTCCTTCGTCATGCCTTCCCACCACACGTCACCGTCCGGCGTCAGCGCCACATTGGTGAAGATGGTGTCGTGCGTGACCGCTGCCATGCAATTCTTGTTGGTGAAGTCCGAGGTGCCCGGCGCGACACCAAAGGCACCGGCTTCCGGATTGATCGCGTAGAGCCGGCCGTCTTTCCCGGGCTTGACCCAGGCGATGTCCTCGCCGATGGTCGTCACCTTCCAGCCCTTCAGTGCCGCTGGCGGAATCAGCATCGCAAGATTGGTTTTTCCGCATGCGCTCGGAAACGCCGCGGCGATGTAGCGCTTCGCGCCGTCCGGCGGCTCAATTCCCAGGATCAGCATGTGCTCTGCAAGCCAGCCCTGCTCGCGCGCCATGATCGAGGCGATGCGCAGCGCGAAACATTTCTTTCCGAGCAACGCATTGCCGCCGTAGCCGCTGCCGAACGACCAGATCTCCTTGGTCTCCGGGAAGTGCACGATGTACTTGTGCTCCTTGTTGCTGGGCCAGCGGGCATCCGTCTGTCCCGGCGCGAGCGGCGCCCCCACCGAGTGCACGCACGGCACGAAGTAGCCGTCGCGCCCGAGCACGTCCAGCACCCTGCGGCCGGTGCGCGTCATGATGCGCATGCTGGCCACAACATACGGCGAATCCGTAAGTTCGACGCCGATGTGCGCAATATGCGACCCCAAGGGCCCCATGCTGTAAGGGATGACGTACATCGTCCGCCCGCGCATGCAGCCGTCGAACAGACTGTTCAGGGTTGCGCGCATCTCGGCCGGCGCGATCCAGTTGTTGTTCGGGCCCGCATCCTCACGGTCCTTGCTGCAGACGAACGTGCGCTCTTCCATGCGGGCGACATCATCGGGATCGGATCGCGCGAGGAAGCACCCGGGACGTTTATCCGGGTTGAGCTTGATCAACATGCCCGAGGCGACCATCTCGGCGCACAATCCGTCGTATTCCTCCTGCGAGCCGTCACACCAGTAAACGCGGTCGGGTTTGGCAAGTTTCGCCACCTCCTGCACCCAGTGCGCGAGTTTGTGATGGTCGACGTAGTCTGGATACGATTCAGGCTGTCGGACCTGAGCCGCGGTAGCGGGCTGCTTCATGGCTCTCCTCTCTGCTGACGGTCCATGAAATTGGCGTGTAAAAACAAAGGCAAAGCAACCCGTCTCGATCGCCTTGCCGCAGAGGCGAATTCTACCGCAAATCGCTCGCCGCCGACAGCGACATTCCGTGGCGAAGCCGCCGTGCATCATTCTGCCCGCTTGTCATTGCGAGCGGAGCGAAGCAATCTCGTCGCATGCGACGCCGTGGCCTGCCGCGAGATCGCTTCGTCACCTTCCGCCTCTCCGCGAAGACAACCAAGGGTCCGTTATTATGAGGCCCGAGGTGCCGACGCAATCTCATTGTGAGTAACGCAATGGCGCTGGCTGCTCGTCATCTGCGGGACACTCAAGATAATCTTTGATCTCACACTGCTCAGGATGTTCGGGCAGGTCAAACCCCCGGAAGAAGCGGATAACAAGAAGTTCGGGTAGGATCGCGATTTCGACCATACGTCACGAACGCCAGGAGAGATAGCCATGAAAATTGTCGTGATACATGATTATGCCGACATGTTTCGCGGGACGCGCGCCTTCCCTCGGCTGAAGGGACACGAGGTACTCATCCATACCGACGCCTATACCGACCCCGCACGCGTCATCGAGCAGGTCACGGGTTGCGACGCCCTGTTGCTCACGCAACAGCGCGTGACCGTTACACGGCAGATCATCGAGCGCCTGCCCGCGCTCAAGTTCATCAGTCAAACCGGCCGCAACGTGAGCCACCTCGATGTCATCGCCTGTAGCGAGCACGGCATCCTCGTTTCTGCGGGTGGGCATGACGCACACAGCCCGTATACCACCACCGGCGAACTCGCGTGGGCGCTGATCCTTGCGTCGCTGCGTCAACTTCCATACGAGGTGGAACGCTTCAAGCAGGGCCACTGGCATTCGACGGCCGGCACCCGGCTCCACGGCCACACGCTCGGCGTGTACGCCTTCGGCCATATCGGCTCCGGGGTCGCGAGGGTCGGGCGCGCGTTCGGCATGAAGGTGGTGTGCTGGGGGCGGGAAGGCTCGACCGCCCGCGCCAAAGCGGAAGGCTTCGAGACCGCACCGAGCCGCGAAGCGTTCTTCGAGAACGCGGACGTGATCAGCCTCCACCTCCCGTCCAACAAGGGGACCCGCGGCATCGTCACTTCGGAAGACCTCGCGCGCATGAAGCCAACCGCCCTTCTCGTCAACACCAGCCGCGCGCCGATCATCGCGGAAGGCGCCCTCGTCACGGCGCTGCAGAAGGGGCGCCCCGGCTTCGCGGCAGTCGACGTCTACGAGGAAGAACCGGTGATCGGCGCCAACCATCCGCTGCTCAAGATGAAGAATGCGCTGTGCACCCCGCATCTCGGGTACAGCGAGAAGGACAGCTACGAGAGCATCTATGCAGGTGCGGTCGATCAGCTGCTCGCCTACGCCGCGGGCAAACCGATCAATGTGCTGAATCCCGAGGTGTCTGGAAAGCAGTAGCGGATAGAATCGCGCGTCACCAAGGATCGCGGAAATGGCCCACGCGAAGGCCTGCGCAGAAATCTGTTGTATGCCGGAAACAGGAGGAATCGATGTGCTCGCTACATGGTCGTAATGGTGCTCTCGTCACGGCGCTGCTCCTTGCATTGCATTGTGGAGGTGCGCTCGCACAGTCTGCTTCGCCCCGCGCGGGGCAGGCCTACCCGGCCAAGCCGATACGGCTCATTGTGCCGTTTCCTCCCGGTGCGTCGAGTGATGTCGTAGGCCGGATGCTTGGACAAAAGCTCACCGAGCAACTGGGCGAGCAAGTAATCGCAGATAACCGTCCCGGTGCCGGCGGGAACCTGGGGATTGGGGTCGCAGCCAAGTCTCCACCCGATGGCTACACGATCGTGATCGCCACGGCAAGCATCGCCGTCAGCCCGTCGCTTTACGCCAATCTCGCTTACGACGCGGTCAAGGACCTGGCTCCGGTTGCAAGGCTCGCCTTGATCCCCAACGTCCTGCTTGTGCATCCCTCGGTGCCGGCAAAGACGCTGAGGCAATTCATCAGCCTGGCACGCGCGCACCCCGGCAAGCTCAATTTCGGATCAGGCGGCGCGGGCACGACCAACCATCTTGCGAACGAGCTGCTCAAGAGCCTGGAAAAGATCAACATGGTGCATGTCCCCTACAAGGGCGTCACACAGGCGATGGTGGCCATGACCGGCGGCGAGGTCGATGAGGTGGTAATGCCTATTACGACCGCGCTACCGCAGATTCGTGCGGGCAAGGTGCGGGCGCTGGCAGTGCTCACGGAGCGCCGCATCGCAGTACTGCCCGACGTGCCGACAACAAAGGAAGCAGGCGTAGACAGCTTCACCATGCCGTTGTGGTATGGCATGTTCGCCCCCGCCGCGACCCCGCGTGACATCGTCGCTCGGCTCAGCCGCGAACTCGTGCGGGCGCTGGAGGCGCCGGACCTGAAGAAACGGCTCGCTGCCCTGGGCGTCGAGGCGTGGCCGGGCACCTCAGGGCAGCTGGGAGAGCTCATGCGCAGCGAAATCGCGCGCTTTGCGGCGATCGTGCGCAACGCGGGATTGCAGCCGCAATGACGCGGCGCTGCCGGTCACGATTCGGGCGCGCGCGCAAAGGGACGACTCGCTCGAACGAGCGGCGTCCAGCGCTCGCTCTCGCTGTGTATCCGCGTCGCAAACTGCCCGCGTTGCGCCGTGACCGGTTCGAGACCAAGCGCGAGCAGGCGACTTTGCGCCGCGGGATCGTCGATCGCGGCTCCGATCCGCTCGGCAAGCCACGCAACCGCATGTCCAGGCGACTGCGCCGGAGCAAAAATCGCGTACCATCCCTCGAGTACGACGCCATCCACGCCCGATTCCCCCAGCGTGGGCAGATCCGGCAAGGAGGCCACTCGCCGCGAGCCCGCCACCGCAAGCGGCCGCACGTACTCGGAAGTCACATGGGGCAGCGCCAACGGCAAGGCCGCAAACATCAGCGAGACATGGTTGACCGCGAGGCCGTTGAGCGCGGCAAGCCCACCGTTATACGAAACGTGCACGATGTCCACGCCGGTCGCCCGCCGCAAGAATTCACCTGCCAAGTGCCCCGTCGTGCCACCTCCGGAGGAGCCGTAGTTGACTTCCCCTGGGCGCACCTTCAGCCAGAGAACCAGGTCCCGCGGCGTTGCCACGGGTAATTGGGAACTCACCATCAGGACGAATGGCATGGTGACCAGGGGCGCCACGAGCACGAAGTCGCGCACCGGGTCGTAGCCCACGCCAGTGAGGAACTGTGGATTAATGACGATAGTGGCGTTGCTCGCGAGCAACATCGTGTGGCCGTCAGCGGCCGCGCGCGCGACCGCCGCCGCCCCGCGCGTGGTGATGCCTCCGGGCTGTCGTTCGAGTTTCGCGCCATGCCGTGTTTCCGCGCGAATCGCCCGTGCCACGAGCCGAGCGAGCAAATCGGAGATGGACGGGGGCGCGTGCTCGGCAATGAGCTTGTAGGTCTTGGTCATGCGCGAGGTACCGCGAATGTCGGTGGGTCCGCTCACCGGGAAGGGAATCACGATCCGCACCGGCTTGCGCGGGAACGACGCGGCATCCGCTGCGGCCGGCCAGATCACCAGGAGCAACAGGCAAGTCGCGATAGTCAGAATATTGGGCAAACCACGCACGGTCATGCATAACGCTCGCGGCCACTAGAGGATTCTAACAGGAGTGTCGCGCTGCCGGCATCGAGCGTCAATCACACTCGCAGACGGCGTTCTAGTTGAAAGCACCGATCCCTGTCTGTGCGCGGCCCAGCACCAGCGCGTGGATGTCGTGGGTGCCTTCGAGCGTATTCACGGTTTCCATGTTCATCATGTGCCGGATCACGTGGAACTCGTCGCTGATGCCGTTGCCGCCCAGCATGTCGCGGGCAAGCCGGGCGATCTCCAGCGCCTTGCCCGTGGAATTGCGTTTGACAAGCGACATCATCTCCGGTGTAGCCTTGCCCTGGTCGCGCAGGCGGCTCACGTGCAGGCAGGCAAGCAGGCCGAGCGTGATCTCCGACTGCATGTCGGCGAGCTTCTTCTGTACCAGCTGATTGGCAGCGAGTGGCCGTCCAAACTGCTTGCGGTCGAGTACGTATTGCCGCGCCGTGTGCCAGCAAAACTCCGCTGAGCCGAGCGCACCCCAGCAGATGGCGAAACGCGCATTGTTAAGGCAGCCGAACGGCCCTTTGAGTCCGGAGGCACCGGGCAGGATGTTATCCGCCGGCACGAACACGTTGTCCATCACGACTTCGCCGGTCGGGCTTGCCCGCACCGAGAACTTGCCTTCGATCTTGCGCGTGGCGAGACCCTTCATGCCGCGCTCGAGGATGTAGCCGCGGATCGTCCCGCCATCGTCTTTCGCCCATACCACCATGATATCGGCGATCGGCGCGTGCGTGATCCAGAGCTTGGTGCCGTTGAGCAGATACCCGCCCTCGACGGTCTTTGCGCGCGCCTTCATGCTGCCGGGATCGGAGCCGTGATCCGGTTCGGTGAGTCCGAAGCACCCAAGCAGCTCGCCTTTCGCCATGCGCGGCAGGTACTTGCGCCGGTGTTCTTCACTCCCGTAGGCATAGATCGAAGTCATGGCAAGGGAAGTCTGAACGCTGCACGCGGACCGAAACGCGGTATCGACGCGCTCCAGTTCGCGCATGATAAGACCGTAGGCGACATAGCCGATCCCCGCGCACCCGTAGCCTTCGAGCGGCGCGCCGAGAAATCCCAGCGCCCCCAGCTCGCGCATCACCGCCGGATCGAAATGCTCGGTGCGGTTCCACTCGAGAATGCGCGGCCGGAGCTTCTCCTGCGCGTATTCGCGCGCGGTATCGCGGATCATGCGCTCCTCGTTGCTCAATTGCTCCTCCAGCAGCAATGGATCGTCCCACTTGAACTGGCCGCCGG
>Ga0155935_1134_pt1 | contig 31942 bp, 27 predicted proteins | sample RifCSPlowO2_02_FD_107589 | JGI IMG/M metagenome (GOLD analysis project Ga0155935, IMG submission 107589) | Betaproteobacteria bacterium RIFCSPLOWO2_02_64_14
GGCGGCGTGCCGCAGGCTCGGCGTGAAGATGGTGATCGGCACGACCGGTTTCAATGAACTGCAGAAGACGGTCATCAGCGAAGCCTCCCGTGAAATCGCGATTGCGATGGCGCCCAACTTCAGCGTCGGGGTCAACGTGACCTTCAAGCTGCTCGCAGTCGCGGCCAGGGCGCTGAACCAGGGCTACGACGTCGAAGTGGTCGAGGCGCATCATCGCCACAAGGTGGACGCGCCTTCAGGCACGGCGCTGCGTATGGGCGAGATCGTCGCCCAGGAGCTCGGCCGGGACCTGAAACAATGCGCTGTCTACGCACGCGAGGGCGTGACGGGCGAGCGCAAGGACGGGACGATCGGCTTCGCAGCCGTGCGCGGCGGGGACCTGGTCGGCGACCATACCGTGATGTTCATCGGCGCGGGTGAGCGTCTGGAGGTGACGCATCGCGCATCCAGTCGCGTCAACTATGCGCAAGGCGCGCTCAGAGCAGCGCGGTTTCTGGCGGCGCAGCCGCGTGGCCTGTTCGACATGTGGGACGTACTCGGTTTCCGCTAACGCGTGTGTCGGGCTTGGTCCCGACGCACGCCTTCGCGTATAATCGTTGCCTCAAGCAGCGGGACGGGTGTGCGGCCTGTCCCGCTTTCCATATCTACTCCGTAAATCAAGAGGTTACCGGTGCCTGACACCCCGCCTGCCATCCTTGTACTCCGGGATGGCACCGTGTTCCGAGGTACTGGGATCGGCGTTACGGGCGTCGCGGTCGGCGAGGTGGTTTTCAATACCGCGATGACGGGGTACCAGGAGATCCTCACCGACCCGTCCTATAGCCGGCAGATCATCACACTGACCTATCCGCACATCGGAAATTGCGGCGCGAATGCCGAGGATGTCGAATCGCATCGGGTCTTCGCAGCGGGGCTGGTCATTCGGGACTTGCCGATCGCCGCGAGCAACTGGCGTGCGACCTGGTCACTGCAGGAATATCTGCAGCGGGAAAACGTCGTTGCGATCGCCGATATCGACACCCGCAGGCTCACCCGCATCCTGCGCGACCGCGGGGCGCAGGACGGCTGCGTGATGGCGGGCGCGATCGACGAGGCGGCTGCCCTGCGCGCGGCGCGCGAGTTTCCGGGGCTGGTCGGCATGGACCTCGCAAAAGTGGTGAGCTGCAGCGCGCCGTACGAGTGGCGCGAGGGCGTGTGGAAGCTCGGGGCCGGCCACGGGCAGCCAGGGGACCGGCGCTTTCACGTCGTGGCCTACGATTTCGGCATCAAGCGCAACATTCTACGCAAACTGATCGCGCGCGGATGCGGGGTGACCGTAGTGCCGGCGCAGACGCCTCCTTCCGACGTGCTTGCCCTCGCGCCCGACGGGATCTTCCTGTCAAATGGTCCGGGAGACCCTGAACCGTGCGGCTACGCCATCCAGGCGATCCGGCGCTTCCTCGAGACCGACATTCCGCTGTTCGGAATCTGCCTCGGGCACCAGCTGCTCGCCCTCGCAAGCGGAGCAAGAACGATCAAGATGAAGTTCGGCCATCACGGCGCCAATCACCCGGTGCAGGACCTCGATAGCGGGCGCGTGGTGATCACCAGCCAGAACCACGGGTTTGCCGTGGATGCAGATACGCTGCCGCCCAACGCACGCGTCACGCATGTGTCGCTGTTCGACGGCAGCCTGCAGGGATTTGCGCGTACGGATCGGCCCGCGTTCTGTTTCCAGGGCCACCCGGAAGCAAGTCCCGGTCCGCATGATGTTGATTACCTTTTTGACAGATTCATCGGCCTCATGGAAAAGACAAAGGCGGAAGGCGGAAGGATGACGGTGGAAGTAGAAACGTCCGTTGCGAGGTCGCTGTGAATTCATCCTTCATCCTTCATCCTTCATCCTTGCCCCTCCATGCCCAAGCGCACTGACATCCGTTCGATCCTGATCATCGGCGCCGGCCCGATCGTAATCGGGCAGGCGTGCGAGTTCGACTATTCCGGCGCCCAGGCGTGCAAGGCGCTCAGGGAGGAGGGTTATCGCGTCATCCTGGTCAATTCGAATCCCGCGACCATCATGACGGATCCGGAGATGGCGGACGCGACGTACATCGAACCCGTGACCTGGCAGATGGTGGAGAAGATCATTGCTGTCGAGCGTCCCGATGCCCTGCTGCCGACGATGGGCGGGCAGACCGCGCTCAACTGCGCGCTCGACCTCGCGCGCGAGGGCGTGCTCGCGAAGTACGCCGTCGAGATGATAGGGGCGGCAAAGGAGGCGATCGACAAGGCGGAGGACCGCGAAAGGTTCAAGCAGGCGATGGCGCGGATCGGTCTTGCGAGCCCGCGCTCGGCGCTCGCGCACAGCATGGAGGAGGCGCTCCAGGTGCAGGCCATGGTCAGCTTCCCGACCATCATCCGCCCCTCCTTCACGCTGGGGGGCACCGGCGGCGGCATCGCCTACAACCATGAGGAATTCGTCGCCATCGTGGAGCGCGGGCTCAACGCCTCTCCCACCCGCGAAGTCCTGATCGAGGAATCGGTCATCGGCTGGAAAGAGTTCGAAATGGAGGTGGTGCGCGACCGCAAGGACAACTGCATCATCGTCTGCTCGATCGAGAACCTCGATGCCATGGGTGTGCACACGGGCGACTCGATCACCGTGGCGCCGGCGCAAACGCTGACCGACAAGGAATACCAGATCATGCGCGATGCCTCGATCGCGTGCCTGCGCGAGATCGGTGTGGACACCGGGGGCTCGAACGTGCAGTTCGCGATCAACCCCGCCGACGGGCGCATGGTCATCATCGAGATGAATCCGCGCGTGTCGCGTTCGTCCGCTCTTGCCTCCAAGGCGACCGGTTTTCCGATCGCGAAGGTGGCGGCAAAGCTCGCCGTGGGCTACACCCTCGACGAGTTGCGCAACGAGATCACGGGCGGCGCCGCGCCCGCGTCGTTCGAGCCGACCATCGATTACGTGGTGACCAAGGTGCCGCGGTTCGCCTTCGAGAAGTTTCCCAGCGCCGATGACCGCCTGACCACCCAGATGAAATCCGTGGGCGAAGTGATGGCGATCGGGCGCACCTTCCAGGAATCGTTTCAGAAAGCGTTGCGCGGGCTCGAAGTCGGGGTCGACGGGCTTAACCAGCGCACGCGCGATCGCGAAACCATAGAAAAGGAACTGGGCGAGCCGGGGCCGGAGCGGATCTGGTACGTGGGCGACGCATTCGAAAACGGCTTTACGCTGGACGAGGTGCACCGGCTTACCCACATCGATCCGTGGTTTCTCGCGCAGATAAAGGAAATCGTCGATCTCGAGACGGTGCTCGACGACCAGCGGCTCGCGGACATCGACGCGGATACGCTGCGCAGGCTCAAGCGCAAGGGCTTTTCAGACCGTCGGCTCGCGCATCTTCTCAAGGTGGCCGAGCACGAGGTGCGGGCGAAGCGCCACGAGCACGGTATCCGGCCGGTATTCAAGAGGGTGGATACGTGCGCGGCGGAATTTGCCGCTACCACCGCGTACATGTATTCGACCTATGAGGAGGAATGCGAGGCGGCGCCGAGCGCCCGCAGGAAGATCATGGTGCTCGGGGGCGGGCCGAACCGCATCGGGCAGGGCATCGAGTTCGATTACTGCTGCGTGCACGCGGCGCTCGCGCTGCGCGAGGACGGCTTCGAGACCATCATGGTCAACTGCAATCCCGAGACGGTCTCGACCGACTACGACACCTCCGACCGGCTTTACTTCGAGCCGCTGACGCTGGAGGACGTGCTGGAAATCGTGCACGTCGAGCAACCGGAGGGCGTGATCGTGCAGTTCGGCGGTCAGACCCCGCTCAAGCTCGCGCGCGATCTGGAGGCGAACGGCGTGCCGATCATCGGCACCACGCCGGATTCGATCGACATCGCGGAGGATCGGGAGCGGTTCCAGAAGCTCCTGCACCGCTTGAAGCTCAAGCAACCGCCCAACCGCACCGCGCGCAGCGCGCAGAAGGCGCTTGCGGTCGCCGATGAGATCGGCTACCCGCTTGTCGTGCGGCCTTCCTACGTGCTGGGCGGGCGCGCGATGGAGATCGTCTACAAGCAGAGCGATCTCGAGCGCTACATGCGAGAGGCGGTCAAGGTTTCGAACGACAGCCCGGTGCTGCTCGACCATTTTCTCACCGATGCGATCGAAGTCGATGTCGATGCCGTGTCCGACGGGATCGAGGTCGTGATCGGCGGCGTGATGGAACACATCGAGGAGGCGGGGGTGCACTCGGGCGATTCCGCGTGTTCGCTCCCGCCGTTCAGCCTGCCGGCGGACTTGCAGGACGAGTTGCGGCGGCAGACGGTGGCCATGGCCCGCGCGCTCAAGGTGGTGGGCCTGATCAACGTGCAGTTCGCGATCCAGGAGAGCACGGTGTACGTGCTGGAGGTCAATCCGCGCGCCTCGCGTACCGTGCCGTTTGTATCCAAGGCGACCGGCGTGCCGCTTGCAAAGGTCGCCGCGCGCTGCATGGCCGGCAGCACGCTCGCCGCGCAGGGGGTTGGCGGCGAAATCGTGCCGCCGTACTACTCGGTCAAGGAAGCGGTGTTCCCGTTCATCAAGTTTCCCGGCGCCGATACCATACTCGGCCCCGAGATGAAGTCGACCGGCGAGGTGATGGGGGTGGGGGCGAGCTTCGGCGAGGCGTTCGTGAAGTCGCAGATGGCGGCCGGCGAGAAGCTGCCATCTGCGGGCAAGGTGTTCGTCAGCGTGCGCGATGCCGACAAGCCACGTACCGTGGAGATCGCGCGCGCGCTTGCGCGTCTCGGGTTCACGCTGGTCGCCACCCGGGGCACCGCTGCGGCGCTCGCGGCGGCGGGCCTTGAGGTGATACCGGTCAACAAGGTCGCCGAAGGGCGCCCGCACATCGTGGACATGATCAAGAACGGGGAGATCGTGCTGATCGTGAACACGGTGGAGGGGTCGCGCACCGCCGTGCGCGATTCGTACTCGATCCGTCGCGCGGCGCTGCAGGGGCAGGTTGCCCTCTATACGACACTGTCGGGCGCGCGCGCGGCGTGCCACGGCATGGAACATTCGAGCGAATTGCGGCCGTACTCGGTCCAGGACATGCATGCCAGGCTCTCGACCGCGGCAACGCAGGGAAACGAAGCGGCGGCAATCGGGCAGCCGGCATGAGCAAGATCCCGCTGACCGTCGCCGGCGCCGAGAAACTGCGCGCCGAACTGCAGGAATTGAGGACCGTCAAGCGCCCTGCGATCGTCAACGCCATCGCGGAGGCGCGATCCCATGGCGACCTCTCGGAAAACGCCGAATATCACGCCGCCAAGGAGCGCCAGAGCTTTATCGAGGGCCGCATCGCCGAACTCGAAGGAAAGCTCGGCAATGCCCAGATCATCAATCCGGCATTGCTCGACGCCGACGGTCGCTGCGTCTTCGGCGCGACGGTCGAACTGGAGGATGTGGCCAGCCGAGCGGTCGTGACCTACCAGATCGTGGGCGACGACGAGGCCGAAATCAGGGATGGCAAGATTTCCATCAGTTCCCCGCTCGCTCGCGCGCTCATCGGAAAATATCCCGGCGACGTCGCCGAGGTGCGGGCGCCCGGCGGGGTGCGCGAATACGAGATCCTCGACGTCAAGTACATCTGAGGAGAGAGGTGAGAGCCGGCCGCGTGAAGCGACGCGCCGTGATTTGCGCCGCTCAGCGCTTTCCTGCCGCCTTCCGCCTTGCGCGCGGTTGCCGGCCAGCCCCGGCGTGGCGCCCCGTCTTGCGCGCCGGCGCATCTTGCGCCGGGTCGTCGGGACGCGGCCGGTAGACGACGAGAATTTTCCCGATATGCTGTACCGGATGCGCCCCAAGCGCGCAGCAGATTTCACCGATCATGGCCTCGCGTTCGTGCCGGTCACCGGCGAGCACGCGCACCTTGATCAGTTCGTGGCTGCGGAGGCAGCGCTCGATTTCCCCCAGCACCGGGGTCGTGATACCTGACTCGCCAACGCTGATGAACGGTCGCAGGTGGTGGGCGCGGGCGCGGAGTGCGCGACGCTCGGAAGAGGATAACGCGGGCATGATGGGAGTGTAGCGAATGGCGCGCACCAAGGCCAAGAGCGCCTGGATGCGGCGGCACGTAAATGACCCGTACGTGCAGCGAGCGCAAGCCGAAGGCTACCGGTCGCGCGCCGCGTACAAGCTGTTGCAGATCGCGGCGCGCGAGCACCTGCTTGCGCCGGGAATGACCGTGATCGATCTCGGCGCCGCGCCCGGGGGGTGGTCGCAGGTCGCTGCCGCCGCGGTGGCTCCCGGCGGGCGTGTGATCGCGGTCGACCGGCTCGCGATGGAGCCGGTGGCAGGGGTCACGTTCGTGCGCGGAGACTTCCATGAACCGGGAACGCTGGCCGAAGTCGTGCGCCTGCTGGCGGGAAAACGCGCAGACCTTGTGTTGTCGGATTTGTCCCCCAATATCAGTGGTATTGCAAGCTTGGACCAGGCGCGCGCCGCGGCGCTGGCCGAACTGGCGTGGGAATTCACGGTGAACTACTTGAAACCTGAAGGGAATTTCCTGATCAAAGCGTTTCAGGGCAGCGATTTTGATGCGTTTCTGCGCCAACTGCGGCAACGGTTCAGGCAGGTTCGGGTGCGCAAGCCGGAAGCCTCGCGCAGCGGCTCGCGGGAGGTCTATCTCCTGGCGCAGGGCCTCAAACCCGACTGAGGAGGACAAGTTCCGATGAGTGCTGCGTCCCGCTGCAAATGCGTTTAAAATTGAAATGCTTACCATCTGTTGCTGAGGGCAAGGAGTCTCTTTGAACAATCTGATCAAGAACGTCGGAATCTGGCTGGTGATTGCGCTCGTGTTGATGACCGTATTCAACCAGTTCAGCGCGCGCCAGGCGACGCAGAAGGCCATGGAGTACTCCCAGTTCATCGAGGAGGTGAAGCAGGGGCGCATCGCCAAGGTGACCATCGAGGGGCGCGTGCTGAAGGGCCTGAAAACCACCGGAGAGCGCTTCACGACCTACTCGCCGTCGGACCCGTGGCTGGTGAGCGATCTGCTGAAGAACGGGGTGATCATCGAGGCGAAGCCGGACGAGGAACCGTCGCTGCTGATGAACATTTTCGTGTCATGGTTCCCGATGCTGCTGCTGATCGGCGTATGGATCTTTTTCATGCGCCAGATGCAGGGGGGCGGGCGCGGCGGCGCATTTTCCTTCGGCAAGAGCCGCGCGCGCATGCTCGACGAGTCCAGCAATACGGTCACCTTTGCCGATGTGGCGGGGTGCGAGGAAGCCAAGGAAGAGGTGGCGGAACTGGTCGAGTTTCTGCGCGATCCTTCGAAGTTCCAGAAGCTGGGCGGACGCATCCCGCGCGGCGCCCTGATGGTGGGCAATCCCGGCACCGGGAAAACGCTGCTCGCGCGGGCGATCGCGGGCGAGGCGAAGGTGCCATTCTTTTCGATATCGGGCTCGGACTTCGTGGAGATGTTCGTCGGCGTCGGCGCGGCCCGCGTGCGCGACATGTTCGAGCAGGCGAAAAAGCACGCTCCGTGCATCGTATTCATAGACGAGATCGACGCGGTCGGCCGCCAGCGCGGCGCCGGCCTGGGCGGGGGCAACGACGAGCGCGAGCAGACTTTGAACCAGTTGCTGGTCGAGATGGACGGCTTCGAGTCGAACTCGGGGGTCATCGTGATCGCAGCGACTAACCGGCCGGACGTGCTCGACCCGGCGCTGCTGCGCCCCGGGCGTTTCGACCGGCAGGTCGTGGTGCCGCTGCCCGACATTCGCGGGCGGGAGCAGATACTGCTCGTGCATATGCGCAAGGTGCCGATGGCGCCCGACGTGAAACCGGACATTATCGCTCGCGGCACGCCGGGTTTTTCGGGTGCGGACCTCGCCAATCTGGTGAATGAGGCCGCATTGTTCGCCGCGCGCGGCAGCAAGCGCCTCGTCGACATGGATGATTTCGAGAAGGCCAAGGACAAGATCTACATGGGCGCCGAACGGCGCTCGATGGTGATGCCGGAGGACGAGCGCGTCACCACCGCCTATCATGAAGCGGGGCACACCGTGGTCGCGTATCGCCTGCCCAAGGCGGACCCGGTGCACAAGGTGACGATCATCCCGCGCGGGCGCGCACTCGGCATCACCTGGATGCTGCCCGAACAGGACCGCTACGGGAAAGACCGCGAACGCCTGTTGCAGGACATATCGGTGTCGCTGGGTGGTCGCATCTCGGAAGAGGTTTTTCTCAACCAGATGACCACCGGCGCCAGCAGTGATTTCCAGAACGCCACCAACCTCGCGCGCCGGATGGTGACGGAGTGGGGCATGTCGGATCTTTTGGGCCCGATGATCTACGGCGAAAACGAAGGCGAAGTCTTCCTTGGGCGCTCGATCACGACTCACAAGAGCGTGTCGGAAGCGACGATGCAGAAGGTGGACGCGGAGATCCGCCGGATCATAGACGCGCAGTACGGCGTTGCCCGGAAGATCATAGAAGACGAACGCGACAAGGTCGAAAAGATGGCAAAGACCCTCCTGTTATGGGAGACGCTCGAGGCCGACCAGGTCGCCGACATCATGGCAGGGCGCGAGCCCAGGCCGCCGAAGCCCGCATCCGTGCCTTCCCAGCCGCCGCCCAAGGACGGCACGCCCACCGCAGCGGCCACGGCCACGCCAGCGCAGGAAGCCTAGAGGCGGGGAAGCGAGAGGAGAAACGGAGAGGCGACGCGGACAGCGCGAGTTGCCGCTGCGTTTGCTGTTTTTCTGTCTCTGGTTGTCCCTCGCACCTCTCATGCGGTATCTTCGTTGCGGTCATTTTGAGCTTCCACTCGATCGTCCCTTGATCATGGGCGTCGTGAATGTCACCCCCGACTCCTTTTTTGACGGGGGCCGGTACTCCGATCCGGCACAGGCAGCGGCGCACGCGCGCCGCCTGATCGACGAGGGGGCAGACATTGTCGACGTTGGCGGCGAGTCCACGCGTCCGGGTTCGCGGCCGGTCGCGCTGGACGAGGAGCGCAGACGCGTGCTTCCCGTCGTGGAATCATTGCGCGACTGCGGGGTGCCCGTTTCGGTCGATACGCAAAAGCCGGAACTCATGCTCGAAGCGGTCGCCGCGGGGGCGACCATGATCAATGACATAAGCGGGCTCCGTGCGCCCGGCATACTTGCTGCCATGGCGGGCACGCACGCCGCCGTCTGTTTCATGCACATGCGCGGCGAACCGCAGACGATGCAGGAGAATCCGCGCTACGGCGACGTCGTGGGCGAAGTTCGGGCATTTCTCGCGGAGCGTATTGACGCCGCGGAGCGCGCGGGAGTCGTGCGCGAGCGCATCGCGGTCGACCCCGGTTTCGGGTTCGGGAAGGCGTACGAGCACAACATGGCGTTGCTGCGCGCGCTGGGGGAGTTTGCCGCGCTGGGCGTCCCGGTGCTGGTGGGCCTCTCGCGTAAGTCGATGCTCGGCAGGATCACGGGGCGGGACGAGGGCGAGCGCATTTTTGCGAGCGTGGCGGCGGCGCTCATCGCGGTTCAGAACGGAGCGCACATCGTGCGTGTGCACGACGTTGCCGCCACCCGCGACGCGCTGGCCGTCTGGAACGCCGTCGGGAAGCAGGGCGTGCCGCCAAGGGCGCCATGAAGGGCCAAGAGTATGAATTCAAAGCGTTCCGGAATCGCATAGGTTCTCGATGACAAGGAAATACTTCGGCACGGACGGGGTGCGCGGCAAGGTCGGGGAGCCGCCGATCACGCCCGATTTCGTGATGCGTCTGGGCTATGCGGCGGGAATCGTTCTGGCGAAGCGGCACGGAACGGCAGACCGTCCGGCGGTGCTCATCGGGAAGGACACGCGCGTTTCCGGCTACATGCTCGAATCGGCGCTGGAAGCGGGCCTTTCGGCTGCGGGCGTGGACGTGTTGCTGGTCGGGCCGATGCCGACGGCGGCCGTTGCGTACCTCACGCGCGCCCTGCGCCTGTCGGCGGGAATCGTCATCAGCGCGTCCCACAACCCGCATGACGACAATGGCATCAAGTTCTTTTCAAGCGGCGGGGCGAAGTTGCCCGATCAGATCGAGGCCGCGATCGAGCGGGAACTCGATCGACCGCTCAAGTGCATGTCGTCGGTCAGGCTCGGCAAGGCGCGGCGCATCGATGACGCGGCCGGACGCTATATCGAGTTCTGCAAGAGCACGTTCCCGGCCAACCTGGACCTGCGTGGCTGGCGCCTGGTGGTCGATTGCGCCCACGGCGCCGCGTACCACATCGCCCCGCACGTCTTTCACGAACTGGGCGCAGAAGTGATCGAACTCGGCGTTGCTCCGGACGGCTTCAACATCAACGACCGCGTGGGGGCAACCTATCCGAAGGCACTTCAGAGCGCCGTACTGCACCACGCGGCGGACCTCGGTATCGCCCTGGATGGCGATGCCGACCGCCTGATGATGGCGGACGCGGAAGGGCGCGTGTACGGCGGTGATCAGTTGCTGTACGTGATTGCGCGGCACCGGCAGGCAGGGGGCGACCTGCGAGGCGGCGTCGCCGGCACGCAGATGAGCAACCTCGGGCTGGAGCATGCGTTCGCGAAGCTGAAGGTTCCGTTTGCGCGTGCCAGGGTCGGTGACCGCTACGTGCTTGAGATGTTGCACGGGCGCGGCTGGCAACTGGGCGGCGAGAACTCGGGGCACATCATCTGCCTCGACAAACACACCACCGGCGACGGCATCATATCCGCGCTGCAGGTGCTGCGCGCGCTGCGCGAAGGCAGGACAGCGCTGAAGAACGCGGCCGCGGGTGTCGTGCTCTATCCGCAGTTGCTGATCAACGTGCGCGTCCGCGGGGCGGTGGATCCTGCACGTGACGCGGGAGTGAGGCGTGCGGTGACCGAGGCCGAACGCGGTCTGGGTGCGGACGGCCGCGTGCTCCTGCGTGCATCGGGCACCGAGCCGCTGATCCGGGTCATGGTCGAGGGCAAGGCGCGGGCGGTGGTAAAGCGCCATGCGGATGCGATTGCTGCTGCCGTACGCAAGGCGGCAGGTTGCTGAGCGCGCGCTGCGGCCCGCTGGGGTCGCGCCGAAAGGCACTGCAAGCCGTCGCGCTCGCAGCTTGGTTCGCGTTGCCGCTCCTTCTCGGAACCTGTAGAATTGCAAAGCTTTTTCGGCCGGGTTGGCAATGCGGGGCAAGCTGGTAGCAGGCAACTGGAAGATGAACGGCGGCCTCGCGTCGAACCGCGCGCTGCTCGATGCGCTGTTGCCCGCTGTGGCGGGACTCGACGGGGTAGGGTGTGTCGTTTGCGCGCCGTATCCTTATCTCGCCCAGGTTCAGGGCCTGCTGCAGGGGTCGACCCTGTCGTGGGGCGCCCAGGACGTCTGCCAGTTTGACAATGGGGCCTACACCGGTGAAGTGTCCGCGGCAATGCTCATCGACTTCGGCTGCCGCTATGCCATCGTCGGCCACTCCGAGCGCCGCGCGCTGTTTGGCGATACCGACGATGTTGTCGCTGCCAAGTACCGGGCGGCGTGCCGTGCCGGGCTGACTCCGATCCTGTGCCTCGGCGAGACGCTTATGGAACGGGAGTCCGGGGTGACGGAAGCCGTGGTCGCGCGCCAGCTCGATGCGGTGGTCAAGGTTGTCGGTATGACGGGGCTGGCAAAGGGTGTTGTCGCCTACGAACCGGTGTGGGCGATCGGTACTGGACGCACCGCGACCCCCGAGCAGGTGCAGGCGGTGCACGCGTTTGTGCGCGGGTGCGTGGCCGCGAGTGACCGGGCGGCGGCCGGGCAGGTGCCGATACTGTATGGGGGCAGCGTCAAGGCTGCGAATGCCGAGCAGCTTTTCGCAATGCCCGACGTGGACGGCGGTCTCATCGGCGGTGCGGCGCTCAACGCCGTGGAATTTTCCGCCATCTGCCGGAGTGCGGCAGAGGCAGCAAGGTAGGCAGAACATGGAAATAATGGTCCTGGTGATACACGTGATCGCGGCCCTGAGCATCATTGGCCTGGTGCTGCTGCAGCACGGCAAAGGCGCCGACGTCGGGGCAGCGTTCGGCAGTGGCACGTCGGGCAGCATTTTCGGTGCGGCGGGTTCTGCCAGTTTCCTGAGCCGCGCGACGGCGATACTGGCGGTCGTGTTCTTCGTCAGCAGTCTCGGACTGACCTATCTGTCGTCACGGAAGACCGAGCACAAGGGTGTGATGGCAACGCAGCCCGCCCCGTCACAGTCACTGCCGGCACAGATTCCGGAACCCGCGGTGCCGGCGCCTTCGCCAGGCGCGCCGGCTGCGCCCGCGAAGGACGGTTCAAGGGCGGGAGAAGTGCCCAAGTAAATGCGGAATGTTGAATGATGAATGATGAATGAAGGCACGGAGCAGCGCTGGGTTTCAATTCCGCATTCATCATTCCACATTCATCATTGGAAGTATTTGCCGACGTGGTGGAATTGGTAGACACACCATCTTGAGGGGGTGGCGGCGCAAGCCGTGTGAGTTCGAATCTCACCGTCGGCACCAGGAGAGCTGGATTGAGGATCTGGGATCTAGGGATCTAGGATTGAGGATCTAGGATTGAGGATTGAGGATTGAGGATTGAGGAGAGTATCGCTTGACACCGAATAGCCAATCTGGAATGGTAGAACGGTCTGGATGTTTCGCTTGATCCTCGATCCTGAATCCTCAATCCTAGAGCCGCCATGCTCGAAAACTATTTCCCCATCCTGATGTTTGTCGTCGTGGGCCTGCTGGTGGGCGTGGTGCCGGTGCTGCTCGGCGGCGGCCTCACCCGCCTGCTCGGCGTGCATCGGCCGGACAGCGAGAAGCTTGCGCCGTACGAGTGCGGATTCGAGGCATTCGAAGATGCGCGCATGAAGTTCGACGTGCGCTATTACCTGGTGGCGATTCTATTCATCCTGTTCGACCTCGAGATTGCGTTCCTTTTCCCGTGGGCCATTGTGCTGAAGGAGATCGGGTTCTTCGGTTTCATGGCCATGATGGTGTTCCTCGCCATCCTCGTCGTGGGCTTCATCTACGAGTGGATGAAAGGCGCGCTGGAATGGGAATAGCGGCGGATTGTCGCAGTCCCGCCCGCGCCTGACCGTGTCCTGCGGGTCGCCGGTTTTTGACCGCCCGCATTCTTCACGCCTTGTTTTGACCTGGATCAACCGGTTCAAGGCCGGAGTTGGGCCACAATCTACCGCAACTTTCAGGGAGAGCGATGGAAACGGTTCGGGCGGATGTTGCGATCATCGGGGCGGGGGGGGCGGGATTGCGCGCTGCCATCGCGCTCGCGGAGTCCTCACCCGAGTTACGCATCGCCCTGATCTCAAAGGTATATCCGATGCGCAGCCACACCTGTGCGGCGGAGGGTGGCGCTGCCGGGGTGATCAAGCCCGACGACAGCCTTGAGCATCACTTCAATGATACGGTCGGCGGGGGCGACTGGCTGTGCGACCAGGACGCCGTCGACTATCTGGTCCAGCAAGCGCCCAGGGAACTGATCCAGCTCGAGCACTGGGGCTGCCCCTGGAGCCGCGAGCCGAACGGATCGGTGGCGGTGCGGCCGTTCGGCGGCATGAAGAAGCAACGCACCTGGTTTGCCGCCGACAAGTCGGGCTTCCATATCCTGCACACGCTGTTCCAGACGTCGCTGCAATTTCCCTCGATTCAGCGCTTCGACGAGTACTACGCGACCGATCTGCTCGTCGACGACGGGCGTTGCCAGGGGCTCACGGCGATCGAGATGCGAAGCGGCCAGATGCGGCGCTTTCATGCGCGGGCGGTGATCGTGGCAGGCGGCGGAGCCGGCCGCATGTTTCCGTTCACCACCAACGGCGCGATCAAGACCGGGGACGGCATGGCGCTCGCTTACCGTGCCGGGGTGCCGCTGAAGGACATGGAGTTCGTCCAGTACCACCCGACCGGCCTGCCCAGCACCGGCACCCTGCTCACCGAGGCCTGCCGCGGCGAAGGCGGCGTGCTGCTCAACAAGAACGGCCGCCGCTTTCTGCAGGACTACGGCATGGGGCCGGAGACGCCGCTCGGCAAGCCGGTCTTCAAGACGATGGAGCTCGGCCCGCGCGACCGTGTCAGTCAGGCGTTCTGGCACGAGCAGAAAAAGGGCAACACGGTGCCCACCCAATGGGGTGACGCCATGCTGCTCGACATGCGGCACCTGGGCGAGAAAACGATCAACGAGCGTCTGCCGCTGGTGCGCGACGTCTCCATCAGCTACATGGGTGTCGATCCGGTGACCGACGCGGTGCCGGTGCGTCCGGTGGTGCATTACATGATGGGCGGCATCCATACCGACATCCGCGCCGCGACGCCGCTGGCGGGGCTGTTCGCCGCGGGCGAGTGCGCCTGCGTGAGCATCAACGGCGCCAACCGGCTGGGCTCGAATTCGCTCACCGAGCTGTTGGTTTTCGGTCGCCGCGCCGCGATGAGCGCGGTCGAGTATCTCGAAAGCGGACGGGGCGCGGGCAACGATGGCGCGCTCGGTGCGCTGGCGGACGCCGCCCAGGCGCGAATCCGCGGGCTTGTCCAGAGAAGTGGTGGCAGGGAAAGCGTTGCGGGATTGCGCAAGGAGATGATGCAGGCGATGGAGCAGCACGCGGGCATTTACCGCACCGGCGAGGGGCTTGCCGAGGCGTGCGGCAAGCTCGCCGATCTGCGCCGCCGTTACGCCGCAATCGAGCTGCACGACAGGACCAACGTCTACAACACCGACCTCCTGCAGGCGCTCGAACTCGGGTCGATGCTCGATTGCGCCGAAGCGGTCGTCGTGAGCGCACTGGCGCGCAAGGAGTCACGCGGCGCCCATCAGCGCCTCGATTTTCCCGAGCGGGACGACGGGAATTTTCTGCGCCACTCGCTTGCCACCTTCAGGCCGGGCGATCCGCCGCGGGTCGATTACCGGGACGTAGTGATCACGAAGTCGCAACCCGGAGTTCGCGACTACTCGGGAGGCCATCAATGAGCGAGCGCCAGGTCGAGCTGGACGTGCTGCGCTACAACCCCGAGACGGACAGCGAGCCGCGTTTCCAGCGCTACTCGGTCAGCTGCCGCGAAGAGTGGGTCGTGCTCGATGCCCTGAACCATGTCAAGGAAACCGTCGATCCCACGTTGAGCTACCGCTGGTCCTGCCACATGGCCGTATGCGGCAGCTGCGGCATGATGATCAACGGCGAGCCGAAACTCGCTTGCAAGTCATTTCTGCGCGACCACCCGGGCGTGATACGCGTCGAGCCGCTGGCGCATTTCCCGATCGAGCGCGATCTGGTGACGGTGATCGACGACTTCATGGCAAAGCTCGCCCGCGTGAAGCCGTACCTGATTCCGAAGCAGGCGAAGTCGGTGGAAGAGGGCGAGTATCTCCAGACGCCCGCGGAACTCAAGCGCTACAAGCAGTACACCCTGTGCATCAATTGCATGCTGTGCTATGCGGCGTGCCCTGAATACGGACTGATACCGAAATTCATCGGACCCGCGGCGATCTCGATGGCGCACCGCTACAACCAGGATTCGCGCGACGGCGGGCGTGCCGCGCGCCAGGAGGAAATCGCGGCAAGCGAGGGTGTCTGGGACTGCTCGTTCACAGGCGCCTGTTCCGAGGTTTGCCCCGAGCACGTCGATCCGGCGAGTGCGCTGCAGCAGGTCAAGATCAAGAGCACGGTCGACTGGTACAAGGAACACCTCATGCCATGGCTGAAAAAATGAGCCGCAAGCCCTACCTTCGGGAAGTACCGAAGTTCCGCTGGTTTTTCCGGCATCCGCGCTACCTCCGCTACATGGCACGCGAAGTGACGTGCATCTTCATTGGCGCCTACACGGTACTCGTGCTGGTGGGCATCATGCGTGTCGCGGAAGGCCCTGCCGCCTACGCGGCTTTCCTGCAGGCACTCCAGACGCCGGCGAGCATTGCATTTCACGTCCTGGCGCTCGGATTCTCGGCTTACCACAGCATCACCTGGTTCAATCTCACGCCACGGGCGCTGCCGATCCAGATCGGCGAGCGTTTCGTGCCCGACGGCGTGATTGCCGGCGCGCATTACGCGGCGTGGCTCGTTCTCACGCTGGCGGTGCTCATCCTCGCGGGAGCGTTCTAGCCATGGCGATATCGAGCAAGCCCATTGTGTGGGGGCCATTTGCGGCGGGGGGCACGATTACGGCTTTTGTTACGCCCGTGCTGGTCCTGCTGACATTGCTGGCAGCGCTCGGCGCGGTCCCGGAGGCACTCACCTACGATGGCGTGCGCGCCTTCCTTGGTCACTGGTTGGGCAAGGCGTTGATGTTCGGCGTGATAGCGCTTTCGCTCTGGAGTTCGGCACACCGGCTGCGGATTACCTGCTACGATCTCGGCGTCCGGAATGACGTTTTCGTCGCCACGGTGGTTTATATCGCGGCCGTGGCGGGGGCTGTCGCCACCCTCATCGTCCTCGCGCGCATCTGACCGGCCGGTTGACAGCGGGCTCGCGCGACCGTATTTTTTCTGTTCCAATGACGGAGTCTTGCCTGGAGCGCCGCTCCCGGGGCAGGTATGCTGTGCAAGGAGGAGTGCAACCATGAATCCGCCACCCCTGGCTACGCGCGAGGCCGTGCGCGAGCAGCGTTTCAACACGGTCTGGACCCGGGAACTCGACCGGGTGTTCGCGGATGTGGCGCCGTACTACGATCGCGCCAATCATGTTGCAAGTCTTGGTTTGTGGAACTGGCTCCTGCGGGGTTTTCTCGGCACCATTGCGCTGCGTCCGGGCCTGAGGGTACTCGACGTGTGCGCTGGGACCAACGCCGTCGGCATAGGGTTGCTCGAGCGCGAGCCGGGGCTCACGGTGCGCGCCATCGACCGCAGCGCGGAAATGCAGAACGTCGGCCGGCGCCGCGCCGAGGCGAAAGGCATGCATATCGAGAGCACGATCGGCGACGTGCACGAATTGCCTTTTCCGGACAACCAGTTCGACATCGTCACGCTGCAGTGGGCGTCGCGGCACTTGCGCGTGCGGCGCGTTTTCAGCGAGATTCATCGCGTGCTGAAGCCCGGCGGCTGGTTCTATCACTGCGACATGCTGCGCCCGGCGAGCCGCTCGGTCGAGACCGTCTACCATGCGTATCTGCGCTGCTGCCTCGCGTTCACCGGATTTTTGTTCCGGAGCGGGCCGGTTGCGCTTAATTGTAAAAAGTACTTCGTCGAAGCCGTAGGGATGTTCTATTCCGCGGACGAACTGTCAACAGTCTTGCGCGAACTGGGCTACGTCGACGTGGGCGCCAGGACCCATCTTGCCGGAATGATCGGCTACCACCGCGCAGCCAAGCCGGTAAATCCCTTGCAATGAGCGTGTTATTTACCTTCTGCATTTGTGCGCCGCCATATCTTCGCAAGTTTCTGATCCAGAGCAACCTTTTGCGTTGACCCGGGAACGCCGGCCACGCTACAATTCGCGCACTTTACGGCAGGAGCCGGCCGACCCGAGGGATATGCCGAGCGGGCCTCTTCGACGGGCGAATTTCGGCGGGGCTCCGGCGCCGCGCCGGTGCCGTCCGCAACTTCAGCCGCTCCCGTTACGGGCAGTCTCCGGCACCAACATGCTGTCTTGAGGTCTATCGACAAGCGGGCGTAACGCAGTACGGGCACGCGGCCGGTCGGGTATGCACCAGAGCGGTGCGGCGACGGGCGGGACGGAGGTAGCTGAGGCATACAGAGAGAGTCATGGGCGCACCGGAAAATCTCGGTAACAAGGGCTTCGTCACCACGACCGCGGACAACCTGATCAATTGGACACGGACCGGGTCGCTGTGGCCGGTGACATTCGGTCTCGCATGCTGTGCGATCGAGATGATGCACGCGGGCGCATCCCGCTACGATCTCGACCGGTTCGGCATCGTTTTCCGCCCGAGTCCCCGGCAGGCAGACGTGATGATCGTCGCCGGTACCTTGTGCAACAAGATGGCGCCGGCGTTGCGCAAGGTGTACGACCAGATGGCTGAACCGCGGTGGGTCATCTCGATGGGTTCGTGCGCCAACGGGGGCGGCTATTATCACTACTCGTACTCCGTGGTGCGCGGCTGTGATCGCATCGTCCCGGTCGACATTTACGTTCCGGGGTGTCCTCCCACGGCCGAGGCGCTGCTCTACGGCATCATCCAGCTGCAGAACAAGATCAAGCGCACCAATACAATCGCACGCTGAGGCCGTTTCCGGGCTGCTTTTCCCGAACGAATCGGCCTGCCTGCCGCAGATGATCAAGCTCACCCAATCCGCCCAAAGTAGCGGGAATAGCACTAGATGACGCCCAGGCTCCAGCACCTTGACGACACGCTGCGGCGCGCGCTGGGCAGCAGGATTATCAAGCTCGAAGAAACGTGCGGGCAATTAACCCTGGAGGCGGCAGCCGCGGACCATCACGCCGTGGCCACCGTACTGCGCGACCATCCGGAACTGCGATTCGAGCAGCTGATCGATCTCTGCGGGCTCGATTACAGCGCCTATGGTGACGGCGCCTGGAAGGGGCGCCGATTCGCCGCCGTTGCCCACCTCCTGTCGGTGTCGCTTAACCACCGGTTACGCCTGCGGACATTTTGCCCGGACGATGAGTTTCCCGTGCTGGATTCGCTCACCGAGATCTGGCCGTCGGTCAACTGGTTCGAGCGCGAGGCATTCGATCTGTTCGGAATCATCTTCAGCGGCCACCCCGACCTGCGCCGCATCCTGACCGACTATGGCTTCATCGGCCATCCGTTCCGCAAGGATTTCCCGGTTTCCGGCAATGTCGAGATGCGCTACGACCCGGATCAGCGCCGCGTCATCTACCAGCCGGTGACGATCGACCCGCGCGAGATCACCCCCCGCATCGTGCGCGAGGAGAATTACGCGGACACGGAAGGCTTCCGCAAAGGCTAAGTCATGGCGGAGATCCGAAACTATACGATGAATTTCGGGCCGCAACATCCGGCGGCCCACGGAGTATTGCGCCTGGTGCTGGAACTCGATGGCGAGGTCATCCAGCGCGCCGATCCGCACATCGGGTTGTTGCATCGCGCGACCGAAAAGCTCGCGGAGCACCGGACGTATCTTCAGAACTTACCCTACTTCGACCGCTTCGACTATACCACTATGATGTGCAACGAACACGCGTACGTCATGGCGGTAGAGAAGCTGCTTGGCATCGAGGTGCCGCGGCGCGCACAGTATCTCCGCGTAATGTTCGACGAGATTACGCGCATCCTCGCGCATGTGTTCAGTTTGGGCGCGCACGCCCTGGATCTCGGCGCGATGACCGTGTTCCTTTACTGCTTCCGGGAACGCGAGGATCTGCTCGATGTGTACGAGGCGGTTTCCGGCGCGCGCATGCATGCGGCGTACTATCGGCCGGGCGGCGTGTATCGCGATCTTCCGGACCGCATGCCGCAATACACGGAGTCGCACCTGCACGATGCCGCCTCGGTACGCGACTTGAACCGTAACCGCCAGGGTTCCGTGCTCGATTTCATCGAGGATTTTACCGAGCGGTTCCCGAACTACGTCGACGAGTACGAGACGCTGCTCACCGAGAATCGCATCTGGAAGCAGCGCACCGTGGGGATAGGCGTCGTTTCTCCGGAGCGCGCGCTTGCCTTGGGCTTCAGCGGTCCGATGCTGCGCGGTTCCGGCGTCGAGTGGGACCTGCGCAAGAAGCAGCCCTACGCTGCGTACGACGAGATGGAATTCGACGTGCCGGTCGGCGTCAACGGCGATTGCTACGACCGGTACCTGGTGCGCATCGAGGAAATGCGGCAGTCAAATCGCATCATCAGGCAGTGCATCGAGTGGTTGCGCAAGAACTCTGGACCGGTGATGGTCGACAATCGCAAGATCACGCCGCCGTCGCGCGTCGAGATGAAGACCAACATGGAAGAGCTTATTCACCATTTCAAGCTTTTCACCGAAGGCATGCACGTGCCGGAAGGCGAGGCGTATGCGGCGGTGGAACATCCCAAGGGGGAATTCGGGGTCTACCTGGTGTCTGACGGCGCCAACAAACCGTATCGGATGAAGGTACGTTCGCCGAGCTTTACTCATCTGTCGTCGATGGATGAGCTATCCCGGGGGCACATGATCGCGGACGCGGTGGCGATCATCGGCACCTATGAGATCGTATTCGGGGAGATCGACCGCTGAACGCCCCGCTCGTGCTCTCGCCCGAAGCCCTGGTCCGCATCGACCGCGAGGCGGCGAAGTATCCGCCGGATCAGCGCCAGTCGGCGGTGATGGCCGCGCTCACCATTGCCCAGGATGAAAGAGGCTGGCTTTCCACCGAAACCATGGACTTCATCGCCCGCTACCTGGGCATGCCGCCGATTGCGGTCTACGAAGTGGCGTCGTTCTATGCCATGTACGACACCAAGCCCGTCGGCCGGCACAAGCTCACGATCTGCACCAACCTGCCATGCGCGCTGCAGGGCGCCAACGCTGCCGCCGCGCATCTGAAAGAGCAGCTCGGGATCGGGTTCAACGAGACGACCGCGGATAATCGCTTCACCCTCAAGGAGGGCGAGTGCCTGGGCGCATGCGGCGATGCCCCCGTGCTGCTGGTCAACAACAAGCGCATGTGCTGCGGGATGACCCCGGAGCGTCTGCGCGCTTTGCTCGAGGAGCTAATATGATGGGGCTGCCGGTTCCTCCGTTTGCCACCGACCTCTACGGCCCGGATGCGATCATCCTCAAGGGGCTGACGGGACTCGACTGGCGGCTGAAGGATTACGAAGCGCGTGGCGGCTACGAGGCGCTGCGGAAGCTGATCTCGGAGAAGATTCCGCCCGAGCAGGTGGTGAACGAAGTCAAGAAATCCGCGCTGCGCGGCCGGGGCGGCGCGGGATTTCCGACGGGACTGAAATGGAGTTTCATGCCGCGCCAGTTCCAGGGGCAGAAATACATGCTGTGCAATTCCGACGAGGGCGAGCCCGGCACCTTCAAGGACCGCGACATCCTGCGCTACAACCCGCACATCGTGATCGAGGGCATGATCATCGCCGGCTACGCGACCGGCAGCTCGGTGGGATACAACTACATACACGGCGAGATCTGGGACATCTACGAGCGCTTCGAAGAAGCACTTGAGGAAGCGCGCGCCGCCGGTTATCTCGGCGAGAACATACTGGGCAGCGGTTTCAGATTCGAGCTGCACGCGTATCACGGTTACGGCGCCTATATCTGCGGCGAGGAAACCGCGCTGCTCGAATCCATGGAGGGCAAGAAGGGGCAGCCCCGGTTCAAGCCGCCGTTTCCCGCGAGTTACGGCCTCTACGGCAAGCCCACGACGATCAACAACACCGAAACCTTTGCCGCCGTGCCGTGGATCATACTGAATGGCGGCGACGCATATCTCAGCCTGGGCAAGCCGAACAACGGCGGCACCAAGATTTTTTCGGTGTCGGGCGACGTGGCGCGGCCCGGCAACTACGAAGTGAAGCTGGGAACGCCGTTTGCGAGGCTGCTCGAGATGGCAGGGGGCATGCGCGGCGGCAGGAAGCTGAAGGGGTGCATCCCCGGCGGCTCCTCGATGCCGGTTCTGCCGGCGGACATCATGCTCGCGACCGACATGGACTACGATTCCATCGCCAAGGCGGGTTCCATGCTCGGCTCGGGTGCAGTCATCATCATGGACGAGACGCGCTGCATGGTGCGGTGCCTGCTGCGGCTCTCGTACTTCTATTTCGAGGAGTCGTGCGGCCAGTGCACGCCATGCCGCGAAGGCACCGGCTGGCTTTACCGCATGGTGCACAGGATCGAGCATGGCAAGGGCAGGATGGAAGACCTGGAGCTGTTGAACAACGTCTCCGACAACATCGCCGGGCGCACAATCTGCGCGTTGGGTGACGCCGCCGCGCTGCCGGTGAAGAGCTTCATCAAGCACTTCCGCGACGAATTCATTCATCACATCGAGCACAAGAAGTGCCTGGTGCCGGACTATCTTTGAATGCGGAATGATGAATGCGGAATGATGAGTGAGTCATGCTTGAGATCGAATTAGACGGCAGGCAGCTCGAGGTGCCGGAGGGCAGCACCATCATGGATGCCGCGCATCAGGCCGACATCTTCGTGCCGCATTTCTGTTACCACCGGAAACTCTCGATCGCCGCCAACTGTCGCATGTGTCTGGTGCAGGTGGAAAAGGCGCCCAAGCCCCTTCCGGCCTGTGCGACGCCGGTCACCAACGGCATGAAAGTGTGGACGCACTCGGAGCAGGCGGTGGCCGCGCAGAAGGGCGTGATGGAATTCCTGCTCATCAACCATCCGCTCGATTGCCCGATCTGCGATCAGGGCGGCGAGTGCCAGCTGCAGGACCTTGCGGTGGGGTACGGCGGCAGCGGGTCGCGCTACGAGGAAGAAAAGCGCGTCGTGGTGAACAAGGACCTCGGGCCCCTGATATCGACCGACATGACGCGCTGCATCCACTGCACGCGCTGCGTAAGATTCGGGCAGGAGATCGCGGGAATCATGGAGCTGGGCATGATCGGGCGCAGCGAGCACGCCGAAATCATCACGTTCATGGGCCGCACGGTTGATTCGGAACTCTCGGGTAACGTCATCGACCTGTGCCCGGTCGGCGCGCTGACGTCGAAACCGTTCCGATATAGCGCCCGCACCTGGGAGCTGACCCGGCGCCCCTCGGTGAGTCCGCACTGCGGGCTGGGCTCGAACCTCACGGTGCAGGTCAAGCAGAACCGCGTCATGCGGGTGCTGCCGCGTGATAACGAGGCGATCAACGAGTGCTGGCTCTCCGACAAGGATCGATTCTCGTACGAGGGCCTCAATTCCGAGCAGCGGCTGGTGCGGCCGATGTTGCGGCAGGGCGGGACATGGAAGGAAGTCGAATGGCCGGTCGCGCTCGAATTCGTCTCCGCCGAACTCAAGCGGATACGCGATGCCTATGGCGCCCAGGCCATCGGCGCCCTCGCAACGCCGCACCAGACGCTCGAAGAACTGTATCTCCTGCAGAAGCTCACGCGGGGCCTGGGTTCCGGCAACGTTGATTTCCGTTTGCGGCAGTCTGATTTCGGTGCCGATGCCAGCCTCGGCGGCGCGCCCTGGCTGGGAATGGGCATTGGTGACATGGCGCAGCTCGACCGGGTGCTGGTCGTGGCCTCGACCCTGCGCAAGGACCACCCGTTGCTCGCCCACCGTCTGCGTCAGGCGGCAAAACGGGCGCTGCAGGTCTCGGTCATCAATCCGGTCGATGACGATCTGCTGATGCGAGTCGCGCACAAGGCCATCGTCGCTCCAGGGGCGCTCCCGGACATGATGGCGCAGGTGTTGCATGCTGCCGCGGAAGCGCGAAATGCTGCCTTACCGGATGGCGTGCGCGCCGCGCTCGGGGCGGTGACGCCGTCGGAGCCGGCCCGGCGTATCGCAGACAGCCTGACATCGGGCAGAAACGTTGCCGTATTCCTGGGGAACATGGCGCAGCATCATCCGCAGGCCGCGCGCTTGCACGCGCTCGCCCAGGCGCTGAGCGATGTAACGGGCGGCCGCTTCGGCTTTCTCGGGGAGGCGGCGAACAGTGTCGGCGGGTATCTCGCGGGAGCCGTGCCGTTTGGCGTGCAGCCCGGGAAGAACGCCGCGCAGATGGTGCGCGTTCCCCTCAGAGCCTACCTGCTGCTGGGTGTCGAGGCCGAACTCGATACCTCCGATCCGCAGCAGTCGGTCGCGACGCTGCGCGACGCGGACCTGGTGGTGGCGATGAGCCCGTACCAGCACCGCGCGTTGGAATATGCGCACGTTCTGCTGCCGATCGCGCCCTTTACCGAGACCTCGGGTACGTTTGTCAACACCGAAGGGCGCGTGCAAAGCTTCAACGCGGTGGTGAAGCCGCTCGGAGAGACACGGCCGGCCTGGAAGGTGCTGCGCGTGCTCGGCAACCTCCTGCAACTGCCCGGATTCGAGCACAACAGCAGCGAGGACGTGCGCCTTGAGGCGGCCGGAAGCGGCGATATCGCTGCGCGGCTGAACAACCGGTTGGCGCCGCACGCGCTCGATGCGCTCGAGCCCGGGGCGGCTGAGGGTCTGCAACGCATCGGCGAAGTCCCGAGTTACGCGGCGGACGCCGTCGTGCGCCGCGCGCCGTCACTGCGGCAGACACGCGATGCCATGCCGCCGGTCGCGACCATGCATCGCGCTACCGCCGAGAAGCTCGGGTTGCGCGAAGGCGACAGCGTGCGCCTCGTGCAGGGGGCGGGCGAGGCGGTGGTGCCCTATTCGATCGACGACAAACTCCCCGAGGGTTGCATCCGCCTCGCCGCCGCGCGGCCGGAAACCTCCGGACTGGGCGCCATGTTCGGGCCGATCGCGGCCAGCCGGGTTCCTGCAGCGCTCAAGGTGGCGGTGTGAGCGGCGTGCTGCAGCCCTTCGTCAGCCTCGGCCACTGGGCATGGGGCCTGCTGGTGACCATCGTGGTGTGGATCTTCGGGCATGACCTCGCGCCGTCGGTGCTGTACGCGATCAAGGTTCTGCTCCTCATCATCTGCATTGTCGCGCCGCTGATGGTGGCGGTCGCCTACCTCACGCTATGGGAGCGCAAGCTTATCGGGTGGATGCAGGTGCGGATTGGACCGAACCGCGTCACCTTCTTCGGCATCCGCTGGCTCGGGGGACTCGCGCAGCCGATCGCCGACGGGTTGAAGCTGCTCGTGAAGGAGATCATCGTTCCCGCCGGGGCCAACAAGTTCCTGTTCCTGCTGGCGCCGGTGATGGCGATCATGCCGGCGCTGGCGGCGTGGGCGGTCGTGCCGTTCGATCCCGAACTCGTGCTCGCCAACATCGACGCCAGCCTGCTCTACATCATGGCGGTGACCTCGATGGGGGTCTACGGCATCATCATCGCCGGGTGGGCATCGAACTCGAAATATGCTTTCCTGGGCGCGATGCGGTCGGCCGCGCAGATCGTCTCCTACGAACTGGCGATGGGATTCGCGCTGGTCGGCGTGCTGATGGCGGCGCAGAGTCTGAATCTGGTCGAGGTCGTGAGGGGCCAGCAGGGAAGTTACGGGTTTCTCAACTGGTTCTGGATTCCGCTTTTTCCGCTGTTTCTCACCTATCTCATCGCCGGCATCGCCGAGACCAACCGGGCCCCCTTTGACGTCGCCGAAGGAGAATCCGAGATCGTGGCGGGCTTCCACGTCGAATACTCGGGAATGACGTTCGCGGTCTTCTTCCTCGCCGAGTACGCGAACATGATCCTCGTATCCACCCTGTGTTCGGTCATGTTCCTGGGGGGATGGCTGTCGCCGTTTCCGGCGTCGTGGCCGGTTCTTGGAGCGCCGAACTTCCTGTGGCTCCTTGTCAAGGTATTCCTCGTCGTGTCGACCTTCCTGTGGTTCCGGGCGACTTTCCCCCGCTACCGCTACGACCAGATCATGCGGCTGGGCTGGAAAGTGTTCATTCCGGTGGCGCTCACGTGGATCGTGGTGCTGGGCGCGTGGATGCAGACCCCGCTCTGGGTGTGGTGGAAGTGAGGTGGCGATGATCGAGCGCATTCGCGAGTTCTTCCGCACCTTTCTCCTGTTCGAACTGCTGAAAGGGATGATGTTGACGGGGCGCTATTTGTTCGCCCGCAAGATCACGGTGCAGTTTCCGGAGGAGAAGACGCCGCAGAGTCCGCGCTTTCGCGGCCTGCACGCGCTGCGCCGTTATCCCAACGGCGAGGAGCGCTGCATCGCGTGCAAGCTGTGCGAAGCGGTGTGCCCGGCGCTCGCGATCACCATCGAATCCGAGGAACGCGCCGACGGCACGCGCCGCACGACGCGCTACGATATCGATCTCACCAAGTGCATTTTCTGCGGTTTCTGCGAGGAGTCGTGCCCGGTCGACTCGATCGTGGAGACCCGCATCCTCGAATATCACGGGGAAAAACGCGGCGACCTGATCTACACCAAACCCATGCTGCTCGCGATCGGCGACGCGTACGAGGATGAGATCGCCAGGGACCGCGAAGCCGACGCCGCCTACCGATAAGAACCATTAGCCACAGAGAACACAGAGAACACAGAGAGTACGCAAGGCGCCCCGAGCACCAGACCGGTCACTGGTTTTCTCTGTGATCTCTGTGGTCTCTGTGGCCGAGTTTTTATGACCTTCAACGAATTCGTTTTCTACCTGTTTGCCGCGATCCTGGTGTTCGCGGCGCTGCGCGTGATCACGGCCCGCAACCCGGTGCATGCCGCGCTGTTTCTCGTGCTCGCGTTCGCGACCTCGGCCGGCATCTGGATTCAGCTCCAGGCCGAGTTCCTGGCGATCGCGCTGGTGCTGGTCTACGTCGGGGCGGTGATGGTGCTGTTCCTGTTCGTGGTCATGATGCTCGACATCAACATGACGCGCCTGCGCGAGGGGTTCGCCGCCTACCTGTCGCTGGGTGCGCTCGTCGCACTGGTGCTGGTGGTGGAAATGGTGATCGTCCTCGGCGGGCAGTACTTCGGACTGACCGGTTCGCCGCCGCCGCCGCCCTTGCCGGCCGATTACAGCAATACCCGGGAGCTGGGGCGGCTGGTCTACACCGATTACGTCTATCCGTTCGAAATCGCCGCGGTGATCCTGCTCGTTGCCATCGTGGCGGCGATCGCGCTGACCCTGCGGCGCCGCAAGGAGACGAAGTACCAGGATCCGGCGCGGCAGATCGCGGTGCGCCGCAAGGACCGCGTGCGCATCGTAAAGATGCCCGCGGAAAAGCGGGATTGAGGATTCAGGATTGGGGATTGAGGAAAATGCTGGTTTGCGTCCGAGGGTTGCTCAATCCTCAGTCCTCGCTCCTCGATCCTTAACAAGGGGAACCGAGTGATATCGCTGTCCCACTACCTGGTCCTGGGCGCGATCCTGTTCGCGATCAGCGTCATCGGCATCTTTCTCAACCGCAAGAACCTGATCGTGCTGTTGATGGCGATCGAGTTGATGCTGCTTGCGGTGAACACCAACTTTATCGCGTTTTCGCATTTCCTCGACGATCCGGCGGGGCAGGTATTCGTGTTTTTCGTGCTGACGGTCGCGGCGGCGGAGTCCGCGATCGGGCTTGCGATCCTCGTTGCCCTGTTCCGCAACCTGAGGACTATCGACGTCGAGGATCTCGACAGCTTGAAAGGATAGGGAGGCAGTGATCACTCATCACTGCGTTTGCGAATGACAAAGATGCAAACGCTGTACCTGACTGTCGCGCTTGCGCCGCTTGCGGGCGCGCTCGTGGCGGGGCTTTTCGGATGGGCGATCGGCCGGCGCGGCGCGCACTGGGTCACGATTGCCGGCATGACGGTGTGCACGATCGGCGCCGCGGTCGTGTTCGTCGATGTGCTGTCCGGCAACACCTTCAACGGGTCGGTCTACACCTGGCTCACGACGGGCAACACGCGCTTCGAGATCGGTTTCCTGATCGACCGCCTGTCCGCGACCATGATGCTGGTGGTCTCGTTCGTCTCGCTCATGGTCCATGTCTACACCATCGGCTACATGGCGGACGATCCGGGTTACCAGCGGTTTTTCGCCTACATCTCGCTCTTCACCTTCTCGATGCTGATGCTGGTGATGGCGAACAACTTCCTGCAGCTCTTCTTCGGCTGGGAAGCGGTGGGGCTGGTCTCGTACCTGCTGATCGGCTTCTGGTACACGCGGCCGACGGCGATTTACGCCAGCCTCAAGGCATTCCTGGTCAACCGCGTCGGCGATTTTGGTTTCCTGCTGGGGATCGCGCTGGTGCTCATGTACTTCGGCACGCTGGATTACGCGGCAGTGTTCGCCGGCGGCCGCAACCTTGCGGCAAACACGATCGAGATCATTCCGGGCACTGCGTGGTCGCTGCTGACCGTGATCTGCATCCTGCTCTTTATCGGCGCGATGGGAAAATCGGCGCAGTTTCCGCTGCACGTGTGGCTGCCCGATTCCATGGAGGGCCCGACCCCGATATCGGCGCTCATCCATGCGGCGACCATGGTGACCGCCGGCATCTTCATGGTGGCGCGCATGTCGCCGCTCTACGAGCTCTCGGAGACGGCGCTGTCGGTCGTGATGGTGATTGGGGCGATCACGGCGCTGTTCATGGCGCTCGTGGCGGTGGTGCAGAACGACATCAAGCGCGTGGTCGCGTATTCGACGCTGTCCCAGCTCGGTTACATGACTGTCGCGCTGGGCGCATCGGCGTACGCGGCGGGCATATTCCACCTGGTGACGCACGCCTTCTTCAAGGCGCTGCTGTTCCTCGGCGCGGGCTCGGTGATCATCGCGCTCCACCACGAGCAGGACCTGCGCAGGATGGGCGGACTGCGGCGTTACATGCCGGTCACTTACTGGACCATGCTGATCGGCGCCATCTCCAGCGCCGGCGTCCCTGGGTTCGCGGGGTTCTTCTCCAAGGATTCCATCATCGAAGCCGCGCACCTGTCGAAGCTTCCGGGTGGCGGTTTCGCCTATTTCTGCGTGCTTGCCACCGTGTTCGTGACCGCCCTCTACACCTTCCGGATGATGTTCATGGCGTTTTTCGGCGAGGAACGCTTCCGCGGGCACGCCGCCGGCCATGACCATGGGAGCGAGTCGCACGACAGCCACGCTGATCATGCGCCACACGAATCGCCCGCGGTGGTGACGGTTCCCCTCGTTCTGCTCGCGATACCGTCCGTATGTGCGGGCTGGCTGATCGGCCCTCTGCTCTTCGGCGGCTACTTCGGCGGCGCGATCGTGGTCGCGCCGGAGCACGACGTGCTGGGTGAACTCGCCAGGGATTTCCATGGAGTGCTCGGCATGATGGCGCATGCGCTCTCCACCGCGCCGTTCTGGCTCGCCGCCGGCGGCATTGCGGCCGCGGCTTACCTTTATCTGCGGCGCCCGGACCTCACCGACGTCATAAAGAAAAAGGCGGGTGTGCTCTACACCGTGCTCGACCGCAAGTACTGGTTCGACGAGCTTTATTCATGGCTCTTCGCGGGCGGCGCGCGCTCGGTCGGCACCGGGCTGTGGAAGGGCGGGGACGTCGCGGTGATCGACGGGGTGTTCGTGAACGGCTCGGCGCGCGTGGTCGGCTGGTTCGCGGGCGTGATCCGCCGGGTGCAATCGGGCCTGATCTATCACTACGCGTTTACCATGATCATCGGCATCGTCGTCCTGCTCACCCTCATCGTCGCGGCGCGCTTTCTCAGCGTGGTCTCCGGGTCGTAGGCGGCGGCAAACCAAGAACAAAGAATGACTTCGAACCACCTCCTGTCCCTCGCCATCTGGATCCCGATCCTCGCCGGCGTGCTGGTGCTCTTTCTCAGCGCGGAACGGCACGCGCCCGCGGCGCGCATCGTCACGCTCGCCGGCGCGGTGCTCGGCTTCGTAGTGACCTGGCCGCTCTACCTCAATTTCGACCCCGGGGCGAGCGGCTTCCAATTCGTCTACATCAAGCCCTGGATCTCGAGCTTCAACGTCAACTATCACCTCGGCATCGACGGCATTTCATTGCTGCTGATCCTGCTCAACAGCTTCACCACGGTGCTGGTGGTGATCGCGGGCTGGGAGGTGATCCAGACCCGCGTCGCGCAGTACATGGCCGCGTTCCTGTTTCTCTCGGGTTTCATGAACGGCGTTTTCAGCGCGCTCGATGCGCTGCTGTTCTACGTGTTTTTCGAGGCGACCCTGATCCCGATGTTCATCATCATCGGCGTCTGGGGTGGGCCTAATCGCGTCTATGCGGCGCTCAAGTTCTTCCTCTATACGCTCGCCGGGTCGCTCCTCACGCTGGTGGCGCTGATCTACCTCTACCACGCCTCGCAGGGCAGTTTCTCGCTGCTCGATTACTACCAGCTGCCCCTGCCGTTCGAGGCGCAGGTACTGATCTTCGTCGCCTTCATGCTGGCGTTCGCGGTGAAGGTGCCGATGTGGCCGGTGCACACGTGGCTGCCGGACGCGCACGTCGAGGCGCCGACCGGCGGATCGGTGGTGCTGGCCGCGATCATGCTGAAGCTGGGCGGCTACGGCTTCCTGAGGCTGTCGTTGCCCATCCTGCCCGAGGCGAGCCAGGCGCTGGCGGGTTTCGTGATCGCGCTCTCGCTGATCGCGGTGGTCTACATCGGGCTCGTGGCGCTGGTGCAGTCGGACATGAAGAAACTCATTGCCTACTCTTCCGTCTCGCACATGGGTTTCGTGACACTGGGCATCTTCATCTTCAATGCCCAGGGCATGGAGGGCGCGATCATCCAGATGATTTCCCATGGCTTCGTTTCGGGCGCGCTGTTCCTGTGCGTGGGCGTGCTCTATGACCGCCTGCATTCGCGGCAGATCGCCGACTACGGAGGGGTGGTCAATACCATGCCGGTGTTCGCGGCGCTGTTCATGCTGTTCGCGATGGCGAACGCCGGGCTGCCCGGCACCAGCGGCTTCGTCGGCGAGTTCATGGTCATCATGGGGGCGGTCAAGGCGGATTTCTGGTACGCGGCGCTGGCGGCGACCACCCTCATCTTCGGCGCGGCCTACACGCTGTGGATGTACAAGCGCGTCATCTTCGGTGCGGTCGCGAACGCGCGCGTCGGCGCATTGAAGGACATCAACCTGCGGGAGTTCCTGGTGCTGGGGCTGCTGGCGGTGGCGGTGCTCGCGATGGGCGTGTACCCCGATCCCTTCGCCCAGGTGCTGCACGTCTCGGTCAACGACCTGCTCACGCACGTGGCGCAGGGCAAGCTGCGGACGCCATAGCGAGCCGACATGCACTACATCCTTCCCCTGTGGCCGGCGTATCCCGAACTGTTTCTGCTCGGGATGATATGCGTGATCCTCACCGTGGACCTCTTCGTGAGCGACGACAACCGCATCGTGACCTATGCCCTGACGCAGGCCGCGCTCGCCGGCTGTATCGTGATCACGTACGCGACGCACACCATCGAGCCAACCTACACCTTCAGCCGCATGTTCGTCGATGACCTGATGTCGGACGTGCTGAAGCTCCTGGTGTACCTCGCGGTGATGGCGGTCATGGTCTATTCCCGGGCCTACATCGCGGCGCGCGGCATGTTCCGCGGCGAATTCTTCGTGCTCGCGCTCACCGCGACGCTGGGCATGATGATCATGATCTCGGCCAATCACCTGCTCACGCTCTACCTCGGGCTGGAGCTCCTCACGCTCTCGCTCTACGCCCTGGTGGCGCTGCAGCGCGACTCGGCGGTCGCCACCGAGGCGGCCATGAAGTATTTCGTGCTCGGCGCGCTCGCTTCCGGGATGCTGCTCTACGGCATGTCGATGCTCTACGGCGCCACCGGCACGCTGGAGATCACGCAGCTCGGGGAAGTGGTCTTCGACGGCCGCGGCCGCACACCGGTGCTCATCTTCGCGCTGGTGTTCATCGTCGCGGGCCTTGGTTTCAAGCTCGGCGCGGTGCCCTTCCACATGTGGGTGCCCGACGTCTACCACGGGGCGCCTACCGCGGTGACGCTGTTCATCGGCTCGGCGCCCAAGCTCGCCGCGTTCGCGTTCATCATGCGGCTGCTGGTGCAGGGGCTCGGTGCCGAGCAACTGCTCGCGGAATGGCAGCCGATGCTGATCGTGATGGCCGTGCTGTCGCTGGCGATCGGCAATATCACGGCGATCGCGCAGACCAACCTCAAGCGCATGCTGGCTTACTCGACCATCTCCCACATGGGCTTCCTGCTGCTTGGCATTCTTTCGGGGGACCTCAACGGCTACGGATCGGGGATGTTTTACGTCGTGGTCTATGTGCTGATGAATCTCGGCACCTTCGGCATGATCATGGTGCTCTCGCGCAGCGGATTCGAGGCCGAGAACCTCGACGATTTCAAGGGTCTCAACCAGCGCAGCCCGTGGTACGCATTCTTGATGCTGCTGCTCATGTTCTCCATGGCGGGCGTGCCGCCCACGGTCGGCTTCTACGCCAAGCTGTCGGTGCTGCAGGCAGTCATCAACGCGGGCTATGTGTGGCTCGCGGTGGTGGCGGTGCTGTTCTCGCTCATCGGGGCGTTTTATTACCTGCGGCTGGTCAAGCTCAT
>Ga0155935_1240_pt1 | contig 31323 bp, 31 predicted proteins | sample RifCSPlowO2_02_FD_107589 | JGI IMG/M metagenome (GOLD analysis project Ga0155935, IMG submission 107589) | Betaproteobacteria bacterium RIFCSPLOWO2_02_64_14
GCATCCGCGCCGCGCGTATCGCGACCGAGTTGTCGTCCGTGAATACGTCGAACGGGTCCCGGTGTACCAGGATTACCCGGTTTCCGCGCCTGCGGCTGGCGTGCACATCGTGACGCCGGATCTTTTCATTCCCTGGCCGCGCTAACCCGGGGGGCGAGGGCGGCACTGCATGGGCTGCTCTCGCCGATCTGTTGCGATGCGACAGGGCGGGAAAAGGCGCTGGAGGCAAGTGTAAAAATGTATTTCACGACGCGCCCGGGAAACAATTGGTTACAGAAAACGGCGTCCGGGTAACACCTTGTTTACAGACGCGGACTAGCATGGGTCAACGCTCACCGAAAAGGGCGCGTTGCTCGTGTCAGCAAGACGATGACTTACCGTAGTACAAACCAGGAGGCATCATGAACAAGACTATCAGCGGACTCATGTTGGCGGCCGAGCGCGAGCGCGGGACCAATGGCCGGCAACAGTTTCAGCAGCAGCGTATGCAGCAAGGTGCACGTTCCGGCGACCTGACGCGCGGCGAAGCGCGCAATCTCCAGCGCGGGGCGCGCGATATCCGTCAGACCGAACAGCGCTCCCGGGCCGATGGCCGGGTCTCGCGCACGGAACGGCGTGACCTCAACCAGGATCTCAACCGTCAGAGCCGCGACATCCGTCGCGAGCGGCATGACGGTGACCGGCGTCGGTTTGCGAACAACGAGCAGTTCCGTCACGGACAGGGCCAGCACCGCGGTTGGGAGAACAACCGTGGCAACCACTACGGTTGGGAGAACAACCGTGGCCGCCACTACGGTTGGGACAACAACCGTGGCCGCCACTACGGTTGGGGGAATGACCGTGGCCGCCCGACCTACGGCGGGGGCCAGTGGATCGACCGCCGGCAGCACCAGCAGCAACAGCGCATCGTGCAGGGCCTGCGTTCGGGCGAACTGACCCGGCACGAGGCCAACCGGCTGTTCTCGGAGCAGCGCGACCTGCGCCGGCAGGAGCGGGTATTCAGGTCGGATGGCGTGCTGAGTCCGTGGGAGCGCGGCGAGATGCGGGAAGACCTTAGCTCGGCGGGCCGGCACATTTATAATCAGACTCACGACGCCCAGCGGCGGTTTTGATCGCGGGAAGGAATGGCGGTAAATGAAGGCGTTCCTCGCAGCCATGATGTTCACCCTTGGACTGGCAGCCCTGCCGGCCGCGGCGGACCATGAACGCGGGGGACGCTTTGGCGTGCGTCCGGAGTTCCGGGCGCAGCAAGGCCCGCCCGGGCAGTTCAGGGGTGACAAGGGCCGCGACGTCCGCCGGGAGCGCCAGGTGGATCGCAGGGCGCGCCCCCAGGGGCGGCTCACCGATGAGGAACGCCGCGACCTGCGCCGCGACCTCGACAAAGCCAACCGTGAACTCTACCGTCGGCGTTCCGAACGCAGATGAGTTGACCAGGATTTGGAGAAACGCATGAAAAACAAAGCGATATGGTTCTTTTCTGCGCTGGCGATGCTGGCGTTTCCGGCATGGGCGGCAGAGGGCTTGCCGGGCGCGACCGTGAAATCCGAGGGCGCGCGGCCGCCAAGTGCCGAACGCCAGGCCATGCGGGAACGCTGTCGGGCCGATCCTGAAAAGTGCCGTGCCGAGATGCAGGCCCGGCGCGAGCAATGCAGAGCCGACCCGGAAAAATGCCGGGCCGAGCGCCAGGCGCGGCGTGAGAAATGGTGCGCCGAGAACGCCGAGAGGTGCAAGGAGTTAAGAGCGCGGATGGAACAGCGCCGCGAGCAGTGCAAGGCCAACCCCGAGCAGTGCCGGAAGGAGCGCCAAGCGCGCATGGCAGAGCGCTTCAGAAAGGCGGATGCTGACGGAAACGGCACCCTGTCCCGCGCCGAGGCCGAGAAGGGCATGCGGCGGATGGTGCGCCACTTCGACACCATCGATGCCAACCGCGACGGGCAGATCACCATGGACGAGGTCATGGCCGCGCGCAAGGCCCGCGGCTCGCGCAAGGGCAGATCCCTGTAGGACCCCGGCCCCGGTGCCGTGACGCGAACCCTGTTCAGGGGCTTCCCGGTACTGGTGCTATGGGCTACCGCCTCGACCGCGGTGGCGACCGAACCGCTCGGCTTTGACGGCGCGCGCCACCTTCTCAACCGTACCAGTTTTGCGGCGAATGTGGACGACGTCGCCGCGTTCGCGCGGCTCACGCGCGAACAGGCGGCGGACCGCCTGCTCGCGTGGACCGCAAAGCCGAGGGTGACTCCCCCGCCGGCGTGGGCCGACGAGCCGTACGAGTCACCGCGCCGCATCCGCACGCTCTCCGACAAGGAGCGTATGCGCTTTCGCCGCGAGCAGGTGCGCAAAGGCATCGAGCTGCGCGGATGGTGGCTGCAGGAGATGCTGACCACCCCCTCTCCGCTCAGCGAAAAGATGACTCTGTTCTGGCACAACCACTTCGTGTCGAGCCAGCAGAAGGTGCGCTCGCCGCGGCTCATGTACCGTCAGAACCTGTTGCTGCGCACGCATGCGCTCGGCAATTTCGGTGCGTTCCTGCACGCCATCGCCAGGGATCCCGCGATGGTGATCTATCTCGACAACGCATCCAACCGCAAGGCCCGCCCCAACGAGAATTTTGCGCGCGAGCTGATGGAGCTCTTCACCCTCGGCGAGGGGCGTTACACCGAGCAGGACGTGAAGGAGGCGGCGCGCGCCTTCACCGGCTGGAGCATCGATCCCGCCACCGGGGAATTCATGTTCCGTCCCATGCAGCACGACGAAGGCGTGAAGACGGTGCTCGGCCGCAGCGGCAATTTCAATGGCGGTGCCGTGCTCGACGTACTTCTCGATCGGCCCGAGACCGCCGAGTTCATCGTCGCCAAGCTGTGGCGCGAGTTCGTGTCGCCCAACCCGGATCCCGTCGAAGTGAAGCGCATCGCGCAGAGGTTCCGTGACAGCCGCTACGATATCGCGGTGGCGCTGCGTGCCGTGCTCGTGTCGGACGCGTTCTACGCCCGCGCGCATCGGGCGAGCCTCGTCAAGTCGCCGGTCGACCTCGTGGTCGGCACGCTGCGACAGTTCAGATTCACCACCGGGGAACCGCTGCCGTTCGTGTTTACGACCGGCCAGCTCGGGCAGAACCTGTTCGCGCCGCCCAACGTGAAGGGCTGGCCGGGCGGCGAAGCCTGGATCAACTCGACCACGCTGTTGGCGCGCAAGCAGTTCCTGGACCGCCTGTTCCGTGTCGAGGAGTTGCAACCCGGGATGATGGCGATGCGGGGAGGGGGCGGCCTGCCGAGGGGCATCAACCGGGCCGGCGACGACGGGCGCGAGCGCTTCGTGCGGGCGATGAGCGAGCTCCGCTTCGATGGGAGCAAGTGGCTTGCGCAGTTCAACGGCGGGGACGCAGCGGCACTACAGCGCTTGATCCTGGCGAGTGCCCCGGTCAACGCGCTGCCGGAGGGCGTGCAGGGTATGGACGCGATCCGCCATCTGACGCGGGATGCGGCGTTCCAGCTGAAATGATGAATTCGGAATGATGAATGCAGAATGAGGATGTTGGGGTGAGGCCATGAACAGGCGCGATTTCCTGCACGCAATCGGTGCCTCAACGGCGGTGATTACTCTGAGCCCGGGAGTGGCGTTTGCCGTCGGCGCCGATTACGGAAAACTGCTGGTGCTGGTGGAGCTGAAGGGGGGTAACGATGGGCTCAACACCGTGGTGCCCTACGCGAACGGCGAGTACTACAACCTGCGGCCGCGGCTGGCGGTCGCGCGTGACCAGGTATTGCAGCTTGACGCCGATACCGGGCTGCACCCATCGCTGCAGGCATTGATGCCGCTGTGGGAGGCGCGTGAGCTTGCGGTCATTCAGGGCGTGGGCTATCCGGGCGCCAACCTGTCGCACTTTCGCTCGATCGAGATCTGGGATACCGCCTCGAAGAGCAATGAGTATCTGAAGGACGGCTGGCTCACGCGCGCCTTCGCCGGAACGCCGACTCCGAGGACGTATGCGGCCGACGGCGTCGTGGTGGGCGGCGCAGAAATGGGACCGTTCGCCGGCCGCGGTGCACGCGCGATCACGCTATCCAATACCGAACAATTCCTGCGACAGGCGAAGCTTGCCGCGCCCGCGGGGCAGTCGCGGAATGCGGCGCTGGCCCACATCCTCAGGGTCGAGAACGACATCGCGCGGGCGGCGGTGGACCTCAATGCCGACTACGCATTCCGCACCGAGTTTCCGAGGAGCGCTTTCGGCAACGCCATCCGCACCGCCTCGCAGGTGGTTGCCAGCAAGGCGGGCGTGGCCGCGGTAAAAGTGTCGCTCAACGGCTTCGACACCCACGGCAATCAGCAGACCGTGCATGCACGGCTCTTGAGGGATTTCGGCGAGGGTATCACTGCTCTGAAATCGGCCCTCGTCGAACTTGGGCGGTGGGATAGCACCCTGGTTGTGACTTACGCCGAATTCGGGCGCAGGCCGCGTGAGAATCAGAGCGGCGGCACCGACCACGGCACATCGAGCGCCCTCTTCGCCTTGGGTGGAGCGGTGCGGGGCGGGCTCTATGGGCTGCCGCCGCAGCTAAAGCTTCTGGACGGCAACGGCAATCTGCCGTTCGCGGTGGATTTTCGCGACCTCTACGCCACCGTGCTGGAACGCTGGTGGGGCGTGCCGTCCGCACCGGTGCTCAATGCCCGCTTTACGCCGGTTGACCTCCTCAGGTCATAGTCGCGCTGCGGCAGCCTGACGTTCATCCCCGCGGTCCGCCCGTCCGGCGGCGTCCCGCCATGGGGTCGGCCGGGGAGGCCTCGTCCCCGTGGACATCTTCCACATCATGAACGTTTTGGCCCGATTCCTCGCGTTGTCAGCCCGGTAACGCTAGAATGTCACCTATAACGTCTTCCCACGATGCGGAACGGCGAGGACACCGGGAGAAAACTACATGCTGGCCACGCGGATACGCCAGAAGGACGGAATCTTCTACTTTGCAAGCTATCCCGCTGCGGAGGTCCTCAACAAGGTCCGATTCATCAGCCGGTATTACAGCGAAGGGGAGGAGATCGCGCCCCAGTCGGTCCCCTATACCGACGAGATCGCCCAGTTCATCGCGCGCGTCGAGCGCACCGACGAGGCGTTCCAGCGCCAGATTTCACGCGCCAAGATCCGGTCGCTCAAGAATTTCTACGAGATGGCGGTTTCCCAGCCGCCGATTCCGGGTACGGTGCTGCTCTTTACGCCGGAAACGCTGCGCTTCGCCGTCTCGGATGCCCACGCCGACGTCGGTCATCTCCAGGAACCCGAGGCGAGGTACCTGATCATCGACGGCCAGCATCGCCTCGCGGCATTGCGCTTCTATCTCAAGGAACACCCGCAGGAAGCCGCCGGCATCCATGTCCCGTGCGTGATCTTCGACGGGCGCAGCGAGGATTTCGCCGCGGAGATGTTCGTCATCATCAATTCCACGCCGACGCGCATCAACAAGAGCCACCTGGTGGACCTCTACGAACGCGTGTCGTGGGCCGATCCCGACCGGCGCTTCGCCGCGCGCATGGTGGAGGATCTCTATACCGAAGGGGACAGCCCGCTCCGCTATCGCATCAACCGCCTCGGGGGGCGCAGCCTCAAGGACAAGTGGATCCTGCAGGCCGAACTCTTCAACGAGTTGCACCGCTGGGTGAGCGTCGACTGGAAGAAGATCGCCCGTGCGCACAACAGCTACCGCGAGGAGGAGCGTTACTACGGCATCACCCGCGACTTCCTCAAGGCCGCGCAGAAGGTCTGGGGGGATGCCTGGGGCCATGACGCCTACATGGTCACCAAGCCCGTCACGCTGAAGGCCATGATCCGGGTGTGTGCCGACCTGGCGCGGGAAGACGCCGACCCGGCCGAGGGACGCCTCAAACGCTGGGAGGAGCGCCTTGCGCCGTGGGGCGAGCAGATCCGCGGCTTCCGCGTCGAGGGCTTTTACGAGCGCTTTCCCGCCAAGGGGCAGATCGAGCGCGTGGTGCGCATCCACCGCGATCTCGCGAAGATGGCCAACATCGACACCCGCAGCGGTAAGCGCGAGTAGACATCCGCCACCGCTCTGTCATTGCGAGGCACGAGTTTGTGCCGAAGCAATCTCGTGGCAAGCCACGCGCCGCGCCCGCCGCGAGATCGCTTCGTCGGCCGCTTCCGACTCGCGAAGACAGCGAGGACCGTCACAACCGCCTTCCTCACACCTTACGCTTTCGCCTCCTCGCGCACCTGCGCGAGCCTTGGTGCGCCGCGCATGGCCTGCGTGATCTCGGCCAGGATCGAGACCGCGATCTCGGCCGGTGAAATGGCGCCGATGGGCAATCCGACCGGAGCGTGGATGCGGGCGAGTTCCGCGTCGCTGAAACCCTGTTCCTTCAGGCGACCGAGCCGTGCGGCGTGCGTCTTGCGGCTGCCCAGCGCGCCGATGTAGAACGCGTCCGACCGCAGCGCTGATGCGAGCGCGGGGTCGTCGATCTTGGGATCGTGGGTGAGCGAAACCAGCGCGCTGCGGCGGTCCAGCCCGAAGGAAGCGAGCGCGGCTTTAGGCCACTGCGATACCATCGTCACGCCCGGAAAGCGGCTCTCCGCGGCGAACGCGCTGCGCGGGTCGATGACGGTGACGTCGTAGCCCGCGGCCACCGCCATCGGGATCAGCGATTGCGCGACGTGCACGGCGCCGACAAGGGCGAGTCGCCGCGGTTGCGATAACACCTGCAGAAAATAGCGCCGGCCGTCGCGCTCGACGACGCCGCTGCGCTCGTCAGTGAGCGCACGTGCGGCGTCTGCGGCGAGGGTGTCGAGCAGCCCCACATCGCCGGCGTTCTCGCCCTCGGCGAGAAGGGCGCTCCGCCCATCCGCCAGGTCGATGGCGATGAGCGCCGGCCTGCGCGACGCACGCACACGACGCAGTGCCGCGAGCAGATCGTCCTGTCCGGCGAGCGACTGGACGAAGATTTCGACTTTGCCGCCGCAGGCGAGGCCGACCTCCCACGCCATTTCGTCGGAGACGCCGAACTCGAGCAGCTTGGGCGGGGCGCCCTTGAGGATCGTCCGGGCTTCGGAAATCACTGCCGACTCGACGCACCCGCCCGATACCGATCCCACGAATTCGCCCTTCTCATCCGCGGCGAGCTGGCTGCCGACGGGTCGTGGGGAAGACCCCCAGGTGGTCACGACGGTGGCGAATGCGACCTTGCGACCCCCGGCGCGCCAATGGGCCGCGGTATCGAGGATAGCGTCGGTGTCGTCGCGTGAAAGCGTGGCAGTGGGTGTCGCTGTCGTCATGGCACGTCTCCGGGTGCGGGGCCGCAACGAAACCCGCGGCCGCGTAGCGCTATATATACACGAAAATTCGCAGGTGCGGCCGATAGTACTTGATCGAATGCACGTTCGCCGCCCAGGTGAAAACCGTGGTGCAGTAAAATCAATATTCACCTGGGTTCCGACTTGCTCCGGGGCGACCCGTTCCAGAGCTCTTCATCGGAGACGAAATGAAGATCGGGCGCAACGACCTCTGTCCGTGCGGCAGCGGGAAAAAATACAAGCATTGCTGCCTCTCGCGTGGCGGGGAGATCGAGGCGTCGCCGCAGGATCTCGCCTGGCGCCGGCTGCGGCGCGCGATCGAGTCCCTGCCGGCCGACCTGCTGCGTTTCGCCGACAGCTATTTCGGCCGCGCCGGACTGCTGGAAGCCTGGGACGAATTCACGCTGTGGAAGGAAGTCCCGTTCGACGCGAAATCGCCGCACATCCCTGTCTTCATGCCCTGGTTCTATTACAACTGGACGCCGGATCTTACCGAAACCGGAGTCAACGCCGACGCGCGCTGCGATCTCAGCGCCGCCCAGGCCTATCTGCGCCGGAAGGGGCGGCATCTCGACCCCCTCGCCCGGCGCTACATCGAGGCGTGCGAGGCGGCGCCATTGAGTTTTCATGATGTCGTGAATTGCGAGCCGGGGCGCGGCTTTACGCTGCGCGACATCATCACCGAGGAAGAGTGCCAGGTGTTGGAACGTTCGGCCTCCGGCAGCGTGCAGGCGGGGGACGTCCTCTTCGCCAAAATCGTGCGGCTGGACGACATCGCGCTGCTGGAAATCTGCGCGACCGTCATCATTCCACCCGACCGCAAGGGCCCGATACTGGAATTGCGCAAGGCGCTCCGCGAGTCGGGTACCCCGCTCACCGCGGATGCTTTGAAAGATTACGACCTCGAATTTTTCGAGGTGTACCACGTCATTGCCGATGCCCTGCTCAAACCGCGGATGCCGGAACTGCGCAACACCGACGGCGATGCGCTGAGCCTCCACAAGCTGGTGTTCGCAATCGAATCCCCGCGGGTGGCATTCGATGCGCTGAAGGACCTCGCGCTCGATGTCGATGACGCTGAGCTGCTCGCCGAAGCGAAGCTCGACGGGCAGGGACTGCTGCGCCGTGTGCAGTTTCCATGGAAGAAGCGCGGCAACCCGGTCAACAAGAGCTGGGACAACACCGTGCTCGGCAACCTCGCCATCGACGGCGAGAGGCTCACCATCGAGGTGAATTCCAGGGAGCGCGCGATCCGCATCCGCGAAATCGTCGAAGGCCGTCCCGCTGCCAGGGCGAAACACCTTGCAACCGAGATTCAGTCCATGGACTCCGCGCTGGCCCGTGCGGGGAAGCAACGCGGCGGGAGGAAAGCGCGCGCAGCGCAGGAGGAACACGAGCGGCTCGCCGCGCTGCCGGAAGTCCAGGCGGTGATGAAGGAACACATGCGCCGCCATTTCGAGAGCTGGGTGGACCAGGAGATTCCGGCGCTCGGCGGCAGGAGCCCGCGCGATGCGATGAAGGACCCCGACGGACGCGAAATGGTCGAAGCGCTCGTCCTGCAGGCGGAGCGCCATGGCCGCAACATGCAGCCGCCCATGGACAAGTCCATCATCCGCGACCTGCGCGCCCGGCTGGGGCTTGCGTGAAGCTCGCAAGTCTGGAGGCGCTGGTCGCAGCACCGGAAAATGCCGGCGTGCGTTATCTGGTGGCCGGCGGGCTTGCCGTGAATGCTTACGGCTACCTGCGATTGACGCACGACGTGGATCTGGTGCCGGGACTGTTTGTCCGTTTCGTCTCCATTCCGGCCCTGATTGCGATGAAGGAGATTGCCAACCGCCCGCGCGACGTGGATGATATCCAGCATCTGCGCTGGCTGCTCGAGGAGAAACATGGAACCGGATCCGATACCTGACGAAATCCGGGAACAGACCACCTGGGAAGGTAACCGGCGCGCCCAGTTGCGGCATGCGCTCACCCTCACGCTGCGCGAGCGCCTTCAGGCGGTGGAAGACATGGCGGAGGTGGCACAACGCTTACGGGAAATGCGCGAGGGCAAGGGCCTGCGGACTGACCGGAAGCCCGCCTGACGTATCCTCCGAAATCAACGCCATAGTCTGTCCGAGCCAACGGGGGTGCGAGCGCCAAGCATCGGCGAACTGGCCCGCGTTGACCCGAAATCCCTTGGCGCGGGCGAGCGCCCCCACCTAGCGCATGATGCTCGATCGGAAGTCCACGCACGTGCTAAAGACGTCGAACATGAGCGCTTTCATTCACTTCCCCCCATCCCAACCTTCCCCCGCAAAGGGGGGAAGGAGTGTTTTGTAGGCGCTTCCCCCACAAGGGGGGAAGGAGAATGTTTTCCAGGTGTTCCTATCTGGCGGCGGTCACCATGATTTCCACGCGCGTGTCGGGGGAGCCGAGCCGGGCTTCGACGCAGGCGCGCGCCGGCTTGTTGTCGGGATCCACCCAGGCTTTCCACGCCGCATCCATCTGTTCTTTTTCCCCGATGTCGGCGAGCCAGACGTTGGCGGAGAGAATCTTCGTCTTGTCGCTGCCGGCGGCGGCGAGATGCGCATCGATTTTTCTGAGGATTTCCTCGGTCTGCGCCTTGCATGGCGCCGATTTGTTGTCGGCAGTGGTGCCGGCGACGAACACGAGGTTGCCGTACTCGACGCAACGCGACAGTACCGCGCCGGGCTGGTGACGTTTGATGGCGGTGCTCACGACGGGATCTCCTTTTTGTTGAGGAATTGCGCAAGACGGGAGCCTACTCCGCGAATGTGCCGCGCGCAATGCCGCCCTTGCTTTTGCCGCGGGTCCTGGTTAGCTTGCGCGTACTGCTCCCCGTTCTTTTCGGAATGGAAAACACATGCCTGGTTCATTGCCGTTGTCCAATCTACGGGTCGTCGAGTTCTGCCATGTCGTCATGGGCCCGACCTGTGGCCTGGTGCTCGCCGATCTGGGTGCCGAAGTGATCAAGATCGAACCGCTCGATGGTGATCACACGCGGAAGTTGACGGCCTCGGGTGCCGGTTTCTTTCCGACTTACAACCGCAACAAGAAGAGCCTCGCGGTCGATCTCAAGTCGGACGCGGGGCGCGGGATCGTCCTCGATCTGATCAAGAGCGCGGACGTCGTGACCGAGAATTTCCGTCCCGGTGCGATGGACAAACTGGGTTTCGGCTACGAAGCGCTCCGAAAAGTGAAATCCGACCTGATTTATTGCTCGCTCAAGGGATTTCTCCCCGGGCCGTACGAACATCGCGCCGGGCTCGACGAGACGGCCCAGATGATGGGCGGACTCGCTTACATGACCGGCGGCAGGGAGCGGCCATTGCGCGCCGGAGCGTCGGTCAACGACGTGATGGGCGGCATGTTCGGGGCGATCGCCATCCTCGCCGCGATACGAGAGCGCGGTGAAACGGGCCGCGGGCAGCACGTGAAGAGCGCGCTATACGAGAACTGCGCGTTCCTCATGGGGCAGCACATGATGGAGGGATTCATGACGGGGAAGCCCGTGGCGCCGATGCCGGACCGCATCCGGGCCTGGGCGGTGTACGACACCTTCCGCACCGCCGACGGTGAACAAGTGTTCGTCGGCGTCGTGACGGATACGCAATGGAAAATCTTCTGCGAAGCGTTCGGGCTGAAGGAACTGCTGGCCGATCCTTCGCTCACCACGAATCCGCAGCGCGTCGAAGCGCGCCCGCGCATCATTCCGATCGTGACGAAGATATTCGGCGCGATGACCAAGCAGCAGGTGCTTGACAAGTGCGAAGAGCTGGGATTGCCCTATGCGCCGATTGCCAGGCCCGAGGACCTGTTCGATGACCCGCACCTCAAGGCTTCCGGAGGACTCGCCGAACTCACTCTGCTCAACGGTATCAAGACCCGCGTTCCGGCACTGCCGATCGAAATGGACGGAAAGCGCTTCGGCACGCGCTTTGATCTGGCGCAGGTCGGCGCGCATACGCGCGAGGTGCTGGCGGGTTTGGGTTATACCGGCGCCGAGATCGGGCGATTGGTCGACCAAGGTGTCGTGCGGGCGTTCGAATCGAGTGGCCTGCGCTGATACGGGGAGGCCGGCAGCATGAGCGTTCGCATCATCGACGTGCGCGAGATCACGAAACCGATCTCGTCGCCCATCCGCAACGCCTACATCGATTTCACGAAAATGACGACCAGCGTGGTCGCGGTCGTGACTGATGTGCTGCGAGACGGCAAGCGCGTGGTGGGCTACGGCTTCAATTCCAACGGCCGTTACGGGCAGGGCGGTTTGATCCGCGAGCGCTTTGCGCCACGCCTGCTCGAGGCCGATCCGACGACGTTGCTCGGCGATGGCGGCGGCAACCTCGATCCCGATCGCGTGTGGAACACGATGATGAAGAATGAAAAGCCCGGCGGGCACGGCGAGCGCTCGGTGGCGGTGGGCACGATCGACATGGCGGTGTGGGATGCAGTGGCGAAGATCGCCGGCAAGCCCCTGTTCCGGCTGCTCGCGGAACGATATGCCGTCGCAGCCGATCCGCGGGTTTTCGTCTATGCCGCGGGGGGCTATTACTATCCAGGCAAGGGGTTCGAAGCCTTGCGCGCGGAGATGCGCGGCTACCTCGATCGCGGCTACACCGTGGTCAAGATGAAAATCGGAGGCGCGGAGATCGCGGAGGATCAGCGGCGCATCGAGGCGGTGCTTGCCGAGATCGACGGGCGGGCGACGTTGGCGGTCGATGCCAACGGCCGCTTCGATCTCGCCACTGCGATCGACTACGCCAGGATGCTGCGGCAGTACCCCCTCTACTGGTTCGAGGAGGCGGGTGATCCGCTCGACTACGCGCTCCAGGCGGCGGTCGCGGAATTCTATCCGGGGGCGATGGCGACCGGTGAGAATCTCTTCAGCCACCAGGACGCGCGCAACCTGCTGCGCTATGCCGGCATGCGTCCGGACCGCGACTGGCTCCAGTTCGACTGCGCGCTGTCATACGGCCTGTGCGAATACCTGCGCATGCTGGAGGTGGTGAAAGCCTCGGGCTGGTCGCTGCGGCGTTGCATTCCGCATGGCGGGCACCAGATGTCGCTCAATATCGCCGCCGGCCTGGGGCTGGGCGGAAACGAGAACTACCCCGATCTCTTCCAGCCGTACGGCGGGTTTCCAGACGGGGTCAGGGTCGAGAACGGGCATATCACGATGCCGGAACTGCCTGGCATCGGCTTCGAGGGAAAAGCAGATCTCTTCCGCGTGATGCGCGATCTGGCGCATTAGGGCCCTGCGGAGAACGCCGAGCGCTGTCTTTGCGAGGAGGCGGACGGCGACGAAGCAATCTCGCGGCGAGCGTGGTTGCGTTGCCGGCAACGGGATTGCTTCGGCACGACGAATGCATGCCTCGCAATGACAATCCAGGTTGTCGTTGCGAGGAGGCGCACGGCGACGAAGCAACCTCGCGGCGGGCGCGCTGCACGGTTGAATGTTACACTTGGGTGATCATCGGTTCCGAGGAGGCAAGACATGCCGAAAGTACTGATCGTTCACGGCGCGGGCATGAACATGCGCGGAAAAGTCCAGACCGAAATCTTCGGTCCGATGACGCTGCCCGAATACGACGAGCACATCCGGAAGTACGCCGGTGAATTGGGTATCGAAGTGGACATCTTCCACTCGAATGTCGAAGGCGAAGTGATCAACCGCTTCTACGCTGCGCACGATCGTGGCGCGCACGCGGCGATCATCAATCCCGCCGGATTTACGAGGGGCTATCCCGCGCTGGCGGCGGCCATCGCGCAGGTGAAGTTTCCCACCATCGAGCTTCACATCTCGAATCCGGCGCGGCGCGGAGGGGTGTCGGAGATTGCGCCGGTGTGCCGCGGCGTGATCACCGGTTTTGGGATCTTCGGCTACTACCTGGCCCTGCGCGGCCTGCGGGACATGCTCGCCACAAAATAGCGCGCGCCGCGGCCGGCACGAATCGAATGAGCAGGTGTTCGACGGGGCCGACCGCCGAACGATTATTCCACGGAGACCAATATGGCAGAAGCGGTATCCATTCCCAATCCCGTCAAGGAATTGCTGAAGGCGGGCAAGGTCGCGCTCGGCATGAACGTGAGGCTCGCCCGCTCGGGCGATATCGCCCGCATCGCGAAAACGTGCGGGCACGACTTCATCTTCATCGACGCCCAGCACTCGCTTTATAGCGTGGAGACGATCGGCCACATCGCCCAGGCGGCGCTCGGTTGCGGGATTTCCCCGCTGGTGCGGGTGCGCAGCGTCGATGATCCCGACACGCAGGTGCTGCTGGATAACGGTGTGACTGGAATCGTATTCCCTGACGTGAGTACGGCGGCGGAGGCGCGCCGGGCGGTGAGCCGCGCCAGATTCCCGCCGGTCGGCAAACGGTCGGCGGCCGGCGCCTACACGATCCTCGACTATAGAGCGGTGCCGATGGGGCAGTTGGTAGCGGCGCTCGACGACAATGCGCTGGTGGTGTGCATGATCGAGACCCGCGAGGGCCTCGAAAACGTGGAGGAAATCGCCGCGGTCGAAGGCATCGATGTGATCCACGTCGGATCGAACGACCTGCTCACCGGCCTCGGCATGCCGGGCGCATTCGGCAGTCCCGAGCATATCGCCGCGCTGGACCGCGTGATCTCGGTGACGAAGGCGCACGGCAAGATTCCAGGCGTGGGCGGCGACCGCAACGTGGCGCGCCAGGCGGAGTTCATCCGCAAGGGCGCGCGCTTCATCACCACCAACAGCGAAATCGCGTTCATCCTCGCCGAAGGCGCGCGCGTGACCGGGGAGTTGCGTCGCGCGCTCGGTTCGTGACCGGCAGAGACCGCGATGCCGCTTTCAGAATGCTTCCGGTCGAAAATCCAGCGCGGCTGTACGGTTTCCGAGCCAGGCAAGTGGTGACAACGACTCACCTGACTCGCCCCGTGGGGCGAGCGCCCGCGTCACAGCGAGCCGCGGAGCGCGTAGCGGCCGATGAAGTAGACGCCGGCCGCCATCAAGGCATAGAGCACGTAGGTGGGGTACTTCTTGTTGTACCTGCCGTGCGCGACGCGGTGATCGTACCAGATCGCGCCGATGATGACCGCGACGATGGTCGCCGGGATCATGGCGCCCGGATGCAGCAGGTAGAGTTCAAATGCCTTGTCGAGCGCGGCCGTGCCCCAACCCGCCTGCCGGAACGTGTGATAGAGGAGGCCACCAATGCCGGCGATCACCAGCACGACGATGACGAACGACTCCAGGAAGTCGCGGATCAGCTTCAACGATCCCTCCGGTGTACGGCGGCGGAAGCAGGCCGCCTGGGGGAAGCCCTGAATCTATTGTAGCAGCGTAGCGCTGTCACGGGGGGGGCGCCATTGCAGGCTGTCACGGAAGAGTACCTTGCGGCTGGGCAGGAAGGGAAACCAGGAACGCGAATTATACGCTTGCGGGGGACCGCCGCCCGCCCGCCGCCGGCATGCCGTGGGTTAAAATGCCGCACTCGTAACACTTCCGATGCCGACGATCGGCCGCGGTTCCTCATCGCTTGAACATCCTCGCCCTCGACACCTCGAGCGAATACTGCTCCGTCGCGCTATGGCGAGACGGGGCTCTCGATGCGCGCGAGGTGCATGCGGGGCAGCGGCATTCCGAGCTCGTTCTGGCAATGGTCGATGAATTGCTCGGGCGCCATCACATGGATGTGATGACGCTCGACGGCATCGCGTATGGCGCGGGCCCCGGCTCGTTTACCGGGCTGCGCATCGCCTGCGGGGTGACGCAGGGGCTCGCGTTTGCCGCGCGGATTCCGGTGGTCGGAATTGAGACGCCGCTCGCGATGGCGGAACGCGCCGCGGCCGATCGCGTCGTGTGTTGCATCGACGCACGCATGCACGAGATCTACCACGCGGCGTACGAACGGCGTGAAGGCGCCTGGCGCGTCGTGCACCGCCCGAGCGTGGTGCCGCCGGATGCTGCGCCGCTGCTCCCCGGGGACGCCTGGTTCGCGGCGGGTAACGGATTCGCAGTCTATCGCGAGGCCCTGATGACGCGCTACGCGGGATCCCTGGACGGGCTCGATGCCGACCTGCACCCGCGGGCGCGGGAAATTGCAAGGCTCGCGCTGCCGGAGTTCGAGGCGGGCCGCGGCGTGGACGCGGCACTCGCCGCGCCGCTCTACATCCGTGACAGGGTCGCGCTCAAGACGCACGAACAGCGATGAGCGCCCAACTCGACGTCGTGCTCTGTCATCGCCGCATGAGCGAGGCCGATCTCGATGCCGTCATGGCGATCGAGAACGCCGTATACACGCATCCCTGGACGCGCGGCAACTTCGTCGACTCGCTGAAGGCGGGTTATCCCTGCTGGGTGGCGGAACGCGCCGGCGCGATCGCCGGCTATTGCGTCGTCGCGGTTGCGGCGAGTGAAGCGCACCTGCTCAACCTGACCGTCGCAGGGGCATGGCAGCGCATGGGGCTCGGCAGTGCGATGCTGCAGTTCGCGATCACCCTCGCGAAGGAGCGGGCTGCGCAAAGGATCTTCCTCGAAGTGCGCGTTTCCAACCTTGCGGCGCGCGCCCTTTACGCCCGCTCCGGGTTTTGCGAGATCGGCACGCGCCAAGACTATTACGCGGCGCACGGGGGCCGGGAGGACGCACGGGTGCTGGAGCGCGTGCTATGAGCAGCCGGCGCGACGAAATGCTGAAGGAGATGGGGCTGTGGCCCCGCTGGCGGCTGCGCCAAGGTGATGCGCCCTTGGGGGGAAGCGGTAGCGCAGGCGACTCGCCTGCAGCGGCGCCGCTGGTGCAAGGGGTTCACAGTCGCGGTTATCTGCCCCATCTCAAGGCGGAAGGTGGGGTCTATTTTGTCACGTTTCGCCTCGCAAACTCGTTGCCGGGCGACGTATCGCGTCAACTGGAAACGCTGACTCCCGAACAAAGGTCGTCGCAGATCGACGAGCACCTCGATGCTGGCTACGGCGAAGCGTGGCTCGCCATCCCGGAGATCGCGAATGCCCTTGGAATCGCACTGCTGCATTTCGATGGCAGTCGTTATCGCCTCCAGGCGTGGGTCATCATGCCGAATCACGTCCATCTCCTGATCGAACCGCTGGGCAAGCATTCATTGTCCGAGATCCTGCAGGGAATCAAATCGGTCAGCGCACATGAAGCAAACAGAATACTGGGGCGAGACGGGGCGTTCTGGCAACCGGAAAGTTACGATCATCTGGTTCGCGACTCCGGGGACTTCGACCGTTGCCGCGAGTACGTCTTGCAAAACCCGGTGAAGGCCGGACTGGTAAGTGCCGCCCATGAGTATCCGTTTTCCAGCGGATTTCGGGGAGCGAGTTCGATAGCAGCCAAGCACGTTCCAGGGCGTGCAGGCGGGGCGCCTGCGCTACGCGATGATCGCCGGGCGCGCATCATGCGGATGGACTGGAGCGAGCTCAAGGCGTGTGTCGCGTCCTGCGTGGACTGCGAGTTGCATGCCAGGCGCAACAAGACGGTATTCGGCGTCGGCGACGAGCAGGCGAGCTGGCTGTTCGTGGGTGAAGGTCCCGGCGCGGACGAGGACGCGCAGGGCGAGCCGTTCGTCGGCCAGGCCGGCAGGCTGCTCGACAGCATGCTGGCGGCGATCGAGCTCAAGCGCGGTCACGACGTCTATATTGGAAACATCGTCAAATGCCGCCCTCCCGGCAATCGCACCCCTCAGCCGCAGGAGGCGCTGGCGTGCGAGCCGTACCTGCAGCGGCAGATCGAGCTCATCAAACCCGCGCTGATCGTGGCGCTCGGCAAGGTCGCCGCGGTGAATCTGCTTGGGCGCGAGGCGACGATCGCCAGCCTTCGCGGCAAGGTGCACGAGTACCGTGGCACTGCGCTCATCGTGACTTATCACCCCGCGTATCTGTTGCGCAGCCTGCCCGACAAGGCCAAAGCGTGGGCCGATCTGTGCTTTGCCGTGGACACCATGCGCGGATTGAAGGAGCGGGTGACCACCCCAATTTAGTGCGAAAATGCGTGGCTGACAGGGCGTGACTGATACGGCGCAATCGGCCAAAACGTTGCCGGTCGTTGACGTTTGCCAGTCACGCATCGGGAGTCACGATTCACCAGTCACGTAACGGAGAACGATCATGGGCAGGAGGTTTCCAGCGGTAGTGGCGTTCGCGGCGACCGCGTTGTTGTCGGGCTGCGGCTACAACACGCTGCAATCGACCGACGAGCAGATCAAGGCGGCCTGGGCCGAGGTGCTCAACCAGTACCAGCGGCGCACCGATCTCATCCCCAACCTGGTCGAAACGGTCAAGGCGTTTGCCGCGCAGGAACAGCAGGTTTTCCTCGGGGTGACCGAGGCGCGTTCGCGGGTGGGATCGATCCAGGCGACCCCGGAACTCATCAACGATCCGCAGGCCTTTGCGCGCTTCCAGCAGGCGCAGGGGGCGCTGTCCTCGGCGCTGTCGCGGCTGCTGCTGGTGGCCGAGAACTATCCGCAGTTGAAGTCCGACCGGAATTTCCGTGACCTGCAGGCGCAACTTGAAGGCACGGAAAACCGCATCACCGTGGCGCGCAACCGCTATATCAAGGCGGTGCAGGCGTACAACGTCGTCGTGCGCCAGTTCCCGAGCAACCTGACGGCGATGCTGTTCGGGTTCAAGGAGAAGCCGCAGTTCACGGTCGAGAACGAGAAAGAGATCAGCAAGCCGCCGAAGGTCGATTTCAGCAAGCCCGCACCTGAGGCGAAGTAGTACAGCAAGTGTCCCCTCCCCCTTGAGGGGGGAGTGTTAGGGTGGGGGTGATAACGTGCAGGCACGAGTGGGCCTTATTTCTCCTACCCCGTCCCTGGTCGGGAGAAACGGGTTTTTCCTGTTCTTTTTTCTTCTGGCGTCGCTGCTGATCGCCAGCGCGCGTGCTGAAGTCGCGATACCGCCGCTCACCTCGCGCGTCACCGATCTCACCGACACGCTCAATCCGCAGCAGCGCGCCGCCCTTGAGCAGAAGCTCGCGGCGTTCGAGTCCGCCAAGGGCAGCCAGATCGTCGTTCTGATCGTGCCGACGACGCAGCCGGAGGCGATCGAGCAGTATTCGATACGCGTCGTGGAGCAGTGGAAACCGGGCCGCAAGGAAGTGGACGACGGGGCGCTGCTGCTCGTCGCCAAGGACGACCGCAAGATGCGCCTGGAAGTCGGACGCGGCCTCGAGGGCGCGGTGCCCGACGCGGTGGCGAAGCGCATCACTGCCGACATCATCGCCCCCTATTTCAAGAAAGGCGATTTCGCGGGCGGCATCACCGCCGGCGTCGAGCGCCTGATCAAGGTCGTGGAGGGCGAGCCGCTGCCCGAGCCGGCGGGCAAATCCCAACCCTCAAGCCCCGACTTGCTGGACTTCGTCTACATCGTCGTCTTCGGTCTGGTCATACTGTTCGTGGTGGACCGCTTGCGAGGCGCCTTGTTCGGCTGGCTCGGTGGCTCCGCGGTGGCCGGGGGCGCCACCGGCGTCGTCGCGTGGGCGATTACCGGGGCGGCGGAACTCGGCATCACTCCCGCGTTCATCATCTTCATGCTGGCCCTGTTTGTCCTAGTACGCCACGCCCCCAGGAGCAACTTTTCCAGCGGATCGTCGTACCGCAGCCGGGAACGATCCTCAGGCGGCGGCTGGTCGTCCGGCGGCAGCTCGGGAGGTAGTTTCGGCAGTTCGGGAGGCGGTTTCAGCGGCGGCGGCGGTGATTTCGGCGGCGGCGGCGCGTCGAGCAGCTGGTAGCTGCAAGCTTCAACGCAAAGGAAGCAAAGGAAACAAAGGAATAGCAAGAACAGGCGAGACGAAGGGCGCAACGATCCGGCAAGCACCGGATATATGGCGGTTACCTGGAGTTGATGGGCTTTTTTGCCGGCGTCGCTTTTTATCCATGTTCGTTTTCCTTCGCGTCCTTTGCGTCCTTCGTGTCCATGCTTTAGCTGAGTGTCCCCGTGGCCAATAGCACACCGCCGCTCGCGCGGCGCATGGCGGAAATCGCGCCCTTTCGCGTGATGGACATCCTGGCGCGCGCGCGCGAGCTGGAGACGCAGGGCCGCTCCATCGTCCACATGGAAGTCGGCGAGCCCGATTTCCCGACGCCGAAGCCCATTTGTGAAGCGGGCATTGCCGCGCTCAAGAAGGGCGAGCTCCATTACACGCCCGCCCCCGGCCTTTCCGAATTGCGCGAAGCCATCGCGGGGCATTACCGCGTGCGCGATGGCATTGACGTTGCACCCTCGCGCATCGTGGTCACCACCGGTTCCTCCGGCGCACTGCTGCTCGCGCTCGGCGCGCTGGTGAATCCCGGCGACCAGGTCCTGCTCGCCGATCCGGGCTACCCTTGCAACCGAAATTTCGTGCGCCTGCTGGAAGGCGAGCCCGTCGGCGTCGCGGTCGGACCCGACGGCAACTACCAGCTCACGCCCGAGCTGCTCGAACAGCACTGGGGCAGCCGCGCCGCTGCCGCGATCGTGGCATCACCTTCGAATCCGACCGGCACCATCGTGCCTTCCGCGCATCTCAAGGCGATGGTGCAGCTTGCGCGGGGGCGCGGCGGAACGCTGATCGTCGATGAGATCTACCACGGCCTGGTGTACGAGGGGGAGGCCACCAGCGCGCTCACGTTCGCTGACGACGTATTCGTCGTCAACAGCTTCTCCAAGTACTTCAACATGACCGGCTGGCGGCTGGGATGGCTTGTCGTGCCCGAGCGCTATCTGCGCGAAGTCGACAAGCTCGCGCAGAACATTTTCATCTCGCCGCCGGCACCGGCGCAGTTCGCGGCGCTCGCCGCCTTCCTCCCGGAAACGCTCGCCATCGCCGAAGCGCACCGCGCGGAGTTCAAAGAGCGGCGCGACTACCTGGTGCCCGCGCTGCGCGCGCTGGGGTTTGACATCCCGCACATGCCCGAGGGCGCGTTCTATGTCTACGCCGGCTGCGCGGGCCTCACGGCGGACAGCTTTGCATTCACTCACGATCTGCTGGAGCGGGCGGGCGTCGCGATCGCGCCCGGGATCGACTTCGGCGCCAACCGGCCGCACGAACACGTTCGCTTCTCGTACACGAAGTCGCTCGACGTGCTCGCGGAGGGCGTGCGCCGCATCGGCGAATTTCTCCGCAAGCGGTAAGACCGCAGGGCGATGGACGTCAAGTACTACAATGACATTGAAACCGACGCCTCGAGGTATCCATTCGATCCGCCGCTTTTCGATCGCCGCAAGGTCGAGGAAGTCCTGGCGGCGTGGAAGGCGCGTATACGGAGCCGACATGCCCGCGTGCAGCGCATGGTGAGCCGATGATAGAATTGATACAGCCGGGTGACAGCAGCGCCGTTGCGGCAGGCGGCAAAATCGTGGTGTTCTCCATTCTCCAGCCGTCCACGTGCGGAGAATGCGGTGCAGAGCTTCCGAAAGGCAGCCTGTTGCGGATGGAGCAGGAGAAAGCGCTCTGCCTTGAGTGCGCCGATCTGGATCACCTGGTGTTTCTCCCGCGCGGCGATACGGCCCTGACACGCCGCAGCAGGAAGTACTCCACGTTGTCAGCGGTCGTCGTGCGATTCAGCCGCGCCCGCCACCGCTACGAGCGTCAGGGCGTGCTCGTGGAAGCGCCCGCGCTCGGGCGCGCCGAAAAGGAATGCCTCGACGACGAAGCGCAACGGCGCGTTGCACGGGAGCGGGCTTCGCACGCGCGCGAGCGCGTCGACATGCAGTATGTCGCCCAGTTCGCCGAGCAGATTCAGTCCCGGTACCCGGGCTGTCCACCCCGCGAGGCCGGGGAGATCGCGCGGCACGCGTGCGAGAAGTACAGCGGGCGTGTCGGACGCTCCGCCCGCGCGAAGCTGTTTGACGCGCCGGCGATCGAATTGGCAGTGCAGGCTCACGTTCGCCACCGGCACACTGAATACGACGGTCTCCTGGCGCAGGGGTGCGACCGCAGCGAGGCGCGCGCCTCAGTGGCGCGCGCAGTGGCGAAAGTCATGGAGCGGTGGAGCAAGGAGTAATCTGAACTCGTCGCGGATGAGCCGCGCTTCCCGGCATCTCCCCTCGCCCTCCGGGAGAGGGGGTGAGAGTTGGCACTTGTATACCCCGGCATATGGGTTTAGGATTTTCGGCTCGCGGGCGGCGGCGCAGCGAAACCCGAGATGCTGGTTGTCTACTGGAGTTCCAGGGACTGTCGCTGGTGCACTTACTAGGAGAGTTCCTTGTCGGGGATGGAAAAAAGTTTCAAGGAGTCGGAGGAGTTCAGGAGGATTACAGGAGGTGACGCAGGATGACTCAAGGTGAAGTCCGAAACTATGCCGTCAACGCGCGCTCGACTGACACGCACGGACGAGTGCTTTGCAACGTCCGTAACCATCATTTCGTGATCGACGGCCCGGTGCAGAACGGCTGTCCGGGCGAGGAGGTGACTCCCGCCGAACTCTTTCTCAGCGGCATCGCTGCCTGCGGAGTGGAGTTGTTGCAGTCGTTTGCCAAGGCGGACCAGGTTCCGCTGCGCGGTGTGAGCGTCGAGATCGACGGCACGCTCGATCGCGGCAATCCCGTGCGCAGCGATCTGTCGGTTCTCAACTCCGTCCACCTTCGATTCAATCTCAGAGGCGTGACGGAAGCGCAGGGTGCGGCGCTCATCCAGCGCTTCAAGAACCGCTGACCACTCTACGGCAGCGTCGCAGTTGCGACGCCGGATGTCAGAGTGGAAGTAGACACGATGGCTTAGACGGACGTACGAGCTGGGGCGCTTCGGGGCTGCCCCGTACGTTTGCCAGTCCATCCCACCCCCATTCCAACCTTCCCCCGTCGAGGGGGAAGGGGTGAACAGGTCCCGAAGGGACATTAAGCGACGGCGCGCACGATGAGGGAGAAGCCGCTCACGGTGAGCAGTGCGCCGATGAGCCGGATCACGTGCTCGCGCGCGAGATTGAGGTGCAGGCGGTTGCCGGCGTAAAGGCCCAGCGCCATCACCGGCAGCAGCAGCGCTGACGTGACGAGCACTTCCACAGTGAACAGCCCCGCAGCGGCGAACAGGGCGATCCGCGCGATGGTGGTGAAGATGAAAATCACCGGCATGGTGGCGCGGATCTGGTCCGGTGTCGCTCCGCGCCCGGTGAGGAAGAATACGTAAAGCGGCCCGCCGACGCCGAACGCCGAGGACGCGGTGCCGGCGAACAAACCGATCGGTGCGGCTGTCCAACGCGCGAGACGCATCGCGGCGCCGCGCTTCGCTGCATAGCTGATGCCAAACAGCATGACCAGTGTCCCCAGCGCACCGAGCAGCACGTTGGCAGGCACACGCAGCAGGAAGAAAACGCCTCCCAGCATGCCGGCGATCATGAAGGGCAGCAGCGGCAGGACCTCCGCCTTGTAGACGTTGGCGCGCAGCTTCACGCCCATGCGGATCGAGCTCACGCAGTCCAGGGCCACCACCACCGGGATCACGAACTTCAGCGGCAGGACATGGGCGAGCAGCGGTACCGCAACCAGCGTCGAGCCGAAGCCCGTGATGGCAAAGATGACATACGCGCCGACGATGATGAGCGGTGCGAATACGACAATTTCGAGGTCAGGCATGCGGAAACCAGGGTTGTTCTTGCCGGCCGGCTGCTGCCGCGAGTATACCTGTGGCTATAATCATGCGTTCATCCCCGGAAGCCCTGACCATGGTGGATGCCATTTTCTCGAGATTCATTAAGGCCGCCGCGGCCGTTGCGCTCGCCGTGCTGTTCACTCTCTCCATTGCGGCGCGGGGGGCGGCGGCGAGCCCGCCCTCGGGTGAAGATGCGCAACAGGCGGCGCGCGCGAAGATCAAGACCGGTGAAGCGCAACTCGCGGCGAGCCGCGCCCAGTTGAAAAGTGATCACCGCGCGCTCGGCGATGCGCGCAAGACGGGGGACAAGCAGAAAGTCCGCGCAGCAACCGAGAAAGTGAGAAACGCCCGCGCGCGGGTCGCCCTCGACCGGCAGCAGCTTCAGCAGTCGCGGGAAAACCTGCAGAAGCTGCAGAACCCCGGCGGCAGGGAGCATGCCCGGGCGGTGCAGGAAAAGGCGAGGGCGGAGCGCGCCAGGAAGAACGCCGAACGCAGCAAGGCGAAGGCCGAGCGCGAGGCAGCGGCGCGCAAGGCGGACGAAGTCACGCGGAAGCGGCGGGCGGAGTTGGAGCAGAAACGGGCCGAGCGCGAGGCCGGCACAGCCGAGCGTGAGCGTGTGAAAGCCGGGCAGGAACAACGCCATCGCGAGCAGCAAGAGGCGCGCGAGGAAAGAAGGCGGCAGCAGGAGGCGGCCAAGCGCGACAAAGAGGAAAAGCGCAAGCAACGTGACGCCGAACGCGCAGCGAGGAAATCGTGATCGGCGCGATGACCGCTGCGACTGCCGCGAATTGCCCATGACCCGTGTCATCCTGATCCGCCACGCGGAGACGCCATGGAACCGCGAGCGCCGCATGCAGGGGCACATCGACACCCCGCTGTCGGAGGCAGGGCGTGCTCAGGCGGCGGCGCTCGGCCGGCGCCTCGCCGATGGCGGGTTCAACGCGCTCTACAGCAGCGATCTCTCCCGGGCGCGCGAGACCGCGCGCGCCATCGCGGAGCGCAGCGGACGCGAGATCGTTTCGGACGCGCGGCTGCGCGAGCGCTCGTTCGGCATCTTCGAGGGGCTGACCTACGCGGAGATGGCCGAGCGTCACCCGGAGGATTTCGCGCGCTTCGATGCGCGTGACCCCGATTACGTCATGCCCGGGGGCGAGAGCGCGCGCGCATTCTGGGAGCGCTGCCTCGCATGCCTCGGTGAAATCGGTGAGCGGCATGCGGGAGCCGAGGTCGTCGTCGTCACTCATGGACTGGTGCTCGATGCGGTCTACCGCGAAGCGCACGGGCTCGGGTACCACGAGCCGCGTCCGGTACCCCTGGTGAACGCGAGCATCAATGCGTTTTCCTACGAGGACGGCACGTGGCGGATGGAATCGTGGGGCGACGTCGGCCACCTCGATCCCGCACTTGTCACGCGCTACGAAGGACGCGCCAGATGACAAGACATTGCGGGCCGGGATATGCGCAATGCATCGCGACAGAAGGCGTAGGTTGGGATAAGCGCGGCGCATCCCAACACTTACGTAACCGTGTTGGGGTTCGCGTTGCTCACCCCGACCTACGATGGTGGGGCACGCGTCTGGTTGCAGCCTGCCTTGTCATGCTGCCATCCGGCTGCGCGAGCATCGAGTACTACCTGCAGGCGATGGGCGGCCAGCTCGAGGTCTGGCAGCGCGCGAGCGCGATCGACGGGGTGATCGGCGATGCGGATACCGCGCCCGCGCTCAGAGAAAAGCTCCGCCGGGTGCTGGCGATCCGCGAATTCGCCAGCCGCGAACTGCGATTACCCGACAATGCGAGCTACCGGCGTTACGCAGACCTGGGGCGGCCGTATGTGGTGTGGAACGTGTTCGCCGCGCCCGAATTCTCGCTGGAGCCGGTGCAATGGTGCTTTCCGATCGCCGGCTGCGTCGGTTACCGCGGTTATTTTGCCGAGGCCGACGCCGGCCGGTTCGCGGCCCACCTCGCGGCAGAAGGCAGGGACGTTTTCGTGAACGGGGTGCCGGCCTACTCCACGCTCGGCTGGTTTGCCGACCCGGTGCTCAATACCTTCGTGCACTTTCCCGAGCTGCAGGTCGCGCGGCTCATCTTCCACGAGCTTGCGCACCAGGTGGTTTACGTGCGCGACGACACCATGTTCAACGAATCGTTCGCAGTGGCGGTCGAGCGCGAGGGACTGCGCCGCTGGATCGCGCGCCACGGCACCGAAGCGGATCGGAATCTTTTTCGCCTGATGACCGAGCGGCGCACCGGGTTCCTGCGGCTTATCGAGAGTTATCGTGAGCGCCTCGACGCGCTGTACAGGAGTCCTCTTTCGCCGCAGTCGATGCGCGAGCAAAAGGCGCGCGTTTTCGCCGAGATGGAAGCGGATTACCGGCGACTGCGTACCGAGTGGGGCGACTTCGGCGGCTATGACCGGTGGTTTGCGCAGAATCCCAACAACGCGCACCTCGTTTCGGTCGCGATCTACACCCAGATGGTGCCGGCGTTCGAGGCGCTGTTAAAGCGCGAAGGCGGCGACCTTGGGAAGTTCTACGATACCGTGCGCGAGCTCGCGGCGCGGCCGCGAGCGGAACGCGAGGCGCAACTGAAGAGTCTTTCTTCCCCGCAGGCGCGCGCAAGAGCTTTGCTATAATCGGCGGCGATTGCAGAGGAGGCCAGAGATGAAGCTTTCCAGCAACGCCTTTGCCGACAACCAGCGCATTCCCTCCGAGTACGCGTTCTGCGCGCCGGATCCCAAGTCGCACGTTACGCTCTCCCGCAACCGCAATCCGCACCTCGCCTGGAGCGAGGTACCCGCGGGAACCCGGTCGCTCGTGCTGACTTGCCACGACCACGACGTGCCGGGCAGGCCCGACGACGTCAATAAGGAAGGGCGCACCATCCCCGCGACGCTGCCGCGGGTGGACTTCTACCACTGGGTGCTGGTCGACCTCGCTCCGGATTCGGGCCCGATTCAGGCCGGCGAATTTTCCGACGGGGTGACGGCGCGCGGAAAGAAGGGGCCCGGCGGGCCGCGCGGCACGCGCCAGGGCATCAACGATTACACCATGTGGTTCGCGTCGGACAAGGACATGTCCGGCAACTATTTCGGCTACGACGGCCCGTGCCCGCCGTGGAACGACACGATTCCGCATCATTATGTTTTCACGCTCCATGCGCTCGAGGTGGCGAAGTGCGGCGTCAGCGGTATTTTCAAGGGCGCGGACGTACTGGCGGCGATCAAGGGTCATACACTGGCGCAGGCGACGCTCACCGGCGTCTACAGCCTCAACCCGGACGTCAAAGTGTGAGCGCGTCACGCGTGCTGGCACGAAGGCCGGTTGCGACCGGCCTTTTTTACATGTCACGTAGGGCGGCATTCCCATGCCGCCGCATTGCCGCATGAAGCTTGACTTGGAACGCAGGCGCGCGAATCTGCCGCGGCCGAGCTATCCGGATGATCTGCCGGTGGCCGCGCGGCGCACGGAGATCGCCGGCGCCATCGCCGCCAACCAGGTGGTGATCGTCTGCGGAGAAACCGGCTCGGGCAAGACCACGCAGTTGCCGAAAATCTGCCTTGAACTCGGGCGCGGTGTCGCGGGGCTGATCGGCCACACCCAGCCGCGGCGCATCGCGGCGCGCACCGTCGCGGCGCGCATCGCCTCCGAACTGAAAAGCCCGCTCGGTCATGCCGTGGGCTACAAAGTGCGGTTCTCGGACCGGATGTCGCCCGATACCTACGTCAAGCTCATGACCGACGGCATACTCCTCGCCGAGACGCAGGGCGACCGGATGTTGCGGGGGTACGACACGCTCATCCTCGACGAAGCGCACGAGCGCAACCTCAACATCGACTTCCTGCTGGGCTACGTGAAGCGCCTGCTGCCGACGCGTCCCGATCTCAAAGTCATCGTGACCTCCGCGACGATCGACGCGGAGCGTTTTGCGGCGCACTTCGGCGGTGCGCCGGTGATCGAGGTATCGGGCCGAACCTATCCGGTCGAGATCCGTTACCGGCCGCTGCAACGCGAAGGGGCGGAGGACGACGACGTCGAGGTCGAGGAGGGCATACTCGATGCGGTCGACGAGCTCGCCCGACTGGGTGGCGGCGACATCCTCGTGTTTCTGCCGGGCGAGCGCGAAATCCGCGACGCCACCGAGGCGCTCCGCAAGCATCACCCCAGGGGCGCCGAGATTCTGCCGCTCTACGCGCGGCTTTCGTTCGAGGAACAGGCGCGCGTATTCAAACCGGCCGGCACGCGCCGCATCGTGCTGGCGACCAATGTCGCGGAGACCTCACTCACGGTGCCGGGCATCCATTATGTGGTCGATACCGGGCTCGCGCGCATCAATCGCTACAGCTTCCGCAACAAGGTCGAGCAGCTGCAGGTCGAGAAGGTGTCGCGCGCTTCCGCGAACCAGCGCGCGGGGCGCTGCGGACGGGTGGCGGCGGGGGTGTGCGTCCGGCTCTATTCGGAGGAGGACTACGCCGCCCGCCCGGAGTACACCGACCCCGAAATCCTGCGCTCGTCGCTGGCGGCTGTGATCCTGCGCATGAAGTCGCTCCGCATCGGCGACGTCGAGGATTTCCCCTTCCTCGAGCCGCCCGCCCCGCGCATGATCGCGGACGGCTACCAGTTGCTCGCCGAGCTGGGAGCGGTCGACGAGCGCAATCAGCTCACGCAGACCGGTTGGCAGCTCGCGAAATTTCCGATCGATCCGCGCATCGCGCGCATGATACTGGCGGCAAGGCACGAGGGCTGCCTCGCCGAGGTGCTGGTCATCGCCTCCGCGCTCTCGATCCAGGATCCGCGCGAGCGGCCCTTCGAACGCGCCGAAGCAGCCGATCGGGCGCACGAGGCGTTCCAGGACGAGCGTTCGGATTTTCTCGGCTACCTCGGGCTCTGGAAATTCTTCGACGATGCGCTCAAGCACAAGAAATCGAACCGCAAGCTCGCCCAACTCCTGCACGAAAGCTTTCTCTCGCAGCGGCGCCTGCGCGAGTGGCGTGACATCCACGCGCAACTGGCCGCCCTGGTGGGGGAGCTCGGCATGCACCCGAACGAGGCGCCGGCCGCCTACGATCAGGTGCACCGGGCGCTGCTTGCAGGGCTCCTTGGCAACATCGGTTGCAAGACGGAGGAGGGCGGCGAGTACCTGGGCGCGCGCGGGATCCGGTTCGCGATCTTTCCCGGTTCGGTGCTGCGCAAAGCGCAGCCGAAGTGGGTGATGGCCGCGGAACTCGCGGAGACGACGCGGCTTTACGCGCGCTGTGTGGCGAAGATCGAGCCCGAGTGGATCGAGCCGGTCGCACGGCACCTCGTCAACCGCCACTACTTCGACCCGCACTGGGAGAAGGAGCGCGCGCTGGTGGTGGCCTACGAGCGCGTGACGCTCTACGGGCTCACGGTGGTCGCGAAGCGGCGCGTGCATTACGGGCCCATCAATCCTGAGGAAGCCCGCAGGATATTCATCCGCAGCGGGCTCGCCGCCGGCGACTACGTCACGCGGGCGCCGTTCTTCGAGCATAACCGGAGGCTGGTGGCGGAGATCCAGGAACTCGAACACAAGGCGCGGCGGCGCGATGTACTGGTGGACGAAGAGACGGTGTTCGGGTTTTACGAGGGAATCGTTCCGGCGGGCATCCACAACGGGGCGGCATTCGAGCGCTGGCTGCGCGAGACCGGGAAGGAGAACTCGCGCCTGCTCTACCTCACGCGCGACTATCTGATGCGCCACGCCGCGGCGGAGATCACCGAGGCGCAATTTCCCGAAACGCTGCGCGCCGGGGACGCCGATCTGCGGCTCAAGTACCGTTTCGACCCGGGCCACCCGCTCGACGGGGTGACGGTGACCGTGCCGCTGCACCTGCTCAATCGCCTGGAACCGGCGCAGTTCGAATGGCTGGTGCCTGGGCTGATACGCGAGAAAGTGACGTGCTACTTCAGGGCGTTGCCCAAGACAGTGCGCCGCCACCTGGTGCCGGTACCGGAGCAGGTGACCGCGTTCCTGGCGGAACAGGATCGAGGATTGAGGATCGAGGATCGAGGGCGTGAAACCGCCGCGCCATTCATGGAGGCGCTGGCGCGGTTTGTGCAGCAGCGGGTGGGGGCGCCGGTCAGCGCGGACGTCCGGGAGCGTGCGGAGCTGCCGCCGCATCTTCTGATGAATTTCCGGGTGGTGGATGACGCAGGACGCGAACTTGCGACAGGCCGTGACTTTGCGGCGCTCAAAGCCCAGCTTGGCCAGGCGGCGCAACTCACCTTCGGCCGCGCCGAAACCGGCATCGAGCGCGACAACATACGGGCCTGGAACTTTGGCGACCTGCCGGGGGAAATCGCCTTTACCCGCAGCGGGCGCAAGCTCACGGGCTACCCGGGCCTGGTGGACGAGGGAGAGAGCGTCGCGATCCGGCTCTTCGATGTGAAGCGGGCGGCCGAGACGGCCACCCGCGCCGGTGTGCGGCGGCTGATGCGGTTCGCGCTGAAGGAACAGATGCGCCAGCTCGAGAGGGGCCTGCGGGGCTTCGAGCAGGCAGCGCTGCAGTTGCGCACGATCGGTGCCCTTGATGCGCTGAGAGAGGATCTTCTCGCCGCGATCGCGGACCGCGCCTTCATCGGCGACGATGCGCTGCCGCGCACGGCGAAGGAGTTCGAGACGCAATTGAAGCGCGCCCGGACGCGGCTGCCGGCCGTGAGCGAGGGCGCCTGCCGGCTTTATTCTACTATTGCGGAGGAGCACCAGCGGCTTACGCTGCGCCTCAACGACGCGCGCAGACCGCTATCGCGTCCCGCGTCCGAACTTCGCGCGCAGCTTGCGCGGCTCATCTATCAAGGCTGCTTCAGTACGACGCCGTGGAACCGCCTCGCGGACCTGCCGCGCTATCTCCGGGCCATGCAGTTGAGACTTGACAAGTTTGCCGCCAACACGGAGCGCGACGCGAAGCACGCCGCGGCTGTCGCGGGCCTCTGGGCGCGCTATGAGGAACGGCTGGAGAAGCAGAAAAGGACCGGAACCATCGATCCGCGGCTGGAAGAGTTCCGCTGGCACATCGAGGAACTGCGTGTCTCGCTCTACGCGCAGGAATTGAAGACCCCGTATCCCGTTTCCTTCAAGCGCCTCGACCGGATCTGGAACGCGATGCGGTAGGGTGCCGTCAATCGTCAAGCGCGCGGATCACGCGGAACACAAAATAATGTCATTCCCGAGAAATCGGGAATCCATACGGTGAGCCGGGCTTCGTCCAGGCAACGTATGGGTCCCCGCCTACGCGGGGACGACACCAGAGGGACATCATTCAGGCACGAGCCAATCGACGCGGGTGCCACCCGCGCCTTCGACCGCGAGCGCGCGCCATAACCATTGCAGGAGGGGGCGCGCTTCGGTGTCGAAATGCCAGGGTGGATTGACGACCAGCATCCCGGAACCCGGGATGGTGAGCGTCTGATCCTGCGGTGCCACTGCCAGCTCCAGCCGCAATATCTTGCGGATCGCTGTTCTGCGGAGGTTGCGTTCGAACGCCGCCATCGTGTCGGCATCCATTAGCGGATACCAGACTGCGTACATGCCGGTGGCCCACCGTTCGTGCGCCTCGGTGAGCGCTCTGACGAGGCGCGGAAATTCGCGAGCGCGGTCGAACGAGGAATCGATCAGCACCAGCCCGCGCCGCTCGGCGGGCGGCAGGAACGCCTTGAGCGTCTGGTAGCCGTCCATCATGCTTACCGCGACACGGTGCTCGCGCGCCGTGAGCGTCTTCAAGTCCGCGCAGTCCGACTTGTTGAGTTCATTGAAAACCATGCGGTCGTCCTTGCGACGCAGGCGCAGCGCAATGAGGGGAGATCCCGGGTAGTAACGGAGCTTCCCGTCCGGGTTTTCAGCGCGCACCATTTCCAGGTACGGGCGCAGTGCTTCGGGAATGTCCGCGCGCTCCCGGAGCCGGCTGATGCCCTTCTCGAATTCGCGCGCCTTCTGCGCCCACGGGCGCGTGAGGTCGTAACGCCCGATGCCCGCATGCGTGTCGAGATAGAAGTATGGATTCGGATTTCTGCCGAGCCCGGCCAGGAGGCGCGTGAGCAGCGCGTGTTTGAAAACGTCGGCGCAATTCCCGGCGTGAAACAGGTGGCGGTAGGAGAGCATGTTATAGCGTCTAAAGCATCAACGCGAAGGACGCAAAGGAGAAACGAAGGACGCAAAGGAAAACGAACTCAAGAGTCGGCACGAATCAGTACGATGTCATTCCCGTGAAGACGGGAATCTATGCGGCGCATGAAGGCATGCCCTTGATGTCTCGGATATTCTTGTCCTCCTTTGTCCTTCGCGTCTATGCTCTTAGAGCTTGTTGTATTTCGTCGCGCGGCCACGGGATTTGGCGACGGGATTCTTCGTCGCATTCAGCTTGAGCTTTTTCTCGGCTGCGGCGGCGAGATCGATTTCGAGCTTGTCGGTGAGCCGCAGCAGAAAGAGCAGCACGTC
>Ga0155935_1050_pt2 | contig 29890 bp, 22 predicted proteins | sample RifCSPlowO2_02_FD_107589 | JGI IMG/M metagenome (GOLD analysis project Ga0155935, IMG submission 107589) | Betaproteobacteria bacterium RIFCSPLOWO2_02_64_14
GCGCGAGCGTCTCGGCTTCCATCTCGCGCATGCCGCGCGTGGTCATCGCCGGCGATCCGATGCGGATGCCGCTGGTCACGGTCGGACCCTGCGGATCCTTCGGCACCGCGTTGCGATTGACGGTGATGCCGACGCGGCCGAGCGCGTCTTCCGCAGCGCGTCCGGTGAGGTGCTTGCCGCGCAGGTCCACCAGGAACATGTGGCATTCGGTGCGCCCCGACACGATGCGGCACTCGCGCTCGTGCAGCACCTTCGCCATCACGCGCGCATTGTCGAGCACCTGCTCCTGGTACGCCTTGAACGCCGGGCTCATCGCTTCCTTGAGCGCCACCGCTTTCGCGGCGATGACGTGCATCAACGGTCCGCCCTGGGTGCAGGGAAAGACCGCCGAATTGAGGACTTTCTCATGCTCGGCGTTCGCCAGTATCAGTCCGCCCCGCGGGCCGCGCAGCGTCTTGTGCGTGGTGCTCGTCACGAAATCCGCGATCCCGACGGGACTCGGATACAGGCCCACCACGATCAGCCCCGCGTAGTGCGCGACATCGGCCATCAGGAGCGCCCCGACCCCGTCGGCAATCGCGCGAAACCGCTTCCAGTCGATCACCAGCGAGTAGGCCGAGGCGCCGGCGATAATCAGCTTCGGCTTCTTCACGCGCGCGAGTTCCTCGACTTCCGCATAGTCGATCGCTTCGGTCGCGGGATCGAGGCCGTACGAATACGCATCGTAATGCCGGCCGCTGATATTGACGCGCGCGCCGTGCGTCAGGTGCCCACCCGCGCCGAGCGCCATTCCAAGTATCACGTCGCCGGGATGAAGCGCCGCGTTGAACACCGACTGGTTGGCCTGTGCGCCGGAGTGCGGCTGCACATTCGCGTAACCGGCATGAAAAAGCTGCTTTGCCCGATCGATCGCCAGGCGCTCGGCGACGTCGACGTGCTCGCAACCGCCGTAATAGCGCCGCCCCGGATAGCCCTCGGCGTACTTGTTGGTGAGAACCGAGCCCTGCGCCTGCAACACGCGGGGACTGGCGTAGTTCTCGGACGCGATCAACTCGATGTGGTCTTCCTGGCGCCGGTTCTCCCGGTCAATGGCCTGCCACAGTTCGGGATCGAAGGCCTGGATGGTGTCGTGTGCGGAATACATGAGGAGTCCAGATGGGAGTTTCGATTGTACCATGCATAATATGCGAGGCTCCCGCGGGCGGAGCACGGAGCAAGGCGATGATGAAAGCATTGCTGGCGATCTCGCGGTTCATCGACGCGTGCAACGAGGCGGTCGGGCGCGCGGCTGCCTGGCTGGTGCTCGTGACCGTGTTGATCAGCGCCGGCAACGCGGCCAGCCGCTACGCCCTCGGCATGAGTTCCAACGCCTGGCTCGAAATCCAGTGGTACCTGTTCGCGGCGATTTTTCTGCTCGGCGCGGGCTACACGCTGAAGCGCAACGGGCACGTGCGCGTCGACGTGCTGGCCGGCAGGCTCTCCGCAAGACGGCAGGCCTGGATCGACATCACGGGTGGCGCGCTGTTTCTCCTGCCGATGGTAATCATCATCGCGTATCACTCATGGCCGATGTTCATGCAGTCCTTCGTCGGCCGGGAGGTTTCCGCGGATGCGGGCGGGCTCGTGCGCTGGCCGGTGAAATTGCTGATCCCGGCCGGTTTCGCGTTGCTCGCGCTGCAGGGCGCATCCGAGATTATCAAGCGCATCGCTTTCCTGCGCGGCGACATCGACGATCCGCGCGAACGGCGGCCGGATCACTGATGTCGCACGAAATTCTTGCGCCCGTCATGTTCGGCGCGCTGGTCGCGTTCCTGCTGCTGGGCTATCCCGTCGCATTTTCCCTGGGAGCGGTCGGCATCCTGTTCGGGTGGGTGGGGATCGAACTCGGCATGCTCACGCCCGCGCTGCTGCAGGCGCTGCCGGAACGCGTGTTCGGCATCATGCGCAACGACACACTGCTCGCGATTCCTTTCTTCACCTTCATGGGCCTGATACTCGAGCGCAGCGGCATGGCCGAGGAGTTGCTCGACACCATCGGGCAGCTCTTCGGCGCAGTGCGCGGCGGCATCGCCTACGCGGCCGTTTTCGTGGGCGCGCTGCTCGCGGCGACCACCGGCGTCGTCGCCGCATCCGTAATCGCAATGGCGCTCATCTCGCTGCCGGTCATGCTGCGCTACGGCTACTCGCCGCGGCTCGCGAGCGGCGTGATCGCGGCTTCCGGCACGCTGGCGCAGATCATCCCTCCAAGCCTGGTGCTGATCGTCCTCGCGGATCAGCTCGGACGCTCGGTCGGCGACATGTACCGGGGCGCGCTTGTGCCCGGGCTCGCACTCGCCGGCCTCTACCTGGCTTACGTGTTCGCGGTCTCGCTTGTCAGGCCGGCGGCGGTACCCGCCATGCCGCCCGAGGCGCGGCGCCTGAGAGGGTGGGCGCTCGCCGCCCGCGCGGCGACTGCTCTCGTGCCGCCTCTCGCGTTGATCTTCCTGGTGCTGGGGACGATTTTTCTCGGTATCGCGACGCCCACCGAAGGCGGAGCGATGGGCGCGACCGGCGCTCTGGCTCTGGCGCGCAGACGCCTCACCATGGAACTTCTCAAGCAGGCGATGGACGCGACGCTGCGCCTCACCAGCTTCGTGATCTTCATCCTGGTCGGCTCCACCGTGTTCGGCCTCACCTTCCGCGCGGTCGACGGCGACCTGTGGGTCGAACGCCTGCTCTCCGATCTTCCGGGCGGGGCGGCCGGATTCCTGATCGCCGTCAATCTGATGGTGTTCGTGCTGGCGTTCTTTCTCGACTTCTTCGAGATCGCGTTCATCCTCGTGCCGCTGCTCGCGCCGGTCGCCGCCAAGCTCGGCATCGATCTCGTCTGGTTCGGGGTGATCCTCGGCGTGAACATGCAGACTTCCTTCCTGCACCCGCCCTTCGGATTTGCCCTCTTCTACCTGCGCAGCGTCGCGCCGCGCGAAGTGAGGACCGCCGATATCTACTGGGGCGCGGCGCCGTTTCTCGTGATCCAGCTCGCGATGGTGGCGTTGCTCGTCGCGTTTCCGCAAATGGTGCTGCACCACAGGCCGGACACGCCCAGGCGCGATCCGGCGGCGATAGAGATCGAAATCCCGCCGCCCGAAGCGCCCGGCTTACGCGGTGACATGCCGCTCAAGAACGAACCGGATCCATCCGCCGCCGAAATCGAGCGCGCGCTGAAGGAATCACGCTAGGATGTCGCGATGTCGGAAACGTTGTCATTGCGAGGCACGACTTCGTGCCGAAGCAATCTCGTGGCGAGCCACACCATCGCGGGCAGCCGCGGGACCGCGTCGTCAGCAGACCGCCACGCTTTGCTCGCGGCTTCGGCTTGTCCTTGCAATGACAGTCATCGCCGTGCGGCGCGGTCGGCTGAATAGACGAAGTTGTCGTAGGTATTCTCGGCGACGCGGAACCACAGGTGCTGTTCGTCGCGGAACCGGCGCCATGGTTCGTAGATCTTCCTGAATTCGGCACTTTGCGCAGAGAGCCCGGCGTAGAGCTCGAGGGCCGCCTTGTAGCACGCCTCCAGCACCGGCCGCGGAAACACCCGCAGCTGCGCGCCCTCGGCGACGAGCCGGCGCAGCGCGGCGGTGTTGCTGGCGTCGTACTTGGCGGTCATGAGAAGGTTTGCCTCCGCGCACGCGGTTTCAAGCGCCTGCCGGTAGCCCCGCGGCAATGCCGCCCAGTGCTTGAGATTCACCAGGATCGACCCTTGCGCCGAACCTTCCCACCAACCCGGGTAATAATAGAATTTCGCCACCTTGTGAAAGCCCAGCTTCTCGTCATCGTACGGGCCGACCCATTCCGCCGCGTCGATCGTGCCCTTCTCCAGCGCCGGGTAAACGTCGGGGCCGGCGATCTGCTGGGGCACCACCCCGAGTCTTGCCAGCACCTGGCCGCCCAGCCCGCCGATGCGAAACTTCAGTCCCTTCAGGTCCGCCACCGATTTGATTTCCTTGCGATACCACCCGGCCATTTGCGCGCCGGTGTTGCCGGCGGGAAAGTTGATGATGTTGTACTGCCTGTAGAGCCCGCGCAGGAGATCGAGTCCGCCGCCGTAATACATCCAGGCATTCTGCTGCCGGCAATTCAGCCCGAACGGCAGTGTGGTATCGAATGCGAACGCCGGGTTCTTGCCGACATAGTAATAGCCGGCGGTCTGCCCGCACTCCACCGTGCCGTTCTGCACCGCATCGAGCACCTGCAATGGCGGCACGATCTCGCCGGCCGCGAACACCCGCATCTCGAATTTCCCGTCGGTAATCCGTGACAGCCGGTTTGCCAACTGCTCCGCGCTGCCGTACAGCGCGTCGAGACTCTTGGGAAAGCTCGACGCCATGCGCCAGCGCACCTTGGGGTGCGACTGCGCGATCGCCGGTGCCGCGACCGAAGCCGCAGCGAGCCCCGCCCCCGCCCGCCTGAGGAATGCGCGTCGTTTCATCCTAATCGCCGGCGATGGTCATGCGCTCGACGAGTATCGATCCACATTGCCGCGAGCCGCGCCGGATGACATCGCTGCCGATGGCGGCAAAGCCGCGAAACATGTCCTTGAGATTGCCGGCGATGGTGATCTCCTGCACGGGATAGGCGATCTCCCCGCGTTCCACCCAGAATCCCGCGGCACCGCGCGAATAGTCGCCGGTGACCGCGTTCACGCCCTGCCCCATCAGCTCGGTCACGAGCAGTCCCGTACCGAGGCGCCGGAGCATGGCCGGGAAATCTCCTTCAGTGGGCTCCGCGACAAGATTGTGATTGCCGCCGGCGTTGCCCGTCGAGCGCAAGCCCAGCTTGCGCGCCGAATAGCTTCCGAGGAAATATCCCTGCACCACGCCCTCGAGCACCACCTCGCGTGCACGTGTCGCCACGCCCTCCTCGTCGAAGGCCCCGCTCGCCAACCCTTTTCTGACGTGCGGCAGATCGCGCACGGTGACGCCGGGGGAAAACACCGCCTGTCCCATGCTGTCGAGCAGAAACGATGACTTGCGATAAAGGTTTCCGCCGCTCACCGCGGACACGAAATGTCCCAGCAGGCTCGCCGCGATCGGTGCTTCGAACAGAACCGGTACCTGAGTCGTCGCGATCTTGCGCGCCCCGAGCCGCTTTACCGCGCGCTCGCCGGCGCGCCTGCCGACCATTTCGGGCGGGGGCAGCTCCGCGGAATCGCGCGTGGTCTCGTACCAGTCATCGCGCTGCATGGCGTCGTTCCTGCCCGCGACCAGCGCGCACCCGTACGAGTGGCGCGAACTCGGGTAGCCCGCGAGAAAACCCAGCGTATTGCCATAGATGAAGTGCGATTCCTGGGTCGATACGCTCGCCCCCTCGGAGTTGCTGATCCGCGGGTCGACGGCGTAGCCCGCCGCCTCGCACGTCTTCGCGAGTTCGATCGCGCGCTCGACCGGCAGATTCCACGGGTGCCACAGGCCGAGGTCCGGGAAATCGCGCGCGAGAAGATCCGGATCCGCCAGCCCGGCGCACTCATCCGATGCCGTGAAGCGCGCGATCGAGAGCGCCGCGTCCACCGTGTCGCGCAGCGCCCGCGCGGAAAAGTCCGATGTGCTGGCATGGCCGCGCTGCTTGCCGAGGTACACCGTGACGCCGATGCCCTTGTCACGGTTGTATTCGATCGTCTCGACCTCGTTCTGCCGCACCGTGACGGTCTGTCCGAATCCCTCGCTCGCTTCAGCCTCGGCTGCGGTCGCGCCGCGTTCGGTGGCGTAGTCGAGAGCGTCGCGAACGATCTGCCTGAGCGTGTCGTCACTCGTTGAAAAGCGGGTGTCTGCCATGGGTGGATTGCGCTGTGGCGCGGTCCGATCGGGGCCGATCCGGGCCGCGAAAGGACGCTATCATAGCAGCTTGCATGAGCGCGACCCCGCCGCAATGACCAAAGAAATTCCGCTGAGCCGCACGCAGCTCAAGAAGCAGATGACCGCGCTGCAGGAGCTGGGGGCGGAACTCGTGTCGCTCACCCCGGCGCAGCTCGCCGAGATGGCGCTGCCGGAGTCTTTGTATGAAGCAGTGACGACCGCGAAGCAGATTACGCGCTTCGAGGCCCGGCGCCGCCAGTTGCAGTACATCGGCAAGCTCATGCGCCACATCGACCCGGAGCCGATCCGCGCCCGCCTCGACCGCTGGAAAGCGTCCTCGCTGGAGCACACCGCCCGGGTGCACCGGCTCGAACGCTGGCGCGAACGTCTGCTCGCCGACGATACCGCGCTGCCCGAACTTCTCCGCGAGCATCCACACGCCGACATCCAGCAGTTGCGGACGCTGGTGCGCAATGCGAGACGCGAGCGGGAATCGAATCAGCCGCCACGCAACTATCGCGCACTCTTCAAGCTGCTGCGCGAGACGCTTGACATGATGAATGGCCCCCCGACATTGTAGGTTGGGGTAAGCGCAGCGCACCCCAACAACTGATTGCGGGTGTTGGGGTTCGCGTTGCTCACCCCAACCTACGGTCTGATCAGGTCATCATTCCGCATTCCGCATTTGAATTCTCCCGCGCTATACTCATGCCGCCATGAATGCCTCACCCGAAGAACTCCTGATCGGCCTGGTTTCGATCAGCGACCGCGCTTCCGCGGGCATCTACGAAGACCAGGGCCTGCCGGCGCTGCAGGAGTGGTTCGGAAAAGCGCTCGCCACACCCTGGCGCATGGTGCCGCGGCTCATCCCCGACGAGCAGCCGGGGATCGAAGCGACGCTCAGGGAACTGGTGGATCGCGAAGGCTGCCATCTCGTTCTCACCACGGGAGGCACCGGCCCGGCGGCGCGCGACGTGACGCCCGAGGCGACGCTCGCTGTCGCCGACAAAGTCATGCCGGGTTTTGGTGAACAGATGCGCCAGGTCAGCCTCAGGTTCGTTCCGACTGCCATCCTGTCGCGGCAGGTGGCGGTGGTGCGAAAACAGGCGCTGATCATCAACCTGCCCGGCCAGCCCAAGGCGATCCGCGAAACGCTCGAAGGACTGAAGGATAGTGACGGGAAGACGATCGTCAACGGCATCTTCGCCGCCGTTCCTTACTGCATCGATCTCATCGGCGGTCCGTACATCGAGACGCATGAAAACGTCGTCAAGACCTTCCGACCCAAGTCGGCCATTCGGCCAAAACCTAAAAGCTGAGACGCGAAGGACGCCAAGGACGCGAAGGAAAAACGAATAAAGGAAAGGTACATCAAACCCGAGCGGCGCGCTGTCACGGTTCCGGGGAAATCACCACGGGATGTGCAGTCCTATTCAAGGACCGTGGGCTCCCGATGCTTCAGTCTCACTTCCCTTCCCTTCGTGTCCTTCGCGTCCTTTGCGTCTATGCTTCTTGAGATTCTTACATGGCCCAAAAAGAGCTTCTGGAAACGATCGAGATCGAAACCGGCCGGAACCCGACTGCGGGCGTCATCTGGATGCACGGGCTGGGCGCGGACGGCAACGACTTCGTTCCCATCGTGCGCGAACTCGATCTGACCGGCGTCCAGCCGATCCGCTTCATCTTCCCGCATGCGCCCATGCGCCCGGTCACGATCAACAACGGCTACGTCATGCGCGCCTGGTACGACGTGAGCTACGGGGATCTCGAAGGCCGGTCGAAACGGCCGGACGAGAAGGGCGTGCGCGCCTCGCAGGCCGAGATCGCGAAGCTCGTCGACCGCGAGCTTGCGCGCGGGATCGCCAGCCGCCGGATCGTGCTGGCCGGATTTTCCCAGGGCGGCGCCATCGCGCTGCAGACCGGCCTGCGCTGCCCGCAGCCGCTCGCGGGCATCATGGCGCTCTCGACCTACCTGCCGTGCGCCGAGTCCGTGCCGGCTGAGGCTGCCCCGGCCAACGCAGGGCTATCCGTCTTCATGGCGCATGGCACGGAGGATCAGGTGCTGCCCTACGCGATGGGCGCGAATTCCCGCCAGTTGCTCGGAACACTGGGCTACGACGTGGAGTGGCACGAGTACGCGATGCCGCACTCGGTGTGCCTGGAGGAAGTGCGGGACATCGCGGCCTGGCTGCGGACGATACTGAAGCAGGCCGCATGACGGGGCTGAATTGACTCGTCTCAGGCGGTACTCATAAGGATTTTGTCGGCCAGAAGTCCGACAAAATCCTAACGCACGATCGTGAACCGCACGCGGTCGTAGTCTCCGTCGTGCTCGACGACGTCCACCGGCACCAGCGTGTAGGTCTTCTCGTTGAGGACGGCCTCGACGCCGTCTCTTTTCGCGCAATGACCCCGGGGCGTGAGGATCTCGACCTCCTTCTCGCCCTCTATCCGCGGCGAGAGCATGATCGCCGCCGTCGGCTTGTGCGCTGGCGCCGCTCCCGCGGGCTTCAGACGCAACAACGTCGCGACCTGGGCCAGCAGTTGCACGCCTACGTGCTGCTGCTGCTGCTCGTTGCGCGCGACCCTGCGAATCATGCCCACGCGCCACTCGCGAAACGACTCGCCTTCGACGCCAATCACGCCGCCGACCTCGACCCAGTCGCCGGCAACCGACGGGATCACGGCCCCGTAGCCGCCCGCGCTCACGTCCTGGATGATCCAGCTCTCCGCGCTCTTCTGGTGGGTGAAGTCGAGCGAGTCGTTGACCGCGAACTCCAGTGAGGCAACGATCTCCTTGAATCCCGGCACCACGGTGACGCGCGCCGCCGCCCGGGTCCTTTCGTGCTTGCGCGCCTGCGTCTTGCCCGCCCAGTCCTGCTCCAGGTGCTTGAGCAGCCCCAGCACCACCTCATGATCGTCCTGCCCGCCGAGGTTCAGGCCCTCGGGCAGGCTACGGGTATAGGAAATATGCGCCCGCAACTGCTCGAGCTCGCGCAACGCGGGACCGGCGCCAACGTAGCGCACGGTAGGAGCCGCGGGCGGACTGCGCAGGACCCGCCCCGGCGCCCTGGGCGCCGCGAGATCGATCCAGTGCGTGTGCCCCTGCGGCTCTTTCGATATCGAAAACATTCCCGAGAAGTAGGACACGATGCGCACGGCCAGATCCTGCCCGGCCGGCTGCAGGCTGTCAGTCGATGAGGCCGCGAGCATCGCCGCCTTCAGAAATTCCTGCTTGACCGTCGAGGTGCTGCTCGAGTCCGGGTAGAGCGCGATGGATTCGTCCAGAATATCCCTCGATTCAGCCGTCTCGAACAGTCCCGCCATCGCCGTCCACACCCGCGCCTCGGGCAGCTCGTAGCGCATCAGATGCCAGCGCAATTGCTGGCGCAAACAGCGCAACGCGCGCGCGGTATAAAGGGCCGCGCTCGCCCGCGAGGTGAACCCGCTCTCCGGTTCGGTGTCGACCAACCCCAGGCATTTCTGATAGCCGTCGCCCAGCAGGCGCCAGAAATTGAAGGCGCTGGTCCACAATTGATGTTCGTTCGCCTTCTTCTGCCGGGGTGTCGCAAGATAGTCCGCGAACAGGTTGCGCTCGGGCATGCGCGATGCGCCGTCCAGCAGGTCGACCTCCTCGAACCGGCTGCCGAGCTTTACGCCGTCCGCGCTATTGAGCACTTCGAGCCAGCTCGCGATCTCACCGATGGCCCGGATGCTGTCGTTGGCCGGGAGCCTGGCGATGACCTCCCGCACTTTCTTGCTTTCGGCCAGCGGATGCTCGGGCCTTTGCTCGGGTTTCTGCTCGGGCTTGTTGCTGCCGCGTCCAAACCAGTTGATCAGCGCCATGCGGTCTCGGTAAAGAACGGGACGAATTTTCGACAATATCTCAGGAGCGGTGATTTTAGCAACATCAGCCGGCCCCGACACGGATGACACGACTCGGGCTGCCCCCGCTCGGAAGGCTTCCTGTCATTGCACGAGGGCGCCGGTCAGGACCGAAGCGCGGCACGCCGTCCGCGTTCCACGTCGACTGCCGCCACGATCGCGATGCCGGCCACGAAGAATGTTCCGGTCACGAGTATCGCCAGGCGATGATCTCCCCCGGAGGCCCAGGTAACGAGCCCGTAGGTCATCGGCCCGAGTATCGACGAAAGCTTGACGGCGAGTCCCCACAACCCGAAGAACTCGCCTGCGCGGTGCGGCGGGCTGAGATAGGCGACGAGCGCCCGCCCCGCCGACTGGCTCGACCCAAGGCACAGTCCGACCAGGTTTGCAGCGATCCAGAACAGCGCCGGCCCCTGTGCGCGCCACGCCAGCAGCACCGTGAGCAGCCATCCGACCAGTATGAGAATGATCGTGCGAACGTGGCCGATGCGGTCCTGCACCGTGCCGAGAAGAAATGCCCCGAGCGCGGCGGTAACGTTGACGACCAGGATCAGTATCAGCGTATCCCTGGTGGTGAAGCCCATGGCCTGCTCGGCGTAGACCGCAGCCAACGCGATCACGGTCTGGACTCCCGCCTGATACGCCACGACACACGCCAGAAAGCGCCACAGGTCCTGGTAGCGCCGCGCCTGCCGGAGCGTGGCTGCGAGTCGCTTGAACGCCTCCCGGGCACTGGCTGACGTGGCGGCTGACGGCGTGGCGCGCTCCCGCAGCAGGAGAAATGTCGGCAGGCTGGCGCCCGCAAAGATTCCGGCAGTGATGAGCATCGTTACCGGAACGAATTCGCCGGCCGCCGCCCCCCGCGACTGCGCCCATACGATGTAGGCAAGGCACGCGCCCAGGCTCACGAGACCGCCAACGTAGCCGAGACTCCATCCCCATCCCGATACGCGGCCGAGCGCCTGCTCCCGCGCGATCTCGGGCAGAAACGCGGCGACCAGATTCTCGCCGGTGCCGAAGAAGAAGTTTGACAGCGCCACCAGCACGCATGCTGCCGCCACGTCGCCGTTCCCCACCAGCGCAAGGGCGGCGGTAAAAGTCACGCAACCCATGGTGGTCGCGGCAAGCAGGCGCTTCTTCGCGGCCCGCGCGTCGGCATACGCGCCGATCACGGGGGCAGTCAAAACGATCAACGCGTAGGACACTGCCAGCGCGCTCGTCCACGCGAGCGTCGCCCAGGGCGCATTGCCGGCAACCTCGGCGACGAAATAGGCATTGAAAACCGCCGTGATGACGACGGTGGTATAGCCCGAGTTGGCGAAGTCGTACATCGCCCAAGCAAAAACCTCGCGCGGGCGTACGCCGGGCGCGAGGTTTTTTGACGAAGTACTAATCAAGATGCTCTTCCGCAGACGAATCCATGTACAGATATCCATGACGGACGAGGGCAATTCGGCTGACTGGAGTGCATCTCTTGAAGTCCCCTGTAAAGAATCCACGGGCCCAGGAGTTTGTCGGACTCGGGGCGGACAAACTCCTGATGCAAGACCGCCTGTACAAAAACTGAAAGAAAAGCAACTGCAAACCCCATCTCTGGCCTGCTTGCGTGCCGTGGTTCAGCGAAAACCAGTTGCCGAGCTGGAGTTCATTCAATATCTGCAGGCGGTCTTACCTTAGGAATTTGTCGGGCCTCGGTCCGACAAATTCCTCGTGGATTCTTCCCCCGGCCAGTTCTTGATGTAGCGCTTGAGGAGCCGGTTCTCGAAGCTCGTCTCCTTGATCACTGCCCTGGCGACATCGTGAAAAGAGATCACGCCCAGCAGCGCGTCGCCATCGCGCACCGGCAGGTAGCGGACATGATTCCGGGTCATCACTTCGCGCAGATGATCGATGGAGTCGCCGGGGCTGCCGCAGACCGGATCCCGGACCATCACCGCGCCCACTTCCAGCGCACCGAGATCACCGCCCTGCGCCGTGAGCGCTTTCAGCACTTCGCGGAACGTCAGCATCCCGGTCATCCTGCCATTCTCCATCACCACCAGCGAGCCGATGTCGTTGCCAACCATCACCTTGACGGCGTCGGAAACCTTGCCTGCAGGGGCGATGCTGAAGATGGTGCTGCCCTTGAGATTGAGTATGTCGCGGATGAACATGGCGCACCTCCGGCGAGTGGTCGGGCGATCATAGCCCAACCGCGCAGGTGTGGAAAGCGCACGGCACGTAACGGCGATACTGAGATCCCGACGGTGGAAAGCCGCAGGGTCAGGGGGCGCCGGCACTCAGGACTTGAGCCTCGCGACCTGCAGTTCGCCGCGCAGCGACGCCCTCTGTTCACCAGGCGAATCGGGTATCGCCGGCAGACGCCCTCCGCCAGCAAGAAGCGTTTCAATCCGCTCCAGCGGCACCGGCTTGCTGAAAAGATACCCCTGCATCTCGTCGCACTTGATCAGCCTGAGCAGTTTCGACTGTTCCTCGGTCTCCACCCCTTCCGCTACGATCTTCATGTCAAGTGCGTGCCCAAGAGAGATGACCACGGACACAATGGCCAGTTTCTCCGAGCTTGTGGTCATGTCGGCAACGAAGGATTTGTCGATCTTCAACGTGTTTGCCGGCAACCGGGCGATGTAACTGAGGGAAGAATAGCCCGTTCCGAAATCGTCGAGCGCGACGCCGATTCCCATCTTCCGGATTTTGCGCAATGCTTCGATGCTGCGTTCGATATCGTCCATCAGAACGCTTTCGGTGATCTCGATATCCAGGCCACTGGTCCCGGCGCCGCCGTCGCCAATCGCCGCCGCAACGTAGCCGGGGAAATCCTTCTGCCGCATTTGCATCGAGGAAACGTTGACTGCGATACGCGGAGGCGGTAAACCACCTGCCTGCAATTTCTGGTAGTCCGTCATCGCCTGTTGCAATACCCAGCTTCCGACATCCAGTATCATGCCGGTTTCTTCAAGCACCGGAATGAACTGATACGGCTGGATCAGGCCCTTGTGCGGGTCATTCCAGCGCAGGAGCCCTTCGAGGCCGACGATGCGCCCCGTCTGGGATTCGACCTTGGGCTGGTAGTGCAGCACGAACTGCCGCTGGTCCAGGGCCCGCCGCAGCTTGCTTTCCAGGGCCAACCGGTTCGCGATCGCAGCATTGATGTGGGGCGCGTAGAACAGGTACGTCTCCGGCGAGGCTTTTGCTTTTTTCAGCGCCGCCTCCGCGTTCGTCAGCAACGCGTCGGCACTGGCACCGTCGGTCGCCGTCGGGAAAACGGTCACGCCTCCTTTTACCGACAGGCGAACCGGCTCGCCATTCGCCGGGAAGGGCTCAGCCAGGGCTCCAAAGATCTTTTCCAGAAGAAGGCCGATCTGAGTTTCGTTTGCGACATCCGTCAGGATCAGACCGAACTGGTCGCCGCCGATCCGGCCGAGCGTGTCGGAGGCTCGGACGTTTTCCCGCAGGCGCTGCGCAACGAGCCTGAGTAACGTGTCGCCGGTGTGGCGGCCCAGGTTGTCGTTGACCACGTGGAACCCTCGTACGTCGACGACCACGACTGCCTGCTTGGTAGCACCGGGTCTTGCCGCTTCCGTCAACCGGGACAAGCGTTCCTGATACAGGCTGCGGTTGGGTAGTCCGGTCAGCGCGTCGTAGTACGCCAGGTAATCGAGCCGTTGCGCCTTCTCGTTGGTCTCGAGACCGAAGGAAACGTCTCCTGCGAGCTCCTGGAGGAGCTTCATCTCTTCGTCATCGAAGACTCCCGGCTCGGCCGCGTATAGCGCGAACACTCCAACAGACTCCCCCTCCACCAGCAGCGGCAAGAACACGAGCGATCGGAACCCCTTGCCGAGAGCCGGCTTCGAAACCTGCAAGAGTTCATCCGTAGCGATGTCGTTGCAGATGATCGGCTTCTTGCCCCGTACGGCGCGCCCGGCCAGCCCCTGGCCTTCCGGCACTTCTTCCCTTGCGCTGAGCCGGAGCTGTTTCAGCAGGCCTTGTTCGCTTCCGCTCCAGGCGACTGGCTCCACTTGCATCGTCGCTCGGTCGAGCAGCCCGATCCATGCGAACGCGAACCTGCCGTGATCCACCGCAATGCGGCAAGCCTCTTCCAGCATTTCCTTCCGGTCGCGTGTGCGCACTATCGCCGAGTTGATGCCGCTCAGGACGGCCGTGATCCGGCTGAGCCGCTCGATCTTTTCCTGCTGCTTCGCGCGCTCCGTCACATCGCGGGATACCACGACGACCTTGGATACCAGCCCGGATTCGTCCTGGATCACATTGCCTTGGGACTCGATAAACCGCACGCTGCCGTCCTTCAGCACCCAGCGAAACCGGGCCTGCTGTCCGATTCCCGTTTCGACGGTCTCGCGGAAAATCCGGCGTATCATCTCCCGGTCTTCGGGATGAATCTCCTGGAACGAGTCGGTCCCCGGCAGATCGACGTCACCAAATACCGCGCGATACGAGGGGCTGTTGTAAAGCCGCCGGCCGTCGCGATCCAGCATCGCGATAAAATCGCTCGAGTTCTCTGTGATGAGTCGGAACTTCTCTTCGCTCTTGCCCAGCTCGCGTACGGCGTTGCTGGCGCGCAGGATGTAGCGTACGCGGTGCCCCAGCAGCGCCCAGTTGATCGGCTTGGGGATAAAATCCGTTGCCCCCGCCGCATAGGCCTCGTTAATCGAATCCACGTCGTCGCGGCCGGTCACCATGACAATCGGAACGTACTGCGCGCCCGGCCGCTCACGCAGTTTCCGGCACACCAAAAATCCATCCATGTCGGGCATATCGACGTCGAGCAGCACGAGATCCGGGCGGGCGCGATCGAACGCCGAGAGTGCCCCACCGCCATCCTCAGCCTCCACGACAGAAAATCCCGATTGCTCCAGGGTTTCGCGCGTCAAGAGTCGCGAAGTAGCCTCATCGTCAGCGATCAATACCCGCGCTTGGTCTTGTACGTCGCGATCGCTCATGACCCGATGTTCCCCGCGTGCGCCGACAATTCCGCGGCGACCTGCGCGTATTCTGCATCGATCTCGGCCAGTAAACCGTCAGCCCCGCCCGTTGAGCTGGCGCGGCCGAGGCTCTCCATGCGCTGGCACAGTTTCGCGAGCGACGCTGCGCCGAGATTGGCGCTGGCCGATTTGAACGCGTGCGCGGTCCGGCCCATGGCTACCGTATCGCCCTGGGCCACCGCCTCCTGAAGGGAGCGCAACCGGCCCGGTGCATCCTTGAGGTAGACGCTGATGATTCTCGTCACCAGGTCCGTGCCGCCGTTGCCCCGTAGCGCGCGCATGCGCTCCAGAACCTGCAAGTCGATGCACGGCGCGCCGGTCTGCGCCTTGCACTCTGCGGGCAGCCAGCGCCGCAGCGCACGCTCGAGCTGATCGAGCGAGAACGGCTTGGTCACGTAGTCGTCCATCCCCTCAGCGAGACACTTCTCCCGGTCCCCCTCCACCGCCCCGGCGGTGAGCGCGATGATCGGAATGCGCCGCCCGTTGGTCTGCACAGCCTCGCGGCGGCGGATTTCCGCCGTCGCCTCGAAACCGTCCATCTCGGGCATCTGGCAATCCATGAGGATCAGGTCGAAGGCAGTCCGATCCAACGCCTCGAGCGCCTCGCGTCCGTGGTTCGCCACCACGGCGCGGCACCCCAGGACTTCCAGCATCTGCAGCGCAAGCTCCTGGTTGACCGGGTTGTCTTCCACCAAAAGAACGTGCGCCTGAAGATTCGCCGCCCCCGGCGCCTGCCGCACGGCGGCAGCGGGAGTTGTCCCCGCCATGGCGCTCACCAGGCAATCAAAGAGCTGCGATTGCCGGACCGGCCTCGTCAGGCAGTATTCGATCCCGGCCTCGCGTGCCGCGTGCTCGTCACGGCCGGCCGAACTCAGCATGATGAGAGGCGTGGCGGCGAGCAGCGGGTCCGCGCGGATGGCGCGCGCGAGCTCGATTCCATCCATGCCTGGCATGTCGTCATCGGTAACAGCGATGCCAAACCGTTTGCCTTGCGATGCGGCGGCGCGCAGTTTTTCGAGGGCGCGAGCGCCGGCGTCGGCCTGGTCATGATCCACGCCCGCCGCCGCAAGCTGATGCCCGAGAATCTCCCGGTTGGTCGCGTTGTCATCGACGATCAGCGCCCGCAGCCCCAGCATCGGTCGCTCCGCTCCGGCAGCGGCCGCGGCGTCAGCGGGCTGCTTCATCACCCGGAGCTTGAACCAGAAGGTCGAGCTTGCCCCCGGCACGCTTACGACGCCGATCTCGCCGCCCATCTTCTCCACCAGCTGCTTGCAGATCGACAACCCGAGCCCGGTACCGCCATATTTGCGGCGGGACTGGCCCTTCGCCTGGGTGAACGGCTCGAATATGCGTTCGAGTTGATCGTCCGCGATGCCGATGCCCGTGTCTTTCACCTCGAAACGGAGCAATACCGCATCGGCGGTCTCCTCCGTAGCTGCAACACGCACCATCACTTCGCCGCGCTCCGTGTACTTGATCGCGTTGCCGGCCAGATTGATCAGTACCTGGCGCAACCAGACAGGGCTGCCCTGGACCCTCGTAGGCACCGCGGCGGGTATCAGGCAGTTGAACTCCAGTTTCTTGCGGCGGGCCTCCTCAGCCAGGGTATCCGCAACCTCTTCCACCAGTTCCCGCAGATCGAACGGGCGGGTCCGGAGCTCAACCTTTCCCGCCTCGATCTTGGAGAAATCAAGAATATCGTTGATGATGGAAAGCAGCGCAACGCCCGACCGGTGCGCAGTCTCCGCAAATCTGCGCTGCCTGGCGTCCAACTGCGTGCCCAAAAGCAGCTCGGTCATACCGAGTACGCCGTTCATCGGCGTGCGGATTTCGTGACTCATCGTCGCCAGAAACTCGCTCTTGGCGCGGCTTGCGGCCTCGGCGGCTTCCTTCGTAGTTTGCAACTCCTGCTCGGAGCGCTTGCGCTCCGTGATGTCGCGCAAATAAGCCGCAAACATCGGCACGTGGTTGACCTGGATAGCGCTGACGGCCAATTCGATCGGAAATTCGGTGCCGTCGGCGCGCAACGCCGTGAGTTCGCGTCGTCTGCCAAGGATGGGCCCCTCGCCCGTGGCAACGTAGTGCTGCAGGCCACGACGGTGCGCCTCGCGCTGGGACTGGGGTGCGATCGTCGATGCAAGTTCTCTGCCCACGACATCGGCGCGGCTATAACCAAATGTGGCTTCGGCGGCCGGGTTGAATTCCGTGATCATGCCATTGGAATCCATGCAGATCACGCAGTCCAGGGCAGACTCAAGCATCGCGCCCTTACGCCCCTCGCTCCCACGCAGTTCGACGTTAGCCTGCGATAGCTCTCGCGTGCGCTCGTCGACCAACGCCTGTAGGTTGTCACGGTGATGCTGCAATTCGGCTTCGGCGGTGCGCCGCTGCTCGACCTCGACCTTGAGCAGCTCATTCTGTTGCCTCAATGTATGTGAGGTGAGCTGGCTTTGCAGCGAAACCGTGAGCGCCATGGTCATGATCAGCAGCGTCACTACCCCGATCGCTAACGCAAGCAGCACCGGATCGAGGCCGGTGGCCGCCACCGCGGCCTGGCCGGTGGACACGCAGACCGTCGCGTACATGCCGGTATAGTGCATACCCGCAATCGCCACACCCATCACCAATGCGGCCAGCACCTTGCTGATCAAGCCGGTGCCCCCGAGACGGAACACCAGCCAGATCGCGATGGTCGAGCACACGATCGCGTTGACGATGGAGAGCAGCCACGGCGTGATGTAATACATCACCAGCGCATCGAGGCGCATGGCGGCCATGCCCGTGTAGTGCATGGTGCCGATTCCCGCCCCCATCACCGCGCCACTGACCAGGAGGCGCCGCCAGGACAAGGTGCCGCGCGTGACGATGTACAGGGCGAAGCCTGAGGTCGCGATCGCCGCGACCATGGACGCAAGCGTCGTCCATGGCTCGAATCGAACCGGAATCGGAAGCTGGTAAGCAAGCATCGCCACGAAATGCATCGACCAGATGCCGGCGCCCATCGCGAACGCGCCGCCGATCAGCCACGCGGCAGCCCGCCGCGGTTCGGCGCGGAATTCGCTGACCCGCCCCGCGAGGTCAATGGCGGTGTAGGCCGCGAGCGATGCGACGATGTACGACAGCGCGACCAATCCCGGATCGTATGCGGCAGGGAGCACGCGGCCTGGAAGCGGTCCCGTCACGAACAGCAGCAGGTCATTCATGGCGTGTGGTTCTCCAAAACCGTGCACGTGGGCGCACGGCACGCTGGTACGATCTTGCCGCCCAGCACCCGGCATATCTTGCCAGAAAATTTACGCTCAATGGGCTGTTCGCGCAATGTGCCATTTGGGTGTCGAGGCGCACTGGCAAACTGTCGCCCGCAAGCGACAGCAGTCGCGGACCCCAGGGTACTCGCCCACCACGGCCTCCACGAACGCCATGCCGACCGAGGTGTGCAGGCTGGAAAACACCTAACTCGTGGCCGACGGCAGGTAAACGGTGCGCAGCAATCGCCGCGAATTTGCTCCCAGCATGCGCGCGTTGTTGAGCACGATAGGGCTCGCGGCGCGCATGCTCATGCCTTCCGTGAGGCATCCAACTATCCGGGCGCGGTCTTGCAGACTTAAGCGATTCAGGGATGAGTGCTTGGCAACCTCGGGGAAGGTGCCGACTCAATATGAACATATAGTTAAAGCCTGCGACATCCTGATGCGGGGATTGGCGCAAATCGGGATTATCGCCCTCGTAGACGAGGCTACAGGCTATCAGGATGTGCGAGACTGCCAAGCGTTGCAAGCAATCCTTGATCGGTTCTTGGACTGTTACGATCAAACTGAGACACTGCCCAATTGCGCCCGATCGAGGCTAGATCACGCCCCTCTGCCTGAGTTCCTGTTGGCGCTCGGCGCTGTAACCCAGCGACTTCAGGATTTCGGCGGTGTGCGCGCCGAGGGCGGGTCCGAGCCAGCGCGTGCCGCCCGGAGTCTCGGAAAGCTTCGGTACGACCGCCGGTATGCGCATGGGTTTCCCGTCGGGCAGTTGCCACTGCTCGATCATCCGGCGCGCGGCGTAGTGCGTGTCCGTGACGATGTCCTCGGCGTCGTACACTCGCCCGCACGGCACTTCTGCGCGTTCCAGTACTTTTAGCACGGCATCAAGATCGTGCGCCCGCGTCCAATGCTCGATCGCCTGGTCGAGTTCGTCCGCGCGCGCCACGCGCCCTTCGTTCGCGGCGAGCGTCGCATCCGCCGCGAGATCAGGCCGCCCGATTGCCGTCATCAGTCGCTTGAAGATGTTGTCGTTATTCGCGCCGATGATCACATACCTGCCGTCGCGCGTCGCGTAGGTGTTCGACGGCGTGATGCCCGGCAGCGCGTTGCCCGCGCGCTCGCGCTTGAAGCCGAGGACATCGAATTCGGGCACCAAGCTCTCCATCATGTTGAATACCGCTTCATACAGCGCGACATCGACGAACTGTCCGCGCCCGCCGTTCACGTTCCGCTGATGGAGCGCCATCAGCGCGCCGATCACACCGTGCAGCGCCGCAATCGAATCTCCAATCGATATGCCGATCCGCACCGGCGGCCGGTCGGGGTAGCCCGTGACGTAGCGCATGCCGCCCATCGCCTCCGCCACCACTCCGAACCCCGGACGGTCACGGTACGGGCCGTCCTGACCGTACCCGGAAAGCCGCACCATGATGAGATGGGGATTCAGCGCCGAGAGCTGCTCCCACCCTATGCCCCACTTCTCCAGCGCGCCCGGCCGGAAATTCTCGATCACGATGTCGGTCGTGCGCGCGAGCTTGCGCACGATCTCCTGGCCCTCGGGAGCGCGCAAGTTGACCGTGACGGATTTCTTGTTGCGCGCCTGCACGTACCACCAGAGCGAAGTGCCCTGGTACATCTTGCGCCACTGGCGCAATTGGTCGCCGCCGTCCGGCGCCTCGATCTTGACCACCTCGGCTCCGAATTCCGCGAGCATGCGCGCGCAGACCGGCCCGGCGATCAGCGTGCCGAGTTCCAGAACCTTGACGCCCGTCAGCGGCCCGCTACCGGCTTCTGCCACGCGCGCATTCTCCGGAGAAAGTCAAGCACAGAGACGCAAAGGACGCAACGGAAAAACAGTCCTTCCAGCGATCAAGAATTCGCCTTCCTGGTGCATATCCACAGATTTACGTTCAACCCGAGCACGGTAAACCATCAGGCACAGAGTATATGGGCGGTGTCTTAAGTTGGGAAGGCAGCCCAGGTTCTCACATCGCATAGAATAGCGGGCCTGATCACGGCGGCTTCCATGCACTGCGACATCCTGATACGCGACGGACTCCTCTTCGACGGGAGCGGCACGGCGCCCGTGCGCGCGGATGTTGGCATAAATGGCAACCGCATCGCCGCCGTCGGGCCCGAGCTGGTGGGGACCGGCTTCAAGACGATCGACGCGAATGGTCTCGCCGTCAGCCCCGGCTTCATCGACATCAAGACACACTCGGATTTCACGCTGCCGATCAACCCCAAGGCCGAGAGCAAGGTGCGCCAGGGCGTGACCACCGAAATCATCGGGCATTGCGGCTACTCGGTCGCTCCATGCCTGCCGGGCAAGGTGGCGTTGCTCAGGGATTACCTTTCCCCGACCGCGCCATGGCTGCCGTTTCGCGAGCGGACGTTCGGCGAGTACCTCGATAGCTTCCCGGCCACCGCGGTCAACGCCGGCATGCTGGTAGGCCATCACACACTGCGGCTGATGGCGATGGGGATGGACGAGCGCGCGCCCGCGGCGCACGAGATGCAGCAGATGATCGCGCTCCTGGAGGAAGGGCTCGCGGCCGGCGCGCTCGGCATGTCTTCCGGGTTGTTTACGTCGCCGGGTTCGTACGCCAACCGCGACGAAATGGTGGCGCTGTGCTACGCGTTGAAACGCCACAACGCGGCTTACTTCACGCACGTTCGGGACGAATCCAATCACGTTCTCGAGGCGGTGGACGAGGCGATCGACATCGCGCAGACCTGCCGCATCCACGTCGAGATCGTACACTTCAAGTGCTCGGGCATGGACAACTGGGGCACAGCCGCAATCGCGCTCGCAAGAATTGCTGCTGCAAAGGAGCGCGGGCTCGCGGTCGATTGCGACTCCTATCCTTACAGCGCGGGCAGCAATCCGCTCAAGAATCTGATGCCGCAATGGGTGCAGGCCGGCGGCGTCGCTGCCATGATCACGCGCCTGGCGCTCAGGGAAACCCGTGAGCGGATTCGGGCCGACATCGCGCGCAGCGGACTCAACAACTGGGGCCGCATTCCCGCATGGGATTGCGTGCAGATCTCGATTTCGCCCCATCTGCCCCAACACGCCGGACGCACCATCGCGCAGCTCGCCGCCGAGCGCGGGCACGATCCCATCGACGTGGTATGTGACTACCTCATCGAGGACATGGGCACGACGCGCGTGCTGGTAATCGCGATTTCCGAAGATGACATCCGCGAAATCGTGCGCTCACCCGCTGCGCTGGTGGGCTCCGACGGCAACTGCGTCGCCACTTACGGCACAGTGAGCCAGGGCATGCCGCACCCGCGCTTCTACGGAACGTTTCCGCGCGTCATAGGGCGCTACGTCGGCGAACAGAAACTGCTCCCGCTCGAAACAGCGATCCACAAGATGACCGGCGCCACGGCGAAAGCGCTCAACCTCAGGGACCGCGGCCTGCTGCGGCCTGGATACCGCGCCGATATCACCCTGTTCGATCCCGCCGACTTCACCGACCGCGCGACCTACGACGATCCGCACCAGTACCCGACTGGAACGCGCACCACCGTGATCGTCAATGGCACCGTCGTGGTGGAGAACGCCGCGCACACCGGCGCCACGCCTGGCAAGGTACTCCGCCGCGCCGCGGACGGCAGTGTCGGTTAAGGGACGGGCGGAGCCGCACACCATGGCGCGCGAATCGCTGTTCCACATCCTGTCGCGCCAGCCGTGGTGGTTGACGCTGCTCCTCGCCGTGCTGATCTTCGGCGTCATGCAGTTCGTATTCCCGCCGATCGCGCCGTTCGTGGCGTTGCCGTTCGCGGCTCTCGCCGTCTACCTTGCCTTTCGACAGTTGCGAGCGGGCCCGTCCGCGAATGTCGAGGAGCGGCTTGCGGCATTGCGCGCCATGCCGTGGGAGAACTTCAGTCTCGTCGTGGGCGAGGCCTACCGCCGCCAGGGTTATTCCGTCGAATTGTCAAATAGCGCGGCTTTCGACTTCCAGCTCGCGAAAAAGGGACAGATCACGCTCGTGCAATGCCGGCGCTGGAAAGTAAATCAGGTCGGTGACGCCCCGGTGCGGGAACTGGTCAACGCGATGGAAAAGCAGGACGCGTTCAATTGCGTTTGCATTACCGCCGGGGCATTCTCCGCCAACGCCCGCGACTTTGCCCGCGGCAGGCCGATCACGCTGCTGAACGACGCGGCGCTGGTTGAATTGGCAAGGACGATCGAGAAGAAGCGCTGGCGCTGGTTCTCCCGGTAACCGCGCCACCCCCTGCGACGGCGCGCTGTTGCCGCCAACCGACGAGGAAAATCGCGTCGCTTCAGGCAGATACCCGGCAAGCCCCACCCGCCGTCGCTCGCTGACGACATTCTCCGGCCTTGGGTCGCCCGATACCCGACCGTAACGATCTGTTTTTGTTGCCACTTCAACTCTGGCACGGCATCTGCCTGCATTCCATGGCCGGAACGGGCAGCACGCGGTTCTACGCATCGCGTTGTCCGTTCCTGGAGAGCGGGACGGCTAATTGAAAGTGAAAACAGGAGGCGATCATGAAAAAGCTCGTGGTTTTGTTGTTGGCATTGATGGTCACCGGACTGGCGGGATGCAACACGTTCCACGGACTGGGCAAGGACATCGAACGCGGCGGTGAAAAACTTCAGGGCACCTCGAAGGACACCCAGGAGCGTATGTGACGCCGCGTGGCCAAACACGAACTGCCGTGAACCCTGACTGATCGCCCATGATTGCCCGGAGGCACATTTCATGAACTGGCAACGCACGGGGGGCAACTGGAAGCAGATCAAAGGCAAGGTCAGGGAGAAATGGGGACGGTTGACCGATAACCAGATCCACATCATCGCCGGCCAGCGGGACCAGCTCGTCGGCAAGATCCAGGAAACCTTCGGAATCGCCACTGACGCGGCCGAGCGCCGCGTGAGGGCTTGGGAGGAGTCTCACCGGCACGCGTGCCACACCAATGCCCGCAATGCCAGGGAGCGTTCCGAAGAAACCGGTGACTGAGTCCCTCATTCAATGGAGGACATCATGAACTCTCGCGGGAAGCTGCACGCTCATGACGTATTGTTGCTGGTACTGGCAGCCGCGTCTGCGCTGAGTCTGGGAGCATGCAACCAGGGGCCTTCGATCGAGAAAGCCGGCAAGGACAGCGATCGGGCGATCGTTGATGGCGGGCGCGGATGGGAGCAGGCAGCAGACATCGCAGACCAGAAAGCAAATCACGCCGCCGGCGTCAGCAGCGCAAAGTCTGGCGCAGCCGGCAAGAGCACCGCTGATACTGCATTGAGTGCCAAGGTGAGGTCCGCCCTGAGCACCGAACCGGGTCTCCAGGCGCTGGCAATCGATGTCGACGCAGCGAGCGGTGCAATCACCCTGTACGGCACGGCGGATACGGCCGCACGCCGCGACAAGGCCGCGCAGGTGGCGTTGAATGTGGACGGCGTCAAATCGGTCACGAACCACCTGATCATTCTCAAAGGGTCGTAGGCCCGCCGCGGCAGCGTTTGCGCCATCGGTGACGAACTCGGCCGGGTGCCCGCGGGGTCCCGCGAAACAACGATGACGACCATCGGCAGGACGCTGGTTGCGATAACCTCGGTACTCGTCGCTACCACGGGGCTGGGCGTGCTGGCGCTCGCCCTCTTCGACTGGAACACGGCGCGACCCTGGCTCTCCACCCAGGTCAAGGAGCGGACCGGCCGTGACCTTGCCGTGGAAGGCGACCTGCAGGTACACCCGTTCTCGCTGACGCCGCGCGTCAGCGCGCAACGCGTCACGCTCGGCAATGCGGATTGGGGCAGAAAGGCGCCCATGATCTCCGCTGACCACGTCGAGTTTTCCGTCAGCCTGCCCGATTTGCTGCGAGGGAAGCTGGTACTCCCGGACGTCACCCTCAAGTCACCCGTCGTCCTGCTGCAGCGCGACCGCGAAGGGCGGCGCAACTGGATCCTTCGCCCGTCCGAGCAGGCGACTGCGGAGTCGCCTCGCATCGGGACATTGCAGGTCGACAACGGTCAACTCGAATTCCGGGATGAGGTTTCGGATACGGTGCTGCGCGCGCGGTTGAAGACGGTCGCGGAAGAAAAATACCAGCTCAGATTCAACGCCGAAGGCCGCGTGCATGGCATCCCGCTCAAGGCGAGCGGCGCGGGAGGCGGACTCCTTACGTTGGCCGACGAAGGCACGCCCTATCCGCTGCTGCTGCAATCCACGATAGGCGCCACCTCGATCAACCTCGAAGGATCGGTTTACGGTCTCGCCGGGCTGAGCCGGGTCAATGCGCGTTTCACCATTGCGGGCAGGAATCTCGCCACCCTGTCCGATCCGCTGCGCATCGTGCTGCCCGCGACGGCGCCGTACCGGCTGACGGGCCGGCTGTCGAGGGCCGACAACATCTGGCGGTTCGAGCGCTTCCGCGGCACGGTCGGCCGCAGCGACCTCAGCGGCACCTTCAGCGTCGATACCAGCGGAGCGCGGCCGTTTCTGCGCGGCGACCTGAAGTCGTCGCTGCTCGATATTGCCGATCTCGGCGGCTTTGTCGGCGCGAATCCGGGAACGGGCAATGCGCGCACATCGCGCGTCCTGCCGCATGAGAAGTTCGATCTCGAGAAGCTGCGCCGCGCCGATGCCGACGTCAAACTCGTCGCCCGGCGCTTTACCAACCGCGACCGGCTTCCACTCGACAATCTCAATGCGCGCCTCGTCCTGCGGGACGGGCTGATGCAGCTCGCGCCGCTTAACTTCGGTATCGGCGGCGGCGAAATGCGATCGAACGTCCGGTTCGATGCGCGCCCTGCGAAGATCCAGGCGCGCATCGATACGCAATTCCGGCGCCTGCATATCAATCGCCTGGTTCCGAAGGCGGAGATACTGGACAGCGCAATCGGGACGATCGACGGCGAGGCAAAGCTCACCGGCAGCGGGAATTCGATCGGCGAAATCCTTGGCGTGGCCGACGGCCGGCTTGCGCTCGTGTCGTCGGGAGGCGATGTCAGCAATCTGCTGCTCGCAATCGCAGGGGCGAATGGAGCGAAGGTCGTGAGGTTCATGGTGTTTGGCGACCGCAATGCGAAGCTGCACTGCGCGGTGACGGCGTTCAACGCCAAACAGGGGCTGATGACAGCGAGCGTGCTCGTCGTCGACACGAGCGACACCAATATCACGGGCAGCGGCAACGTCAATCTGCGCGACGAAACGCTGGCTCTCACGCTCGTCCCGCTGCCCAAGAATCCGAGCATACTATCGCTGCGGGGGCCTTTGCATGTTACCGGCACCTTCTCTGATCCCGGTATCGAGCTCGACAAGCCCACGATCTCGTTGCGCGCGGGAAGCGCGGCGCTGCTGGCTTTGATCAATCCCCTTGCGGCATTGCTGCCGCTGATCGAGACCGGCCCCGGGAAGGACAGCGATTGCGCGAAGCTCACCGCCTCGATCAGGACCGCGGCACATCGGGTCCCGGGGAGGGACAGTCAGTCGAGATAGTCTGCAAACGCTTCGCTGGTTGCTGTGGACGTCCGCAAAAGCGGTAGAATGACGAGCAGGCCCAGCCGCGATCCGGCACCCCGTCGCGGCGCTTCGGCAACGTCATCTCCCGTCCCACGATGCACAACCAACCATGAATGCCAGCGAGACGATCCTTGCACGCTCCGGCGGGCAGCCTCCCGAAAGTAATCGCGAACAAAGCAGCAACATCGCAGCGGCTGCCAGCCCGCCTCCACGGTCGCATCCCCAAGGGGCCCCTGCTCCGCGTTCCGGCGGGCAGCTCTTGGTCGATTCCCTTAAGGTTCACGGCGCGGATCTTGCGTTTGGCGTGCCCGGCGAATCGTATCTCGCGGTGCTCGACGCGTTGCATGATGCGCGCGAGGAGATCCGGTTCATCATCTGCCGCCAGGAAGGCGGCGCGGCGAATATGGCGGACGCCTACGGCAAGCTCACGGGACGCCCCGGCATCTGCTTCGTCACGCGCGGACCGGGGGCGAGCAATGCCTGCGTCGGTCTTCACACCGCGTTCCAGGACTCGACACCGGTGATCCTCTTCATTGGCCAGGTCGGTGGCGACGTGGCCGAGCGCGAAGCGTTCCAGGAAGTCGACTTTCGCCGCATGTACGGGCCGATGAGCAAGTGGGTGGCGCAGATCGACCGCGCCGACCGCGTTCCCGAGTACGTGAGCCACGCCTTTCACACTGCGGTCTCGGGAAGGCCGGGCCCGGTGGTGCTGGCGTTGCCCGAGGACATGCAAACGCAGACCGCCACGGTTGCCACCGGCGGGCGCTACCAGCGGGTCGCCGCTTACCCCAGCCCAGCCGCGATCGATCAGTTGCGGCAGATGCTGGCGCAGGCGGAGCGTCCCATCGTGATCGCGGGCGGCGGCGGCTGGAGCCGGCCGGCTTGCGACGACTTCCTCGCTTTTGCGACGGCATTCAACCTGCCGGTCGCCGCGTCGTTTCGGGCCCAGGACCTCATCGACAACCGGGATCCGCACTACGTCGGCGACGTGGCGGTGGGGCTCAATCCCAGGCTCGCAGAGCGCGTCAAGAATTGCGACCTGCTGCTTGCCGTCGGCGCACGCCTGGGCGAGTGGACCACCGCCGGCTATACGCTGGTGGAGGTGCCGCGCCCGAAACAGAAGTTCGTTCACGTTCACCCCGGCGCGGAGGAACTGGGCCGCGTTTACCAGGGCGACCTGCTGATCAATTCCGGCATGCCGGAATTCGCGGCGGCAGCGCGCAAGCTCACGTCGACGCGCAATGTCTGGGACGAGTGGACCGAAGGCGCGCGCGCGGATTTCGAGGCCTGGCAGCAACCGGTCGCCGCGCCGGGCGCGCTCAACATGAGTGAAGTGGTGAGTTTCCTGCGCGGCAGATTACCGCCGGAGAGCATCGTCACCAACGGCGCCGGGAATTTTTCGCTCTGGGTGCATCGTTTCTACCGCTATACCGGTTTTCGCACGCAGCTTGCGCCCACGAGCGGCGCGATGGGCTACGGCGTGCCGTCAGCCGTCGCGGCAAAGCTCGTCCATCCCGACTGTCCCGTGGTTTCGTTTTCCGGCGACGGCTGCTTCCTCATGAACGGGCAGGAACTCGCGACCGCGATGCAATACGACCTGAAGATCGTATTCGTCGTCGTCAACAACGGCATGTACGGCACCATCCGCATGCACCAGGAGCGCGAGTTTCCTGGGCGCGTGAGCGGCACGGGACTCAGGAACCCGGATTTTGCGGCGCTGGCGCGCGCCTACGGTCTGCACGGCGAGACCGTGGAGCGGACACAGGACTTCGAGGCAGCCTTCGAGCGCGCGTGGACGGCGAAAACCGCGGCGCTGCTCGAACTGCGGGTCGACCCCGAAGCGATCACGCCGCGCACCACGCTCTCCGCGATCCGTGCCGAAGCGTTGAAAGCGAGATCAAATGCATGAACGCGAAGGACTCCAGGATGATTCAGTCAAGGCACGACGCGTCAGGGGAACCTCGCATCATGTCGTCCTCGCGAAGGCGGGGATCCAATGTTCCACTGCTTTCTTAGACGTCATGGATTCCCGCCTGCGCGGGAATGACAGGAACACCTTTTATCAAAGTCACATCACGCGCGATCCTCAATCCTCAATCCTCAATCCTCAATCCTCAATCCTCAATCCTCAATCCTGAAGTAATGATTCGATACCTGAGTGAATCCGACGTCAAGCAGCTCCTGACGATGCCCGACGCACTGGAGGCGGTCGAGCGCGCGTTGAGGGATCGCGCCCTCGGCAAGGCGCTCGATGTGCCGCGCGTGCGCACGCACGTGCCCGCTGGCACACAGCACGTCATGCAGGCGGCCTCTCACGAGCTGAGACTGATCGGCTTCAAGGCCTACTACTCCTGCCGCGGCAAGGGCACGCGCTTCTTCGTCAACCTCTTCAACATGGACAGCGGCGCCCTCGAAGCGATCATGCAGGCGAGCCACCTCGGCATGATGCGCACCGGCGCGGCGAGCGGCGCCGCCTCGCGCTACCTTGCCCGCAAGAATGCGGCGGTGGTGGCAATGATCGGCGCCGGCAAGCAGGCCGTGGGACAGCTCGAAGCGGTCTGCGGGGTACGCGGCATCCGCGAAGTGCGCGTCTACAGCCGCACCGAGGAGCGGGCGCGCAAATTCTGCGAGACCATGAAATCGAAAATCGCTGCGCAGTTGCGCGTCGCTTCCAATCCGGCCGAGGCCGTGCGCGGCGCGGACATCGTCAACGTCATCACCAATGCCGCGAACCCGGTCCTCGAGGGCGAATGGCTGGAAGCCGGCCAGCATATCAACGCCGCGGGATCCAATTCGCTCATCCGGCGCGAGATCGACGAGGCCGCGGTCGGGAAGTGCGACGTGATCGCGGTGGACTCGCGCAATACGGCGCAGAACGAATGCGGCGACCTCCTGCCCGCCGTCGAGAAGGGATCCGTCCAATGGGACGCACTGCCCGAGATCGGGGAAATCATGCTGCAACGGCTGCCCGGCCGCTCGAGCGATGATCAGATCACCCTTTACGAATCGCACGGCATGGCGGTGCAGGATCTCTATGTCGGCGCGCGCGTTCTCAAGCTAGCGCGTGACCGCAGCGTGGGCGCCGATTACCCCATCGGCGACTAAAAGCGAACGCGGGTGGCTCGAATTCGTGCAGCTTGGGACATGGGCGTAGGTTGGGGTAAGCGCAGCTCACCCCAACACGGCAAGGCCCGCGTGAATCGTTGGGGTTCGCGCCACTCACTCCAACCTGCGTTTGTTGTGTTCTCTTCGCTAAATGCATTTCAGGAGCAGACATGACTTCACTCTCGGGAAAAATCGGCTTCGTCGGCATCGGCGCGATGGGCACGCCCATGGCGGCGAATCTCGTCAAGGCGAACCACAAGCTCATGATCTACGACGTCAACCCCGAACGCACCAACGCGCTCGCAGCCACCCACGAAGTCGAGGTCGCCCGCAGCCTCGCCGAGATCGGCGCAAGTTGCACGACGGTCATCACCATGTTGCCCGACGGCAAGGCGGTGCGCGAGGTGCTGTGCGGGCATGACGACGATTTCGGGGAATCCGTTGCGGCGGCGCTGGATCCGGGCGCGCTGGTGATCGACATGAGTTCCTCCTCCCCGATCGGCACGCGCGAACTCGGCGCCATCCTGGAGGCGCGCGGGGTGCGGCTGATCGACGCGCCGGTGTCAAACGGCGTGCGCGGCGCCATCGCCGGCACGCTTGCCATCATGGTGGGCGGTGACCACACGATCTTCGAGCAGTGCCGGCCGCTGTTCGAGAAGCTCGGCAACCAGATCTTCTACGCCGGGCCGCTCGGCGCGGGACACGCGATCAAGGCGCTCAATAATTACGTCAACGCGGCGGGCCTGGTCGCCACCTGCGAAGCCGTGATCGCGGGGCAGCGTTTCGGTCTCGATCCGAACGTGATCGTCGACATCCTCAACGCCTCGAGCGGCATGAACAACACGACGAAGAACAAGGTCAAGCAGTTCATGCTATCGGGCGCATTCAACGCCGGCTTCACCACGGGCCTGATGGCGAAAGACGTGCGCACCGCGCTGGAAGTCGCCGCGGCGATGGGCGGCTCGACCCGCATGGCACGCCATACCGCGGACATGTGGAACGACACCGAACACTCGCTCGGCGCCGCGAGCGATCACACCGCGATCTTCAAGTTCCTCGAACTGTAGGCCGGCAATCCTTTGCCGGCATCGTTCGCGGCAAAGGATTGCCGCGCTACAAATCTGCCCTACGGCAGTAGGACCGTCGACCCCGTGGTCTTGCGCGCTTCGAGATCCTGCTGCGCCTGCGCGGCATCCTTGAGCGGATAGGTCTGGTTGACCGAGATCTTTACCTTCCCGCTCTTCACGACAGCGAACAGTTCGCGCGCGCCCTTCACCAGCTCCTCGCGCGTCGCGGCGTAGGTCGCGAGCGTCGGGCGC
>Ga0155935_1302_pt1 | contig 29334 bp, 33 predicted proteins | sample RifCSPlowO2_02_FD_107589 | JGI IMG/M metagenome (GOLD analysis project Ga0155935, IMG submission 107589) | Betaproteobacteria bacterium RIFCSPLOWO2_02_64_14
AATGCGCTACCATTGCGGCCAGAGCGCACAGTTTATCGTCATCCCGGCGGGAACGGGATTCATGAGGGGATGTTGCAAGTGAAGATCACCAAAGTGGAATCGATCGTCGTCAACATGCCGATGATCATCGAGGGCGCGGTCATGCCGAAACAGGGCGGGCGGCCGCGCACCAGCATGGACACGTTGCTCGTGCGCGTGGACACCGACGACGGCGTGACCGGATGGGGCGAGGGCTTCGGGCATCGGATCTTCACCGCGACGAAGGCGGCGCTCGATTCCTTCATCGGCCCGATGTGCGTCGGGCGCGACCCCACTGCGATCAGCGCGCTGGTCGACGAATTGCAGCGCAGTCTTGCCGGCGTGGGGCGCAACGGTCCGGCGATGTACGCGCTGTCCGCAATCGACATCGCATTGTGGGACATCGCGGGAAAACTCGCCGGGCTGCCGCTCTACCGCCTGCTGGGCGGGTCGGCGCGGCAGGCTCTTCCAGCTTACGCGAGCCTGCTGCGATACGGCGAGCCCGCCGCGGTGACGCAGTACGTGGAACGCGCCCTCAAACGCGGCTACCGGCACATCAAGCTTCACGAGATCACCGTGCCGCCGATCCGGGCCGCGCGCGAGGCTGCCGGGCCCGACGTTCCGATCATGGTGGATTGCAACTGCCCGTGGACGGTGGGCGAAGCGATCGACATGGCGCGCCAGCTCGTGCCGTTCAACCTGAAGTGGCTGGAAGAGCCGGTTTGGCCGCCGGAGGATCACGCAGGTCTCGCGCGTGTGCAGGCGCAGGGCGGCATTCCCACCGCTGCGGGTGAAAATGCGATGCTGCCCGAGTTCAAGGGATTACTGGAAGCGGGTGCCGTCACCTACGCGCAGCCGAGCGTCACCAAGGTGGGCGGGGTCACGCAGATGCGAAAGGCGGTGGCGCTCGCCGATGCGCACGGCGTCGCGGTCGTGCCGCATTCCGCGTACTTCGGGCCGGGGCTGCTCGCGTCGATCCATTGCATCGCCGCGATGCCGAGGGGGAGCCTGGTCGAGCGCTACGACGCCGACTTCGCGGTGAATCCGCTGCATGACGCGATCCACCCCGACAGCAAGGGCTGCATCGCGGTGCCGCAGGGTCCGGGGCTCGGCATCGACCCGGACCTCAAGGTAGTTGAAGAGCTGAGAGTCTTCTGAACTTCCGCTAGCTGCCAGGCCTTGGTGTGCGTGAGGATGGCTCTGAGGCCGCCCGGTGCAGGCTGCACGATCGTCCGTATCGGTTTGCCGGGATAAACGTGCTGCGCCGCGTGCGCTGTTGGCGGGCATCGTGCTACCATTTCACGCGCAGTGGATCAGTAATGGAGGTCGGCCATGTCCAAGCCCGCGGTGTTTGAACCGAAAGGCGTAATTCCGGCGTGCCTGCTGCCGTTCCATGCCGACCTCAGCATCGACGAGCCGTCGTATCGCAAGCACCTGCGGGACGTGACTGGCGTGGAGGGGCTCTCGGCCATCACCATCAACGCCCACGCGTCGGAAGTTGCCTCGTGCAGCTTCGAGGAGCAAGAGCGAATTCTCGCCATCACGATGGACGAAGTCGGGGCGCGCATCCCGGTCGTTCATGGTGTGTATGCGGACGGCAGCTTCGAGGCCGCGCGGATCGCGCGCATGGCGCAAAGTGGTGGCGCATCGTGCCTGTTGGTGTTCCCTCCGGGCCCGCTGGCGCTGGGATCGCAGTCCCGGCCCGAGATGGTGATCGCGCACTTCAAGGCTATCGCCGACGCCTCGGACCTGCCGATCATCTGCTTCCAGTATCCGCTGGCGAGCGGGCTGGGTTACCCGGTGGACACCGTACTGAAACTGATCGGCGCAGTGCCGTCAGTGAGGGCGATCAAGGACTGGTGCAACAACGTCATGCAACACGAGCGGCAGATCCGCATCCTGCAGAACCTGCCACGCCCGGTGAGCGTGCTCACCACCCACAGTTCATGGCTCCTGAGTTCGCTCGTCCTCGGGTGCAACGGTTTGCTCTCCGGGTCGGGGAGCGTGATCGCGGATCTGCAGGCCGCGCTGTGGCAGGCGGTGCAGGCGAACGATCTCGCGCTTGCGCGCCAGATCAACGACCGGATTTACCCGCTCGCTTCGGCTTTTTATGCGGACCCGTTCGTGGACATGCACAATCGGATGAAGGAAGCGCTGGTGATCCTTGGCCGTATCCCGTGCGCCGCCGTGCGCCCGCCGCTTGTGAAGCTCGGCGACACGGAGATCAAACGGATCCGGCAGGCCCTGGCCGACGCGAGAGTGATGCGCGAGGGAGCGGAGCTGGCCTTGGCGGCGTAATGCTACGCCGCGTCTCCCATCGTGGCGGGGTCGACCCAACTCCGCTGGGGAATCTCGAGGGAGGTCCGAAAGGGAAGGGTTACCCCATTCCGGTTCCTCCAAATCCAGTAATCGATTTTACTTAAGGATTTTGTCGGTCGAACGCACGACAAAATCCTAAGCGAGAATCTCGCCGATCTGCTCCTGGCGCAGCATTTCGTAGACGAAGGCTTCCAGTTCCGGGCCGAGCGCGTCGCGGGCGGAAACCATCCCGACCGGACGCCCATCCTCCACTACCGGCACGTGGCGGAAGCTGCCGCCGTACATCATCTGCAGCGCTTCGGCGAAAGAGCGGTCCGGATGTATGGTTTTCGGATTGCGGGTCATCACGTCAGCGAGGCGCGTGGTCTGCACGTCGCGCCCCTCCGCGAGCACCCGTATCAGTGCATCGCGCTCGGTGAATATCCCGGCGAGCGTGTCTTCCTGTAATACCATGATGGCGCCGATGCGGCGCTCCCGCATCAGGCGCGCGGCTTCGCTGACTGTCAGCGTCGCTGGGGCGGTGACGGGTTCCTGCTCCTCGATGATCGTGCGGATGGTTCGATGCGACATGTCGGGTCTCCGGTTACGGGAGCGGAGCGATGAGAAAACGCGATCGGCTCGTGGTGTTCCTGCGTGCGCAGTTCAATGCTACGCGCGACTGATGACGCGGTCAAACGCCGGTGCGTGGCACGTACGCACCAGAGTGGGGCGCGTTGGACGGCGGATTGTCAGGCTGGCATGTTGATACGGTTTGTCACCCAAGCAAGAAGTGCCGCCTGGGGCGAAGCAGTCCGCTTGCCATGCGCGGTGCATGGGGGCCGATTCCGTGGTAAGTTTGACACGAGGCTTTTACCTCCTTCTCCACGGAAGTCGATCATCATGCATCGGACGAATCCTGCGGCCGAACTCTACGTGTTGCCCCGCACCGGGGCCGAGCTCAACGACGCCATCAGGCGCGCGAAGTCTCTGGTGAACCGGCGCGCCGCGCTTGCCTCGGCCTCCGTGCTGGTGCCGATTCCCGGCTTCGATGTGGCGGCGGACGTGGGCACGCTGATGCGCCTGATTCCCGAAATCAATCAGTCCTTCGGGCTCACGCCCGATCAGATCGGGCGGCTCAATCCACGCCTGCGTGCCGTGGTCTACCAGGCCATCCTGATCGCCGGCAGCACCTTGATCGGCAAGGTCGTGACGACGCAACTCGTGTTCGCGGCGCTCAGAAAGGTGGGCATGAAGGTGACAGTGAAGCAGGTCACGAAATACGTGCCAATCGCGGGACAGGCGCTGTCTGCCGCAATTTCCTTCGCGGCGCTCAAGTACGTCTGCCACCAGCATATCCAGGACTGCGTGCGCGTGGTCGAGACGCTGCGGACACCGGTTGTGCGTTTCCTGGCCGCGTAGCGTCACGGTTTCGCGCACCAGCGATACCACAATTGCTCAAGGGGAACGCTATGACGAGGAAGATCATCGGATCGCTGTCGTGCGCAGCAGTGCTCGTCGCGGCGCAGAGCGTGCTGGCACAAACCCCGCCGCCAGGCGCAGGTCAGACCTATCCCTCGCGGCCGGTGCGCATCATCGTGCCGTTCGCGCCCGGCGGAAACGTGGACCTCGTCGCCCGCGCGGTGGCGCAGCCGCTGAGTGCGGGGCTCGGCCAGCAGGTGATCGTCGAGAACCGCCCGGGGTCGAGCGGCCTCGTCGCCACGCATTTCGTCGCGAAGGAAACCGCGGACGGCGGAGCAGGTTCCGCGCGCCTTGGCGTGTGGATGCGACCCGGGAGCGGGTTGTAACGTGCCGGTATGAACCGCGGTCTTCATGCGTGCCTTTGCGGTCGCATCCCCATGAATGGGGCCCCTGCTCGTCGCTTCGGCACGCCGCCCGACGGTTACACCCTGCTCGCGATGGCGAACACTTTTGCGGTCGTGCCTTCTCTCGTTTCCAAACCCGGCTACGATCCGCTCAAGGATTTCGCCGGCATATCGCTCACCTGTCTCGTGCCGCAGGTGCTGGTGGTCAATCCTGCGCTGCCTGCGCGTTCGGTCAAGGAACTCGTTGCGCTGGCGAAGGCAAGGCCGGGCGAGATCTCGTACGCGTCCGCCGGCGTCGGCGGCACGGGACACATCGCGGCGGAACTCTTCAACCGGCACGCGGGCCTCAAGATGCTGCACGTACCGTACAAGGGCAACGCACAGGCGATCGTGGACGTGATCAGCGGGCAGGTGACGATGATGTTCGACCAGGTCAGCACGTCGCTCGGGCATATCCAGTCCGGGAGACTGCGCCCCCTCGCTGTGACCAGCCTGAAGCGCTCGCCGCTTCTGCCCTCGATTCCGACCGTGGACGAATCGGGAGTGCGCGGCTATGAAGACACCACCTTCAACGGACTGATGGCGCCTGCGGGAACGGCGCGCGCGATCCTTGTGCGGCTCAACGCCGAAGTGGCGAAAGCGGTGCAACAGCCACTTTTGCGCAAGCGCTTTCTCGAGCTCGGAGTCGAGCTGACGGCGAGCGCCTCGCCGGAAGCGTTCACCGCGTACGTCAAGGCCGAGTTCGAAAAGAAGGCGAAGCTCGCACGCGAGGCGGGAATCAGGATGGAATAAGGCAAGGCGGAATGATGAAGGATGAAGGATGAAGGATGAGGGCAAGAAGATGCCTCCTTCGCAACGAAGCAAAAGGACGTATGACTCTCTCGGGTCTTGAGGATTCCTGATGCATACTGTTCATGGTGAGGCGGAGCCTCGATTCAGGGCGCCGCCGGGCGGCTGCGACGCCCACTTCCACGTATTCGGCCCCGCGGAGCGTTATCCGTATGGCGCCGACCTGCGCTACAAGCCGCCGCATGCACCGCTTGAGGATTTCCTGGCGCTGTCGAAGCGCATGGGGTTCGAGCGCTACGTCTTCGTGCAGCCGAGCGCGTACGGCCGCGACAACACCTGTATGCTCGACGCCATGCGCGCGATAGGCGATCGTTGCCGCGGTATCGTAGACATCGACGAGAACGCACCCGACGCCGAGCTGGACCGCCTCAATCGCGCGGGCGTGCGCGGCGTGCGCGTCAACGTCAATCCGATCAAGCCGCCCGATCCGGGATTTTCGACGACGATGCTCGCGCGCATCGAGCGGCTCGATCACCGCTGCGCCGAAATCGGCTGGATGCTCGATTTCCTGACACCGGGTTGGCTCACGCAGGAACTGCTGCCGGTGATGGCGAAACTCGAATCGCGCTATACGGTCGCGCACCTGGGCATGTTCCTCGCCCGCGACGGTGTCGAGCAGCCGGGATTTCAGCAACTCCTCGATCTGTTGCGACAGAGCAACGGACGCGGCTGGTTGAAGCTGACCGGCGTCTATCGCATGTCGGTTGCCCCCGGTTTTGCCGACGCGGCAGCGCTTGCGCAGGCGCTGATCGAGACCGCGCCGAACCGGCTCATCTGGGGCAGCGACTACCCGCACCTCTCGTTCGCCGACAAGGTAGGTTCGGTGGAACTCTTCAACCTGCTCGGCAAGTGGGCGCCGGACGACGCGACGCGGCGCAAAATCCTGCTGGACAACCCGCGACAACTGTTCGGCTTCTGAGCGCGCCATGACAAGAGCGCTCGAGGGAAAAACCGCCCTGGTGACGGGGTCCACCAGCGGCATCGGGCAGGGAGTCGTTGAGGCTTTTGCGGCGCGTGGCGCCAACGTCGTGCTGAACGGCTTCGGGCGGGCCGACGACATCGAGGCGCTGCGAGCCCGAATCGCCACGGAACACGGAGTCGCTGCGCGCTACGACACGGCCGACATGAGCCAGCCCGACGCGATCGAGGCGATGGTTGCGAAGGCGATTGCCGAGTTCGGCGCGGTGGACATCCTCGTCAACAACGCCGGCATCCAGCACGTCGCGCCGATCGACGAGTTTCCCGTCGAAAAATGGGATGCGATCATCGCCATCAACCTGGCGTCGTCGTTCCATACGATCCGTCACGCGCTGCCGGCGATGAAGCGGCGCAAATGGGGCCGCATCATCAACGTCGCGTCCGCACATGCACTGGTCGCTTCGCCCTACAAATCCGCCTACGTTGCCGCCAAGCACGGCGTCGCCGGGCTCACCAAGACGGTTGCGCTCGAAGTGGCCGAACTCGGCATCACGGTGAACGCGATCTGTCCCGGCTACGTGCTGACGCCGCTCGTGAAAAACCAGATACCTGACACGGCGAGGGCGCGCGGCATCACCGAAGAGCAGGTGGTGAGGGACGTGCTGCTCGCCGCGCAGTCGACCAAGCAGTTCGTGACGGTCGAGCAGGTCGCCTCCCTCGCCTGCTTCCTCGCGAGCGATGACGCCGCGTCCATCACTGGCGCCCTTCTCCCCATCGACGGTGGATGGACGGCCCACTGATCGGGGGGCGTGGGGCTGGAGCCGACAGTGGACGAACGCAAAGCCCTGATGTAACGTGCAAGACCGTTCCGGACCATCGACAGAAGAGGAGACGACATGCAGCGTAAGGACATCAAGATTCGCTCGAGCGAGGGCAAGGAGTTCGACTGTTATCTGGTGACGCCCGATGCCGCAGGCAAGGTGCCGGCCATCGTGCTGGCTTCCGCCGTGCACGGCGTGGACCGGGACATGCGCGCGTTAGCGGACGAATTCGCTGCGCAGGGCTACATCGCGGCGGCGCCGGACCTGTTCTGGCGCTCGGTTCCGGGGCCACTCGCGCGCGACGACGATCGCACGAAAACCCGCTCGCAACCGCGACTCGAAAAGATCAAGGCCGGTGAAGCCGACCTCGCAGATACCCTGGCCGAAGTGCGGAAGCTCCCGCAGTTCAACGGGCGCGCGGCGGCGATGGGATTCTGCTACGGCGGCCCGTACGCGATCCTGGGACCGAAACGTCTGGGTTACGCCGCCGGGATTTCGTGCCACGGCACGCAGCTGCTGGACTACATCAATGAGCTCGAAGGGGTCAGCGCGCCGGTGTGCATCATCTGGGGCGACCAGGACCACGCGGCACCCGCCCCGGTGCAGGAAGCCTATCGCGCCGTGCCCCCGCGCATGAAGAACGTGGAAGTGCATATCTTCCCCGGCGTGCTCCACGGTTACATGATGCACGGGAACGCCAAAGCTTTCAGCGAGGAGACCTACAGGTTCTCCATGTCGCGGGCGCTGGCGATCCTCGACGGGCTGCGCGGCGCGGAGCGCGAACCCCTGCGCAAGGCATCCTGAGCAGACGCACACCGACACCCACGGTCAATTTCCACCCTGCGGCTGATCGCCCGGTAACTGTTACATTGGCACGTATCAACACGGGGAGCCGCGATGGCTCCCCGCGCCTCTTGACCCATGGAAGGGCGCATCGACCGTTCACCGGTCCTCAAGGCCGCTGAGCGGAGGCGCCACTTTCTCCAACGGTCTGCGCTCGGCATCCACGCCTATCGTCGCGGCGACAGCGGCAGCGGCGCACATCACGATGCCCGCAAACGCGTAGCCACCGAACAACGCCTCACGGCTCCCGGTCTCGATCAGTGCTCCGAACAATGCCGGACCGACGAATCCACCCGCTCCGGTGCCGAGCGCAAAGAAAATCGAGATCGCCACGGCGCGCATCTCGAGCGGGAAAATCTCGCTGACCGTGAGATAGGCCGAGCTCGCCGCGGCCGAAGCTATGAAGAAGATCGCGGCCCAGCACGCCGTCTGGGTCTCTGCGCTCAACCAGCCCTCGTTGAATGCGTAGCCGGCGGCGACCAGGGCAACGCCGGAGACGGCATAGGTCAGTGCGATCATCACGCGCCTGCCGGTCGCGTCGAACAACCAGCCCAGCAGGAGCGGGCCCAGGAAATTGCCGAGGGCAAAGGGAAAGATGTAATAGCCTACGCGATCGTCGGGTACGCCGTAGAAGCGCGCGAGCACCAGCGCATAGGTGAAGAAGATTGCGTTGTAGAAGAAGGCCTGCGCCGCCATGAGCGTAAAGCAAAGCGCGGCACGGCTCCGATAGCGCGTGAGTAAGAGTTGGCGGATTTCCCTCCATGAAACGAGCGTCCGCAGCCGTATCGTCAGCGTCTCCGTCGCCTTCGCGCAGGCGCCATGCTCCTTCGCGACCTCTGCCTCTATGCGCTCGACTATGCCCTCCGCTTCCGCGACGCGGCCGTGCGTGAGCAACCAGCGTGGGCTTTCCGGCAGGTTGCGCCGCACGATCAGGATGGCAATACCCAGCACCGCACCGAGCAGAAAGGCGATGCGCCAGCCGGTCTGGGCACCGATCAGCCGCGGATCGAGCAGCACCAGGCTCAGCCCCGCGCCAAGCGCGGCGCCGATCCAGAACGTCCCGTTGATCGCGAGGTTTACGGTGGCGCGCACGCGCGCGGGGATCAGTTCGTCGATCGCAGAGTTGATCGCTGCGTACTCGCCGCCGATGCCGAAGCCGGTGAGAAAGCGGCAAATCGCAAACGACGCGAAATCCCAGGTGAACGCGGTCAGCACCGTCGCGGCGACGTAGACCGTGAGCGTGATCAAAAACAGCCGCTTGCGCCCGAGCCGATCGGCGAGCCGGCCGAAGTAGAGCGCGCCGAGCACGGCACCCGCGATGTACACGGAGCCGGTCCAGCCGACATCGGCGGCGGTGAGGCCCAGCGTCTCCGGGCGCTGCAGCGCGGCGCCCAGCGACCCGACCACGGTGACTTCCAGTCCGTCGAGCAACCAGGTGATGCCGAGCGCGATGACCACTCGCCAATGCCAGCGCGACCATGGCAGGGCGTCGAGCCGCGCGGGGATGGTGCTGCTGATGGTCCTGCCGCTGGTCATGGTTCGCCGCACTCACGCCGGTCCTCTTGTGAGTGAAACGGGAGCATAAGGTTCGGCCTATTTCTCCGGGCCGGCATAAACGCCGGCGGTCTGCGGGAACATCGACTTCACGATCTTGAAGCGCGAAATGTCCACGGTCGCGTCCCGGTGCATGAAGAGCGAAGCGTCGCGCAGCAGTTTCTCGACGCCAAAGTCGAGCATGATGCCGTTGCCGCCGTGCAGTTCGACCGCGTGCTTCGTCACCTCGAAGATCTCGACCGAGGCGAACATTTTCGCCATGTTGCAGAGCGCCTCGGCGTCGTGCGCGCCGGCGTTCACGGCGCGGATGGCTTCGTTGAGCAGCGCCCGCACCGCCGAGAGCCTGGTCGCCATGTCGGCGAGCCGGATCGCGACGGCCTGGTGCTTGAGGAGGATGCGGCCGCCCTGCACGTAGTTCTGGACGTAATCGGCGGCGCGCTCGAACGCCGCCATGCCGACGCCGAGGTTCTTCGCCGCGACGATGATCTTGCCGGGACGGAAATAAACCCCCGCCCGCGACATCGCGACGTTCTCGACCAGGCAATGATCCTTCGGCACCGCGCAGTCTTCGAATACGATCTCGCCGTTGTTCATGAAACGCCCGCCGAGGGTTTCGTTGCAGCGCTGCACGGTGAGCCCCGGCGTGTCGCGCGGCACCAGGAAGCTCGATGTGCCCTTGGTGATGCCCGCGCCGGGTTGGGTCGTGGCGTAGACGATGTAGAGCTTTGCATCGTAGCCGTTGGTGATGAACTGCTTGCGGCCGTTGATGACCCACTTGTCGCCCTTCAACTCCGCGCGGGTGTGCATCATCGCTTCCGGCACGTCGTAGGGGAGCTACCGGTCGGAGGCGCCGCGCGGTTCGGTCAAGCAGTGCGCGAGGAGAAATCCCGGGTCTTCGACGATGCGCGGGAACCAGCGTTCCTGCAGGTGGCGCGGCGCGATGTTCTGCAGGAGCTTCGAGATCTTCCAGATCTGCACCAGTTTGTCGGCGAGTCCCGAATCGCCGCGTGAGATCTCCTCGGCGACCATCGCGAAGGTCTGCACCTCGGTCTCGGGCTCGACCGGCGTGCCGCCGAATTCCTCGGGTATGCCAAGCGTGCGCACGCCGATCTTGTGGGCGCCTTCGAGCAGTTCACGCGACGGGCGGTTCTCCGGCTTCATGTCCCATTCGAGCTGCCAGTTCTTGCGGATGAAGGGGGTGACTTCCCTGTCGACGAAGGCGCGGATGGTGTTGCGCATCATGCGCTGTTCGTCGGTAAGCGCGCGGTCGATCACGTCTTGCATGAGGCTTCTCCAGTCTTATGCCAGGGGACCCAGGCCCTTGTCCCGCATTACGCGCGCCGCGGCGGGGGTCGTCAGAAACCTGACCAGTGCATGCGCTGCCCCCGGATGCCGGGTGCCGCTGAAAACAGCGGCGCAGAGCACGGTGGTGCTCTGCACTTCCGGCGGCAGCGGGCCCACGAGTTCGGCGCCCGGCACGGCGAGAATCTCGCTCACCATCTGCACGCCGATTTCGACTTCGCCCTTCGCGACGATCTCCCCCACCAGCCCGCCCGGTATGACTTTGATCCTGGGTCGCAGCTTCTCGGCGATCCCCAGGCGTTCGATCAGGCCTGCGAAATATACGCCGCTTGCGCCGGTCGCCGTGTGGGCGATTGACCTGGCGTCGATGAGCGTTTGTTTCAAGGCTTCGACCGAACTGATGTCGGGCTTCACCGCTCCTTTGCGCACGGCGATCCCGAGGCCGGTGCGGCCGAGATCGACGCGGCTGCCAGGCACGATCCTGCCCTGTTTTATCAGTTCCTCGATGCCGGGGCCGTTGAGGATGACGACGTCGGCGGTCTCGCCGTCCTGGATGCGGCCAATGATCCGGTTGGTGCTGGCGTAGGCGGCCGAGACCTTGTGCCCGCTTGCGCGCTCGAACTCCGGAACGAGGTTGGCCAGCACCGCGGTTGCGGCGCCGGATGACAGGACCTTGATCTCCACCGCGCTGGCCCCCGGGCCTCGATCCACGGACACACTACCCGCGTGAAATCGCGCCCGCGACCGCATCCCCCATCTGGCTCGTCGATGCCTTGCCGCCGAGATCGGCCGTGAGCGCTTTCGCTTCTGCGATCACGTGGTCCATTGCCTGGTCGATGAGCACCGCGGCACGGGTCGCTTTCGGTTCGTTGCGTTTGCGGCCCAGCCACTCGTAGAGCATCTTGCCCGACTGGATCATCGCGTACGGATTCGCGATGCCCTTGCCCGCGATGTCGGGCGCCGATCCGTGCGTCGCTTGCGCCATTGCGTAGCGCTCGCCGATGCAGAGCCCGGGCGCGAGGCCCAGGCCGCCGACGAGGCCCGCGCCCTCGTCGGTCAGGATGTCGCCGAACTGGTTGGTGGTGACTATCACGTCGAATTGTTGCGGTCTCATCACCAGCAACATCGCCGTGCTGTCGATATGGATCTCCTCGAGCGTCACGTCCGGATAATCCTTCGCCGCCTTGCGGCATTCCTCGGCGAACATCCCGCAAACGAGGCGATACGTCGCCTCCTTGTGCACGGCAGTCACCTTTTTGCGGGGCCGTGTGCGGGCGATCTCGAGCGCCTCGCGCGCCACGCGATTGGCGCCGCGGCGCGTCACCACCCGCATACCGATCGAGATTTCGTCGTTGGGCCGGAACTCGCCACTGCCCGCGACCACGGTGCCGCTGGTCTGCATGCCCTCGGTGGTCTCGCGCACGAAGACGATGTCCACGTTCTTGTGGATGGAGGGCAGGTTGGGATAGGACTTCACGGGCTTCACGCTCGCGAAGAGATCGAAGCGCTTGCGCAGCGGCGGCATGATCCACGTCGGATCGTTGCGCGGGTAGGCGCTGTGGCCGATCGGCCCGGTGATGAATCCGTCGGTCGCCCGCAACCCCTGCTCCGTCACCGCGGGCAGGGTATGACCGTGCAACTGGTGACCCCGCAGCCCGATCGGGAACTCCTGCCATTGCACGTCCAACCCGGCCGCACCGGCCGCAGCCTTCATCACCTTGACGGCCTCGGGCACGACCTCCAGCCCGATGTCGTCGCCCAGCAACACTCCAATCTTCAGCATGACTTCCCTTTCTTCCCTAAGACTTCACCAGAACCGGTTGCCCGCTGCGTGCCGATTCGACCGTGGCTTCGAACACGCAGACTCCGTGCAGGATTTCATCGAGCGGAATCGGCTGCCTTCGGCCGTCGAGCGCACAGCGCGCAAACTGCGTGAGTTCCTCGGCGATCGAGCTGAAGCCGTGGGTCTCGATCACCTCCGGCTCGGGAATTTGCGCGGTATGGCTCGCGCGCCCCTGGACCGCGGGGATGAAGCGGAATGTCTCCATGGTGGGATTGATGACTTCCGCGAATCCTTTGGAGCCGTAAGCCGCGAGGCGATAGTTGCGCGTCGCCGCGTTGGAACAGAAGGCATGCCCGGTGACGCCATTCTCGAATTTGAGCAGCAAACTGGTGGTGTCATCGCCGTGAGGGCCGGCGCGGTGGGCGGTGACGCAATACACCTCTGCGATGCGCCCGATGATGTCGATCATGCTGTCCACAAGGTGAATGCCGATTCCGGCCAAAACCCCGGCGGGTTCTTCCTCGGGGAGCAACCTCCAGGAGTCGCCTGACCGGTAAAAAGCGGTGGTCGCGGTGAGTTCGGAGAGGATCGCGCCGATGACGCCGAGTGCGCCGCTGCGCACGCGCTCGCGCAGTTGGCGCACCGAGGGATGAAAGCGGCGATTGAATCCCACCGAGAGGACGACGCCGGCGGCGGTGGCCGCATCGATGGCGGCGCGCGCGCCGGCGCTCTCGAGCGTAAACGGTTTCTCGACGAAGACATGCTTGCCCGCCCGCGCCGCTTGCATGATCTGCTCCGCATGCTGGCTGTTCGGGGTCGCGAGCACGACGGCATCGATGGTGGGATCGCTGAGGATCTCGTCGAAGCTGCCGGCGAGGCGGATACCTTTGTCGCGACAGAACCCTTCGACTTTGCCCGGTGTGCGCGTATGGCCCGCGACGAAACGCAGCGCGTCGCTCTTGCCCTGCACCGAAGACACCAGCGCCTGGCCCCAGGAGCCGAGTCCGACGATTGCAGCTCGCAGCATGTCGTGCTCTTTCATGGAATCAGTCCTTGAGTCCGGCACCCGGGCTACGCCGCGGCTTCCAGGATTTCCAGCACCTGCTCGGCGCGCGTGATCTGGCGCGGATTGGTGTGGATGTAGTGTTCCTCCATCGCGTGGGATGCAATCACCGGAAAGTGCTCGCGGGTGACGCTGACTTCGGCGAGCCGCTGCGGCTGGCCGTAGACGATCCGCTCGATCGCGGGGAATACGAATGCTCCTGAGCGCATGCTCAAGCCCCCTCCCGGTGATGCGCGCCCACTACGCGCATGAAAACCTGCATTCCGTAGTGGAACGCAATGAATGCACCCAGCTCCATGATCTGGGCTTCGCTGTAGTGCCGCTTGCCTTCGGCGTAGAAGGCGGCGTCCACTTTTTCCGGGTTGAGATACATCTCGCGTGCGTAACGCAGCGCCCACTTTTCCGCCGCAGTGAAGCGCGCGTCGTCTTCGAACCTGGCCGAGCCTGCCGCTATCGTTTCCTCATCCAGGCCGAGTTGCCGCGCACGCGCCGAGCGCAGGCCGGCGAAATACGGGTCGCCTGCGGTGCGGGCAAGCTGCACGCGGATCACTTCCTTCAACCGGTGATCCATATTGCCCTCGACGTGCGAGACGAGGAGCGCGCGCAGCAGCGCTTTTGCGTATGCCGGAACCCGCGCGAGTATGCGCGGGAACACGGCATCGGGCACGCCCAGCACCTCGCAGCGCGCGATGAGCGCGTTGAGTTCCGGATCGCGGATCTCCTCAGCCTTCAGCGGTTCGATGTGCATGTTCAAAGCATCGTAGGTTGGCAATGCATCGTAGGTTGGGATGAGCGCAGCGAACCCCAACACGGTTGCGTGCGTTGTGTCGTTTGTTGGGATGCGCCGCGCTTATCCCAACCTACGGTTTGCCTGGTTTTATCCGCGTTCATCGGCGTTTATCGGCGGCCTCATTCGTCTTTTCCAGTGATACGGGCTTGGCGCCGTAGATTCGCGCGGATTCCTCCTGGCTTACGAGGCGGCCGTCTGGCGAGAACATCGGGTAGAAGTCGAGCGTGCCGAAGAAAGTGTGGTAGCCGATGTTGAAGCCGATGAAAGCGCCAAGCTCCACGATCTCCTCATCCGAGTAGTGGCGGCGCAAGGCGTCGTAGAACTCGGCGTCGATCCGGTCCGGATCAAGCGCCATCAGCACGCTGTAGCGCAGCGCGAGCTTCTCCGCTGCGGTGAAATGCGGACTCGCCTCATAGTTGTCGATGCCCTCATCGATGTCGTCCTCCTTGAGACCTTGCCGCTTCGCCGAAGCGGACCGGACGTTGCCTCAATAGGTGCAGGAAGCCATGCGGGACAGCAGCACCCGGATGATCTCCTTCAACCTGTGGCTCACGCGCCCGGTGTTGAACACCGTGTCCCACGCGACGAACATCGCCTCGCACAGATCGACGTTATGCCCCATCATCGCGTGAAAGCCCGGATCCGGCGCGCGATGCTCGAGGCACTTCTCGATGTGCGGCTTGAGCTTGGTCTTGCGCAGCTCCTCGATGTCGAGCATCGTGATGTTGGGCATGGGATTTCGCGGCGGCGGCTTCCGGTGCTTCGGGAATGTTAGGAAACGCGCTGCGACTTCGCAAGGTAATTCCGCATGGTGATCCTCGATCCCGGTTCTGGCAGACCTGCGCATCTCGCCGGGGAAATGCTCAACTTCGTAAAAATGATGCGTCTGCCCCTATCGACAGGCAGAGCGGTTCGCGCCACGCATCGAGTCTGATATAGTCAGATGGGACAAGGTGGTGCGGGATGCCTGCGTGGCGGTGGTGATGGTGCGCCAAACCCGGGAGATGTGCAGCATATGGGAAAGATGATCGATTACAGAAACGCCCCCCTTAAGCAGATTGCGGCGGGCGCCCGCAGCGCGGAGATCACCGGCGCTGACGGTCAGCACATGAGCGCTGAATACATCAAGCTCGACGCAGTTGGAAAATTCGAATCCACCGTGCCCGGCGGCTCCGATCAGTACTTTTTCATGTTGTCGGGTGAAGCCGAGATCGCGTTGCGGGGGAAGCCGGGGCACGCCATGAAGCCCGGATCGTTCGGTATCGTCCAGGAGAACCTGGCTTACACGGTCTCGGCCAGGGGCGGGGGGGCGTGCGAAGTATTGAGCGTTGTGGCGCCTCCGCCGGGCCGGAACGGCAAGCTCCCGGGTTTTCAGGGAAGTCTAAAAGTTGTATCCATGCATACTGAACCGGTGGATCACTTTCGGGACGCGAAGAAACAACGCATCTACCTCGTAACCAAGGCGGCAGCCGGCTCGGAACGCGCCCATGGCATGATCGTGAAGTATGTGCCGGAAACAGAAACGACGATGCACATGCATCCCGATTGCGAAAGCCTCTTCGTGTTCCTGGATGGCACGACCCGGCTCACAGTTGATGGCAGGACCGATACCGGCACGTTCGGCAAGGCCGCATTCTTCAAATGTGGCGACAGGCACGATCTGCATGGGACGCCGGGCGGCTCGTACTTTCTTGAGTTCCACATTCCCTACCGCTACACCACGGTCCGCTGACCCGCGCGGCACGTTGCGCACCTGCTGGCAGTGGGTGCTGATCTGCCTGATCGGCCTGTCCGCTGTCCCGAGCTGGGGGCAGAGCTATCCGGTGAAGGTCGTGCGCTACATCGTGCCCGGTTCGGCGGGTAGCGGCGACGACGTGTTGGGCCGGATCATTGCCGTGGGCTTGAGCCAGGTCTTCGGCGAGCAGGTGATCGTCGACAACCGCGCTGGCGCGGCTGGCGACATTGGAGCAGAAATCGCCGCGCGGGCGCCGGCCGATGGTTATACGCTGCTACAGATCACGATGACGCAGGCGGTCAACGTCAGTGATCGCGGCGCTGGCGAAAGTGGTGAGAGAACTCCGTCTCGCCGCCGACTGAACCGCAGCGCTCAGGGGGAGCCCAGGGTATCCCGGATGTGCTTGCGGCGTTGGGATTCGACGACGAACTCCTCCATTTCGGGATCCAGCGCGTTGCGTGAGGAGACGATCCCGACAGGTTTCCCCTTCTCGACCACGGGGACGTGACGAAAGCCGTTCTCGTGCATGATGAGCAACGCGTGCCCGTATGTCTTGTCGGGGTCGATGGCCAGCGGGGCGCGCGTCATCACGTCGGCGAGCCGCGTGGTCCGCGGATCACCCCCGCGCGCGACGACGCGAAAGACGACGTCGCGCTCGGAAAAAATCCCGACCAGCCGCCCGTCTTCGACGACCACGATGGCGCCGACGTTTCTCTTGGCCATGAGCTGGGCGGCCCTCTCGACGGTGGTCTCCGGCGGAGCAGTGAGGAGGTTCTTGTGCTCCATCACCTCCCTGATGAGTTGACTGAACATGGCACCCTCGTCGTGCGTTGAATCGTCCCGGCAACCCGGTCCTGTTCGGCGTCTGACCGCCTGTCGGCGCAGGTCGAATTTGGCTCGCGAGATCTCGTCTAACTGCTTTGTGGCCTGCCAGTCGAGAATGCTACGGATCTTTAAGATTCGCTTACTTGACCTACGTCAAAATCTGCCCGGAACCTGCAAGCGCCCGAGCAAATAAACTTCCCTCGTCCCCGTTTTCGGGGGAGAGCCCGCATGGCGAGCAGGGGGACCGGGCAGGGTGGGGAGCAGAGAGGCGTCATCTATCCTCGACGTCGCTTGGTGGGACTCGGCGACGGTGGGCTAGTCTTGCCGCTGTTGAAAACGCTCGCACAATTGCGGGAGAAGAAGGGGAGCAATGATGAAGACCGCAGCACGAATCGTCATGTTTGGAGCCTGCGTCCTGTGCGTGACGCCGGGCTGGACTCAAGGCTACCCGGCGAAGCCGGTGCGCATCGTGGTCGGCTTTTCCGCCGGCAGCACCACCGATCTCATCAGCCGCGTGCTCGCAACGAAAATGGGCGAAGGTCTCGGTCAATCGGTGCTGGTGGACAATCGTCCCGGCGCGGGCGGAAATCTCGCGGCGAAGCTGGTCTCCAAGGAGACCGCGGACGGCGGAGCAGGTTCCGCGCGCGTTGGCGCGTGGATGCGACCCGGGAGCGGGCTATAAGCGTGCCGATATGAACCGCGGTCTCCGTGCGTGCCTTTGCGGTCGCATCCCCATGAATGGGGCCCCTGCTCCTCGCTCCGGCACGCAGCCCGACGGCTACACGGCGCTGCTCGCGAACGCCGGGATCGCGACCGGCGCGACCGCCTACGTCAGGCTCAACTTCAACGGGTTGCGGGATTTCGCGCCGGTGACGCAGGTGAGCGCAACGCCTCACATCCTGGTGATACACCCCTCCCTGCCCGCGAAGACCGTGAAGGAACTGATCGCATTCACGCGGGCGCGCCCGGGCGAGCTCAATTTCTCCTCCACCGGCCACGGCAATTCCGACCACCTTGCCGCGGCGCTGTTCAGTTACATGACCGGGCTCAAGATGGTGCACGTGACTTACAAGGGCGGCCCGCAGGCGCTTGGCGATGTGATGACCGGCCAGATCGCGATGTACTTCGCGGGCGTGCCGGTGGCGCTGCCGCTCGTCAAGGCGGGCAGGGTGAGGGCGATGGGGGTGACGGGAGCGAAACGCGCGGCGGTGCTGCCCGATGTGCCCACCGTCGCGGAGGCCGGCGTCCCGGGCTACGAGCACATCCTGTGGGGCATGATGCTCGTCCCGGCTGCGACGCCGAAGGATGTCGTGGCGCGCCTGAGCGTCGCCGCCGTGAAAGCGCTCGAGGCCGCCGACGTGCGCCAGCGCTACGCCGGAATGGGCGTCGAACCGGCCCCGTCCACACCGGAGCGGGCGAGCGCGTATCTGAAGAGCGAGACGGACAAATACGCCAAGGTAGTGAAGGCGATCGGCCTCCGGATCGAGTGACCAACGCTCGCCTTCCTCCTTGATAATGGGCGAAAGAGTTGTTTTCCTCTCCCCCTCGATGGGGGGGTAGGGTGGGGGTGATAGGAAGCTCCTTTACTGTGACGAACTTTCGGCGAGATGCGAGATAGTCCGTGCGCACCTTCACTGACGCCCGCGCACTGGCCGATCTCGACCGGCGCTATTCCACTCTCCAGCTTGTCGATCAGAGACGGCGGGTGCGCGAAATTGTCGCAGCGCGCGCCGGGGAAGCGGGCCTCGATGTTGGTTGCGGACCGGGTTTCCTTGCGTGTGAACTCGCCGCGGAAGTGGCGCCCGGGGGACGGATTGTCGCCATCGACGCGAGTTCCCATTCGGTGGAGGCGACGGCGGCCCGGGCCGAAGTATGGCCAGCGGCCACGCGCGAAAACCCCGCCTTCACGCCCCCGAACGGGTGATGAAGGCGAGCGTTTCTTCCGCGCAGCGGTCGGCGTCGCTCGCGGCGACGTGGTAGGAGTTGCCCGGCAGCACCAGGAGTTCCGAGCGTGGGATCATGGTTTGCCACGCTCGCGTTTCCTCGACCGAGGCGAGCGCGCTGCCCTCGGTGGTGATGACAAGGGTCGGACATTGGATGCGCGGCAGGTCGGCGGTGATGTCGGCTTTGTGGATGTTCTGCACGAAACAGATCTGGGTTGATACCGGGGTTTGCCCCATCAGCTTGATCCACCACTCGGCGCCTTCCGCGGGGAAGTTGCTGCCGAGCCGGCCTGCCATGGTGCGACGCGCCCAGTGCTCGACGCCGTGCTGCTCGATCTCGGCGGAAAGTGACTCGACTCGCGCGGCCACGTCGTATTTCGGCGGCGGCGTCCCTACGACGGTCAGCGTTTGCACGCGGGCGGGGAAGCGCGCGGCCATGCGGCGCGCGATCATCCCCGCGATCTTGGCGCCAACCAGGTGGAAGCGCTCGATGCCGAGGGTATCCATGAGCTTCACGAAATCGTCGATTACCACATCGAGCGACCACGGGAAGTCGCGCGGCACTGGGGTGGACGCTCCATAACCGCGCATGTCGGGCCGCACCACCCGGAAGTTCTGAGCGAGATGCGGCACCCAGCCGAACCATGCCGCGCCGCTTTCGCAGTTGCCGTGCAAGAGAAGTATGGTTTCCGATTCCCGCCAGGGATCGGTGAAATCGTCGATGAGGTAGTGCATCTCCAGATCGGGGGCGAGGCGGAGGGTAGGCATGGGTCAGTCTACGAGTATTGCTTGGTTTAGTTGCGAAAAATCAGTTAGCCACAGAGAACACAGTGATCACAGAGGAAAATCAACGGCTCACGGACGCGCTGTGGTTCACTACGAGAAAGGAAGTGATTTTCTGATTCTAATCCTTTGAATCTCTCTGTGTTCTCTGTGCTCTCTGTGGCTGAATTGGGGCTTCGACTTCAGGCGAGCGCAGCGAGGTCGGTGGCTGAGAGCTGGAGCGCCGCCGCGGCGGCGTTTTCTTCGAGGTGGGCGATGGAGCTCGTGCCCGGAATCGGCAGCATCACCGGCGAGTGCGCGAGGAGCCACGCGATTGCGACCTGCGCCGGCGTCGCGTTGAGGCTCGCGGCGACGCGCTTCACCTCCGCCGAGCCGAGCGCGCGCCCCGCGCCGAGCGGAAACCATGGAATAAACGCGATCCCCGCTTTCGTGCACGCGGCAAGGACATCGTCGTCGGCGCGATTCCCGATGTTGTACTCGTTCTGCACCGAGACGATCGTCGCGATGCGGCGCGCTTCATCGAGCTGCTTCACCGTCACGTTCGATACGCCGAGATGCCGGATCTTGCCGGCGCGCTGCAGTTCCGCGAGCGTGCCGACCGAGTCGGCGAACGGCACCTTTGGGTCCGGCGCGTGGAACTGGTAGAGATCGACGCGTTCGAGCCTGAGCCGCTTGAGGCTACCGTCGAGCGCGCGGCGCAGGTGCTCCGGGCGGCCATCCTCGTCCCAGCGATGGCGGCTCGGCCGCACGAGCCCGCCCTTGGTGCCGATGACGAGCCCCGCCGGATAGGGATGGAGCGCTTCGGCGATGATGGTTTCCGAGACATTCGGGCCGTAACTGTCGGCGGTGTCGAAAAAAGTGTGTCCGAGCTCGAACGCACACACGAGAAGTCTGCGCATCGCGGACCGGTCTTTCGGATCGCCCCAGATGTCGGGCCCCGCGACGCGCATCGCCCCGAATCCCAGGCGGTTGACGGTGAGATCGCCAAGCCGCAGCGTACCGGCAGCGCCGGCGGGTGGCAGAAGGTCAGCCATGGTTCGCGAAGTCTATCCGATTGCCCGGGCTGGATGGTGGAAGGGGTGCTACGATCATGGCTGTGGGGCGGCGCACTTGGGCCTCACAGAGGGAGGCACCATGAGTATTGCGTTTGCACTGCAAGGTCTCGTCTTTTCCCGTGCATGCAGAGAAGAGCCGCGGCGGCGACTGGCGGGCATGCTGGGCAACCGGCTTCTGGCTGCGGCTGGAACTTCGTTGCTGTTCGTGGGCGCCGCGGGGGCCTATCCCACCAAGCCGGTCCGCCTGGTCGCGGGGAACGCGCCGGGGGCCGCGACCGATACTGTTGCGCGGATTTTTGCGACCAAACTGAGTGAAGTGATGGGCCAGCAGTTTATCGTCGACAACCGGCCGGGGCGGGCGGGGTGATCGGCATGGAGGTCGTCGCCCGCTCCGCGCCGGACGGGTATACGCTTTATATCTGCGGCATCGGCCAGTCGATACGTCCCGCAATGCACAAGAAACTTCCGTTCGACACCCTGCGCGATTTCACCAGGATTTGGCTCTACGGCGCGGTGCCGAACGTCCTCGTGGTGCACCCGTCGGTGCCGGCGCGCTCGGTCGTCGAGTCCGGCTACCCTGGATTCGAAGTGACGGTGTGGTACGGCTTGTGCGGGCCCGCAAGACTACCGGGCACGGTGATCGCCACACTGTTGGCGGGCATCGGAAAGACACTGGCGGCTCCCGACCTGCGGCGACGGTTCGCCGCTCAGGGCGTCGAGCCGCGCCCGGTGGGCGGAAGCGACTTCGACGCGTTCTTCAAGAACGAAGTTGCGCGCTGGGCGAAGGTCGTGAAGGACGCGGGGATTGCGCCCGAGTAGGGAAAAGCCTGTGAGACCGCGGTATCCCGTGCAACACGCCTCGCGCGGCTGCGCGGCGTGGGAATGGATTCGGCTGCGCATGAAGTCGTGCAAGAAAAGCGCTACCCCCCGGTTGCCCCCCATGAAATCCGTCGCCTGCATGATCGCGGCCGCGCTCACGGTGCTGGGCGCTTGCATCGCGCATGCACAGCAAACGCCCGCTGCGCCGCGTGCGTTGCGCGCGCCCGACGTGCGCTACGACCCCAGCGCGCCGGAGGTAGTGCAGGCGATGCTGCGCCTCGCCCGGGTGAACGCGCGCGACGTGGTGTACGACCTCGGCTGTGGCGACGGTCGCATTGTCATCGCAGCAGTGAAGGAGCGCGGCGCGCGCGGTGTGTGCGTCGATATCGATCCCCGGCGCATTGCGGAGAGCCGCGAGAACGCGCGTGCAGCCGGCGTGGCCGACCGCATCGAGTTCCGGAACGAAGATCTCTTCGCGACGGAGATCGGCGCCGCGACGGTGGTGATGCTGTTCCTCTATCCCGATCTCAACCTGAAGTTGCGCCCGAGGCTGCTCTCCGGCCTCAAACCGGGCACCCGCGTCGTGTCGCACTGGCACGACATGGGCGACTGGAAGCCGCTCGAGACCGTGCGCGTGGTGAGCGAGGGCCGGGCGCGGTCGATCTACTTTTGGACCATCCCGCAGCGCTGAAACGCGGCCCGCGCGATTGCAGGCGGTATTTGCCGCACGCAGGGTCCTGCGCATAACATTCGCATCTTCGGACGGAAGGAGCGACGATGTTCAGTCTTGCAGGGAAGGTGGCGCTGGTGACGGGTTCGACGAAAGGCATCGGCAAGGCGATCGCCGAGCAGATGGCGAACGCGGGCGCGAAGGTGGTGATCTCGAGCCGCAAGGCCGACGCGTGCGAAAAAGTGCGCGCTGATTTCGCGACGCGCCGCCAGGAAGCGATTGCGGTGCCATGCAACGTCGGGCAGAAGGAGGAACTCGCGCGCCTGGTCGAAACGGTGATGGGCAAGTGGGGCCGTATCGACGTCCTGGTGTGCAACGCGGCGACGAATCCCTACTTCGGACCGATGCTGAACGCCTCGGACGAGGTGTTCGACAAGATCATGCTGACCAACGTGAAGAGCGTAATGTGGCTGGCGAACATGGTGCTGCCGCAGATGGCGGAGCGCAGGGACGGAGCGATGATCATCATCTCCAGCATCGGCGCGCTGCGCGGGAGCAGCCAGTTGGGTCTCTACGCCACGTCGAAAGCGGCCGAAGCCGGCATGTGCCGCGCGCTCGCCTGCGAATGGGGGCCGAAGAACATCCGCGTGAACTGCATCGCGCCGGGCTTGATCCGCACCGATTTTGCGCGCGCGCTGTGGGAGAACGACGAGCGGCGCAAGGCGCGCGAGGCCTTGACCCCGCTGCGGCGCATCGGCGATCCGATCGACATTGGCGGTGTCGCGGTATTTCTTGCCTCGCAGGCTGCATCGTTCGTTACGGGTCAGATGATCGTCGCCGATGGCGGTGTGACGATCGTCGGCGAGCGGGGATGATATTCTGTGAAGGATATTGGCCACAGAGATCACAGAGAAAGGATTCCGGCCTCGAAGCATCTTCCACGTTGTCGCAACGTTTCCGCAGGTCCTGGCGCTGGGCAGGTGATCGCGAGCTGCATCGTCGTTCTTCTCTGTGGACTCTGTGTTCTCTGTGGCAGGAGCTCTTGGCAGTATGCAGTTCGCTTGAAGCAATCGGAAAAGGAGCAATGGCATGGCTGAAATTCCCCGCCTGAACAGCGCGATCAAGGCGCTGGAGCAGAGCAATCCCGCGTTCGTCACGTTCTCGGCGCCGGAAATCGGCGCGGCACAGTCGATCGCCGCCGCGCCCTACGACGGCGTGGTGTTCGAGATGGAGCACAACCCCTACGACATCCGCCTGCTGCGCGACTGCATGCAATACATGCTCGACCGGAGGCAGATCGTGCAATCGGCTACGGTCGCGCCCGCGGTCGCGCCAATGGTGCGGATCCCGCCCAACGGCGGCGAGATGAGCCAGTGGGTGGCGAAACAGGTGTTGGACATCGGGGTCTACGGCATCGTCTGGCCGCACGTCAGCACGGTAGAGGAAGCGCGCAATGCCGTCGCCGCGTGCCGCTATCCGCGTCCGCCGTCCGCGCCATACTTTGAGCCGCCCGGGCAGCGCGGCGATGCACCGCGCACCGCTGCGCGTTATTGGGGGATCACCCAGCCGGAGTATTACGGGCGCGCCGATGTCTGGCCGCTCAATCCCAGGGGCGAGGTGCTGGTGGTGATCATGTGCGAGGAAGTGCGCGCAATAAAGAATCTCCCGCGCATGTTGAAAGAAGTGCCGGGAATCGGGGTGGTGCTGATCGGCGAGGGCGACCTGTCGCAGGACATGGGGTTTCCGCGGCAGTACGATCATCCACCGGTCGCGGCTGCGATCGATGAGATCCTCGCGATCTGCAAGGAACACAATGTCGCCTGCGGCCATCCGCATGTGGACAGCGGCAACGTGGAGACCCTGCTCAACAAGGGATTCCGCTGGCTCATGCCGGCGCCCACCCAGTCATTTGCGGCGCTGGAGCGGGGCCGCAAACTCTCGGGCCGGGCGTGAACGGCGCGAGCGCGTCGTGAATGAATCTCGCAAATTCGTAGGTTGGGGTGAGCGAAGCGAACCCCAACACGCGCGGTTGATCGTTGGGATGCGCTTCGCTTATCCCAACCTACGTTTTCCGTGGAGAGACCGCGGCGAATGACGGTGCGATCGTGACCCTATCATTAGAGCAAGTGAGCAGCAATACGCTCGAGATCGACGGCGAACGCTATCGGTATTACAGCATTCGTCGTCGATCATTCGTTGATCGCGCATTACTCCGCGGCGCCCGACGCGATGACGCGAAACATGGCGCTCGAATGCAGCCGCAACCGCGAACGCTTCGAGTTCATCGCGTGGTGCCGGAAGGCGCTCGGCAATCTGCGCGTGATTCCTCCCGGCAACGGCATCATGCACCAGGTCAATCTCGAGTATCTCGCGAGCGTGGTGACGGCAAGCGGTGGAGATGGCGATCGCCTTGCCTATCCTGATACGCTGGTCGGGACCGACAGCCACACGCCGATGGTGAACGGGCTCGGCGTGCTGGGCTGTGACGTGGGCGGAATCGAGGCAGAGGCGGTGATGCTGGGGCGCAAGCTCTCGCTGCGCGCGCGCGGCAGGCTCCGCGTGCACCGGGCCTCAGGCGCGACCGATCAGTTCGATGTCCTGATGCGGCTCGATACCGCCGAGGAAGTCACGTGCTACACCCACGGCGGGATACTGCCGATGCTGTATCGGGAATCGCTCGCGGCTGGGCGCCACTGACATCAAGCAGCGGTCGCGCGCGCACGGTTCTTCCGCGCCCGCATGTCCGCCAGCCCATCGGCATCCGTCGCGGAGATCGTGGTGCGCACCACGTGGCGCGGCTTGTCATCGGGCCAGGGACGCCCGCGATGAAGCGTCGCACGGTTGTCCCACATGATGACATCCCCGGGCGCCCAGGCGTGGAGATGGGTGCAGCCCGGAGCGGTTGCGAGAGCGATCAATTCATCGAGCAGCGTCAGCGCTTCTCCCTGCGGCATGCCTTCGATGGCGCAGGTGTGCGACGCAATGTAGAGCGCATCGTGACCATTCACCGGATTGCGCCAGCGCATCGGCCAGCACACCGGCGGCAGCGCATCGCGCTCGCGCTCCGAGGCGAGGTGCGACGCGATCTTGCCGCGCGAATGCGCGTAGTCATGGTGGGCAACGGCGTTGGCAAGCCGCGCGCGCGTTGCTTCCGGCAAACGCTCCCAGGCGCGCCGCATCGAGGCAAACTCGGTTTCCCCGCCGGTTGGCGGGATCGTCCGGGCGGAGAGCACGGATGCGAGCGCCGGCGTTTCCTTAAACGAGCTGTCTGTGTGCCACAACTGATTGGCGCGCGCCCGCAGCGCCTCCTTGTGATCCGGCGGCACGAACTTTCCGGTCGCACGATCGATGTTGGTGAGGATGCTGAACGGTGTGCCCTCGCCGAGCGACGCGACCTTGGCGACCTCCAGCGGGCCAAAGCGCTTCGAATATGCCACCTGCAGTTCATCGGTGATCGGCTGGCCGCGAAAGAGCAGCACCGAGTGCTCCTCGAACGCCGCGCGCACGAACGCGTACGCGTCGTCCCGCCCGGCAACGTCGGCGAGCCCGACCCCGCGCACCTCGGCAAAAAATCCCGGCCCCAGCAGCCTCGTTTCCACCGTCTGCCCCCCAGTTCAAACCGACCCCGGCGAGCTTAGAGCATGACGGGTCGCTCATCAAGGACGCGAATAGTCGCCCGACCGCGGTGCGAAGCTGATGCGCTTGAGTTCCGTGATCCTGCCGTTTGCGAGGCGGCCTTCGACGATTTCGTAGCCCATGAGGGCGAAGACCCGGTTGTGCAGGAAAAGGGGCCGCGAATTGCCGTACCAGTCCACGCAGGAAGCGCGGCAGCCGTCGTTGGCGCCGGCGGCGCCAGGGCGCGAGTCGAGGGTGCCGAGTTCGCTCAGCTTGAGCGACTGGTTACGCAGGTAAAGGAGCGCGGCCGACTCGCGCCGCAGTTGCTGCGCAGCGGGGCGCCCGCCGCCGATGATGGGCAGGCCCACCAGCCCTTCCTGTTCGTTTTCCGGCTTGTAGTAGAAGCCGTGGCTGCGCGTTTCTCCCTGCGCGGCATTCACGCTCGTATAGCGGTCGGCGGCTTCGGCCCGCTGCGCGAGCCGCACGCTCGTGAAATGGAGGTCCCGGCCGTCGGAGCCCACGACCACCGCGTCCACGCCGAGCGCTTCGATGCGATCGACGCCATGCGCGAGCGGAACCTTGTGCGCTTCGGTGTCAACGGCATAGCGGATGGCGTAAACCTCGGAGTGAAGGGTGGTCCGTGGGCGCCGCCAGCCTGCGCCCGTGCCGTAGAGAAGATACGAGCCGATGTAGCGGTTCTGCACTGCATGGCCGTTCGCTCTGGGTAGCACGTGGTAGCTTTCGCCCGGCGCACGGTCCCGCCCGTCGGAAAAACTGCTCAAGTGCACGCGCAGGAGCGCCATGTCGCCGGAATTGACCTCCGCGGCCCACATGCCGTCGCCCCTGCCGTTCGAGCGCAGGAGGACATTTAGAAAACCGTCCTCGCCCTCGAGAAACGAGAACTGGTCGATGGGGCTGCCCGCGGTCTTCAACGCGCTCGGCGCCGAGCCGTCGAGCGGAATGCGGAATACCGCTGAAGCCGGCGTGGATGCCGGCCCGGTGCGCTGCCAGGCAGTGGTCCAGACGAACACCGAGTTGGCGGACACGTGGAAGACGCGCCCCGGCTGCCCGAGCACCGCAGTGCTCTCACATTCGAGTTCGGGCTGCGCGAGATCGCAAACGGATACGGTGTGCAGCGCGACACCCTGGTAAGGATCGAGATCCTCGTCGGTGCGGTAAATGCGGGTGGCGGGCGCGATGCGCTTGAAGTCCTTGGGCTTCGCGTCCCGGTGCCACCGGCGCATCGCGGGGAGCGAAGCCATCGGATTGCCGCGCCACAGGTTGATGAAGAGCGGCGAGTAAAAAATGAGCTTGCTGCCGACGAGGCGGCTCGCGTAATTGCGCGAGGAGTAGTAATCGTTGGAGCGAAGATGGTAGGTCGCCTTGAAGCTCAGCTGCCCGGAGGACGAAATCTCGAACAGCCCCACCTCGGTGCCGCCGCGCGCGTAGCTGTAGCCGATGATGGCGATGGTGTCGCCCGATATCAGCATCTCGTCGTACCACGCGCCGCGCGGCTCGATGCCATCGCCGAAGGCGTCGATTACCGACACCGCCTTCAGCTCCCGGTCGCGGATGCCGACGGTGAAGAGCCGCCCCCGCCGCAAGATGACGAGGTGGTCGCCGTGCAGCTTGACGATGCCGCCTTCGTCGACACCGGCGTGCTGGACGTTGGTGATGGACTCCATCGCCGCCCCCGCGAGTGACTGGGTCAGCGCAGGCGCGGCGCCTTTCGCGGCGGGCGCCGGGGACGCCTGCATGTCGCCCAGTTGCTGTCCCTGCCTGTGCCCGCGCGCTTCTTCGCGTCGGCGCCGTTCTTCCTCCATCCTGCGCTGGTGCTCGTCCTGCCACTTCTTGAAAAGATCCGCAAGCTCCTGCTCGCTCGCGAAGGCCGCGAGCGTCTTGCGCGGGGCAGTGGACTCGCCCGCAGCCGGAAGTGCATTTAATGCCAGTACGGCCCCCAGCGCGAGTATTGCCGCGAACGGTTGCTTCAACATGTTTTTCTCCCGATCAAACGCATTGCGCGGTCAGCCCGGGGTCGTTCGCGCCGCCCCGGGGAATACAGTCCGAGGCGTGCCCATTGAGCCACGGCATGCCGCTACCAGCCATTCAACGCAGGAGCTCATCGTTCGGGGTTACCAGCGCCTCAGGCGTACAATCCGTGGACGCTCAACAGCGCCAAGATCGTCCGTGCGCTGAACATCCGGTTCGAATGACCCGGCGCGGCGTTGGGGGCGGGATCGTGTATAATGCGCGTCAAGATTCGAGCATCGCATCATCCGGTCTGTGGCTCGATCCCCTCGCGGTTGTCCTCAAACTTCCCCGAATTTTTTAACCCAGTCGTATCTGCCTGAACCGGTTCTGACGGCGTAATGCCGCAGCAGGCCGATCTCAGGAGATTTTCTTGACCCAGTTGTTTGCAGGACTCGGCTTGTCGGCCGAGCTTACGCGCGCTGTCGCCGATCAGGGCTACACGCAACCCACGCCGGTGCAGGTGCAGGCGATCCCCGCCATACTCGAAGGCCGCGACGTGCTCGCCGGCGCGCAAACCGGCACCGGCAAGACCGCCGGCTTTGCCCTGCCGCTGCTGCAGCGCCTTACCGCGCAGGCCAACACGTCATTCTCGCCGGCGCGGCATCCCGTGCGGGCGCTGATCCTCACTCCGACGCGGGAACTCGCGGCGCAGGTGGAAGAGAGTGTGCGCACTTACGGCAAATACCTCCCGCTCAAATCCACGCTGATCTACGGCGGTGTCGGCATCAATCCGCAGATCCAGGCGCTGCGGCGCGGCGTGGATATTCTCGTTGCGACGCCGGGCCGTCTGCTCGACCACGTGCAGCAGAAAACGGTCGATTTATCCCGCGTCGAGATCCTCGTACTCGACGAAGCGGATCGGATGCTCGATATGGGCTTCATCCGCGACATACGCCGCATCCTCGCGTTGTTGCCGGCAAAACGGCAGAACCTGCTGTTCTCGGCCACCTTCACCGACGACATCCGCAAGCTCGCGGATGGACTGCTGCACGCGCCGGCATTGATCCAGGTCGCTCCCCGGCGCAACGCGGAATCCGAACTCGTCGCGCAACGCGTCTACCCCGTCGGGCAGACGCGCAAGCGCGACCTGCTCGCGCACCTGGTTTCCGAAGGTGACTGGAGACAGGTGCTGGTGTTTACGCGCACCAAGCACGGCGCCAACCGTCTGTCAGAGCAGCTTTGCCGGGGCGGGATCCAGGCCACCGCGATACATGGCAACAAGAGCCAACCCGCGCGCACCAAAGCGCTGGCGGATTTCAAGGCCGGTGCGGTGCGCGTGCTGGTTGCGACCGATATCGCCGCGCGCGGACTGGATATCGAGGAACTTCCGCATGTCGTCAACTTCGACATCCCGCACGTTCCCGAAGATTACGTGCACCGCATCGGCCGCACCGGCCGTGCCGGCAGCACCGGAGAGGCGATCTCCCTCGTCGCACCCGAAGAGCGATCGCTGCTGAGTGGCATCGAGAGGCTGCTCGGGCGTCGCATCGAGCAGCATGTCCTGACGGGATTCGAATCAGGACCGGCGCCGGCATCGCAGGAGCGCGCGCGGCAAACTCAGCCCGCGCGGCACGCCAGCCGCGATTCGAACCGCGGCCGCAGGTCGAGCCGGACGACCGAACCCGTGAACCATGGCCGCGGGTCGAAGCCAGAACGTGAATCCGCGAATCCCAACCGCGGCCGTGACAGCGAACACCAGCCCGCCACCAACGCCGGACAGTTGTATCCCTCGTCCGGCAAGACCTTCGGGGAAAACCAGCCGCGCCGCGCGGCCACGGCTCCGCGCGCGTCACGCG
>Ga0155935_1277_pt1 | contig 28879 bp, 27 predicted proteins | sample RifCSPlowO2_02_FD_107589 | JGI IMG/M metagenome (GOLD analysis project Ga0155935, IMG submission 107589) | Betaproteobacteria bacterium RIFCSPLOWO2_02_64_14
TGAAAAACATGTGCGCGAACTTGGACCACGGCACCGATCCGAAGAGCACCGTCGTGGCGATGATGTACAAGCCGAAGAACACGCTGGCTCCGGCACCGCCCTTCGACTGCAGGAAAGCCCAGATCAGGCCCAGTGTTGCGCTGGCCAGAAGCGAGAGGATGAACAGATCCGCGCGCATGATGCGCAGCGGCGAATTGCCCTCGGCGGCGACATCCACCCGGATGAAGAACCAGAACCAGTATCCGCCAAGGCAAATCATCAAGCCGCCGATCCACCAAAGCAGCGGCACGATGGCGGGCGTCGGCGTCGCAGGCGTCGGGTAGCTGAACACCATGACGGCCGTGGTGATGGCGTAGATCAGAAACCCGTACATGGTCATCAGATGGGCGACCCGGCGACGCGCGTTGCAAAATTCCCCGGATGCGAGGAAGTCCACGAGGCCGGTCTTGATGGCAATCGACACCAATTCGCCGCTGCCGATCTGCTTCGACCCTTTACTTTTCGATTTCCGCCAATTATCGAAAAAATACTTGGCGCTGCCTTTATGCGCGACGTCAAACAGCGTCCCTGCCGCAACCAGGACGATCATGACGACCACATAGGTCTGCATGACGGCAGGCGCTATGGACGCCGACAGCTCGGCAAACGGATTGCTGGTGAGCATTATTACCTCATAACGTGAGTCTGCGACCCTTGGCGCGCTCGCATTCCGCGGCTTCCAGCGCCGCGATCATGCCGTTAACGCCCCACCAACGACGAGGAATTGGTTTCTGCTGTCAGACGGCAGCGATTGTGCCCCCTTTCGCACGCGCAAATTTTACCGGCACGCGAAGGCGTACATGAACAAAAAAGGTTATGCCTTCATAAAAAAAACTTGCATGTGCACTATCAGGAGCTCAGAAGCCTCGTGGTCGCAGGCCCGGCCAGCCTCCGCGCATCGGGGCTGCAATATGAGACACTGGCCGATGAAGAGGGTCAGAAAGGAAATTATCTGAAAATCTGCATCGTATCCGACAGCCATGACCATCGCGAGCCGCTCACCGCCGCTGTCGCGGAGGCGAAAGCGCTTGGCGCTCAGGTAGTCCTGCACTGCGGCGATCTGATAGCGCCTTCCACGCTGCATGCGATCGTCGACCTGGGGGTACAGATCCATCTGATTCACGGCAATAACACGGGCGATTTGTTTCACCTGCACAGGTTTGCACAGGAATACGGCCACCACGTGCATTATTACGGACAGGACGCGTCTCTGGACTTGGCGCAAAGGCGGATATTCATGGTGCACTACCCGCATTATGCCAAAGCAATGGCGCTCACCGGCGACTACGACTTGGTCTGCAACGGCCACGAGCACCGCGCCGTCATCGAGCGCATTCGGAATATCAAAGGGGAAGAGACACTGCGAATCGATCCCGGGACGGTCGCGGGCGTGAGCGCGTCGCCGACCTACGTGTTTGGCGATCTTCAGACGTTGGAGTTCGAGATTCGGCCGGTTCTTCTTTGAAGCCGGATCGCTGACTCGGGCCGGGCCAAGCCAGGTATTGAACCGCCGAGGAAAGCTCGTTCACCGAAGGACGCGTTACAGCCGGAGCGCAAGTTCGTGCTCGATAACCGCAACTGGAAGCTGGCAGGCGTGGTCACATCTGCCGACGCAGATGATGTCTGGCGCAGCGTCTACCACGAAAACGGCGCGCACTATTGCAATGAGTGGGAGCACGAACGCAAGCACTACCGCAAGAACTGGTGCGTGCTGCGCGAGCGGGAGGCGCATCGTGCGGAGATCAAGTCTTTCTGCATCACCATCGACCGTGACCCACGCGACTACCTGCCGCACATGTATGGAAGCGCCAGGTGGACGCTGGTTGACGACGTTTCGCGGTTACCATTGAAGGTCGCCGACATTTATCGCCGCCTGACCGCGTGATCCGGTTGGGCTTGCCGGCGATCCTTTGACCTAGGTCAAGTCGGCGCGGACTGAGTTGAACGTAAACTCAAGGGGGTGCGCACGACGAACGCGGCAGGCCGGTACGAACACCGATGATAACCGGCGCCGGCCTGAGCAATGATGCGGCGCGCGGGTGTTTGAACGCTTGAAGTGCAACACCTTGAGTGTGAGAGAGGGAAATATGAGAAAACTTGCAGGTTTACTTTTCGTTCTCGCAATTTGCGGCGTTCTTGGCTACGGGTCGGCGCTGGCAGCCCAGCCCGCCAGGATCAAGGTGGGCATTCTGCTGCCGCTTACGGGGACGTTTGCGGCGGTGGCTGAAACCCAGCGGGACGGGGCGCTGCTTGCCATTGATGTCGTGAACAAGAGGGGCGGTCTCAACATGCCCGGCGGCAAGGTGATGATCGAAGGGGTTGTCGCCGATGACGAGGCCAAGCAGGACGTGGGCGTGCGGCGCTACCGTTACATGGTCGACGAAGGCGTCAAGGGCGTGGGTGGACAAACCTGGGCACCGCTCGCCTACGCGATAAACGCGATGGTCGGCAAGCAACCAATGCCCTATTTCCCCGTGTGCGTAATGGCCAAGGAAGCATTCCAGAAAGGCAAGCTGGCCCCATCCACCTTCGCCACGGCGTACAGCCCTTGGACGGTCGGTTACATGGCAGGCCAAGCAGCGGTCAAGACGCTGGGCAAAAAGCGTGTCTTTTTCCTGGCACGCGCCGATAGCTGGGGTTGGGACATGCGAGATGGTACCTATGCCGTCGCCAAGGAGCTGGGCGCTCAGATCGTCGGGTATGAAGAGGTCGCGCTGGGAACCAGCGACTACACAACGGTGCTGCAGAAAGTCCGGGCAGCCAAGCCGGACGTATTCATCGCCGCGCAGTTCGCCGCCGACGCGGTCGCGCTCCTGAAGCAAGTCCAGCAGATGGGCCTGAACAAGGAAATGACCATTTTCAACGCGTTCATCACGAACGTGGTCGCCAAGGGCTTGCCTCCCGAAGCGCTTGAAGGCGTGTACGCGATGCACTATTTCTACTATGACCTGACGGGTTTCCCCGACAAGGAAGTCGCCAAAAGCGCCCAGGAGTTCACCGACCTGTACCGCGCGAAGTACAAGCGGCCGCCGGATGCCTACGCGACAATCGCCTATATTGCCTACATGGAGATGTTCCGGGGGTTCGAGGCCGCGAAGACCTATGATCCGCTGAAGGTTGCGGCCGCGCTGATGGCGAACAAAGGGCAGTTCAGTTCGGTCAAAGGACCGGCACGGTGGCGCGCGGATCATTCCGCCGAATTCAAGCACGCCGCGTTCCTCGTCAAGGGGAAAGGAGCCAAGGAGCAGAAACACGAGTGGGATCTGTTCACGGTCATGGGTTCCGTCGGCGGCGAGTCGGTGCTGCCGACGCTGAAGTCTCTCGGCTACTAGATCCTGTCCTGCGTCGCCCTTCCCCTTTCTTGCCCGGTGACGTGCCCTCCGTGACACCGGGGCGGAAGGGGACGAAGCGGCCGTCAGCAAGGCAAGGTTGAGCACGGAAATCATCAAGACGGTGGGCGTGACCAAGTGCTTCGGCGCGCTGGTCGCTGTCGACCGCGTCGATTACTCCCTGCGCGAAAACGAGGTCGCTGGCATCATCGGTTCGAACGGCGCCGGGAAAACCACCTTTTTCAACCTCGTGACCGGGTATTACCCGCCTGACGAAGGCAGCATCTTCTACAAGGGGCGGGACGTGACCCGCATGACGCCCCAGCAGCGCGTTGCGCTGGGCATGACGCGGACCTTCCAGTTGACCTCCACGTTCGACAACCTGGCCGTCATCGACAACCTCGTGCTGGTGTACTTCCGGGCGCATCGGGATTCCACGCTGCTGAAACTGCTGCTCAGCACTTGCCGGCGGCATCGCAACGAGGACAAGATCGTCGCGACGCTTGAAACATTCGATCTTCAGCACGTGCGCGACCGGCTGGTGAAGAACTTGAGCCTCGGCGAAAAGCGGCGGCTGGAAATCGCCATGGCAGTGCTGGCGGAACCGCAGGTGCTGATGCTCGACGAGCCGCTCGCCGGACTTGCCGAGTCGGAGATCAAGGTGATACTCGAGGTCCTTGGCCGGCGCGTCGGCAAGCAGACGATACTCATAGTGGAGCACAAGATTTCGCACGTGAAGGATTTCGTGCAGCGGCTCACCGTCATGCACGAGGGCCGCGTCATCGCCGATGGCGGCTACGAGGAATGCCTGAGCGACCCCGAGGTGCGCCGCAGCTACTGGCAGATCGACACGGAGCAGGAAGGGAGCAAGCATGCCGCCGCTTGATGGCATGGCCACCGGCACCGGTGAATTGCTCGCTGTCACGGGGCTGAACGTCTCGTACGGCGAATCGAAGGTCCTGTTCGATGTCAATCTCCACATAGGGGCAAACGAGATCGTGGCCTGCGTTGGCCGCAACGGCGCGGGCAAGTCCACGCTGCTGAAAAGCATTGCCGGTTTCCTGAAGCTTAACTCCGGCACAGTGACGTGCAACCGCGTCAATCTCGTCGGCCGCATGTCCTACGACATCGCCAAGATGGGCATCAAGTACGTGCCGCAGGACAAGAAGGTTTTTTCCGACCTCACCGTGCAGGAAAACCTCGAACTCGGCAGCTATGCCACCAAGGACTACAACTGGGACCGTGTCACTGATTACTTTCCCAAACTCAAGGCGCTCATGGAGCGCAAGGCGGGCTTCCTGAGCGGCGGCGAACGCCAGATGTTGATGATAGCCCGGGCGCTGCTGGGTCACCCAAAATTGTTGCTGATCGATGAGCCGACCGAGGGGCTCGCGCCGAGTATCGTTTCGCATCTGAGGGAGGTCTTTCGCGAGTTGAACAAAGCTGCCGCGCTCGTCATCGTCGAGCAGAACCTGCCGCTGGTATGCGCGATTGCGAACCGGGTTTACGCGCTGAAGGAAGGCCGCATCGTGGCGGAACTCGCGGACGCCGCATCGATCAGGGCAGACGTCTGTGAAAAATACCTGTAGCGAATGGCGGCCATGGTGAATGCGTGGCGCTGGTGGTGGGGCATCCTGCTGGCATTCTTCCTGGTGGGGCTGTCGCGGCTGTTTCTGCCCTTGCCCTTCATTATCGAAGTCCTCATTTTCTCCATCTACACGATGGGATGCAGCTTTCTCCTTGGGCGCGTGGGCTTCATCTCGTTCGGGCAGCCGGCTTACCTCGCCGCGGGTGCCTATGGCACGGCGTTTTATCTGTTCTACTTCGGCAGCAATCCCTATGTCGGCATCTTGATTGGGATACTGTCAGGCCTGGCAGTATCCGGCATCGTCGGCCCCCTATTCGTCCGCTTGCGCAGCGACTATTTCGCACTGGTGAACCTCGCGCTTGCCGTCATCATCTACTACCTGATGCAGAAGGTCCTGGCCGGCATCACCAAGGGCGATAACGGGCTCTGGTTCCTGACCAATATCGCATCCACACCGGTGCTGGATCTCGGCAAGCCCGATCATTTTTTCATCTTCTCAATCCTCGTGGCGCTGGCAATCTGGGCCTTCTACAAGTACCTGGATGATTCAGTTTTTGGCGCCTGCTGCCTCGCGACCAAGATCAACGAAGACAAGCTGAAATTTCTCGGCTACAGCAATTACGGCGTCCGGTTGCTCGCGTTCGTCATTGCCAACACGACGACTGCGCTGGCCGGCGCGATGTATGCCGTCTATCTGGGTTTCGTGAGCCCGGAGATCACGAGCCCTGCGCGCGCCGCCGATCCGGTGGTGGTCACCATACTCGGCGGCACCGGCACCCTCTTTGGCCCGCTCGTCGGCGCCATCGCATATACCGGCATGAAGGACGTGATCAGCAAACTGATCGGCAACTGGGAGCTTTTCATCGGCTTCCTCCTGGTTTTCATCATGCTGGCCGGGGAGAAAGGCATCTGGGGCACCCTGCAACCGTGGCTCGAAAGGCTTTTTTCCCGCAAGAAAGCGTCGCCCGCAGCGGGTGAAGGCGCCGGGGCACGGCAATGAGTGCACAACTGCTGACGTCGGGCGTTATATTCGGGCTGAGCATCGGGAGCATCTTCTTTCTGATGGCGATCGGCCTGTCGCTGTGCTTCGGACTCATGCGCATCATCAGCCTCGACCAGCTGCTCTATTACTCTGTCGGCGCGTACCTCACCTACTCCCTGACTCTGGTGACAGGGAATGTGTGGCTCGGGGTACTGGGGGGCGTGGTTGTGGCAGGAATCGTTTCCTTTGCCGTGGAACGGCTGATTTTCCGGCGCATCTACGAACGCGAACTCACATTCAGCATGATCACGTCGTTCGGCGTCCTGATCGGCGGCATCGGCGTCATCAAGTTCTTCTGGGGCGTGGTGCCCCGTCCGGTGCCGGTGCCGCTGATGGCGCAAATCGACATCATCGGCACGGAAGTTCCGGTCTATCGCCTGATTGTCGTCGCGATCGCGTTTCTCGTTTATGCCGGCATCTGGCTCTTCCTGAATCGCACCATCACCGGCAAGGCAATCCGCGCGGGCATCGAGAACGTCGAACACGTGGAAGGTCTGGGCATCAACGTGTCCCGCCTTTTCACCATCACGTTCATTATCGCCGGCGCATTGTCCGGCCTGGCCGGGGGATTGCATGCGCCACTGATCATGGTGGACCCCTCCATGGGGCTCGAGGTGCTGGCATTCGTTTTCATGGTCGTTATCATCGGCGGTCTGGGCAGCATCAAGGGAACACTCATATCCGCCTTTATCGTCGGCCAGGTCGTCTCGCTGGGGTCTCTCATCTACGCGCCCTTGGCGCAGATGGCGCCATTTGCCATCATGCTTCTGATACTCCTCGTCAAGCCGACCGGGCTCTACGGCAGCCCCCTCCTGAAACGATAGGGGCGGCAACCCCTCCGTGTGTCACGCGCTCTTGAAGCGCGTCACGCGCGCGAATACGATGGCGGCTATCGGCAGGGCGAGCCCGATTGCGACCTGCGTCACGAGAAGCATCCCGAGTTCGCCGTAATCCGCCGGCACCTGGATCGCGCCGCTCACCGTATCTTTCACTTCGCGCGTCACGGTAAACGTCTGGTTCAGGTATTTCGTACCCAATTGGGACAGCGACAGCGCCAGATTGGTGAACGACGCCATCACCGCGAAAAACGTGGCCTTGAGATTCGCCGGTGCCGAATTGGCGATCCACGCCAGCATGGGAATCATCGCGATCTGGCCCAGCGGCGATTCAAGCGCGGTGTTCACCAGCGCGATGAACCGTGCATCGACTACGCCGCCCGTCAATGCTGCAGTCCACTGATGCAGGCCGTAGTACATGCCGACGATGGGGGCCGAGAGCAATGCGCCCACAACCGTGAGAAAACCTATGACATAGGCGATCGAGCGTTCGGCCATAAAGCGCCGAAAGATGAACATGCCGGCGAGCGTCAACGCGCTGCCGATCAGCGACAGCACGGAGAAGAACTGCTGGTCAAACTTCAGTGCGTCTATCATCCACCAGGTCACCCCTTCGCCGGGGCCGGGAACGGCGCGGAAGATGAAAATGACCACCGCGGTGCCGATCAGGGTCTTGCGCGCCTCGGCGTCCAGCTCGCGCGTGAGCTTCGCCAGCAGAAACGTCACGATGGCGAACGAGCCGAGAAATATGACTTCCTGATTGAAGGGGAAGCTGCCAAGGCCCATGGCTACCGTAAATACCACGAACGCGAGGCTGCCGCCGAGGATCCACCAGTTCGCCGGTGGGCGTTCGACCGTCCCCGTGACCAGCCTCCTCACCTCTTCCCGCCCCAAACCCTGCGCCAGCAGGCGCTGCGCCTCGCGGCGCTGGAGCGCGAGGGCAAGCACGACCCCGGCGACGGAGATCAGGGGGATCGACAGGGCCATGAGATAGATATCTCGGTAGATCGCAACCTTGTCCGCCTCCTGCAGCTCGCCCGCTCCGGAGAAGACGTAGAGGTTGATGAGCGCAACGAGAACCGTGCCGCCAATGATGGCGACGCGGCCGAGCGTCTGCATGGTGGTGTTCATCAGCTTGCGCGCCGCGGGTGCGATCGGGCGCCCCGCATCGTCGACGCGCGGCACCGCCTCCACGGTCATCGCGTCGGCAACCACATCCTGGATAACGTATCCGATCGGCGCCAGCAGCGCACTCACCACGTACCATGCTTCCGGCCGCATGATCGCCGTCATGGCCGTACGGTCCGTGAGCAGCCCGACCATGATGAGAAGGCTCACCGCGATCAGCCCGGCGCCCAGAAACACCAGCCCGCTCTTCCAGCGCCAGATGAGATCGACCAGGTGGCCCAGCGGCATCTTCAGCGCCCAGGGAATATTTGCCCAGAACGCAAGCGCCGCCAGAAAAACGGCCGAGAGACCCAGGTAATCCTTGACGAAGAAGGTGCCGACGATGCCGGTCAGCCCGGATACCCCGGCCGCCACGTAAACCATGAGCGGGGGCAGGTACGAGAATCGCATCTCACGGCCCAGCGCGAGGATGTTTGCGTCGATCCAGCGGAGCATCGTGCTCAACATTTGCAGTTACCGGGGAACATCGGGCTGAAACGTGTCGCGCGCATCGAATGCATCCGCGCCGCGGCAAAACCGCCCCGGGGCGCGCCGCACCCCTGGTTATCCCCTGCCCGCGAAGCGCAGCAGGCGTATGCCGTCAATGCAGCTGTGCAGTTGGAGTGGTGGATGCCGCCTCCGGTTCGCGCACGGCAGGGGCGGCGTGGTCGGCGGCGGAGTCGGGCGCTGGCGCGGTGTCGGCGTGTTCGACCAGCGCTCCGAGTTCTTCGAGCGCAGGCAGTTCGTCAAGCGAGCGCAGATTGAGATCGTCGAGAAATGACTTGGTGGTCGCGTAGAGCGCCGGCCGGCCGGCCACCTCGCGATGCCCGACGACGTCGATCCAGCCACGCAGTTCGAGCGTCTTGATGATGTTGCTCGATACCGTGACGCCCCGTATGTCCTCGATATCGCCGCGCGTTACCGGCTGCCGGTAGGCAATGATCGCCAGCGTTTCCATGACCGCGCGTGAGTAACGGGGCGGTTTTTGCGGATTGAGCCGGTCCAGAAACTCCTGGTACTCGGGGCGCGTGCAAAAGCGCCAGCCCGACGCCACGTTGACCAGTTCCACGCCCCTGCCCTGCCACTCTGCGCGCAACTCCTCGAGAACCTGGAGAAGCGTCTCTGACGCAATCGGGGTGTCGAACACCTTTCTCAGTTCCGAGATGGCCACCGGCTCCGGGCTCGCGAGCAACACCGCTTCGAGAACCGTCTTGAGGTGCGCCAGATCGGGATCGGATTCCTGTTGCATGCTTTGTTCCATATTATTCGATCGCCGCGAGCTGACCGGCGCGCAGTTTGACGTAGATTCGCCCATAAGCCTCGGCCTGCGTCAGCTCGACAAGTCCCTCCCGCGCGAGCTCCAGCACCGCCAGCAAGCTCACGACCAGAACGGGTACCCCCTCCTGAGGCGAGAACAGCGTGGCAAACTCGGCAAACCTCGCGTCCTGCAGGCGGCGCAGAATACGGCTCATGTGCGCGCGCACGGAGATCTCCTCGCGCGTGATCGTGTGGTGACGGTTGACGGCCGCCCGGCTCACAAGCCCGAGCCACGCCATACGCAGGTCCTCGCACCGGACTTCCGGCAATCGTTCACCCACGCCATGTTCGAAGAGCACCTGGACCAGCGCGAAGTGCCGCCCCGCCTGCGGCAACCCGCTCAGCTGGTGCGCCGCCTGCTTCATCTGCTCGTATTCGAGCAGGCGCCGCACCAGTTCGGCGCGCGGGTCCTCCTCGAGCGGCTCGCCGCCCGGGCGCGGCAGCAGCATCCGCGACTTGATCTCGATCAGCATCGCCGCCATCAACAGGTACTCGGCGGCGAGCTCGAGTTGGTGCGCCCGCATCATCTCGACGTACTCGAGATACTGCAGGGTAAGCTGTGCCATGGGGATATCGAGGACGTTGATATTCTCCTTGCGGATCAGGTACAGCAGCAGATCGAGCGGGCCCTCGAACTGCTCGAGAAAGACCTCCAGCGCATCCGGGGGAATGTACAGGTCCTGCGGCACCTCGAGCAGAGGCTGGCCGTAGACCTTCGCAACGGGCGCGTCTGTGCTAGCGGGCTCGCTCACTGTCATTCGCCTCGCGCATCATCGTATCTTACAGCGAATCCTTCGCGTGGACACTTGCGGCAGAGCATTCGCGCCCATCCTCAACTATAGTTGAGCCCCATGACCTCCCGCACGTCGCGCAGCGTCTCCTGCGCGAGCTTGCGCGCCTTCTCGCAGCCGTCGGCGATGATGTTGCGCACCAGGGTCGGGTCTTCGACGTAAGTTCCGGCCCGTTCCCGCATCGGCTTCTGCTCCTCGAGCACGGCGTCGATGACCGGTTGCTTGCACTCCAGACAGCCGATGCCGGCACTCCGGCACCCCTGCTGCACCCACTGTCTGCGTTGCTCGTCCGAATACACCAGGTGCAACTGCCATACCGGACACTTTTCCGGGTCTCCTGGATCCGTGCGCTTGATCCTTGCCGGATCGGTAGGCATGGTACGGATTTTCCTGTTGACACTCTCCGCATCCTCACGCAGCGCAATCGTATTATCGTACGACTTCGACATTTTCTGACCGTCGAGCCCGGGCATTTTCGAGGCTCCGGTCAGCAGCGCCTGCGGCTCGCTCAGGATGACTTTGCCGCCGCCCTCGATATAGCCGAAAAGCCGTTCGCGGTCGCCCAGCGTGAGATTCTGGGTTTCCAGGAGCAACGCGCGCGCGGATGCCAGCGCTTGCGTATCTCCTGCCTCAAGATAGCGGGTGCGCAACTGCCGGTAGAGCTTCGCGCGGCGCGCGCCCAGTTTTTTCACCGCACCTTCGGCCTTCTGCTCGAAGCCCGGCTCCCGGCCGAACACGTGGTTGAACCGCCGCGCAATCTCGCGCGTGAATTCGATATGCGGCACCTGGTCCTCGCCGACCGGCACTCGGTTCGCACGGTAAATGAGGATATCCGCGCTCTGCAGCAGTGGATAACCGAGGAAACCGTAGGTGGCGAGGTCCTTGTCAGTCAGCTTTTCCTGCTGGTCCTTGTAGGTCGGGACCCGTTCCAGCCAGCCGAGTGGCGCGATCATCGACAGCAGCAGGTGCAACTCGGCGTGCTCCGGCACCCGCGACTGGATGAAGAGCGTCGCCTGCGCGGGATCGACGCCCGCCGCCAGCCAGTCGATCACCATGTCCCACACGTGTCTGCCGATCGTGGCCGGCTCATCGTAATGCGTGGTCAGCGCGTGCCAGTCCGCAACGAAGAAAAAACATTCGTACTCGTGCTGTAACCGCACCCAGTTCTTCAGCACGCCATGATAGTGGCCGAGGTGCAGGCTGCCGGTCGGTCGCATCCCGGACAATACGCGATTGGTAAACATGATGATCCGCTTAAGCCGCGCGCGACATCCGTCAGATCGCGGCCGCGAGCTGGAAAACGATGCCGGGCGCAAGGCCAAGCACCGTCTCGATCAGCAACATCGTCATGCGGATCGGCGGCCCCAGGATCGCGCCGAGAAGTCCCGCCGCCAGCAAGGCGATGATCACGAAGAAGCCGTACGGCTCGACGCGCGCGACCTTATAGGCGACGCGGTGCGGCAGCAGGCTCACGAGGATCCGCCCGCCATCGAGCGGCGGCAAAGGCAGCAGGTTGAGCACCATGAAAATCACGTTCACGAAAACCCCCGCGGCTCCCATCAGCGCGAGCGGTAACGCAAAGTAGGTGCCGGGCAATGCCACCGAGATCTTCAGCACCGCCCCCCAGATCACCGCCATCGCCAGATTGCTCAATGGCCCGGCGGCCGCCACCCACAGCATGTCACGCTTGGGGTGACGCAGATTGCCGAAGTTGACCGGTACCGGCTTCGCCCAGCCGAACAGAATACCGCCGGTCCCGAACAGTTTGGACAATGCCAGCAGCGCGAGCGGAAGGGCAATCGTGCCAATCGGGTCAATGTGCCGCAGCGGATTGAGGCTCACCCTGCCCGCCGCGTAGGCAGTGAGGTCACCCAGGCGCTTCGCCACGTAACCGTGCGCCGCCTCATGCAAAGTAATGGCGAAGATCACCGGAAGCGCGTAGATCGCGATGGCCTGGATCAATTTGAATTCCATGTATGTCGCGGTGCCGTTTTGGGTATTGAATGTTCGGCCGCGCCCCGATTTTATCAGGCCGCGGCACCCGCCACTTCGGACGGACTAGAATCCCAAGGATGCGACGCTGCCCTTGCCCGCGCGCGTGACCACCGGCGCGTCGCCTGTCAGATCGACGACTGTCGTCGGCTCGATGCCGCATGATCCCCCGTCGAGAATCAAATCGACGCGGTGTTCGAGACGGGCGCGTATGATCTCACCATCGTTGAGCGGCGCGTCGTCACCCGGCAGCAGGAGCGTCGTCGACAACAGCGGTTCGCCCAGTTCAGTGAGCAGCGCACGCACGACACCGTGGTCGGGAATGCGCAGCCCGATGGTGCGCCGGCTTGGGTGCTGCAGGCGCTTGGGAACCTCCCGCGTCGCCCGCAGAATGAAGGTATAGCTGCCGGGCGTCGTGGCCTTGAGCAGCCGGAACTGCCGGTTGTCGACCCTGGCATAGGTTGCGATTTCGGCGAGATCACGGCAAATGAGCGCGAAATGATGTCGCGCGTCCACTTGCCGGATGGCGCGCATGCGCTCCATCGCCGCCTTGTCGCCGAGGTGACACCCCAACGCATAGCAGGAGTCGGTGGGATAGACGATGACCCCGCCCGCACGCACGATATCCGCCGCCCGCCTGATCAGCCGCGGCTGGGGATTGTCGGGGTGGATCGAGAAGAACTGAGCCATGAAGAACAGTGCGGAGCGATGAGCGCAGAATACCTAAATCCAATTATCGATAGACCGCGTGTGTAAAGGGTCCCCCTTCACTCCATACTCCGCACTCCGCACTTAGAACTTCGTCCACACCGGCACGCAGCCGGACGGCAGTTCCGGCAAATGGCCTATGCCGTCGCGCCCCCCGGTCGGCCCGTGAAAGTCCGATCCGGCGGATGCGAGCAACCCGAACCGCGCCGCATATCGCGCCCAGACCGCTGCCTGGTCCGGGGTGTGGTTACCGCTTACGACTTCGACGGCGACACCGCCCAGATCGCGGAACGTGGACAGCAGCGCCTCGCGTTGCGCGTGATCGAGTTTGTAGCGCGCCGGGTGCGCCAGTACGGGAAGCCCGCCGCTCACCGTAATCCAGTATAGCGTCTCCTCGAGCTCCGCCCACTGATGCGTCACGTACCCGACAGCGCCGGCCCCAAGGAAGCGACGGAACGCGGCATTGAGGTCCCGCGCGTGCCCCTGCTGCACCAGATATCGCGCAAAGTGGGTGCGGCTCACGAGGTCCGGATTTGCGGCGTGAGCACGCGCACCCTGCAGGCTCCCCGCAACCCCCGCCCGCTCCAATCCCTGCGCAATTCTGCACGCGCGCTCATGCCTTCCCGCGCGAATCCCGGCCAGCCCGGCGCGAAGCTCGGCATGGTCGGCATCGATATGCAATCCGATAACATGCAATGTGTGCGCTCGCCATGTCGCCGATATCTCAACGCCCCGAATGAGTTCAATGCCCAGCTCCCGGGCACGCCAGGAGGCCTCATACAGGCCGCCAGTCTCGTCATGATCGGACAATGCCAGACACGTAACGCCGGCTGCGACGGCGCGGTCCACCACGCCGGCGGGACCCAGGACTCCGTCCGAGTAGGTCGAATGCGTGTGCAGATCGTATTGCCGTACTACCGTGGCCATGCACCACAGTATCGCATGCCCGGGGCAAGTCGCGCGCAGCGCCTGCCGCGTACTGGCAACCTCTGTAAGGATCCGGGTCCCACGACTGACGAATGCGCATTCCTTCCGGATGCGAAGATGAACCCCGTTCTGATCGCGCTGCTCATGATCGTCCTGCCCGCTGCCGCAGATCCGCTCTGCAAGGCGAGCAGCGGTGAGCGCCGCGTGCCCGTGATCGAACTGTACACCTCGGAAGGGTGCGACAGTTGTCCACCCGCCGACCGCTGGGTGAGCGAACTGCCCGCGCGCGGATTCGGCCCGGACCGCGTCGTAGTACTCGGTTTTCACGTCGATTACTGGGACTATCTGGGCTGGAGCGACCCTTTCGCGCAGCAGCGGTTCAGCGAACGCCAACGCGCGATCAACGCGCGAAACGGGACGCGTGTCGTCTACACCCCGCAGTTGCTGTTCAATGGCAAGGACTACCGTCGTGGCCTGGGCCGGGATGACGTCGCGGAACGCATATCCGCGGCCAACCAACGTGCTGCGGGTGCGACCATCGCATTGCGCCTCACGCCGCCCGCCACCGTCAGCCTGGGAGTCGAGGTGGGCGTAGCGCTGAAAAGCGCTGTCTCACCCGCGCAGGCGCAGATCTTTCTCGCCCTATACGAGAACAAGCTTTCCAATCAGGTGCGGGCCGGCGAGAACCGCGGCAAGCACCTCAAGCATGATTTCGTGGTGCGCGATCTCGCCGGACCATTTGCGGCAGCAGCCGGCCGTAGGGTCGAATTCAGGCATACCTTCGAGGTTGCTGCCTCGTGGAAGGCATCCGAACTATCGGTGGCAGCAGTCGTTCAGGATCCCGCTAGCGGGGAAGTGCTTCAGGCTTTGGCCCTACCGGTGTGCGGTTGACAGATGAAAAATATAACTCTTTATATATCAATAGGTTAATAAATATTCATGACACACAGGATGAACCTGATCGAGGCCTTACTGGGCTGACTTGTGATGGAGGCGGCTCTGCGCCGGCACGTGCTGTGCCAGGAACTCCATCTGATCGGCCAGTATGCGGCGGTTGGTCAGGATCAGGTATTCCGCGCGATTCGGCACATATGGCAGGTAGATGAGTTCCATGCGCGCTGTTTCGGGCGTGCGGTCGCTTTTCTTTTCGTTGCATGAACGACACGCGGTGACGACGTTCATCCACGTGTCCTTGCCCCCGCGCGAAAATGGATTGATATGATCGCGGGTGAGCCTGGAAATCGTGAACATTCCCCCGCAGTAGGCACACATCTGGCGGTCGCGATGGAATAGCTCGCGATTATTCAGGGGCGGCACCTGCCCGAAAGACTTCATCGCCATCGCCTTGCCCTTGATGGCGATGATGCTCGCGGCCGAAATCCGGGAGCGTTCGCCGGTGACGCGGTTCAACCCGCCGTGAACGGTGAACGCACGCTCGCCGAGGCTCCACGCGACCTGGTCCTTGGCATAGTAGTAGCAGGCGTGCTGCCAGCTGATCCAGCGATGGGGCACTCCGTGCATGTCTAGCGTCAGGATCAGTGGAAACGCGCCTTGGGCCGGGCTTTCGCCGGCAATCTGAATCGTGTCCAATCTTGCTGATACCTCGTCACTTAGCCCGGCCGCCGCGGGGCGGCCGGCACACCTCACGTTATGTAGCGCATCAATTTACCAGATTTCTGAATATTTGGCAGTTTTTGCGGATATGCTGCCGCGTTTTCCCGGCCCTATGGCGGAGATCCCGGACGCAACGGAAAGCGGCGACACGGCGTATAATCTTACTCCGTGCACTTGCCGCCCGACGCCGTAGACCCGGCATTCGATACCGCTCCCCGAACCGCGGGACCACAACCGACAGCCGCGCCTCATCGAGGCGCGCGCTCAAAATTACCCTAGATGTCCTTTGAATCGCTGAACCTGATTCCAGAGTTGTTGCGCGCCGTAGCCGAGCAAGGTTACAAGGAACCCACGCCGATCCAGGCCCAGGCCATTCCCGCGATCCTCCAGCGCCGCGACATCATGGGATGCGCCCAGACCGGCACTGGAAAAACCGCCGGCTTCACGCTGCCCCTACTGCAACTGCTCGCGCCCCAGGCCAACACCAGCCTGTCTCCGGCTCGCCACCCGATACGCGCGCTTATTCTTACGCCCACGCGCGAACTCGCGGCCCAAGTCGAGGAAAGCGTGCGGATCTACGGCAAGTTTCTCCCCCTGCGCACCACGGTAGTATACGGAGGCATTGATATCACTCCGCAGATGAAGGCGCTGCACGGCGGAGTCGAGGTCCTGGTTGCGACCCCCGGGCGGCTCCTCGATCATCTGCACCAACGTAGCGTCAACCTGTCGCGCGTGGAAATACTGGTGCTCGACGAGGCCGACCGCATGCTCGATATGGGATTTTTGCCCGATATCAAGCGCATCCTCGCAGTGCTCCCGGCCCAGCGCCAGAACCTCCTGTTCTCGGCGACATTTTCGGACGAGATCCGGAGACTCGCCAGCCAGCTCCTGCGCCAGCCGACCATGATCGAGGTCGCCCGGCGCAACGCCACGGCAGATCTGGTCACGCACCAGGTCTACGAGGTCCCCGCAACCCGCAAACGCGCCCTGCTTGGCCATCTCATCAGAACGCGCAACATTCCCCAGGCTCTGGTGTTCGTGCGCATGAAGCGCGACGCGAACCGGCTCGCCCGTGAGCTGGTGCGCGACGGGATCAGCGCCACCGCGATCCACAGCGACCGCACCCAGGCCGAACGCGAACAGGCGCTTTCCGATTTCAAGCAGGGACGCGCGCCGGTACTGGTCGCCACCGACATCGCGGCGCGCGGCCTCGATATCGTAGAACTGCCGTACGTGATCAACTACGAGCTGCCTTACACGCCGGAAGATTACCTGCACCGTATCGGCCGCACCGCGCGGGCCGGATTGCCGGGTGAGGCCATTTCTCTGATGAGCCCGGACGAGAACAGGCTCCTCGCCGAGATCGAGAAGCTGCTCAAGCGCACGCTCCCGCGCGTGACCGCGCCGGAGTTCGACCGCGGTGGCGGAAAACCGCGTCCCACGTACGAGCGGGACAGGCACGAGAGATCCGAGAGACACGAGAAACGCGAAAAGCGCAGCGCACCGAAACTCGTGGAGCCCCGCAGCTCCGGCACTCGTGAGATCGACTTCAGCAAGCCATACGAGCCCTCGCCCTCGACTGCAACCAAGCCGGAAATCACTCACCCGTTGCGCCGCCAGCCGTCGCGGCCGGCGGCGGCGCTGCTCGGCGGCGCATCGACCCACGCAAAATCCCACAAATGACCGGCACCGTTGCCGCCCGGCAACTACGCACCATGCTCCAGGACGGGCGCGAACTGGCAGTGCTCGACGTGCGCGAGCCCGGGCAGTTCGGCGAATCGCACCTGCTGTTCGCGACACCGCTGCCCTACAGCCGGCTGGAACTCGACATCGGTGCGCTGGTGCCGCGTGTTTCAGCGCGCATCGTGCTATGCGACGATGGAGACTCCGGTGTTGCCGGGCTCGCAGCCAGGCGGCTCCCGGCTCTCGGCTACACGGACGTATCGGTGCTTGACGGCGGCACCAGGGCCTGGGCAGCGGCAGGCTACACCCTGTTCAAAGGCGTCAACGTGCCGAGCAAGCTGTTCGGCGAACTGGTCGAGCACGTCTACCACACGCCGCGCGTCACGGTGCGGGACCTTGCAGCGATGCGCGAGCGCGGCGAGGACTTTATCGTCGTGGACGGGCGGCCTTACACCGAGTACCAGAAGATGAACATCCCCGGCGGCATCTGCTGTCCCAACGCAGAGCTTCCGTACCGCATTCGCGACATCGTCAAGAGCCCGAAAACGAAGATCATCGTCAACTGCGCCGGCCGCACGCGCTCGATCATGGGCGCGCAGACATTGCTCAACTTCGGCATCGAGAATCCCGTCTTTGCGCTGGAGAACGGCACCCAGGGCTGGGTGCTTGCCGACTTCGAACTGGAACGCGGCGCCAACCGCCGCTATCCCGAACGCATCGACGCATCGCGCCTGCCGGCGCTGCAGGATTCCGCGCGCAAGTTGATGGCGCGACACAGCGTGAATGCGGTCAGCGCGCGTGACGTCGAGAAATGGCTAGATGAGTCCGGCCGCACGACCTATCTCTGCGATGTCCGCACGCCGGAGGAATTCGAAGCGGGGTCGATTCCGGGCTCGGTGCACGCACCCGGCGGCCAACTGGTGCAGGCCACCGACCAATGGGTTGGCATCAGGAACGCCCGGATCGTGCTGATCGACGGTGGCGAGCAGGTACGCGCACCGGTGGTCGCGGCCTGGCTCGGGCAACTGGGCTGTGATGCGTATGTGCTCGACGGCGGTGTTCGCTCGGGCCTGCGCGGGAAGCCGCCGAAGAAAGCTACGCTGCCGCCACTGCCCGAGATATCCGCTGCCGACCTCAAACGCGCGCTCGACACCGGCACATGTAGTGTCATCGACATCGGCGCCAGTTTGAATTTCCGCAAGACGCACATTCCCGGCAGCCACTGGAGCATCCGGCCCCGTGTTGCGGCAACGGTGCATGATGCTGCGGGAACCATCGTGCTCGTCGCCGACAATCCCGATATTGCACGCCTCGCCGCGGTCGATCTCACCGGCGCCGGCGCCAAGGACGTGCGAATACTCAATGGTGGTCTTGCTGCATGGATCAACGCGGGCTATCCGACCGAATCCTCACCCGCCGTGCCGCCTGACGCCGACTGCATCGACCACCTCTTCTTCGTGCACGACCGCCACGCCGGCGACCGCGAGGCGATGAAACAATACCTCGCCTGGGAAACCGGCCTCATGGCCCAGCTTGATGCCGACGAGAAGGCGGCATTCAAGGTGGGCGTAACGCGTTAGCCCTTTTATGGACAGCATCAGCTCGGCATTGCTGTGATTCTTCGCGAGGCTCTTTGGCGCGGGGAGCTACAAGGTCGGGGAGAAGGTGACGGTACTCTATGACCTGGAAGCTACTGAGCACGCGCGCGTCGCCGATATTGGGTTTCGCGATCGTCGCCTGCGGCATGCTCGGTCACGCCCTGCGAGGTCTGTGGGATCCGAACATCGGGCCCTTGTGGTCCTACGCGATGTTTGTGATCGCGGTCAACTTCAGCGTGTTTTCCGTTGCGCTGCGGTTACTGGCGTAATGCCTCTCTGAAACCCCTCCCCCGTGATACGTTACACTTGCATTCACAATCTGGTGAATGCGCCGAAAAGCCGTCTTTTACCCGGGTAATGGCCGACCATGCTGACTTCCACCCACTGGGGCGTTTACGACGTAACCGTGGAGGCCGGGCGCATCACGGGGATCGCTCCTTTCGAGCGGGACCCCGACCCCTCGCCGATCGGCCAGTCGCTCGCCGCTGCGGTTACCGGCCCCACGCGAGTACGGTACCCGGCGGTGCGCAAGAGCTACCTCGAAGGCGGCCCCGGCGCGGCGCCCGAAAGGCGTGGAGCGGAACCCTTCGTCAAGATCGGTTGGGACGAAGCATTGGCGCTGGCCGCCGCAGAACTGAGGCGCGTCAAGACGCAATTCGGCAATGCGTCGATCTTTGCCGGATCCTACGGCTGGTCGAGCGCGGGCCGGTTCCATCACGCGCAGAGCCAGGTACACCGCTTCATGAACGCGATCGGCGGCTACGTCGCGCACGTCGGCACCTACAGCCTCGGCGCCGCGCGCACCCTGCTGCCGCACATCGTCATGGATATGGATGCCCTGCGCGCGCAGCACACGGCATGGGCGCAACTTGAAAGGCACTGCCAGTTGCTCGTCGCCTTCGGCGGCATCCCCGGCAAGAATACACAGGTCAATTCCGGCGGCATCAGTCAGCATGAAGCACGCCCGGCGTTGAGGCGCCTCGCCAGTGCGGGCGTGCGGTTCGTCAACGTCTCACCCCTGCGCGACGATCTCGAGGCCGCGCCGGGCGTGGAATGGATACCGCTGCGGCCCAACACCGATACCGCTTTCATGCTGGGCATCGCGCACACCCTGATCGCGGAAGGCCGTCACGACCCTGCGTTTTTCGAGCGCTACTGCGAAGGATTCGAACCATTCCGCCGCTATGTGATGGGCGAAGCAGACGGTGTTCCCAAGAATGCCCAGTGGGCGGCGCGCATCTGCGAGGTTCCGGCGGAATCGATCGTCGCGCTTGCGCGGCGCATGGCCGCAAATCGCACCATGATCAGCGTCGCCTGGTCGCTGCAGCGCGGCGATCACGGCGAGCAGCCTTACTGGATGGGCATCGCCCTTGCCTGTCTCCTTGGGCAAATAGGCACACCCGGCGGCGGCATTGCCCTCGCCTATGGCCCGGTCGGGATCGAAGGCGCCAACGCGCACGCTTTCTCCGGCCCGGTGCTACCGCAAGGGCAGAACGCGGTCAAGACGCCGATCCCGGTCGCGCGCATCTCCGACATGCTGGAAAATCCCGGCGGCCGCTACGAGTTCAACGGCAAGGTTTGCAGCTATCCTGATATCCGGCTCATCTACTGGGCGGGCGGCAATCCATTCCACCATCACCAGGACCTGAACCGCCTCATCCGGGCGTGGCGCAAGCCCGAGACCATTATCGTCAACGAGCAATACTGGAACCCGGGCGCGAAAATGGCCGACATCGTGCTGCCGGCCACCACCATGCTGGAACGCGATGATATCGGCTCCACTTCGCGCGACCGCTTCATGATCGCGATGAAGCGCGCGATCGAACCCGTGGGTGAAGCGCGCGATGACTACGAGATCTTCAGCGCGCTGGCCGAGCGGCTGGGTGCGAAGGAGCAATTCACCGAGAGCCGCAGCGCGGCGGCGTGGCTCCGCCACCTCTATGATGAAGCACGCGTGCGCGCCCGCAAGTTCGATCTGTCACTGCCGGGGTTCGAGGCGTTCTGGGCCGAGGGTTACGTCGAGATGCCGCCACCGGACGAGCCGCCCGTGATGCTGGGCGCCTATCGCGCCGACCCGGGCGCCAACCGGCTGCCCACGCCGTCGGGCAAGATTGAAATTTTCTCCTCGACCATTGCGTCCTTCGGCTACGACGACTGCATTGGGCACCCGGCGTGGTACGAACCTGCCGAGTGGCTGGGCGCGCCACTCGCGCGACGCTATCCCCTGCACTTGATTTCGCATCAACCCGCCACGCGGCTCCACAGCCAGTACGATCAGGGCAGCGTCAGCCGTGCCGCCAAAATTCGAGACCGCGAAGCGCTCACCCTGCACCCGCAGGACGCTGCCGCGCGCAGGATCAAGACTGGCGACATCGTTCGGGTCTTCAACGACCGCGGCGCGTGCCTCGCAGGCGTCAAGATCAGCGATGGCGTGCGGCAGGGGGTGGCCGTGCTTCCCACCGGCGCATGGTACGATCCGCTGGTGCCGGGAGAAATCGGTACGCTGGAGAAGCACGGCAATCCAAATGTGCTGACCCTCGACAAGGGCACCTCGAAGCTCACGCAGGGATGCAGCGCGCTCACCACCCTCGTGGAAGTGGAACTTTTCCAGGGAGAGCTGCCGTCCGTCACCGCCTTTGACGCGCCGCAGTTCGTTGTGCGCAGCGCCGTTGTCCGGTGATCGCTACTTCCCTCGCCCGCCGGCGCATCCGCTTGCCCTGAAACCCCTTCTCCGCGCCGGTTTTCCAGGTTCCTGGCGTTCTCTACGGCTTCGCGCGTTTGCTCGCAACACATTCTTTCTCCTTGCCAAATGCACCCGCAGGCCTCATACTCCCGAGGTCGAATCGGTTGTCGGTCGGTCCTCTCAGCATCCCTTCGGGGTGCCCCGCTGGTCTTTCCCGAATAGTCGTTTGATGCCGCGCTCAATCTCGGGCACGGCGCCGCAATTTCCCGGAGAAATACCATGTCCACCACTGGCACCGTAAAGTTTTTCAATACAACCAAGGGCTTTGGCTTCATCGCACCGCAGGACGGCTCGAAGGATGTGTTCGTCCACGTTTCTGCCGTCGAGCGCGCCGGCATGCGGGGGCTGGCCGAGAATCAGCAGGTCACGTTCGACACGGAACGCGGCTCCGACGGCCGGCTCTCCGCAGTCAATCTGAAATCGGTCTGATCGACCCGGGCAGGCCGCTGCACGCGGCCGCTGTCTCAGCCCTTTCGCACCACACCGGCATCGGCGCGGGAAAGGCGGCGCTGCCGCTTGCCCGCGACGGGGAGACTTGCACGTGGCAAAAGAAGAAGTGGTCGAAATCGAAGGCGTGATCGACGAAGTGCTGCCCAATACCGTCTTTCGCGTCACGCTGGTAAACGGCTGCAAGGTAACCGCCTACGCATCGGGAAAAATCCGCAAGCACCGGATCCGCATACTCACGGGCGACCGCGTCACCCTCGAAATGTCGCCCTACGACCTGACCAAAGGCCGGATCAGCTTCCGGCACAAAGACGAGCGCGCCGCGCCGCCGATGGCCGCGCGCCCGGCTTATATGCGCAAGCGCTAGGCGCGCGCGTCCGGTTTATCGCTATTTGACCACCAGTTTGAGGTCGCGCACGATCTTGCCCCATTTGTCGTTCTCGACCTGTACGAACTTGGCAAAGGCCTTCGGATCAGTGGCCACGACATCCGTTCCCAGCCGCTGGTACGCCGTCCGCACCTCCGCAGTCTGAAGCAACTTCGTGACTTCGCGGTGTATGCGCTCGATGGCGGCTGCCGGGGTTCCCCGCGGCGCAAGCAACCCGCTCCACAGCGACGCATCATAGCCCGGCAGGGTTTCCGCAAGGGAAGGAACGTCAGGCAACTCGGGTGAGCGCTTGGCGCTCGTCACCGCGATGATGTTCAACTGCTTCGCCCTGTAGTGGGGCATGATGCTCGAGAGGCCGAGGCAGCCGATCTTGATCTGGCCGCCCACGAGGTCGGACCGCACCGGCCCGCTGCCCTTGTACGGGACATGCACCACGTCAATGCCGGCCATGTTGACGAATAGCGCCTGGAACAGGTGCATCGCGCCCCCCTGGCCCGAGGAAGCGTAGTTGTGCTTGCCGGGCTCCTTCTTCGCCAGCGCAATCAGCTCCTTGACCGATTTGACGCCAAGCGAGGGATGCACCGCCAGACCGTAAGGCTGGCTCGCTATCTGCATGATCGGCGCAAAATCCTTCACTGCATGGAACGGCGCGTTCTTGTACAGGTTAGGAACGATGGTGTGCGGCGTTCCGGTGCCAAGCAAGGTGTATCCGTCGGGGTTCGATTTTGCCGCGATCTCGGTCCCGATAAGACCTCCGGCACCCGTACGGTTGTCGATCACCACCTGCTCGCCCAAGCTTTCCGGCAGCTTCGTCGCGACGATACGTATGAGCACATCGGTCGAGCCGCCCGCGCCGAACGGAATGATCATCCGCACAGGTTTGTTGGGGTACCCCTGAGACTGCGCCGGCAGGGATACCGCAAGAATCACCGCGGCGCAGAAAATCCCGGCAATATGGCTCCGTAGCTTGACATTCATCATTACCCTCCTCGTTTGTAGTTCGCACGTCCACGCAACACGTTCCGGCAAATCATACCAGCTACCGCGATGAGAGCGGAAAAGGAGCGTCAAGTTCCCCCGGGCAGGGGGTCATTCAGGCTGTCGCGCGCCATGCTACGATCAGGCGTCAAGCGCGCCTGTGGGGACCCACCATGACTGCCGCTCCGAACATGATTCGCTTTGCTGGCGCATCCGGCGCACTCCTTGCGGCCCGCCTCGAATTGCCCGCGGCTGCACCTGCGGCGTTTGCGTTGTTCGCGCATTGCTTCACGTGTTCCAAGGAGTCACTCGCCGCAACACGCATCGCAGCCGCCCTCGTGGCACATGGATTCGGCGTACTGCGCTTCGACTTTACCGGGCTGGGTGGCAGCGAAGGCGAGTTCGCCAACACCAACTTCTCGTCGAACGCCGCTGACCTGGTCGCCGCGGCGGCATGGTTGCGCGAGCGCTACGCGGCCCCGGCCATACTCGTCGGGCACAGCCTCGGCGGCGCAGCCGTTCTCGCGGCGGCAAGCCAGATTCCGGAGAGCGTGGCGATCGCCACCATCGGCACGCCTTTCGATCCTGCACACGTCCGCCGCCTGCTCGCGCCCGCCCTTGCCGAAATCGAACAGGCGGGAGAGGCCGAGGTCAGGCTTGCCGGCCGCAGCTTTCGCATCCGCAGGCAGTTTCTCGATGACCTCGCAGGCCAGGCGCCCATTGAACGCATTGCATCACTGCGCAAGGCCCTGCTCGTATTTCATTCCCCGCGCGACACCACGGTGAGCATCGACAACGCGGCGCAGATTTTCATGGCCGCCAAACATCCGAAAAGCTTTGTGTCACTCGACAATGCGGATCATCTGCTCACGAGAAAAGAGGACGCGGTCTATGTGGCCGCAGTACTGAGCGCCTGGGCGAGCCGTTACATCGGCTCGGCGAGCGCAAGCGCCGCACCCGGCGGCGTCGCCGAACGCGATGAGGTGACCGTCGCCGAGACACGCGCGGGTCGTCTCGCGCAGATGGTCAGCGTCGGCCCGCATCGGCTGCACGCAGACGAGCCGGTAAGCCACGGCGGCAACGACACGGGCCCGTCGCCGTACGATCTGTTGCTTGCCGCCCTGGGGGCGTGCACTTCCATGACGTTGCGCCTCTACGCCGACCAGAAGCAATGGCCGCTCGAACGTGTCGTCGTAAAACTCAGGCACGACAAGATTCACGCGGCCGATTGCGCTGAATGCGAAACCCGTGATGGCAGGGTCGACCGCATCGAACGCGAGATCGAAATCACCGGCCCGCTCGACGCCGCGCAGCGCCAGCGCCTGCTGGAGATCGCGAGCAAATGCCCGGTGCACCGCACGCTGCACTCGGAGGTCGTGATCCCGACGCGGCTTGCCGATGCGCCGGCGGGGAATCCCCTGTGACGGGCGCAGACGCGCTGGTGCGAATGCTGGCGTTGCAAGGCGTCAAGCACATCTTCGGCCTGTGCGGCGATACCAGCCTGCCCTTTTATGATGCGCTCTATCGCCTGAAGCATGGCATGACCCACGTTCTCACGCGCGACGAACGTTCGGCGGCCTATATGGCCGACGGCTACGCGCGCGTAAGCAACAGGGTCGGCGTGTGCGAAGGGCCGAGCGGCGGCGGCGCTACCTACATTCTGCCGGGCGTGGCAGAGGCAAATGAGTCGTCAGTTCCAATGCTCTGCATCACCACCGACATCCCCGTGGCGAGCCGTGGCCGTTTTACCCTCACCGAACTCGATCAGGAAGCACTGTTCCGGCCCGTGGCCAAATCGACCCATGTGGTGGACCGCGGCGACCGCGTGCCTCTTGCCGTGCGCGAGGCGTTTCGCCAGATGACGACCGGTCGCCCGGGTGCGGCCCATCTTGGATTGCCACTGGACGTGCAACGGGAAACGGTTGACGCTTCGGCTCTGCACGCCGATCCGGAGTTTGCGCGGGTTCCCGCGCTGCGCATCGGGCCGCACTCTGCCGCGATACGCGCTGCCGCCGCTGTGCTGGCGCACTCACGCCAGCCCGCGCTGGTGGTCGGCGGTGGAGTACTGATTTCGGGCGCGTCAAGGGAATTGCGGATGCTCGCGGAGAAGCTCGGAGCGGTAGTGTGCACGACCGTCAGCGGCAAAGGCTCGCTCGCGGACACGCACCCGCTCGTGGCAGGCGTGATCGGCAGCAACGGCGGCACCTTGCCTACGCGGACGGTCATCGACAGCGCCGACGTAGTGGTCTTCATCGGGTGCCGCGCCGGTTCGGTCACCACCGAGAAATGGCGCCATCCGCTGCCCGGCTCGGCGCGCGTCATACACATCGACGTGGACCCGGGGGTATTCGGCGTGAACTACCCCACCGATGTCGCGATTCAGGCGGACGCGCAGCTTGCACTGCGCGCGCTGGGCAGCGAGCTTGGCGTGCGTGCGTCGTGGCGCAAGCGCTCGCAGGCAGCGTCTCGCGCCGTCGCGCAGGCGAAGGTTACAAAGTTTTCGGAATTCCGGCGACTCGCCGGCAGCAACACCCGCCCGATCACGCCGGAGCGGATCGTATCCGATCTGCGGGCGGTGCTTGACGATGACGCGATCATCGTCGCCGACCCCGGTACGCCCTGCCCCTATCTCTCGGCATACTACGAACTGCGGCGTCCGGGGCGCAATTTCCTTTCGAATCGGGCGCACGGCGCGCTGGGCTACGCGATGTCGGCGGCGATCGGCGCTCATTTTGCCCGCTCCGGAGCCCGGGCGGTGGCGGTCATGGGCGACGGCAGCTTCGGTTTCACCTGCGGCGAGCTCGAGACCGTCGTCCGATTGAAAGTGCCGCTGCTGATGCTGGTGGTATCGAATGCCACTTATGGCTGGATCAAGGCGGGACAGAAGTCGAGCTTCGATCGCCGCTATTATTCCGTCGATTTTGGCCGCACCGATCACGCTGCAGTCGCTGCCGCCTTCGGGGTGAAATCGTGGCGCGTAAGCGATCCGGCAAAGCTGCGCGCGACGCTTGCTGCCGCCGTGCGCCACGATGGCCCGGTTCTGGTCGATGTGATCGCCCAGCCCCTCCATCAGGCGCGCGCCCCGGTCTCGGAGTGGATCGTCTGAAGAGTTTGTCGGCTAGCAGCCGACAAACTCTTTATGGAAAACCACCTGTTGCAATGCGACACATGACCAAGAAAGCGCGGTTTGAGGGGACTGCCAGCGCTCGAAGTGATCTGCGTCCATGCTTGCAATCCGCAAGCTGACCAAGTCGTACGGCGGGGTGCGTCCGCGCACCCTGCTCGACGATGTCACGTTCGATCTCGCGGCAGGCGAGTACGTGGCGATCATGGGCGAATCGGGCGTGGGCAAGTCGACATTGCTCAACCTCATCGCCGGCCTTGACGTTCCCGATTCCGGGAGCGTAACGCTTGCCGAGCGCGAAGTGACTGCACTCGACGACGCCGAACGCACGCTCGTGCGCCGGAATCACATCGGTTTCGTGTTCCAGGCATTTCACCTGCTGCCGCATCTTACCGTCGCACAGAACGTGGCGTTGCCGTTGTCGCTCATCGGTGCCGCGCCTGACGAGGCTGGCGCACGCGTGGCCGAGATGCTGAAGGCCGTGGGTCTCTCCCGGGCCGGCGCAAGTTATCCACGCGAGCTCTCGGGCGGTGAGTTGCAGCGGGCTGCGATCGCCCGGGCGCTCGTGCACCGGCCGCTGCTCACGCTCGCCGACGAGCCTACCGGCAATCTCGACGCGGCGAATGGCGCTCAGGTGCTCACTCTTCTGCGTGCCGAAGTGAAACGCAACGGCGGCGCCGGCATCCTGGTCACGCACTCCGCCACTGCGGCTGCCAGCGCCGACCGTGTCTTCACGCTTGCATCCGACGGGCTGCGCCTGCGGAGCTGATCCACGACAAGTGACCACCGACAGGTGATAAGTGGCTAGCGCCCGCCTTGCGCCCCACGCCTCTGCGCTCACGGCTTCCGGAACGCGTTTTCTGCCGTTCCGCGCGCTGGTTTCCGGTCCGCTGCGTGAGCATCCTGGGCATGCCCTCCTTGCGCTCGCCGCAATCGCCCTGGGGGTCGCCCTGGGTGTGGCAGTGCACCTGATCAACTCAAGCGCGCTCAACGAATTCAATCTTGCCGCGCATCATCTTGCGGGCGAAGCCGACCTCGTGGTACGCGGCCCGAGAGCGGGCTTCGACGAAACGCTGTACCCGCGCATCGCCCGCCTGCCGCAGGTCGAAGCGGCCAACCCGGCAGTTGAACTCGAGGTGCCGATCCTCGGCAAGGAAGGCACGCTCAGAATCATCGGTTTCGACCCGCTGCGCACCGCACAGGTGCAACCATCGCTCTTGCCCGAGAGGACCGCTGAGGTCGCCGAGCTCTTCGCTGCAGATTCCGTACTGCTGAGCCCGTCAGCCGCGCGCTGGCTCGGCCTCGATATGGGCGCCGCGCTGCGCATGATGGTCGGCACCGGAGTCGTCGAAGTGAAGGTGGTCGGCATGCTGCCGGAAGGCGGGTATCGGCAGCGGGTTGGCGTCATGGACATCGCCACTGCACAATGGCGTCTCGGCCGCCTTGGCAAGCTTAGCCGTATCGATCTGAGGCTCAAGCCGGGCGTGGTTGTCACGGCGTTCCAGCGCGAACTGCAGAACGAGCTTCCCTCCGGTGTGCACGTGGCAACCCCGGAGACCGATGCGGAACGCGGCGCGAGCCTGTCGCGGGCCTACCGCCTGAATCTCGATATGCTGGCGCTGATTGCGCTGTTCACCGGAGCTTTCCTGGTGTTTTCCTCGCAGATGCTGGCGCTTATGCGGCGTCGCGCGCAATTCGCTCTCTTGCGCGCGCTGGGCGTGACGCGGCGCTCACTCGCGAGCTGGCTCCTGGCGGAAGCGGCCGTCGTCGGCGCGATCGGCGCAATTCTGGGCCTTGCGCTCGGTTACGCCGTCGCGCAATTTGCCATCGCGAACTTCGGCACCGACCTGGGCGCCGGTTATTTTCGCGGCATCGTTCCGGGCATCCACGTCGATCCCGTCGCGCTCATGGCGTACTTCGCGCTCGGCGTGTTGTTTGCCGTGCTGGGTGCGGCGGCGCCGGCACTGGAAGCCGCGCGCCGCGCGCCAGCCAAGGCGCTGCATGCCGGTGACGAAGAAGAGGGCCTGCGTGGAGTGCGCACGACCTGGCCGGGCATCGCCTCGTGCGCAATCGGCGCGTTGCTCGCGTTCGCGCCGGCTGTCGACGGACTCCCGGTCGCCGCATACTGCGCGATCGCGCTGATCCTCTCCGGCGTCATACTGCTCCTGCCGCAGTTCGTTTCCGGCGTGCTGAAACGCGTTTCGGCTCCTCGTTCGGTTCCGGCGGCACTCGCCCTCGCGCAATTACAGGCGACGCCGCGCCAGATTGCAGTCAGTGCCGCTGCCATCGTCGCAAGCTTCAGTCTGATGGTTGCAATGCTGATCATGGTGCACTCGTTCCGCAGTTCGCTGGAAACCTGGCTCGAGCACATGCTGCCGGCTGATCTCTATCTGCGCACCCTGCGCGGCGGCGAAACCGGCTTTCTCACCCCGGAGGAGCAGAACCGCCTCCAATCCACTCCGGGCGTCGAACGCATCGAATTCCTGCGCAGCCAGAATCTGCTGCTGGCTTCGGATCGGCCGCCGGTCGTGCTGCTGGCCGGCCCCGTGGACTCTGCCGCAATGCTGC
>Ga0155935_1257_pt2 | contig 28211 bp, 29 predicted proteins | sample RifCSPlowO2_02_FD_107589 | JGI IMG/M metagenome (GOLD analysis project Ga0155935, IMG submission 107589) | Betaproteobacteria bacterium RIFCSPLOWO2_02_64_14
AATCCCAACGCCCTGGCGAGGCCCTCGCCGACCAATGCACCGAGCATCCCGCCCGGTGCGAGCGGCAGGATCGCTTTGACGGTGTGGAGCCGAATCGCCTCGATGCCGCTGCTTGCGATCAGTACCACGAGAAAGCCGATTGCCGCGACAGCGTACGAGCGCCGGTCGAACTCGGTCACTGTCTCGATACGCCGAAAACCGAGCCACACGAGGACCGCACAGAAAACGACCCACCAGTATGCGGACATTCCGAACACGAACAGGAGCAGGTCCGCAAGGTAGGCGCCGATTACCCCGCCCGCATTCCTGATTTCGGCGGCGGCGACGCTGTGCGACCAGCCCGGATCCGACTTGTCATAGGTGTAGAGCACGAGGAACAACAGGATCGCCACACCGAGCAGCGCGAACCACCAGGCTTCACGCAGCAGCGCGGCGAGCTTCGGCGGCAACGGGTTACGCGCGCTGCGGCTCGCACCGGCCCTGTCACCCGCGAACATCATGCGTCAATTGAAGTCATGCCATTAAGCTTTTGATTGTACATCGAAAGAGATGGCGTTGGCGCACCGGGAAATTTGCCCGAATAATAAGCACCTTGCGTGCGCTGGCGAACCGCGCGCACGCGGCCGGCAACGAAATGCGTACGCGCGGGCGCCCGGTGTCGAAATATGACGGCTAACGCCCGTGGGCGTGGCGCGCCATGGACTGACGGTCGAGGACAATGATGCGGCGTTTCTCCGCCCGTATCAGGCCTTTCTGCTGCAGGCCCTTCACGACGCGGCTCACCATCTCGCGGGAGGCGCCGATCATGCGCGCGATCTCCTGCTTGGGCGGAGCGCGCGTCACCACCCACCGGCCGTCGATCTCCTCGGCCAGGTCGATCAGCAACCGCGCCACGCGTCCGTAGACATCGATCAGCGCCAGGCTCTCGATCTGGCGGTCCGCGTCGCGCAGGCGCTTCACGAGATTGCGGATGATGAGCATGGCCATCTCGAAGTTGTTCTGGAGCAGCGAGATGAAACCGGCCTTGGACATGCGCAGCATCTGGCACGGTTCCACGGTTTCGACACTCGCCGAGCGCGGCTGGTCGTCGAGCAGCCCCATCTCGCCGAAGTACTCGTTGGGCCCGAGCATGCTGAGGATCACTTCGTGCCCATCGTCATCCGTGATCAACACCTTGACGCGCCCGGCGAGGATGACGTACAGCGCGTCAGTGTCCTCGCCCGCGTGCACGATGAACGCGTTGCGCGGAAAGCTGCGATGCTGCACGAAGCCGAGCAGGGTCTGGAGCTGCGGGTCGGAGAACGACGCAAACAGCGGCACGTTTTTCAGGAGCTGGGGATGGAGCCTGAACTGGATAGCCATATGTCGGCAGACCGATATGAAAGTTGTTCGTGTCGAGGCACCCGGGCACGTAGACACCCCTCAGCGCATAGTCTGCCAGATCGGGTCTCCAACGTCACGTTCGAGCGGTGCAAATTCCCCCGAGCCGTGGATTGCGCCCGCCCCGTTTCGGGCGACGACGCGCCGGCGTCTCGACATGGCCGCGCGCAACCTGATAGATTCGCGTCTTTCCCGACGCTACCCCACACCGAAAAATGTCCCAGCAAACCCGACATTGCCGCGTCCTGATCCTTGGATCGGGCCCGGCCGGCTACAGCGCGGCGGTTTACGCCGCGCGCGCGAACCTCCAACCCATGCTGCTGACAGGCCTCGCCCAGGGCGGACAGTTGATGACCACGACCGACGTGGACAACTGGCCGGCCGATGCGATGGGCGTGCAGGGGCCGGAACTGATGGAGCGCTTTCTCAAGCACGCCGAGCGCTTCAAGACCGAGATCATCTTCGACCACGTCCATACGGCGAAGCTGGGGGAAACGCCGCTCACGTTGATCGGCGATCAGGGCATCTACACCTGCGATGCTCTGATCATCGCCACCGGCGCCTCCGCGATGTACCTGGGGCTCGCCTCGGAGCAGAAATTCATGGGCAAGGGCGTGTCGGGCTGCGCCACCTGCGACGGCTTTTTCTACAAGGGCCAGGAAGTGGCGGTCGTCGGCGGCGGCAATACCGCGGTCGAAGAGGCGCTCTACCTCAGCAACATCGCGAGCCACGTCACGGTGGTGCACAGACGCGACAGGTTCCGCGCCGAGGCCATTCTGGTCGACAAGCTGACGGAGAAGGTCGCAGGTGGCAAGGCGTCGATCCTGTGGGATCACGTGCTCGACGAAGTGCTGGGGGACAACACCGGTGTCACCGGCATGCGGGTCAAGCACGTGAAGACAGGTGCGACCGCCGACAAGCAGTTGCAGGGCGTGTTCATCGCGATCGGTCATCGCCCGAACACCGAAATTTTCGCCGGCCAGCTCGACATGGTAAACGGGTATATCGTCACCCGCAGCGGGCTCGAGGGTAACGCGACAGCCACCAGCGTGCCGGGTGTATTCGCCGCGGGCGACGTGCAGGACCACGTCTACCGGCAGGCCGTGACCAGCGCGGGCACGGGATGCATGGCGGCGCTCGATGCGCAGAAATATCTCGAGAGCAAGGGCCTGAACTGAGCTTGCCGACCCTCACTTTCGACGACAACGCGGGTGTGACAGCTATGGACACGCACGGGCGCGGTACCGGTAAACGTGACCAGCCGTCGTTTCACGCGCTGGTGCCCGACGTCACGCCATTGAAGCGGGCAAACAGGGCGATACTGGAGCGGCGCCGCACGGAGCCCGTGCCTGCACAGCGCCTGCGCGACGAACAAGCAGTGTTACGGGACAGCCTCACCGGCCACGCGGATGGCACGATCGAGACCGGTGACGAGCTCTCATTTCTGCGCAAGGGACTGCCGTCCGGCACGTTGCGCAAGCTGCGCCGTGCGCACTGGGTGATCCAGGACGAACTCGATCTGCACGGACTGACCTCACCCGAGGCGCGCGCCCTGTTGGTGGAATTCCTGAACGGCTGCCTGCGCCGCGGCCTGCGCTGCGTACGGGTCATTCACGGCAAGGGACTGCGGTCGAAGAACCGCGAACCGGTGCTCAAGCACAAGGTCGCACACTGGCTGATGCTGCGTGATGAAATCCTGGCATTCTGCCAGGCGCGCCCGACGGAAGGCGGCAGCGGCGCGGTGGTGGTGCTCTTGAGAGCGGTTAAGCGTTGAGAGTTGGGAGTTGAGAGGTTAGCGCGGGGAAGGCTACTACACTCTCAACCCTGAACGCTCAACCCTCAACGACGCCTCAAATTGCGGCTTCGTCCGTCTCCCCGGTGCGGATGCGGATGACCTGCTCGACGCTCGTGACGAAGATCTTGCCGTCGCCGATCTTGCCGGTGCGCGCGGCCTTGACGATGCCGTCGATCGCGCTCTCCATGAGCTTGTCCGGGACGACGACCTCGACCTTGACCTTGGGCAGGAAATCGACGACGTACTCGGCGCCGCGGTAGAGTTCGGTGTGGCCCTTCTGGCGGCCGAAGCCCTTTACTTCGGTCACCGTCAGACCGCTCACGCCGATCTCCGACAGCGCTTCGCGCACCTCGTCAAGCTTGAACGGCTTGAATATCGCCTCGATTTTTTTCATGGCTCCTCCGCTGAGTCGCAACCTTGCCGGATTCCGGGCGTCTAGGATATCACAGAGTCGCCCGTCCCCGGATGCCGTCACTCGAACCGCTGGCGGAACTTGTTGGTGATCGGATAGCGCCAGTCCTTGCCGAAGCCGCGGCTGGTGATGCGGATGCCCACGGGCGCCTGGCGCCGCTTGTACTCGCTCACGTGCACCAGGCGCACGACCTTCTCCACGTCGGCGCGGGCGTGGCCGCGCGCGATGATCTCCAGCGGGCTCAGGTCCGCTTCGACGTAGGCTTCCATGATGGCATCGAGCACGTCGTACGGGGGCAGGCTGTCCTGATCCGTCTGATCCGGTCGCAGCTCCGCCGACGGCGCGCGGTCGATGACACGTTGCGGGATTACCGGCGAGATGCTGTTGCGATAGCGCGCGAGCCGATAGACCATCATCTTGTTGATGTCCTTCAGTACCGCAAAACCTCCGGCCATGTCGCCATAGAGCGTTGCATACCCGACCCCCATTTCGCTCTTGTTGCCGGTCGTGAGCACGATGGCGCCGCTCTTATTCGAGAGCGCCATCAACAGGGTGCCGCGGATGCGCGCCTGCAGGTTTTCCTCGGTCGTGTCTTCGGGCAGGCCCTTGAACTCGCCCGTTAACGCCGTCTTGAACGCGTCGAAGATGGGCTTGATCGCGATTTCGGTATAGCGCACGTTGAGCGATTGTGCTTCGGCGAGCGCGTCCTCGCGGCTCATGCCGGCCGTGTACTGCGAGGGCATCATCACCGCCCGCACCCGTTCCGGCCCCAGCGCATCGGCTGCGATGGCGAGTGTCAGGGCGGAATCGACGCCGCCCGACAAACCCAGCAGCGCGCCCGGAAAACCGTTTTTGTCGAGGTAATCGCGCACGCCCAGCGTCAGCGCCGCGTAGACCTCGCCCTCGAGAGACAGCGACGGGGCGATCCCGCCCTTCGCCGGCACCCCGTCCACCAGCTCGACGAAACCCAGCGCCTCCTCGAACGCCGGGAGCTGGTGCGTGATCGCCCCCTGTGCGTCGAGCACGAACGACGCGCCGTCGAACACCAGCTCATCCTGCCCGCCGACGAGGTTGACGTAGATCAGCGGCATGCCGGTTTCCGCCACCCGCTCGCGCATGATGTCGTAGCGCACCTGCTGCTTGTTCAGGTGGTAGGGCGAGGCATTGAGCACCAGCAGCACGGCCGCGCCCGCGGCCCGTGCCGCGCGCGGCGCTTCGGCCTGCCACGAGTCCGCGCATATGTTGACACCCAGTTGCACGTTGCCCGCGAGCCGGGGCAAAGCGCTGCCCGGCCCCCCCGCGCCCCACGTGTCTTCGCAGATATTGACCCCGAACCGCACGCCGTCGGTTCCAAAAACGCAAGGCGCCGCGCCCGGTTCAAAGTAGCGCTCCTCGTCGAACACCGTGTAATTGGGGAGATTGTGCTTGTCGTAGACGGCGACCACGGCCCCGTCCTGAATCACCGACGCCGAGTTGTAGCGCTTGCCATCCACCGCTCGTGGATGCCCCACCACCAGCGTGATGCCGCGCACGCGCGTGGCGAGATCTGCGAGCGAGCGCTCGCAGGCGGCAATGAAGTCGTCGCGCAACAGCAGATCCTCGGGCGGGTAGCCGCACACCGCCAGTTCGGGCGTCACCATGAGACGCGCTCCGCCGTCCCGCGCCCGCTCCGCAAACTCGACGATGCGAGCGACATTTCCCGCGAGATCACCGACGGTAAAGTTGATCTGTGCGATCGCAATTTTCATGCTGCTACTATATCATCGTCGCAGCCCGGTACCGGCCGGGCGGGCCACTGATGATGCTTCTCCTTCATCTCGTCCATTACTATCGCACGTGATTCGGCATAGGGCTCGTGTATCGCCGATGGTCATCGATATCGCCAGCACGCTCGCCGGCGTCCCGCCGGAGGAATGGAACCCCCTCGCCGGGGACGAACCATTCCTGCGCCATGAGTTCCTGTCGGCGTTGCACGAAACGGGCTGCGCCGCACCGGATACCGGGTGGACGCCGCAGTACCTGCTGCTGCGCGAGCACGGGCGCCTTGCCGCCGCGATGCCGCTCTACCTCAAGACCCACTCCTACGGCGAATACGTGTTCGACTGGGCATGGGCCGATGCTTATTCGCGCCACGGCCTCAACTACTACCCCAAGTTGCTCGCCGCGGTCCCGTTCACACCGGTCACGGGCAGCCGCGTCCTTGCCGAGACCGTCGACCAGCGCGAACTCCTGATCCGCGCCGCGCTCAAGTTCGCCCGCGAGGTGGACGTCTCGTCGCTGCATTGCCTGTTCCTGCCGCGCGAACAGGCGGAAAGCATGCGCCGCCACGGCATGATGCTGCGTCATGCGGTGCAGTTCCACTGGTCGAATGCCGGCTACGAAAACTTCGAACACTTTCTCGCGGGCATGAGCCACGACAAGCGCAAGAAAGTGAAACAGGAAAGGCGCCGCGTGGCCGGGGCCGGCATCACTTTCCGCCGGCTGGAGGGCCCGGATGCGAGCGATGCCGACTGGCGCTTCGTCGCGCGCTGCTATCGCCAGACTTACCGCGTCCACGGCTCGACGCCCTACCTCGATTCCGAGTTTTTCCAGCGGATCGGCCACACCATGGCGCAGCATCTCATGCTGGTGATCGCGGAACGCGAAGGGCGCCCGATCGCCGTCTCGTTCAACGTTCACAACGGCAGGCGCATGTGCGGGCGCTATTGGGGCGGCATCGAGTATCACCCGGGCCTGCACTTCGAGACCTGCTACTACCAGACGATCGATTATTGCATCGCGCGCGGCATCGATATCTTCGAGGGAGGCTCCCGCGGCGAACACAAGCTTGCGCGCGGGCTCGCGCCGGTTGAGACCGTGTCCGCGCACTGGCTCGCCCACCCGCAGTTTTCGGCCGCAGTCGAGGAGTATCTCGCGCGCGAAAGCCGCGGCATCGCGCAGTATGTCGATGAACTGAACGACCGCAGTCCGTTCAAGGATGCCGGTGAGAAGTAGCGGCAATATCGGGCTCCTTTTGCCCGATATTGCCGTATAGTAAGGACCATGAAATTCTGCAGCAATTGCGGCGCGCCGGTAACGCGCAAAGTGCCGCCGGGCGACTCGCTGCCGCGTTACGTCTGCGACGCGTGCAAGACGATCCACTATCAGAATCCACGCATGGTCGTGGGCTGCATCGTGGAGTGGGACGAACGCATCCTGCTTTGCCGGCGCGCCATCGAACCGCGCTATGGCCTGTGGACCGTGCCCGCGGGCTACATGGAAAATGGGGAAACCATGCACCAGGGCGCAATCCGCGAGACGCTGGAGGAAGCCATGGCGCGCGTCGAGGTGGGGCCGCTGTACGCGATCTACAACATCCCGCACATCAACCAGGTCTACATCCTGTTCCGCGCGCGGCTCCTCGAGTACGAGTTCAGGGCCGGTGCCGAAACGCTGGACGTGAATCTGTTCGCGGAACGCGACATACCGTGGGACCAGCTTGCCTTTGCCACGGTGCGCAACACACTCACGCATTACTACGCCGATCGGCGCGCCGGCGAATACAAGTTCCACATGGGCACGATAGAGCCCGTGCGCAAATAGCGGAAGCAGCGGCGCGCGGGTCTCACCCGCCGCAGGTGAAAGCAACGGGAACGCGCGCCGTTACCAGCCGCTGAATCGAGGCCATACCGCATCGAGTTCCGTGCCACCATTCACGACATGGTAGGCCGCATGCTGCGCCGACGTGGCGCACGCGTGATTGGGCAGGATGCGCATTTGCGTTCCCACCGGGTATCTTGCCGTGTCGATCGCGGCGCCGCGCCGATCGGCGATGATGCCGTGTTCCTGGTTGGTATCGACAACGACCAGATCGTCGATGGGAACGCCACCGACATTGCACACCAGCCCGTAGCCCTGATCGACCTTCTGCTTCGCCGTGCCGCGATCGCGTGAAAGCGCCATCCACCCGGCGTCGGTGATGATCCAGCCTTTATCCGGCTGATGCCCGATCACCGTGGCCAGCACCGACACCGCGATGTCGTCGATCAGGCACACACCCAGCCCGGCCATGACGAGATCGAAAAACATGTAGACCCCGGCACGAACCTCGGTCACTCCGTTGAATCCCGTGGCAAAGGTCGCGGTCGGCGTCGAGCCGGCGCTGACAATCGGACACGGCAATCCCGCCCCGCGCAGCGCTTCGGCACACCCGACGACCGCAGCCCGCTCGCGCTCCGCCATCGCCCGTATCGCATCGACCGACGTGCAATTGTACGAGTCGCCCGCATGGGTCATGACACCGCGCAGGCTTGCTCCGCGCCCCTCGCCGAGCGCTCGCCCGATCGCCATCAGCGCGGGATCGCCTGGGCGCACCCCGGAACGGTGGCCGTCGCTGTCGATCTCGATGAGTGCCGGAAAGTCGATGCCCAGCGCCCGGCCCCTGTCAGCGACCATGCGCCCGGACTCGACGCTGTCGAGCAGCACGGTCACGTCAGCACCTCTTGTCCGCAGCGCGGCGACATGATCCAGTTTGTTGGGGGCGATACCCACGGCATACAAAATGTCGCCAAAGGCTGCGCGCGCCAGTTGCCGCGTCTCGATCAGTCGAGTTACAGTGCGCAATACCCCCGGATCATCATCCGCAATGGAGCGGCATTCATGAGCGTCCAACCCCTAGCCAACGCGACTCAGGCCGCCCGTGGCGCGCCGCTGGCATCGATCTCGCGCGAACTCGCCGAATTTGCGGCGGGGCTGGCCTTCGATGCCGACCCCGAATCACAGTTCCCGAAGTCTTTCTCGGGGGGCATCGTGGTCATCACGCGCGCTCGGGCGCCTGCTGGCCGGGCAGTAGTGCCGGGTCGGCCGCGGCGCACCGGGGAAAACGTCGGATGAGAGCCATCGCTGCGATATCCCGCTGGACGCTGGCGTGTTCGGTCGCCGCAATGTGCGGGCTGACGTTCATCTGGCCGTTTTTGGTTTCCGCGGATCCGTCCCACCCGGCCTTCAGGATCGCGGCCGTTGCCGCATTGATCTGTTTCCTGTCAGCGCTCGTTGCGATCCTCGTGGAGAAAGCATGCAAGGCCCCACGCATCTGATGCTGTCCTGGTATTTCGCCGAGAGCGCCGGCGTCCGGTCGGCGCGCGACCGGCGCATCGTGGCGTGGGCGGGTTTCGCTCCCGATATCGACGTGCTCGCTTATGCGGGCGCCATCGTCTGGTACGGTTTTGACAAGGACCTCGCATACGAGAATGTCTGGCAGCTCGTGCATCACCGCTACACGCACGGGCTGTCCTTCGTGCTGCTTACGGGCGTGCTGGCATGGTGGCTCGCTTCCCGGACCCCAGCGCGTGCGCGAGTCGCCCTGCTCGCCCTGCTCGCCTCCGCAATTCACAATTTCTTCGACCTCGTCGGCGGCGGCCCGACATGGCCGATCTACCCGCTGTGGCCGCTCTCGGATTTCAAGTGGTACGCAACCTGGTCATGGACGATCGGCGCGTGGCCGAATATCGTGATCCTGTTCGGCTGCCTCGGCGCGATGCTGTTGTACGCGCGGGTGGTCGGCCGCTCGCCGCTGGAATGCTTCGGCGATCGCGCCAGCGCGTGGCTCACCGGCGTCGTGCGCCAGGAGCGCCGGAGCGATTCCGCGGCAGCCGGACGGCTGCGCTGGGTGATCTGGGTATCGGTCGCGCTGCTGGCCGTTGCCGTGCTCGCGCCGCTGGGTTTCAATCCGTTCGGCTGACCCGGAGAGAAGGACGTCGGGGCATCATCGATGTCGTCACGGCGGACGGCGCGGAAGGGCTAAGAAGTCCGCAAATTCGACACCCACAGTCGCATCAACAGGAGCACCGCAAGTGAACAGCGAATTGGACCATCTGAAGAAATGGATCGGCAAGGCGGAAAGCTGCACGGATGTCGCCGCCGCATGGCCGGTCGCGGCCCTCACCGCAACGCTTGACCGGAATGATCCGCCTCCGTCGATCGGTGACGAGATCCCCCCCGGCTGGCACTGGCTGTATTTCCTGGAAGCGAAACGCGCGTCCGAGTTGGGCCGGGATGGCCACCCGAAGCGCGGCGGATTCCTGCCGCCGGTGCCCCTGCCCAGACGCATGTGGGCGGGAGGCCGCATCGAGTTCAGGCGTTCACTGCGCGTGGGTGAATCCTTGTGCCGCGACTCCCAGATCATCGCGGTCGAACCCAAGCAGGGCAAGAGCGGCAACCTGGTTTTCGTGACAGTGCGGCATACCATAGCGGCAGACGGGGAGACTGCGGTGGTGGAGGAACACGACATCGTCTATCGCGAGGCGGCCAAGCCTGGCGAGGCAGCGCAGCAGGGCAGGCCGGCCCCAGGAAACCCGACGTGGCATCGCGAGATCACCGCCGACGCAGTCACGCTGTTTCGTTTTTCCGCCCTGATCTTCAACGCGCACCGCATCCACTACGACCTGGATTACGTCAGGGACGAGGAGCACTACCCGGCGCTGATCGTGCATGGGCCGCTGCAGACGATACTCATGCTGGACCTCGCGCGCCGCCACGCGCCGCGGACGGTGAGTAAGCTCGACTACCGCGCGCTACACCCGGTGTTTCACACCGAGCGCTTCACGGTGAACGGCATTCCGGCCGGTGATGGATCGAGGGCGGAACTGTGGACTGCGAACGCGGCGGGTAACTACGCGATGAGCGGCACCGCGTATTTCTGACGGTCACTTCAGCTTGATCGCGTTGGCGTAGCAGAAATGCCCGCCCTCGCCGAATAGCCCGCCGCTGTCATCGAGGCAATGAAGATTAACGATGCCGTCCGCCCCGAGGCGGGCCGCCTCTTCCTGCAGCGCCGCGATCGCGCCCTCCTGATCGGCGCGGGTGGGCAGGAAAAATGCCGAGTGCCACGATCCGACCCAGATGCGTTCGAGCACCGCGTAGCGACTGAACGCGATCTCGCCGACCTGGTAAATGCGCGGGCCGGCGCCGCCCTGCGCGCTGGCGCCTGACACTGCTGCCGAGCAGAAAACGGCGACGAGCAACCGGAACAAGAAGTTGCGGAGCGACATCGATGTCTCCGTAAGCTGATGATGACAACGGATTCTAACCTACCTACCTGCATTGCGTGCCACGCCTAGTGATGTGGTACGGACTCGAAGTTCCGGGCGTAACCCGTTGATAGATTGAGCGCTTGCGGTTATAGTGGCAAACAACAACCGGATCAAGATGACACCAGCCGCTCCTGCTCCGAAAGCCGTCGACCGCAGACTGACACTGCGGAAAGTGCTCGATGACCTGGTTGCCGACCAGCTCGTGGCCAAGGCGGCCGCCGACAAGCTCGTCAGCGACCGGCGTTTCAGCCGCGCCGAAGTCCATCCGCTGGTGGTGATCACCGAGCAGCGCTGGAAGGACCCGCGCAACCCGAAAAAACTGCTGCACCTCGAAGCGCTGACCGAATGGCTCGCGGAAAAAGCCGGCCTGCCCTACCTGCACGTCGACCCGTTCAAGATCGATTTCGCCGCCGTCACCAAGGTGATGTCGAGCGCCTTCGCCGAGCGCTACAGGATCCTGCCCGTGGGAGTGACCTCGCGCGAGGCGACGGTCGCCACCTGCGAACCCTACGTGCGCGACTGGGAGGAGCAGCTGACGCAGGGGTTGCGGCTCGAGATCAAGCGCGTTGTCGCCAATCCGCTCGACATCCAGAGCTATCTCGTCGAGTTCTACAACCTCGCCCGCTCCGTCAAGGGGGCGACCGCCCAGGACAAGGGCGCCTACAGCGCCATCACGAATTTCGAGCAGTTGGTGCAGCTCGGCCGCTCCGGCAAACTCGACGCCAACGATCAGCACGTCGTCCACATCTGCGACTGGCTGTTCAACTACGCCTTCGAACAGCGCGCGAGCGACATCCACATCGAGCCGCGCCGGGACTCCGGCAACGTGCGCTTTCGCATCGACGGCGTCCTGCACCAGGTCTACCAGATTCCCACGCCGGTGCTCGCGGCGATGACCAGCCGCATCAAGGTGCTCGGCCGCATGGACGTGGTCGAGAAGCGCCGCCCGCAGGACGGCCGTCTGAAGACCGTGACGCCGGACGGCGAGGAGGTCGAGCTGCGCCTTTCGACCATGCCCACCGCCTTCGGCGAGAAGCTGGTGATGCGCATCTTCAGTCCCGAAAATCTGGTCAAGGATTACAAGGAGCTGGGGTTTTCCGAAGACGACGAGCGCAAGTGGAACCAGATGGTGACGCAGCCCCACGGCATCATCCTGGTGACGGGACCCACCGGATCGGGCAAGACCACGACGCTGTATTCGACCCTCAAACAGCTTGCCATGCCCGAAGTCAACGTGTGCACCGTCGAGGACCCGATCGAGATGGTGGAGCCCGCGTTCAACCAGATGCAGGTGCAGCACTCGATCGGCGTCGACTTCGCAAGCGGCATCCGCACGCTGATGCGCCAGGATCCCGACATCATCATGGTGGGCGAGATCCGCGACCTCGAAACCGCCGAGATGGCGGTGCAGGCGGCACTGACCGGCCACCTGGTGCTCTCGACGCTGCATACCAATGACGCACCATCCGCCATCACGCGGCTGCTCGATATCGGGGTGCCGGCCTACCTGCTGCACTCGACCATACTCGGCGTCATGGCCCAGCGCCTGATGCGCACGCTATGCCCGCACTGCAAGGAGAAGCACGCGCTTCCCGACGACGCCTGGGAGCGCCTGGTCGCGCCGTGGAAAGCGGTGAATCCGAAGGATGCGACCTACGTCGCCAAAGGCTGCCTCGAGTGCCGCATGACCGGCTACCTGGGGCGCATCGGCATCTACGAACTCATGCTGATGACCAACGACCTGCGCAAGGAAATTTCCGAGAAAACCGACCTCGAAGTACTTCGCGATGTCGCCTACCGAGAGGGCATGAAGCCGCTTCGGATCAACGGCGCCCTGAAAGTCGCCGCCGGCATCACCACCATCGACGAGGTCATGACGACTGCCCCGCCGCCCGCGGGCGACAGGCGACAACAACACCGGTAGGAATCGTGCGCCCCGCGACCCGGGGCGGGTGACCGGTTGCCGCACGCTCAATTCAGCAAGAAACGGGTGGCGGAAGTTTCCTGCCCGCCGTATTCTGGCGAGCATGAAACCTCGCGATACCCTGATAAAGGAAATACCAACCCGCACGTCCGGCGTGAGAGATTACCAGCGTGTTGCGCGGGCCATCGACTACCTGAGGCGCCATGCCGGGGAACAGCCCCCATTGGCCGACGTCGCGCGCCACGTGCATTTATCGGAGCACCATTTCCAACGCATGTTCACCCGCTGGGCGGGCGTCAGTCCCAAGCGGTTCCTGCAGTTCCTGACGGTGGAACACGCGAAGGCGCGCCTCGCGGCGCAACCCGATGTCGCGGCACTCGCGGACGACTCCGGCCTGTCGGGAGCGGGACGGTTGCACGATCTCTTCGTCACGCTGGAAGCAATGTCGCCGGGAGAGTTCAAGGCAGGCGGGGCGGGGCTCGCGATCCGCTACGGCCTGCACGCCTCGCCGTTCGGTCCCTGCCTGATCGCGACCACGGCGCGAGGCATCTGCCGCCTGGAATTTCTCGACGATGCCGATGAAAAGCTCGCCGCCGATCTCCTCCAGGAAGAGTGGCCGCGGGCACGGATCGAACCTCACGTCACGCTCACGGCATCGATCGCCCGGCGCGTGTTCACGCCGCTGGAAAACGACCCGGGTCCACCGCTTGCGCTCCGGGTGAAGGGCACCAACTTCCAGGTCAAGGTGTGGCGGGCGTTGCTTGGGATTCCATCGGGTGGCGCCGCCACCTACAGCGCTATCGCACGCGCCATCGGCCAGCCGGCGGCCGCGCGCGCCGTCGGGAACGCCATCGGGGCAAACCCGATCGCCTACCTCATTCCCTGCCACCGGGTGTTACGCGAATCAGGTGCATTGGCCGGATACCGCTGGGGCGAAAGCCGCAAGGCGGCCATCCTCGGCTGGGAAGCCGCGCGCGCCGCTCGAGCGGCATAGTGAACGGTAAACGGGCAAGGCTCACTGTTCACCGTTTTTCTGTTCACTGTCGAGTTCTTCCTCACGGCGCACGACGGAATCGATACCATTGCCGAGGGTACGCACGAGAGGTTCGTGATCGATGCCGCAAGGTTCACGGCCCGCGTCGCCGAAAAGGCGCGCGACGTAAGGGCGTAGCACGTTCACTCGCGGCATCCATGCCGCATTGCATCATACCGGTCGGCTCGCTCTGCGAGCACCGCCCCTCCCCCGCTTGACCAAGAACGGCGCGCAGTCCATGATTCGCACCACGCTGGTGCCAGGCCGCGACGCGTCGAAGGGAGGAGCACGCGATGATAGGGAAAAATATACCCGGCGACGCCCCAAATTGGGGCGAGCCACGTTCGAACCCGGTGCATTTCGCCAACAGCCGTGCAACTGCCGCCGGCTTGCTCGTCCCTCCGTTCCAGAAACCCATCCCAACCTTCAATATCATGAAAAAACAACACCGCTTTGCCTCGTTGCTGATGTTCCTGCTAGTCGTGACGTTCGCCCACGCGCCGTTCGCCGTGGCCGCCGAACCGCCAAAACTGGACGCGGCAAATACCGCCTGGATGCTCACCGCGTCGGTGCTGGTGCTGTTCATGACGCTGCCCGGGCTGGCGTTGTTCTACGCCGGGCTGGTGCGCATGAAGAATGTGCTTTCGGTGCTCATGCAGTGCTTTGCCATTACCTGCATTGTGACGCTGGCCTGGGTCGTGGTTGGTTACAGTCTCGCCTTTGGGGACGCCGGCCCGCTCAACGCCTGGTACGGGGGCTTCGACAAAGTCTTCCTGTCCGGTATCGACGTCAAGACCGTCAGGGGCAGCATTCCCGAGACCGTGTTCGCGATGTACCAGCTGACGTTTGCGATCATCACGCCGGCGCTCGTCATCGGCGCCTATGCCGAGCGCGTCAAGTTTTCCGGCATGCTCCTGTTCAGTCTGCTCTGGCTGCTCTTCGTCTACTGCCCGGTCGCCCACTGGGTATGGGGCGACGGCTGGTTGCAGAAAATGGGACTCATGGACTTCGCGGGCGGTACCGTCGTGCATCTGAACGCAGGCATAGCAGCGCTGGTGTGCGCGACCGTGCTGCGCAAGCGCCGGGACTTTCCCGATACCCCAATCCTCCCGCACAACATGACCATGACGGTGACCGGCGCGTGCATGCTGTGGGTCGGCTGGTTCGGGTTCAACGCGGGCAGCGCGCTCGCGGCTGACGGCGCTGCCGGCATGGCGATGATCGTGACGCACATCGGCGCGGCGACCGGCGCATTCGCCTGGATCGTGTGCGAGTGGCTGCGCTACGGCAAGCCCTCGGCGCTCGGCGCCGTGACCGGCATGGTCGCGGGACTCGGCACGATCACGCCGGCGTCGGGGTTCGTCGGACCGCTCGGCGCGCTCGCGATCGGCGCCGCCGCCGGCATCGTCTGCTTCTTCGCCACCAGCTACATGAAGCAAACGCTCAAGGTGGATGATTCCCTCGACGTGTTCCCGGTGCACGGGGTCGGCGGCATGATCGGCACCATCCTGACCGGCGTATTCGTGGCGTCCACTTTCGGCGGCATCGGCTATCCAGAGAAAGTGGCGATGGGCGACCAGGTACTGACCCAGGTCGTCGGCGTTCTGGCAGTCGCGGCATGGTCCGGCGTGATCACCTGGGTGATCCTCAAGATCAGCGACGCGGTGGCGGGAATGCGCGTGGAGGCGGAAGAAGAGACCGAGGGGCTCGACACCGTGCTGCACAACGAGAAAGGCTACAACCCCTAAACCCGGACGCTTCCGCGCCGGGTTTAGGTACGCCTCTTCGTACATTTGCCGCGTTGTGGGACGCGCGGTCCAAGCCGCCGCGGTAGCGCGGCGGCAACGGTCGGTGTCACCTCGTTCCCGCAGGGAGTTTGAACTGATCGGCAGGATATTTTCCCAGAAAGCCCAGCACGTCCCCGCTCGGACGCACATCGGCGTACTTGGCGTGCATGTCGCACAGGCTGATCGCATGCGAGGCCTGCGAGCGGTCGAAGCAGGCATCCTCGACCACCGTGACCCGGTAGTTGTTGGAGAAGGCATCGAGCACCGTCGCGCGCACGCAACCGCTGGTGGTGGTGCCGGTGACGATCAGGCTGTCGCAGTTCAGCAGCACGAGGTAGGAGAGCAGCGGCGTGCCGAAGAACGCGCTCGGCTTGTCCTTGTGCAGCACGATGTCCTGCGGAGCGGGCTCGATATCGGGAACGATGGTGCTGCCTGCGAAGTCGCCGCGTGGCCGTTCGACCGGCGAGTCCTCGCCGGCGCGGCTGTTCTTCCAGCGCCAGCTGCCGCGGTTCCACAGGTCGGGCCGGGCGTTGCCCGTGGTGTAGATCACGGGCACGCCCCTGCCGCGCGCGGCGCCAAGCAGCCCCTTGATGACCTGGACCGCGGGCCAGGCGTCCTCGCCGCACGAATTGCGCCAGCGCTTGATCGACTCGAGGATCGGCTCCGGCCGGTCGCCGCAGAAAAAATAGTTGACATCGACGATCACCAGCGCCGGCCGCTGCCCGAAGCCCTGCGGCGCGCCGTAGCCGGCGGCAGCGAACACCTGCCGGTCGCGCTCGGTGAGGAATTTGTCCCAGATGCGTTCCGTCATGTCACACCAGGCAGTCTATTTGCGGCACAGTCGCCACCGCCTCCGCGCTAGTTCGACGCCATCCCGGATTCCCTGATGACCTTCGCCCATTTCGCGATTTCGCCGCGCACGAATGCTCCGAACTGCTCGGGCGTGGAGCCGGTCGGCTCGAGGTCGGTGGTTGCGAACCGTTTCTTCACCTCGGGGTGCCCGAGCGCGCTCATGGCTGCCGCATGCAGCTGGGCGATGATCTCTCTTGACGTGCCCGCCGGGACCATGAGGCCATACCACGTAGCCACTTCGTAGCCGGGAACGGACTCGGCGATCGTTGGAATGTCGGGCGCCATGGACGAGCGCCGCGCGCTGGGGACCGCGAGCGCGCGCAGTTTCCCGGCCCGCACGTGCGGGATCACCACGCTCGTGGCGGGAAAACCGGCCGAGGATTCACCGCTGATCACCGCGGTAACGGCCTGCGGCGTGCTCTTGTAAGTGATTTCCGTCATTTTGATGCCGGTCATGCTTTCGAACATCTTCGCCGCCAGCCGGATGGTGGCGCCCCCCGTCGCGACGTTGATCTCTCCGGGCCGCTTTTTCGCGAACGCGACCAGCTCCCGCACCGACTTCGCCGGCAGCGAGGGGTGCGTTGCCAGCGTGAACGAGCCGGAGGCGAGCAGTGTGACTGGCGCGAAATCCCTGATGAGATCGAAACCGGGCCTCGCGTAAAGCGTCATGCTGATCGCGTGGGCGCTGTTGCCCATCAGCACGGCGTAGTCGTCGGCGGGGGCGTGCGCAGCAACCTCCGCACCGACGTTGCCTGCCGCGCCGGGGCGGTTATCGATGATCACCTGGTGCCCGAGCGCCGCCGCGAGCTGCGGCTGGACAAAGCGTGCCACTGCGTCGGTTGCGCTGCCCGCGGCGAACGTCACGATGAGGCGCACCGGCTTGACCGGGTACTGGGCGTAGACCGGCGCATAGCCCGCCAGCACAACTGCGAGCGCAATCAAACCTCCCCGGAGCATTGTCTTCATGTTTTCTCCAAGCCCGTGTCCCGGCGGCCGGCGCCCGCCCGCACTCGCTCGCCCATGGGAGTGTCGGCCAGGCGGAAGTATGGCAGCATGTTCCCTCGTTGTGCGGTACGCATCGTCGTCGGTCATCGTGCGCCAAGAGCCGCAGCCCACCTGGATGTTGGGCTTCAATGCGCCTTGCTCAACAGGCGCATGCCCCGGTCCAGCCCGTCGAGCGTCATCGGAAACATGCGCTCGCCCATGATCTCCCGTGTGACGCGTATCGACTCGTGGTAGTCCCACACGGCTTCGGGCTGGGGATTGAGCCAGATCGCATTGTGATAGACCGACAGCACGCGCTGCAGCCAGATGGCGCCGGCTTCCTCGTTGGTATGCTCGACGCTGCCGCCCGGATAGGTGATCTCGTACGGGCTCATCGTCGCATCCCCCACGAAGATCACCTTGTAGTCGTGGGGATAGGTGTGCATCACGTCCCACGTTGCCATGCGCTCGGCTGACCGGCGGCGGTTGTCCTTCCATACCCGTTCGTAGAGGAAGTTGTGGAAGTAGAAGTATTCGAGGTGCTTGAACTCGGCGCGCGTGGCGGAGAACAACTGCTCGCACACCTTGACGTATTCGTCCATCGAGCCGCCGATATCCAGAAACAGCAGCACCTTCACGGCGTTGTGGCGCTCGGGCACCATCTTCAAGTCCAGCCAGCCGGCGTTCCTGGCGGTGGAGCGCACGGTGTCGTCGAGATCGAGTTCGTCGGGATTGCCTTCGCGCGCGAACTTGCGCAGCCTTTTCAGCGCCACTTTGATGTTGCGCGTGCCGATCTCCACGGTGTCGTCGAGATTCCGGAACTCGCGCTGGTCCCACACTTTGACCGCGCGCCGGTGCCGCGACTCGTGCTGCCCGATGCGCACGCCCTCGGGGTTGTAGCCATAGGCGCCGAAGGGGGAAGTGCCCGCCGTGCCGATCCATTTGGCCCCGCCCTGGTGCCGCCCCTTCTGTTCCTCGAGGCGCTTTTTCAGCGTCTCCATCAGCTTGTCCCAGCCGCCCATTGCCTCGATCAGCTTCTTCTCCTCCTCGGTCAGCAGTTTCTCGGCGAGCCGCTTCAGCCATGCTTCGGGGATGATCGCGATCGCGCCCTCGACCTCGACGATGCCCTTGTAGTAGGCGGCGAACACCCGGTCGTAGCGGTCGAAATATTTCTCGTCCTTCACGAGGCAGGTGCGCGCCAGATAGTAGAAATCGTCGAAGCTGCCGAAAATGACGCGCTTCTCCAGCGCCTCGATCAGCGTCAGGAACTCCTTGATCGAGACGGGTACGCCCCCGTCTTTCAGCTTGAGGAAGAACTCGATCAGCATGGGCTTGAGCAGCGTGAACGGTGAGCCGTGAGCCGTGAGCCGACGGCAAGGGGCGTGGCGCACGACTTCGAAGATGTTGTCGGATCACGGATCACGGATCACGCCTTCCTGGAGTCAGCTCTTCCGGCGGGACATGAACACGAGGCGCTCGAAGAGGTGCACGTCCTGTTCGTTCTTCAACAACGCCCCGTGCAGCGGCGGGATGATCTTGTGGCTGTCCCGGCTGTGCAGCACTTCGGGCGGGATGTCCTCCGCCATCAACAGCTTCAGCCAGTCGAGCAGTTCCGAAGTCGAGGGCTTCTTCTTGAGCCCGGGCACTTCGCGTATCTCGAAGAACGCTTCGAGCGCCTCCTTCAGGAGCTGCTTCTTGATGTCAGGGAAATGCACCCGGACGATCTTTTCCATCGTCTCGTGATCGGGGAAGCGGATGTAGTGGAAGAAACAGCGCCGCAGGAACGCATCCGGCAGATCCTTCTCGTTGTTGCTGGTGATCACCACCAGCGGGCGGCTTTTCGCCTGCACCAGCTGCTGTGTTTCGTAGACGTAGAACTCCATGCGGTCCAGTTCCCGCAGGAGATCGTTGGGGAACTCGATGTCGGCCTTGTCCACTTCGTCGATCAACAGCACCGCCGGATTCTCCGCATCAAACGCCTTCCACAGCATGCCCTGCACGATGTAATTGCCGATTTCATGCACCTTGGGATCGCCCAGTTGCGAATCGCGCAGCCGCGACACGGCGTCGTACTCGTAGAGCCCGTGCTGCGCCTTCATAGTCGATTTGATATGCCACTCGAAGAGCGGGCGTTTGAGCGCCTTCGCCACCTCGAGCGCGAGCATCGTCTTGCCCGTGCCCGGCTCGCCTTTTATCAGCAATGGCCGTTCCAGGGTGACCGCGGCGTTCACGGCCATCGTCAGGTCGTCGGTTGCAACGTAGGTATCGGTGCCTTCGAATCTTGTCATTGAGGATGCTTTCGTGAACGCTTTCGACAGGGCCTGAGCCGCCTGGATTATACCGCGCGCTCCCTCGCCGCCTTTTTTCCTTCCCTTCGTCCGGGCTGCTCCCGCCCGGATTTTCGGGAATGGAAACAAATGGCTACCAAAGACGCGTCCAGGTCGAGCCCGCTTCTGCCCGGCACGGCGGCCGGCAAGCGTCGTCAACGCCGGGTGCGGCACAGGCGTTACCGTCCAATTGCCAGAAAGTGCCCAACCGGGCGAACCGGAAGTCATCGTCGCTGTCAAACTGCGAATTGCTCGGACCGAGAATACGAGAACATTGAATCAATGGGGAATCGAGTTCATGCGCACCTGTAAACCGTTTTGGTGTTTGTTCCTCGCCGGCTTTGCGTGGTCCTCCGTGCCGACAGCCGCGCAGCCCACGGTTGTCGGCTGGATCGAATCGGTAAAGCTGGATAGCGAGGGACTGCTGGTTCCGGCCAAGCTCGATACCGGGGCCGACACCTCTTCCCTGCATGCTTCGGACATCAGGTGGATCCGGCGGGCGGACGGCGACTGGGTGAGCTTCGAGGTGGCAGGGAAAGACAACCGCAAGGTGCGCCTCGAACGGAAGGTAGAGCGCGTGGCGCGCGTCAAGAAAGCCGCCGGCGGTGTTCAGGACAGGCCTACCGTCATGCTCGGCGTGTGCTTGGGCAACACCTACCGCGTGACCGAGGTCAATCTCACCGACCGGACGGGCTTCAAGCTGCCGTTTCTCGTCGGGCGCAGCTTCCTGGCCGAGCGCTTTGCAGTCGATTCCTCGCGCACGGATACCATCGAGCCGTCCTGCAGGACGACTACCGCGTCGTCCGCAATCTCAGGTTAAATACAGGGCGCCTGCCCAGCTTCCGTGTAGCTGCAGCCGGGACTGACGCCCTTTTCCGCGTGCAGGCTTGCACGCATCGGCACGGGGCGCTGATCCAGGGCCGCTGAACCATTCCCTTCCGCCTGACCCTTGCGCTGGATCAAGCTGACCTCTATGCTGGCCCCTGCACTCGCTCACACCGGGCGGCTGCCTGACGGACCAACTTGAGCGTGCATGAAACGGCTTCATCTTTACCTGCTTGCCGGGATCCTGGCCGCCATCGGTTTGGGTGGATTTTCCCACAAGCTTTTCGTGCTCGGTTTCCCGTTCCAGCCCGACGAGCGCACCGACGTCTGGCGTGTGGAGGTTCAGCTCAAGTTTGAGGCAGCGGGGGGGCCTGCCAAGGTGAGCCTGTTCGTGCCACGCCGAACCGAGGACCTGGTCATCGTGGACCAAAGCTTTGTCTCGCCCGGCTACGGTGTTGTCACGGAGCCGAAACCAGGTCACGGAATCCGTGCAGCCTACTCGATCCGCGAGGCGCACGGGACGCAGAGCCTCTACTACCGCGCCGTCATTCAGCCGGCACGGGTGCGCGACGAGGTAAGTCGCGATCCTGCCCCCGCTCTCGAGCCTCCGCAATTCGACGACGCACAGCGCGTCGCGGCGGAAGGCCTGGTCGGCGCAGCGCGCCAACGCTCGTCCGACGCAGGCACCCTCGCGTCCCTCGTCGTCAAATCGCTCAAGGAGGCGCCGCCGGGTGGAGAGGCAGGCTTTCTGCTCGGACCGCGACCCACGAGCCGACGCATCGCGACGGTTGCCGCACAGCTCATCCAGTTCGCCGGTGTGCCGGCCAGAATGGTGAACGGCATCGTGCTCGCGCCCGAGCGGCGCGATGCGCAGTTCGCGCACTGGCTTCAATTCTATGCGGACGGACGCTGGCAGCCGCTTTACATGAACGAATCAGATCGTATGGTGCCGCATCAGCTGCTCGCGTGGTGGCGAGGCAGCGTGCCCATTGCCGAGGTCAGCGGCGGCAGCGCATTGCGTCATACCATTTCCACCAGCCGCTCATACGAACTTGCGACGCGGACCGCCCTCAACCAGCAGCGTGCGCTGGAAAAAAAACTGATTGAGTTCTCGCTGTTCGGGCTGCCGCTTCAGTCGCAGGCCCTGTTTCGCACGCTGATGGTGATCCCGGTGGGCATACTGCTGCTGGTCATTCTGCGCAACGTCGTGGGCTTCAAGACGTTCGGCACGTTCATGCCGGTGCTGATCGCGCTCGCCTTCCGCCAGACCGGACTCGTGTGGGGCATCGCGTTCTTCTCGATCGTGGTCGGATTGGGACTGGGGGTGCGCTTCTACCTCGAGCGGCTCAAGCTGCTGCTGGTGCCACGGCTGGCATCAGTCGTGATCGTGGTGATTCTCATCATCGCTGCGCTTACGGTGCTCTCCTTCAAGCTGGGGCTTGAACGCGGACTGTCGATCGGGCTCTTCCCGATCGTGATCATGACCATGACGATCGAGCGCATGACGCTGGTGTGGGAGGAGCGCGGCGCGGGCGAGGCGTTGCAGCAGGCCCTGGGCTCGGTGGCGGTCGGGGTCATGTGTTATCTCGTCATGAACCTGCGCATCGTCGAGCACCTGTTCTTCGTGTTCCCGGAGCTGCTGCTCACCGTGCTCGCCGTGACGCTCTTGTTCGGGCGTTACAGCGGCTACCGGTTGACCGAGCTCTACCGCTTCCGGGTGCTCGCCCGATGATGAACTGGTTTCGCACCCGCGCGCTGCTCGAACGCAACGGCGTGCTCGGCATCAACCGGCGCAACGCCGAGTACATCCTGCCGCACAACCCGCGCAACTGCTACCCGCTGGTCGATGACAAAGCGCTTACCAAACAGCTTGCCGCGAAGGCCGGGGTGGCGGTACCGGAACTCTACGGCGTGATCGAAATCCAGCAGCAGGTGCGCGGATTGCCGCAAATGCTCATGAATTACCGGGACTTCGTGGTGAAACCCGCCCGCGGCAGCCAGGGCGACGGCATCATCGTGGTGACCGGGCGCTCGCGCGCCCTGTATCGCGCCGCGGACGGCAGTTTGCTCGACGACCACGAGATGGGTTTTCACGTCTCCAACATCCTGGCAGGGGTCTACAGCCTGGGTGGTCAGGCCGACAAGGCGTTGATCGAGTATCGCGTCAACTTCGACCCGGTCTTCGAAGCGATCACCTATCGCGGGGTACCGGATGTCAGGATCATCGTATATCGTGGCGTGCCGGTGATGGCCATGGTGCGGCTGCCGACACGGCTCTCCGGCGGCAAGGCCAATCTCCACCAGGGCGCCATCGGCACCGGTGTCGACATGGCAACCGGCAAGACGCTGACGGCCGTGTGGCGCACCGAAATCGTCTCGGAGCATCCGGACACCGGCAATCCCGTATCCGGCGTGCAGATCCCGCATTGGGATACGCTGATCGAACTGGCGGCACGCAGCTACGAGATGACCGGCCTCGGTTACCAGGGCATCGACATCGTGCTCGACCGTGACAAGGGGCCGCTCATCCTGGAGTTGAATGCGCGCCCCGGGCTTGCCATCCAGATGGCTAACCAAGCTGGGCTCGGGACGCGGCTCAAGCTCGCGGAGCGTGAACTGCCGGCACTGCGCACCGTAGCGGACCGCGTTGCGTTCGCGCGCGACCGCTTTGCGCATGCCGGGCCGGCGGCGGCGTGAATGCAAGCGGGCCGTCACATGTTTTCACGTCCTCTTCTCAACACCAACAGGATCAGCGCCGTCACGGCGAAGGCGGCCCCGCAGTAAAACGTGACTGCAGCTCCCAGCTTGTCCCACAGCAATCCGGCGAGGACGCTGGCGATCAACAGCGCGATTCCGCTCATCAGGTTGAAAAATCCGAATGCCGTGCCGCGCAGTTGTGCGGGAGCAGCGTTCGCCACCATCGTTGCGAGCAGGCCCTGCGTCATGCCCATGTGCAATCCCCAAAGCATGACGCCGATAGCGACCCAAGTGAGACCACGCGCCTGCGCGAGTATCAAGTCCGCAGCGACCAGTACCACGAGTCCCAGACCCAGCAGCAGGTTGTGGCTCGCACGGTCGGCAAGCCTTCCGAGCGGATAGGCTGATGCCGCAAATACAACGTTCATCACCACCAGCACCAGTGGCGCGAATGTGTCAGCCAGGCCGAGTTGTTGCGCGCGCAGGATCAGGAACGCCTCGCTGAACCGGGCGAGCGTGAATACCGCCCCGGCGCCGACCACCCACCAGTACTCGCGGCCCAGTTCCCGCAGCGTGCGCCACGCGACGGGTGAAGCAGGCCGCCTGCCTGGCGCGGCGGCCGCAGGCTCCTGCACGCCAAAGACCAGGATGAGCACGGAAATCGCGGCCGGGATCACCGCGAACCAGAACACCGTGCGGAAATCTCCGGCCCACAGCAGCATCAGGACCACCGCAAGGAGAGGACCCGCGAAAGCGCCGACCGAGTCGAGCGACTGCCTCAGTCCATATGCCGCCCCGCGTATCTCCGGCGCTGCGAGGTCGGCGATCAATGCGTCCCGGGGGGCGCCGCGTATGCCTTTTCCGATCCGGTCCATGAAGCGCGCGGCGAACACCCACGGCACCGACAGCGCCAGTGCAAACAGCGGCTTGGACAGGGCGCCCAGCCCATAGCCGAGCACGGTCAGCCCCTTGCGCTTGCCGATGTAGTCGCTGAGCGTCCCCGAGAACACCTTGACGATCAGCGCGGTCGCCTCCGCGACGCCTTCCACCACTCCCACCATCAAAGCGCTTGCCCCGAGGCTCGTCACCATGAACACCGGCAGCAGGCTGTGGATCAACTCGGACGAGATGTCCATGAAAAGGCTTACCAGCCCCAGCATCCACACGCCGCGGGGTATCACATGGGTCGCGCTCAACATGTCGGCTCCGGTCTATTGCACGGGCGCCTGGAAGCGACGTTCCACCTGCTTCAACTTCTCGCGCATCGCTGCGCCGACGAAGATCTGCGGCTCGGAGGGCGAAAAACCCCCGGCGCGCTCGCGCCGGGCGATCGAATCGCGGGCGACCTGGAACGCAGCCTCGAACGAGCGCGTCTTGCGCAATGCTTCGTCGAACAACGCCCTGGCAAGATACGTCGAGTCCGATTCGTTGCCGCAACCGAACGACTGCCGGTTCGCACTGGATGCGGTGATGATCATCGCGTTCTCATCCTTGAGGGGATCGATGAAGCCGCCCGAATAGCACGCCGAGACGACGACGATCTTCCACTTGATCCCGGATTCATCGAGGGCCTGCTTCAAGGCCGGCGGATCGATGGGCGCGAGGCGCAGCGGCTTGAACTCGACTGACAGGCGATGCTGCTCGGAACCGTGCGACGAGACGTACAGTACCAGCACGTCTTCCTCGACATTCATCAGCGTGCCCATCTGCTGGAGCGCCGCCGTCAGGCTGGTAAGGCTCGCGACCGGATACTGCTCGACCGTCTTCGGGTTGTTGATCAACGCCAGTACCCGCCCTTCCGCATCGAACTCCGTGCGAAACAGATCGGCGATGGCCAGGACTTCCTTCATGAATACGTCCTCGCCCGCGTCAAGTCCGGCGGCGAGCACGTAAAGATCGGCGATGCCCGGCCGCCCCGGCACGAGCGCATCCAACGCCTGCCGCAACACCTCGTGCTGCGCGTAGAACGCCTGCTCCTCCGCCAGTGCCGCGGGAGCCGCATCGTGCTGGCCGGCCGTCTGATCGTGCGCGGGTATCCACAAAGGGCTTTGCGGATACCACCATGCCGGCACAACGAGCAGCACCAACCCTGCAATCGCGTGAAAGAGGTTATGGCGCAGGTTTGATGGCGCCAATCGGCATACTGCCACAACCACCACGACGTACCACCACGCGATCCCGCCGTAGAACAGCGTGTCCCAGTGCGCTCGCGACGCCGGAAACACGTCCTGCTGATACTGCATCAGTACGCCTACCAGGCCGACGGCGGCCGTGAGGACCGTGCCCGCGGCCACTAACGCGGTGGAAACGACCAGCATCGTCCCCTCGCCCCTGCTCGTCCGTTCGACGAGCAGCCCGAACGCGAGCGTGAGAGGCACGAACATGAGCGCGCGCGGCAGTTCGTCGAGATTGAACTGGCCCTCGCTGCCGACGCTCAAGAACCCGAGAATGAACAATACCGTGAGGTTGACCACGACCAGCACGGCGAATGCGTGGGCGGAGGCCGTGATTTCCTCGCGCCGCACGCCGCGCAAGAGACTGAGCCGCAGGCCGGCGCGCAGATTTCCCAGGAGGCCCTCTGCCGGGGAGGAGCGGGGGTGCGGCGTGGCCGCCTCGACGCCGGAAAGGTGCTGCGGCTCCAAGTGGGTTCTTCCTCAGCGCTCCAGATCGGCACGCCGGTCGATGTCCAGCAGGACGCCAGGATCATCGCAGTCGATCAGCACGATCGCATCGCGGTGCCGCTCCAGCAGCGAGCGCGCCCCATGGTCGCCGCTCAAGGCCGCCAGCTCGTTGCCAAAGCCGGCGGCAAATCCCACCGGGTGTCCGCGGGTGCCCTGATAGCGCGGCGCTGCGATCGCGGCGCCCGCCGCGAGAGCGTCGGCCATGCGCTTGATCGTTTCCGGCTTGATCCGCGGCATGTCGGCAAGCGCGACCACCCAGCCGCCGGCGTTGCGTTCGGTGCGGATCGCATGCGCGAGGCTTGCGCCCATGCCCTGAGCCGCGTTCTGACATACGGTGACGTGGCAGCCTTCCTGCTCCAGCATGTCCGCCAGCGGAAAGTCCCCCGGGCGAACGACGGCCGTGACGTTCAATCCACTCACGATCAGGTTGCGCGCCGCGTGCGCAGCGATTGCCACCCCGTCGGGCAGGGGATGCAGTAGCTTATCCCCGCCGAAGCGCGAGCCGGAGCCCGCAGCAAGCAGAATGCCGACAATGTTCCTGGGCTGGCCTTGCACGGCATCCATTATATTTCCAGACAGTCCGTTCGCGCACCAACTCTTCGTCCCCCGAAAGCCGCTCGAGCGCTCGCGTCATGCTGACACTCACGTGCCGGCCGATCGGAGTGTTGTGCGACAATACCCACGATGAGCTACGCACGCGCAGCCCGGCTGCAACTTGCACCCGGCAAGCGCACGGAGGCCGACATATGACCAAATGCATTTCATTCTTCTCTTGCATCGTGATCGGCGCGTTGATGGGGCCCGCCATGGCCGCGCAGACGCTCTACAAATCGACCATGCCGGACGGCCGGATCATTTACGGCGACAAGCCCGTGCCCGGCGCGGCCAAGGTGGAGGAAAGCAAGCCCGACACATCCAAGGCGGGAATCCAGACCGTCGCGCCGGGCGACGCTGCGGCGCTCAAGAGGATGGAGCAGGAGCGGCTCAAGCGCGAGCGCGCGGACGAACGGGTGCGTACGGCGGAGAAGGCCCTGGCCGACGCCGAGACCGCTCTCGCGAAAGGCGAGGAACCACTGCCCGGGGAACGTATTGGGACCGCCGGCAAGGGGAGTCAGCTCAACGAGAACTACTGGAAGCGCCAGAAGAAGCTGAAGGACGATGTCGAACGTGCGCGCCTCTCGCTCGAAAGGACGCGCGCGCAGCCGCGGTAATACGGCGCGGCCACCCCGCCGCAACTTCCTGAGGCCCGCTCCATGCCGAAGTTCTGCGCCAATCTCACGCTGCTATACAACGAGTACGCCTTTCTCGACCGGTTTGCCGCTGCTGCCGGCGCGGGTTTCAAAGGCGTGGAGTACCTGTTTCCGTACGATTATGACAAGCGCCAGCTCGCGGAGCAGCTCGCGAGGCATCGACTGATGCAGGTACTTCACAACCTGCCGGCCGGTAACTGGGCCAACGGAGAACGCGGCATCGCCTGCCACCCGGGCCGGACGCGGGAATTCCAGGAAGGCGTTGCGAGGGCGATCGAGTACGCGACCGCGCTCGGCTGCAGGCAGGTCAACTGCCTTGCCGGGATACGGCCGCGGCACGTCGATCCCAACGACGCGCGGGAAACCTTCATCAGGAACCTCCAGTACGCGGCGCCGCGCTTCAAGGATGCCGGCATCAAGCTCCTGATCGAGGCGATCAACACCCGCGACATTCCGGGATTTTTCCTCACCTACACGAAACAGGCGCTCGACATCATCCAGGCGGTCGGCTCGGACAACCTGTTCGTTCAGTACGACATCTACCACATGCAGGTCATGGAAGGCGACCTCGCCAACACCATCGAAAAAAACATCAAGCTCATTCCCCATATGCAACTCGCCGACAACCCCGGCCGCAATGAGCCCGGCACGGGTGAAATCAACTATCCGTTTCTGTTCGGGCACATCGACCGCATCGGCTACACGGGGTGGATCGGCTGCGAATACAAACCGGCGACGACGACCGACGCCGGCCTGGGCTGGATGACGCCTTACCTCGCCTCTCCGGAAGCGTAGCGCTTGACTGCGGTCCGCCGCGAAGTAGCGTCCCACGTCTTACGCACAGGACACGGAGTTCACGCGGAGCACCGTGAACTGGCCAACTTTGGCGCCGTTCTCTGTGTTCTCTATGTTCTCTGTGGCAGAATCGCCTTTCGACCCAGCGGAGGAAACTCATGAACAACATCGGCTTCATCGGTCTCGGCATCATGGGCAAGCCCATGGCGGCGAATCTCATCAAGGGCGGGCATACACTGTTTCTCAATTCCCGCAGCGGCGTGCCGCAGGACCTGACCGCTGCTGGGGGAATCGCATGCGATTCCGCCAAACAAGTCGCCGAACGGTCCGAAATCATCATCTTGATGCTGCCGGATACCCCGGATGTCGAAAAAGTGTTATTTGGCCCGCAGGGCATCG
>Ga0155935_1275_pt1 | contig 27931 bp, 24 predicted proteins | sample RifCSPlowO2_02_FD_107589 | JGI IMG/M metagenome (GOLD analysis project Ga0155935, IMG submission 107589) | Betaproteobacteria bacterium RIFCSPLOWO2_02_64_14
CGGAGCGAGCCAGCGCCCGCGGATCGCCTGCGCCGCCACGCGTTCAATCCTGGCATCGCTGACCTGTGCGGCGGTCCACTGCTTCGCAGTCGCGAGCCGGTCGAGCACCTTGTTACGTGCCTTTTCGGCGGCGGCCGGTTCGCGATCGGGGCGCAGTCGCGACGGCGCCTGCGGCAGTGCCGTCAACAGGGCTGCTTCGGCGTGAGTGAGGTGGCTCGCCGATTTGCCGAGATAGGTGCGGCTCGCCATCTCGACGCCCTGCACGATGCCGCCCATCGGCGTGTGATTGAGATAGAGCGTGAGGATTTCGCGCTTGGTGTAACGCCATTCGAGTTGCAGCGCGCGAACGATCTGCTTCACCTTGCCCCGGACGTTGCGCGCGCCGGGATCGAGCATCCGCGCGACCTGCATGGTGAGCGTCGATCCGCCGGAGACGATTTCGCCGTGCCGCGCCCATTGCCAGGCGGCACGCAGGATGGAGAACGGATTCACGCCCGGATGCCAGTAAAACCAGCGGTCTTCGTAGGTGAGGAGCGCTTCGAGATAGAGCGGCGACACGTCATCCGGCGTGACCGGATAACGCCACACCCCGTCGGCGCCGGGATAGGCGCGGAGCGGGGTCCCGTCCGCCGCTACCACCACCAACCCGGACTCCGCCGGCGGCAGCGGCGGGGGAAAGGCGCGGTCGGCGAGCACCAGCGCGGCGATGCTTGCGACGAGCGTTGCAGCGACGCGGCGGCGCGTCGAGTATTGAATCAGCATGCTCTCGAAGCCAAGATTAAATTAGCCGCAGATAAACGCCGATGAACGCCGATCAGAAAACGAAAATCCCGTTGCACAATGGATACACAATTCATAGACAGACCCACACCAACGAGTGTGGCCTCACGTCTTGTAATGCTTCGCCTTCCATGAAAGTGGCAATTGTTTAGCTTTTGAGTTTGCCTTATCGGCGTTCATCGGCGTTCATCGGCGGTCATCGGCGGCTCGCTTTTCTGAGGCGGCGCCACGGGATCGATGATCGAGATCGCGCCGCCGGTCGTGCCGACGCCGCGGATTTCGGGCCGGTACATGTCTTCCGCGAACGGTGCCGGCACCGCGAACTTGCCGGGCGTCACGACGCGCACCAGGTACACCACGTTGAGTGCGCCGTCCAGCCGGGCCGCGGCGACGTAGCGATCGTCACGGTACTCGCGATGCTTGATGCGGGAGTCGGCCAGCGCTTTCGCCACGTCCACGCCGCCGATCTTGAATTCCTGCGCGCGCGGGCCCTGCGAGAGGTTGAGGTTCTCGACTTCGAAGCCGCTGGGGATGCGGTCGATGAGGAGCCCATCCTCGACGCGGCGTTTCGATTTCGCCTGCAGCAGGACGATCAGCATCTCGCCGACCTTGAGCGGGCGGCCCGCGTAACGGGTGCCATCGGGCTCGAACCACGTGCGCGTCAACTCGATCACGTCCGAGCGGGGCGCCGGGGGCTTGACGGGATAGCCGCTGATATCGACTTCGACAAAGAGGGCCTCCTTGTGCTGGCTCGCGAGTTGCACGCCCTTCGCCAATGTGGCCGTGTCGAGCACCCGCGTCTCACTCGTGCGCGAACTCACTGCCGTCGAAGCTGCGCCGGTCTTGAGCAGGGCGGTCCATTCCGTGTCTCCTGCGCCGCCCGCTGCGCGCGCCGCGAGGACCAGCGCGAGGCGCTCCTGCGTCGAGTAGTAACTGCGGGCGCCCAGACGGTTGGCGACCTCGAACACGAGACTCTCGCGCTGCGGATGCTCGATCTTGTTGCGCGCGAGGAGCGCGTAGGAAAGCGCATAGTCCCGCACCGAGGTGCCGTAGTCCCCGAGCCACTCGGAATAACCACCAACCGGGTCGGGTCGGATGCCATACGCACGTTGCATCGCCTCGTCGAGAGCGACCTTGGCACGCGCCTCGTCTCCCATCGCCTTGAGAGCGAGGCTCAAGTGGATGAGGGGCAGCGGCGAGCGCGCGCGGCCGCGGTATTGATCATGCAGGATGCGCAGCGTCGCAAGCGGCGCTTTCTGATCGCGCGCGAGGATGTACGCGATGTGCGCGAGTTCGGCGAAGCGCTGATGGCTGTCGCGCAATAGCCCGTAGTCGCGCGCGGCGAGCTTGGCGGGAATCGCCGCCTGGAGTGCCGCCGGCAGCGAAGGGAAATACCCCGGCGTGCGCTGCAACTGGGCGAGCAGCCATTCCTGTGCACGCTCGTACATCTTCGCGGGCACCGTGAATCCCGCCTCGCGCGCGTCCTGCATGAAGCCGATCACGTACGCGCTGGCCCACAGCTCGTATGGGCCGTCGCCCCACAGCGTGAAGCCGCCGTTCGCTTTCTGCATGCCGGCGATGCGCCCGAGGGCGCCTTCGATGAAATTCGCGCGCTCGTCGCGGCTGCGCGGCTGCAGTCCGTACGCCTTGGCGGCGGCCTCGTCGATGAAGACGTGAGGGTAGGCGGCGCTCGTCGTCTGCTCCAGGCAGCCGTAGGGATAATCCAGCAATCCTTTCACCAGATTTGCGACGTTGAACGGCGGCCGGTTGGAGACCGTGACGCTGACCGCCGCCGATGCGCGGTAGTACTTGTCGAGCCAGGCGGACTCCACGTTGATCGTGGCGTTGGGTTCAAGGCGGAAGCGGCGCACCTCGCGTTCGAGCGGGGCAGGGGGCTGCACCTGGAGCACCGATTCGCGCACGATTTTGATCGGGGTGTTGCCGCCTCCCGTGACATGGAGCTTCAATAACCCCAGCCCGTACGCCTCGGTCGCTTCCGCCGCGAAGCGCAGCGTCGTGCGTTGCTTGTCCTTGAGACTCAGGCGCCGCTCGCCATCAACGATGCGCACGGGGCTCGCGGCTTCGAGCCTCACGGCCAGTTCCTGCGGGCCGCCGGAAAGGTTCGTTACGTCGAGGGCAAGGGTGGCGAGGTCTCCTGCCGAAATGAAGCGCGGGGTGGCGAGCTCAGCCACGACCGGGGCAGCGACGATCATCTCGCGTTCGCCATGGCCGAAACGCTCCGCGGATGACGCCACCGCCATGAGGCGCAGCGTGCCGTTGAAATCCGGCAGGTCGAGCGCGATATCCGCTTCGCCCTTGGCGTCGAGCGCGACCGGGCCGCTGAAGAGGTCCACGAGTTTCACCTTCTTCGGCAGGCTGCGCGTGTCGCGCATGCCCGCGTCGCCGCCCCATTTGAGCCGCCCGCGGCTGCCCTCCATTTTTTCGATCAGCTTGCCGTAGATGTCGAGCAGTTCCGGCGCATAGCGGTGCTTGCCGAAGAAAAAGTCGAACGGATCGGGCGTCTTGAAACGCGTGATGTTGAGGATGCCCACGTCCACGGCGGATAGCGTCACGTACGCGGATTGCGCTGCTGCGCCCTCCACCCGCACCTTGACGTTCGTGCGCCGCTCGGGCAGGACTTTTTCCGGAGCCTCGACCGCGACCTTGAGCTTGCGATCTCCCCGCGCGAGCGGCAGGTGGATGAGTCCCACGGCGCGCGCCGGCGTGACGCGTTCGCCCTGGCTACCGGGGCGGAACACCACGGCGGAGACGTAGATGTCGTGCCGCTTCCACTGCTCGCTCACCTGGATGTCGACAGCGGTGCCTTTGGTCGAGACGCTGACGCGCTTCACCCACAGGATGCGATCCGCTTCCACGGTCACGAGCGCTTCCCCGTCGTGCGGCGGCGTGATGGTGAGCCGCACGCGGTCGCCGGCTGTGACCGGCGCCTTGTCGAGTGCAAGTTGCACGCGATCCGGACGGTTGCCCAGGCTCTCCGCGTCCTGCGCGCCCCACCCGGCGTAGAACCGGTAGCGCAGCGTCTGCTTGTGCTCCGGGTCGTGAATTTCGATGCGATAACGGCCCCAGCGCACCGGCACCTTGATTTTCGTGCGCTCCTTGAGCGCGACCGCGCCGGTCTCGACTAATTCTTCGGATTCTGTATATCCCGAATGCCAGCCGCGCTGATCGTCGAAGCGCCAGTAGTACTGGCGTTCCTCGCGGATGACGCGTAGTTGCGCCGCAGCGAGCGGCGCCAGCGCGCCGGCCGGCGTGAGGCGCACGACTTCGAACTCGGCGAGCGACCCCTCCTGCGCCACGTTGCGGTCGAACAGCGGGCGCACGGCGATCAACGCCGCCGCGGGCCAGAGCGTGCGTTCGATCGAGCGCACCACCGGACGGCCGCCGGATTCGAGCAGGCTGAAGCTCGCGCGCACCAGCATCGGCGATCGCGCTGCCCCGACCTCGACCGGAACCTCGACGCTGGCGCGGCCGTTGTCGTCCAGTTTGGCTTCTTCGATCTCGACGCGCTTACGCTTGTCATCGTCGGCGAAGTCGCCGAACAGGAAGCCGGGCCACTTCTGCGCAAGCGGCATGGACTGGCGTTCGATGACGACGCTGCCGAGGAGCCGATTGCCGGCCGCGGGCGCGCCGAAGAGATAGTCCCCCTGCGCCGCGACGGTGAGCTTGTCCCCTGGGGCGAGACGTTCCTTGTCGGCGCGCAGGTCGAGTTTCATGCGCTCGGGCAGGAATTCCTCGACTTGGAATCTGTAAACGGAATCGGGAGCGCGGGCACCCGGATCGGCGCGCACTTCGAGCTGCCAGCCGCCGGTCTGGGCGTCGGGCGGGAGGTTGAGCGTGCGCTGGAAATATCCCGCCACCTTGCCGTGGGCGCGCAGCATCATGGTCTGAACCGTGCGCCCGTCCGGGCGCTTGAGCGTGGCGGCGAGCGGCGCTGCGGGCACCGGATTGCCGTCGGGGTCGCGCGAAAGCACCGAGAGTTCGAACTGTTCTCCGGGCCGGTAGAGGTTGCGTCCGCTGTAGGCGAAGAGCTTGGCATTGCGCGAAAGATGCCCGCCGACGTCGAATTCGGACAGATCGAGCGCGGGTTCCCGCAGCCCGATTACGGTGAGTTCGCGGCCCCGTCGTGCGAACAGCGCGTTTCCCTTCTCGCCAATGCCCGTCAGCACGGCATGGCCATCCGTGTCCCCCTGTGCGCGGGCAAGCGTCTTCGAATTGGCGTCGATCACTTCGAACGCGACATCGCTCACCGCCTTGCCGCTTTTCAACGAGGTGGCAAATGCATGAACCTGATCGCCGTGGCGGCGCACGTGCACGCCGATGTCGCTCACATAGAAGTAGGTGACCTGATACTCGTAGCGGAAGCGCCCGGGGTGGCTCATGACCGCGACGTAGATGCCGGGCTCCTGCAACTCCTTGATACTCTCCACCGGAATGAACGTGGTGTGGCGCCGGTTCTTGCGTTCGTCGGTGAGAAAGCGGCCCAGATAGACGCTGCGCGTCATGTTCCGGAACTGGTCGAGGTCCCAGCCTCCGACCCGGCCCTTCAACCGGCCCTTACGCGAGGGCCCATCGTCCTCGTCACGTTCCTCGTCTTCGCGCGATGCCTGGGATTGCGCCGAGCGGCGGGTGGTAAAGACTTTTTCGATGAAGGCGGGGAGATTTTCGGGGTTCACGCGCAGGAACTGCATGTCGACTTCGGGGACGTTCACCGTGACGATCGGCAGACCGCCGTTCTGTCCCGCGGGCAGCACCACGCCGCGGCTCGCAAAATAGAACGACGGCGGCATCTCCTCGGTGGCGACCTCGCACACCGAGCCGCTTTGCAGTTTGCCGCCGCTGCGGCCGGCGATTCCGGCCCGGATTTCGACGCGGTAGGCGCGCTGCGGCGATACGTACGGAAAGTAGAGGATGCGCGGGTTGTCTCCCACCACCCAGTTTCCGCCGACGGGCTTGCCTTCAACCGGTTGGGTGGAAGCGGCTTTGCCGGCCGGTTTGTCCGGCTGCGCGGGGCCGTGATCGGTGACGCTGATCAGTTTGTCGAAACTCTGCTTGCGCTCGACCGGATGCGAAAAAGCGATCGCGATGGCAGGCGACTCGTCGAACAGGCGACTCTTGCAGTCCATTACCATCAACTCGCCCGAGACCGGTTGCAGGTCCCCGCGCTCAACCGCGGGCTTCAGCGTGGAGAAATAGTTCCAGAGGCCATACGCGCCCGCCGCCAGGGCAACCGCGAGGAGGGAAGCGACGATGATCCTGCGCCTGGTATTCGTGGCCATGGTTCAGCTCCCAGTCAAAGGAGGATGAGTCCCACCGAGCCGCAACCGAAAAAGATGACGAGGTGCACCCAGCTCCAGAAGCGGTAGCGCGCGCCCAGCGCATCCGGCATCTCGTTGGCGAGCAGGAAAAGGCGCCCGTCGCGCGGCTTGGCAAGGGTGTGCGTGCCCTCGACCGCAGCGCCCGTGTCGCGGCGCTGCCGGACTTCGTGCCGCGCCGCGAGGCGCGCCTGTTCCCATTCCTTCATGTCGATGGTGCCGTCGCGGTTCAGATCGAAGCGCTCGTGCAGGCGCTTCTGGTCCCGCTTCCAATCTGCGATGAGCGTGCCGATGTCCATGGTCTCGTCGCGTACGCCGGGCGCCGCCGCCACTCCGCCTTGCGTGCTGAACTCCCCGATGGCGTAGAGCACGCATTCTGGTAGCAGCAGCGACTCCGAGTAGCGGTAGCTGCCTTCCGTCCACGACTTGTAGTCCTGGGTCAGCACTTCCGCGCCGGTGGGTGAAATGACGCATTGACCGGTCTCGTCAACCAGCAGAAATTGATCGTCGCTGGTACCGGCCTCGACATGCTTCCACTTGTTGTCGGAGTCCTTGCGCGACACATCGTAGTGGAACCAGCAGCACGTCGTGCGGCTCAGCTTGCTCAGTCCCGGCGTCTCGGACATGCAGCGTGCGGTTCCCAGCAGTTCCACATAGCCTTGCGCGGCGGAGGCGATCTTGGAGGTCGGCAGATCGTGAATCTGGCGATAGCGGCGGTAGTTGGCGGCCCAGGCAAAGAAGCTTACCACCGCCATCGCCATCAGCGCGTACGGCCAGGCTTCGCCGGTCTCGGCCTCGAACGCGATGTACAGGATAATGAGGTGAGCTGCGCCCGACAGCCACAGCGGCTGGTGCAACCGTGCCGACTTGGTCATCTACGGCAGAGCCGCCCCGCGGCGTCAGGACTTGAACAGCTTGCCGATATCGACGTCGGCCTTTTCTTCCGCCTGGAATTCGAGCAGTTGCGCGGGCTTGAAGCCGAACATGCCGGCGACGATGGAATCGGGGAATTGCTCGATGCGCACGTTGTTGACGTTGACCGACTCGTTGTAGAACTCGCGGCGGTCGGCGATCGCGTTCTCCAGCCCGGAGATACGCGCCTGCAACTGCTGGAACGTCTGGTTGGTCTTGAGGTCCGGGTACGCCTCGGCGAGCGCGAACAGGTTGCCCAGGCTGGCGCGCAGCATGCCTTCCGCGGGCCCCAGCGCTCCGATGTTCTGCGCCTCGCGCGCGGTGAAGACCTTGGAGCGCGCCTCCATCACCTTGGTGAGCGTCTCCTGCTCGAACTGCATGTACTGCTTGCAGGTTTCGACCAGCTTCGGCAACTCGTCGTGCCGCTGCTTCAGCAGCACGTCGATGTTGGCCCACGCCTTGCTGACGTTGTGCTTGACCTGCACCAGGTTGTTGTAGAGCATGATCGCGTAGACCACCGCGACCGCCAGCGCGCCCAGAAAGATTAGGGTTCCGATTCCCATTTTGTCCTTTCCCTGACCAAGGAGAGACAGCCGCCGTCGAGGATTCTATACCAGAGGGGAGGGAGGCGAGAGGTGAGCTGCGTTCGAGGTTGCATTGCTGCACTGCAAGACACGGTTGATTATGGCGGGGAAAATCGGTAGCCTAGGGCCATAGCTGCCTTTTCAACCCGTTTGAAATGTCCGGAGAATGCGCATGAATACCGACACCCCCATTTCCAAAGACAAACTGGTCCAGGACCTCAAAGCGGTCGTGTCCGATGCCGAAGAACTCCTGCGGGCCACGGCGAACCAGGCCGGTGAGAAAATTTCGGCTGCGCGCGAGCGCATCCAGGACAGCATGCATCGCGCGAAGGTAAAGCTCGCCGACGCCGAAGTAGTCATGCTCGACAAGACCAAGGAGGTCGCGCGCGCGACCGACGAGTACGTGCATGAGAATCCGTGGAAGGCAGTCGGTATTGCCGCCGGCGTCGGTTTCCTCGTCGGGCTGCTGATCAGCCGCCGTTGATCCGCAATTGACGCGTGGCTACTGAAGAGTCCGCCACCGGGCCGGACGCGGCGCCGGGGTTGCTCGCTTCGCTGCGCAACCTCGCGGCCAATGCGGTCGCGATACTGCGCACGCGGCTGGAACTCCTCGGGACCGAGGTCGAGGAAGAGAGCCTGCGGCTCGCGCAGCTTGCTTTCTGGGGGCTGGTTGCGATCCTGTTCCTCACGTTCTCCCTGATCATGCTTACGTTGCTGGTCGTCGTGCTGTTCTGGGACACGCATCGCGTCATGGTCGTCGCCTTGCTGGCGGTGGGCTACCTGGGCGCCGGACTTGCCGTCGGTTTTTGGGTGCGCTCGAAGCTGCGTTCCGGATCGAAGCTGTTCTCGGCCAGTCTTGCGGAACTCGCCAAGGATCACGAGCAACTGACATCGCGCCATGTTCCGTGAGCGAATGATCGATGTTGCCCGCCGCAAAGAGCGCCTGCTTGCACGCTGCGAAGGGCATCGCCTCGTAATTGCACAGACCTACCGGGGCTGGCAGGGGCCCGCGCGCATCATCGATCGGGCGTGGGCGGTAGTGCAGTTCTTGCGGCTTCATCCCGCCGCGCTCGCGGTTGCGGTGGCGGCGGCCACGGTGCTCGGCCGCAGGCATCTTTTCACGTGGGCAGGGCGCGGGCTGGTGGCATGGCGCGCGTGGCGTACGCTCGCCGGATGGCTGCGCCGTTTCAGCGTCTGATGCCGGCCGCGCAAAACAACGCCGCGTCCCCACGCACATGAGCCGCATCACGAACATACCGCGCCGCGCGGCAACACTGCTGCGCTCCATGGCCGATCTCACCACGCGCGAGAAACGGTATCTCGTGGCAGAATTCTCGCAGGTGAAGGGATTGATGCCGCTGCTCATGAAGCCCCGCAATCAGCAGCACTGGACGGCGGAGGACAGGGCGCAGATGACCCACCACCTGCGGCGCCTGTCGCGCGTGAGCCCGTACCTTGTGGTGCTGGTCATGCCGGGCGGGTTCATCATGCTGCCGGCGCTCGCATGGTGGCTCGATCGCCGCCGCGCTCGCGGCGGCGTGCGTGCCGGTGGCAGTGCGTAGGGCGGCGACCCGGCGGTGAGCTGGGTTTGGTTCTTACTCGCCCTCGCCCCGATGGTGGCGATCGTCTACGTCGTCTGGGTCTACCGGAAACGGACCGCGGCCCGTGCAGCATCGAGCAGAGAACGTTTCGCCCAGATCTTCAGTCCGCGCACGCAACGCTCCACGGTGCCGGAGGTGGCGCACGCAGGGTCCCCAGGTGCGGCGTCTACCCCCGAGGTGCCGACCCGCGGGCCGGCCCACTATGCGCGACGACCCACTTTGCTGAGCGTCCAGCACATACAGTTGCACGACGTACTTCGTGCCGCGCTGCCGGATCACGAAGTCTTTGCGCACGTCAGCCTTGCGGCCGTGATCGAACTCACCGGACTGCCCGAAGGCAGGGAGCGCGAACAGCGGTGGCGTGCGCTTGTGCAGCAAACGATCGATTGCGTGGTGTGCGGCAAGGCGTTCGAGGTCGTCGCGGCCATTGACCTCGAAAGTGGCCATACGGCGGAGACGCGGTTCAAGGCCGAATGCCTGAAAGCCGCGGGTGTGCGCTACCTGCAATGGAATCCGGTTCAGCTTCCCCGCAGCGACGAGGTTGCCGCGCTGCTTGCCGGGAATTGATGTAGCGCTCGCGATGTCAAGTCCTCGTCGCGGAACGGCCGCCTCAACGCAAGCTCTTGACGCTGGGCGGAAAAATGCGTATAAGGGCGTCGCATGTTTAATCTAAAGTTCTTGAGAGTTGGATCACCCGTTGGATGTTCGTTCTTTTGGGGCTTTGAGATCAAACAGCGGTGAGGCTCTAATTCATACTCTTTAAAGGAACGCAGCATGGCAACTGGTACGGTAAAGTGGTTCAACGACTCCAAAGGTTACGGTTTCATCACGCCGGACGGCGGCGGGGAAGACCTGTTCGCGCACTTTTCGGCGATCAACATGCCCGGCTTCAAGACCTTGAAAGAAGGACAAAAAGTGTCTTTCGAGGTGACTACCGGCAACAAGGGCAAGAAGCAGGCGAGCAACATACAAGCAGTCTGACCGCTATCTGCGGTCAAGTTCGGGCCGGGCGCATGCCCGGCTTTTTTGTTCCCGCTGCATTTCGGCATGCACGCAAGCCGCGCGCGTAGCCACCATGCCAGCGCCCTTGACGTGGGACATCTTCTGCCGGGTGATCGACAACTATGGCGACGCCGCCGTGTGCTGGCGTCTCGCCTGTCAGCTGGCGCGCGAGCAGCGGGCGCGCGTGCGTTTGTGGGTGGACCAACTTGCGGTGCTCCACGCGCTGTGTCCGGACGTGAATGTCACGCTTCCGCGGCAACAGGTATCGGGTGTGGAGGTGCGGCCCTGGGCGGACGAATGGCCGCCATCCACTGAACTGAACGACGTCGTCGTCGAGGCATTCGGGTGCGGGCTGCCGGAGCCGTATGTCGCAGCGATGCTTGCCCGAACGCCCCCGCCCCTCTGGATCACTTTGGAGTATCTCAGTGCCGAAGCCTGGGTGGCTGAGCATCACGGTCTGCCCTCACCGCATCCGCGCTTGCCACTCGACCGCTATTTCTTCTTTCCCGGTTTTGCTGCAGGCACGGGCGGCGTCCTGCGGGAAGGAGATCTTGCGGCGCGGCGCGCGGCGTTTGGTGAAGCCGGCCGCGGTGAATTCTGGAGGTCGTGCGGTTTTTCATCGCCAACAGCCGGAAGCCTGGTGGTATCGCTCTTCGCCTATGCCGGCGCGCCGGCGGAAGCGCTGCTTAAATGCTGGGAGCATGGCAACGAACCGATCGTTGCCGCGGTGCCGGACGGGCACATGGCCGGCCGGGTGCGCGAGTACTTTGGTGCCTCTGATCGGGTGGCCACGGCGCGCTTGCGGCGGGGCAGGCTCGAAGCGCGGATTCTCCCCTTTGTTCCCCAGCTTCGTTACGACGAGTTGCTGTGGTCGTGCGACATCAACTTCGTGCGCGGGGAGGACTCGTTCGTGCGCGCGCAATGGGCCGAGCGCCCGTTCATCTGGCACGTCTATCCGCAGGAGGCGGGCGCGCATCGGCTCAAGCTCGATACGTTCCTCGATTCATATGCCGCCGGGCTCGAACGTGGCGCGGCTGCGGTGCTGCGAACTTTGTCTTATCAGTGGAACCTTATGGATGGACCGCCGGTCAATCTGGCCGATACGTGGCGCGTTTTCCGGCAGCACGTGGAGGCGCTCAACAGGCATGCGTCGGGTTGGGTGGGTCATGTTGGCCGGATCGGCGACATGGCCACAAATCTGGCGCAGTTTGCCCGCGACAGGGTAAAATAATCGTTTTGCATTTCAACGAGATAGGGTAGTGCTATGAAGATTGCACAGGAAGTCCGGGCGGGCAACGTGATCATGGTCGGGAAAGACCCGCTGGTGGTGCAGAAGGCGGAATTCAACAAGTCGGGGCGCAATGCATCCGTGGTCAAAATGAAGCTGCGGAACCTGCTCTCCGGCAGCACCACGGAAACCGTGTACCGCGCCGATGAAAAATTCGAGATCGTGGTGCTCGACCGCAAGGAAGTGACTTATTCGTACTTCTCTGATCCGTCCTACGTGTTCATGGATGCCGAGTTCAACCAGTACGAAGTGGACAAGGAGAGCATGGGCGACGGCCTGAACTACCTCGAGGACGGCATGGAGTGCGAGATCGTGCTCTACAACGGCAGCCCGATCTCGGTCGAGTGGCCGCAGACGGTCGTGCGCGAGATCGCCTATACCGAACCCGCGGTGCGGGGCGATACGTCAGGAAAAGTGCTGAAGCCCGCGAAACTCAAGACCGGGTTTGAAGTGCCGGTGCCGCTCTTCTGCGCGACCGGCGACAGGATCGAGATCGATACCGCTACCGGCGAGTACCGCAGTCGCACCAAGGGATAAAAGCATATCCGCAAGCGGAAAAGAAAAAGGGCGCCCAAACGGGCGCCCTTTTTGTTTGGTGGAGGCGGCGAGAATCGAACTCGCGTCCGCGAGCCCTCCACAGTCAGGACTACATGCTTAGCCTGGTCATTTGGGTCTCGCCTCGCGCCCGCCGGCCGGCAGGCTGGCGCTCAGCCAGTCGCTTCGACGGATCCGCCTGGCCAAGCGACCAGACCGGGCGGAGAGGCTGATGTAAATGACGCTGCACCGTCAGAACAAATCCGGCTTGCGCCTCGTCTATCCCTCCGGCCTAGCCCATCAGCAGGCTAGTGCAGCGTCTCGCCGGTGTTAGGCGGCGAGAGCGTAACGCTCGTCGTTGGCGTTTAAGGTTGTCCAGCGGATTTACAAGGTGACTGGACCTTGGCATGCCCTGCGCTGCTTCGTTACCCACGTCGAAACCAAGTCGCCCCCGTGTTCTATTGCATTATCCCACATGCGGGTGATTCCCCGAACTTCAAGTTCTGCGCACCGCACGAGTATTGGACTCACGCCCGATCATTTCGTTTCATCGCTTGCTTGTTCAGGCGGCAGAGTCCCCTTGATCTGGATGCAATCCAGCAGTTCCCGCGGATGCCGGATTACCGAGTCGGCTCCCCACGTCACAGGCGCGCCCCCGTTGAGGTAACCGTATTCGACGGCGATGGTTTTCATGCCCGCTGCGCGGCCGGCCACGATGTCGCGCTCGTCGTCGCCAACGTAGATGCATTCCCCGGGGCGAACACCGATTTCCCGGCATGCGGCAAACAGCGGTTCCGGATCCGGCTTGATTTTTCCGGTCGTGTCGCCTCCGATGACGCACGCAGCACGTCCACCGTATCCCAGGAGCGCAATCAGCGGCCGTGCGAACCGCTCGGCCTTGTTGGTCACGATGCCCCACTTCACATGGCGCGCCTCGATCGCATCCAGCGCTTCCGCAATACCCGGGAAAAGGCGCGTCTCGCGGCAGAGGTTGACTGCGTAGAGACTGAGGAACTCTTCGCGCAAGCCTGCGTAGTCCGGGTGATCCGGCGTAATGCCGAAGCTCACGCCGATCACGCCGCGTGCGCCGAGCGATGTGACGGGACGCGTTGCCTCGATGGGCAGGGGTGCCATCCCGCGCGATCGGCGCATCGAATTCGCCGCATGGGCAAGATCCGGCGCCGTGTCGGCGAACGTACCGTCGAGATCGAAGAAAACAGCCTTTGTCATGGAACTGCGTGACGGGTGAGCGGTGACCGGTGACGGGTGAAACCCCAGAACATTAAAATCATCTCAGCACTGGTCACTGGTCACTGGTCACTGGTCACTGGTCACGGTCTTGTCGCGTGCAGGATGTAGTTGACATTCACGTCGGAGCCCAGCGAGTACGACTTGGTGAAAGGGTTGTAGGTCATCCCCGTAATCTGGGACACGGTCAGCCCGGACGTCCGGCACATGCCTGCGAGCTCGGATGGCTTGATGAATCTGGCGTAGTTGTGGGTGCCGCGCGGCAACAGGCGCAATAAGTATTCGGCTCCGATGATCGCGAATAGATAGGATTTTGGATTGCGGTTGATCGTCGCAAACAACGCGTGTCCACGCGGTTTGAGCAGCGCCGCGCAGGCTGCGACCGTCACCGCGGGTTCGGGCACGTGTTCCAGCATTTCCATGCAGGTGATGACATCGAAACTTTGCGGTGCCTCCCGTGCCAGATCCTCGGCGGCGATCAAGCGGTAGTCGACGCTGTGTCCAGATTCGAGCAGATGCAATTGTGCGACCTTGAGCGGCTGCTCGGCGAGATCGATACCGGTCACCCGCGCGCCGCGCGCCGCCATGCTTTCGGCAAGTATCCCGCCGCCGCAACCGACGTCGAGTACCGTCTTGCCGGCAAGCGCCACCGCGCGGTCGATGTAGCCGAGCCGCAATGGATTGATTTCGTGCAGCGGCTTGAACTCACTGGCTGGATCCCACCAGCGGTGCGCGAGCTGGCTGAATTTCTCGAGTTCGACGGGATCGACGTTTATCATCTCAAGGGCGGGATTGAGGATTGAGGATCGAGGATGGCACCCGATGTGGATTTTACTCAATCCTCGATCCTCGATCCTCGATCCTGATCCTGTCCTTCCAGAGTACTGCGTTGGCAACGATCTCCCGGGGATCGAGGCGGGTGAGCGCTCCGTTCTCGACCAGCAGTTCCCCGTCCACCCACACGTGCGTGACGTGCCGGCGACCTGCGGCGTACACCAGATGCGACAGCGGGTCGTAGCAGGGGGAGAGTTCCAGCGCCGAGAGATCGATTGCGACCATGTCTGCGTGCTTGCCGGCGACCAGTGAGCCGATTTTGTCGTCGAGCGCCAGCGCGCGGGCACCGCTGAGGGTGGCCATTTCCAGAACCTCGTGTGCCGCCACAGCAGTCGCGTCTCCGCTGACACCCTTGGCGAGCAGCGCGGCAAGCCGCATATCCGCCAGCAGATCGAGCCGGTTGTTGCTTGCCGCGCCGTCGGTGCCGATTCCGACATTGACGCGGTGGCGCCTTAACTCCTCGACGGGCGCGATGCCGCTCGCAAGTTTGAGGTTGGAAGCGGGGCAGTGGGCGACGTGGCAACCGTGGGCCGCTAGCAGTTCCATTTCTTCCTGCGTGACATGAACGGCGTGCACCGCGATGAGTCCGGGCCCGAGCAGCCCATGGCTTTGCAGGCGACGCAGCGGGCGGAGCCCGTGCGCTGCGAGGCTGTCGCGGATCTCGTCGGCCGTCTCATGCAGGTGTATGTGAACTGGAATATTCAGTTCTCCCGCATAGATGGCGATCCGCGCGAAAGTTGCATCACTCACCGAATAGGGGGCGTGCGGCGCCAGGCAAAATGACAGGCGCGGCTCGCCGCGCAGGCTGTCGCGCAACGCTATGCCTTTGCTGAGGTAGTCGCCTGCGTCGGTTGCGTAGGGGGAACGAAACTCGACCACGATCATTCCCAGCGCGCCCCGCATTCCAGACGCAACGACCGCCTGCGCCGCGGCTTCGGGAAAAAAATACATGTCGTTAAAGCAGGTCACGCCTCCCCGCAGCATCTCGGCGCACGCGAGCAGTGTCCCGTCATACACGAACTCGGGGGAAGCGAGTCGCATCTCCGCGGGCCAGATATGGTTCTGCAACCAGTCCATGAGCGGCCGGTCGTCGGCAAGCCCGCGCAGCAAGGTCATTGCGGCGTGGGTGTGCAGGTTGACCAGCCCGGGAATGAGCAGGTGATCCGGCAGATCGACGTGCTGCCGGGCATGGTAAGTCGAGCCGACGCTGGCCGTCGGCAGGACGTCGACGATCTTGCCTTGCGACGCGAGGACCGAATGCCGCTCCAGAAGGGTTCCCGGGGGCTCTACGGGCGCGATCCACCGCGCATCAACCCGCACGTCGACGGCACGAATTTCAGTTGGCATGGAAAAAAAAAGCCCTGCCGAAGCAGGGCCTTTAACTTAGGGGTCCGACAACTTACCGCTTGGGTTTCGGTTTCTTGGCACCCGGCTTGGCCTTCGGCTTCGCCTTGGGTTTGGGCTTCAGGTTCAAGGCACGCCCGACCACTTCCACGGTCACCCGGCGGTTCGGCGACAGGCACTCGATCAACTGCTTGCGCTTCATCTTGTTGTCGCAGAACTTGGTCACAGGAATCGGCTCTTTCGGGCCCTTGCCTTCCCAGAAGATGATCTTCTGATCCACGTTCCCGACCTTGACCAGGTGATCCTTGACCACCACTGCCCGGCGTTCGGACAGACCCATGTTGTACTTCAGGGTGCCGATGCGGTCGGTATGACCCGTCACCACCACTGCGCCGAACGTGACCGGGCCACGCGCCTTCGTCGCCTTGCGCAGCGATGCAAGGAACTTGGCGAGTTCTTTCTTGTTGTCTTCGGTCATTTCAGACCTGTCGAACGCGATGCCCTGCAGTTCGATCTTCTGGGTGATGTTCAGCATCGCCGGTTTCTTCGGCTTGGCTTTGGGTTTCGGTTTCGCCTTGGGTTTCGGTTTCACGACCTTTGGCTTGGCCTTCACGGGTTTCTTCACGAGGTCCGGATCGCATTGAGCGATCGCCCGGGCCGGTGTCCAGTCGCTGGTGCGCACGCACACGCCTGCACCCAGCGCCCTGACGACGTTACCTTGCGTATCTGTCAGGTACCCCTGATTCTTGAACTGGGCACCCGCCACGCCGGGAAGCATCGATACTCCCGCCAGAGCGACGCCAGCCAGGGTAATCCGCAACGTTGAATTCATGGTTTTTGATCCTCCTGTTTTGCGATTGAAGTTAGGGACCCGCCAGAATGCCGGTAAACCTGAATCGATTGAGTCTCCCTGCGTTTACTTTAATATCACAACCGTGATGTCAAAGCAAACTCTGCCAAAATCATAACACGGTTATGAAAGAAAAGGGATAGTCGCCTGTTGCCTAAATGAAACATTCACCCTTCCGGGCCCTTGACAAGGGCCATATTTGACGTGCCCGACCCGGTGGGGGCGAGGGTCTGCAGCCGGATGCCAAAGTGGGTAGTAAAACGAGCGATATTCTTCGTGTCGTTAACCGGTTTTCCAGGGTTGCACTGTCGGGCGCCATTGAACCCCACGCAAGGATGAGCAATCCGGGTCCGGGGTGGTGTCGAACGCTGCCCCGGCGTGCTAAACTCGCCCGTTTCAGGCGCCTGCACAACAAGCCGTATCCCGCTCAAAAATCTCAACTTTTCCATGGATTCGTTCGCCAAAGAAACCCTTCCCGTCAGCCTCGAAGAGGAAATGCGCCGCTCCTACCTCGACTACGCGATGAGCGTGATCGTGGGGCGCGCGCTGCCGGACGTGCGCGATGGCCTGAAACCCGTGCACCGCCGGATCCTCTTCGCCATGCACGAGGCGAACAACGTTTGGAACCGGCCATATGTGAAATGCGCCCGGGTAGTGGGCGACGTGCTCGGAAAATATCACCCCCACGGTGACTCGGCGACCTACGAGGCGCTGGTGCGGATGGCGCAGGACTTCTCGATGCGCTATACCCTCATCGATGGCCAGGGTAATTTCGGCTCGATCGATGGTGATTCGGCCGCGGCCTACCGCTACACCGAGTGCCGGCTGGCGAAGATCACCTCCGAGTTGCTGGCGGACATCGACATGGAGACCGTCGATTTTGTCCCCAACTACGACGGCAAGGAGCGGGAGCCCACGGCGCTGCCCACGCGCATCCCCAACCTGCTGATCAATGGCTCCTCCGGTATCGCGGTCGGCATGGCGACCAACATCCCCCCCCACAACCTCCCGGAGGTGGTGGAGGCCTGTCAGGCGTTGCTCAAGGACCCCGAGATCGGGCTCGAAGACCTCATCAAGATCGTGCCGGCGCCGGATTTTCCGACGCGTGGCATCATCTACGGGCTTACCGGCGTGCACGAGGGCTATCGCACCGGCCGCGGCAAGGTGGTGATGCGGGCGCGCACCCATTGCGAGGAGGCGGAAAAGGGCGGCCGCGTGGCGATCATCATCGACGAACTGCCGTACCAGGTGAACAAGGCCAATCTGCTGATGAAGATCGGCGAACTGGTGCGCGAGAAGAAGATCGAGGGCATCGCCGACATCCGCGACGAGTCCGACAGGTCCGGCATGCGCGCGGTGATCGAACTCAAGCGCGGCGAAGTGCCGGAAATCATCCTCAACCACCTGTGGAAAGAGACGCAGCTCCAGGACAGCTTCGGGATGAACATGGTGGCGCTGGTCGACGGCCAGCCGCGCCTGCTCAATCTCAGACAGTTTCTGGAAGCCTTCCTGCGCCACCGGCGCCAGGTCGTCACGCGCCGCACTGTCTTCGAGCTGCGCAAGGCGCGCGAGCGCGGCCATGTCCTGGAAGGCCTGGCTGTCGCGCTGTCCAACGTTGACGACGTGATCGCGCTGATCAAGGCCGCGTCGACGCCGGCGGACGCCAAGGCCGAGCTGATTCGGCGTTTCTGGCGCTCGAAGCTGGTCGAAGAACTGCTCGCGCGCAGCGAGGGGCAGGTGTCGCGGCCAGAGGGCCTCTCGCCCGACTTCGGGCTGCACAGGCAGGGTTACAAGCTCTCGGACGTCCAGGCCCAGCGCATCCTCGAGATGCGCCTGCAAAACCTGACGGCGCTGGAGCAGGACAAGCTCGTTGCGGAGTACAAGGAAACGATGGACAAGATCGTCGATCTCATCGACGTGCTGGCGAAGCCGGCGCGCGTGACCCGGATCATCTCGCAGGAACTCGCGGAGGTGAAAAAGCAATACGGGGACGAGCGCCGCAGCGAGATCGTCACCGACACCCAGGATCTGGGCATGGAAGACCTGATCGCTTCCGAAGACGTGGTGGTGACGCTCTCGCACGGCGGCTACATGAAGTCGCAGCCGGTCGCGGATTACCGCGCGCAAAGGCGCGGCGGGCGTGGCAAGCAGGCGACCACCACCAAGGAAGACGATTTCGTCGACAGTCTGTTCATCGCCAACACCCACGACTACATCCTGTGTTTCTCCAACCGCGGGCGAGTCTACTGGATCAAGGTCTACGAGGTGCCGCAGGGCAGCCGCGCCTCGCGCGGCAAGCCGGTGGTGAATTTGGTGCCGCTGATGGAGCACGAGAAGATCACCGCGGTCGTGCCGGTGAAGGAGTTCGACGAGGACCATTACGTGTTCATGGCGACCGCAAACGGTACGGTGAAGAAAACCGCGCTGTCGGCGTTCTCGCGGCCGATGGCGAAAGGCATCATCGCGGTCAGCCTGGAGGACGGCGATTATCTGATCGGAGTCGCGATCACCGACGGCAAGCAGGACATCATGCTGTTTTCCGATGGCGGCAAGGCGGTGCGCTTCGCCGAGGCGGACGTGCGGGCGATGGGGCGCAACGCCGCGGGCGTGCGCGGCATGAAACTCGCCAAGGGGCAGCACGTGATCTCGTTGCTTACCGCGAGCGACGAGAAATTGTCGGTGCTCACCGCGACCGAAAACGGTTACGGCAAGCGTACCTTGATCTCGGAGTACACGCGCCACGGGCGCGGCACCCAGGGGATGATCGCGATCCAGTGCAGCGAGCGCAACGGGCCGCTGCTGGCGGCGCGCCTCGTCAGCCCGGATGACCAGATCATGCTGATCACCACGGGCGGCGTGCTGATCCGCACACGCGTTTCGGAAGTGAGGGAGCAGGGCCGTTCGACCCAGGGCGTGCGGCTGATTAATCTCGACGAGGGCGAGAAACTCGCCGGGCTCGAGAAGATCGTGGAGTCGGACGAAGAAGACCAGGATTGAGGATTCAGGATCCAGGATTGAGCCGGCTTTGTCGGGGTTCCCTGAATCCTCACTCCTCGATCCTCAATCCTAGAGTTCGAACCGAGGGAGATATGGCAAGAGTTTTCAATTTCGGGGCCGGTCCGGCGGCATTGCCGGAGCCGGTGCTCAAACAGGCCGCCGAGGAGATGCTCGACTGGCGCGGCACGGGCATGTCGGTGATGGAAATGAGCCATCGCGGCAAGGCGTTCATCTCCATACATGCCGAGGCCGAGGCCGGCTTGCGGGAGCTGCTCGCGATCCCGTCCACCTACAAGGTGTTGTTCCTGCAGGGCGGCGGGGCCGGGCAATTCGCGACGGTGCCGATGAATCTGCTGCGCGGCAAGGCGGCGGCGGATTATGTCAATACCGGGCAGTGGTCGATGAGAGCCATCGCCGAGGCGAAAAAATTCTGCAAGGTTGGCATTGCCGCCAGTTCGGAGGGAGCCAATTACAGCTACGCCCCGAAGCAGGGCGAGTGGAAGCTCGATCCGCAGGCCGCCTACGTGCACTACACCTCGAACGAGACCATCGGCGGCGTCGAGTTTCACTGGATTCCCGACGCCGGCGCTGTGCCGCTGGTGGCCGACATGTCTTCGCATATCCTGTCGCGGCCGGTGGAGGTGAGCCGTTACGGGCTGATCTACGCGGGCGCACAGAAGAACATCGGCCCTGCGGGTCTCGCCATCGTCATCGTGCGCGACGACCTGATCGGGCAGGCGCTGCCGGGCACGCCGTCGATATTCGATTACAAGGTGCAGGCCGAGAACGACTCGATGTTCAACACGCCGCCCACCTACGCCGTCTACATGGCGGGGTTGGTGTTTCAGTGGCTGAAGCAGGCGGGGGGCATCAAGAAGATGGAGGAAATCAACATCGCGAAGGCGCAGCTGGTCTACGACTACCTCGACCAGACGGAGTTCTATCATTCGCCGGTGGCGAAGGAGGACCGGTCGCGGATGAACATCCCGTTCACCCTGCGCAACGACGCCCTCGACGGGGCGTTCCTCAAGGAGGCCTCACGCAACGGGCTTGCAGAGCTGAAGGGGCATCGCTCGGTCGGCGGCATGCGCGCCTCAATCTACAACGCAATGCCGGTCGAGGGTGTGCAGGCGCTGGTCGCGTTCATGCGGGAATTCGAGCGTAGCCATGGCTGACACCTTTCGCATCCTGACGCTCAACTCGATTTCGAGCGTCGGCCTGAAACGCCTGTCCGCCGACCGCTACACCGTTGGAGGGCGGATCGAGAACCCGGACGCAATCCTGGTGCGCTCGCACGACATGCACGCGATGGAAATCGGGCAGGCGGTGAAGGCGATCGGCCGGGCCGGCGCGGGCACCAACAACATTCCGGTGCCGAAGCTGAGCCTGCGCGGATTGCCGGTGTTCAACGCCCCCGGCGCCAATGCGAACGCGGTGAAGGAACTGGTGATCGCGGGACTGCTGATCGGTGCGCGCAATCTGGTGCCCGCGCTGAAATTCGTGGACGGCCTGCAGGGCGACGACAAGACGCTCAACAAGCTGGTGGAAGACGGCAAGAAGGCGTTTTCCGGCAGCGAGTTGCCGGGGCGCACGCTCGGCGTCGCGGGCTTGGGGAAAATCGGAAGCCTGGTCGCCGACGCCGCGATCAAACTCGGAATGAACGTCCTCGGCTACGACCCGGAGATCACGGTCGATGCAGCCTGGAGCCTGCCGTCCCAGGTCAGGAAGGCGCACAGCATCGAGGAGGTGCTGAAGAGTTGCGAGTACGTCACCGTTCATGTACCCCTCGTCGATGCGACACGCAACCTGATCAACGCGGAACATGTCAAGCTCATGAAGCCGGGCTCGATATTGCTCAACTTCGCGCGCGAAGGCATCGTCAACAACCATGCGGTGCTCGACGCGCTTGAGACGAAACACCTGAAATATTACATCTGCGATTTTCCCGGCGCGAGGCTGCAGGGCCATCCCCGGGTGATCGCACTCCCCCACCTCGGGGCATCCACCGGGGAGGCGGAAGACAACTGCGCGGTGATGGTGGTCGATCAGCTACGCGACTTCCTGGAGCATGGGAACATCCGGAACGCCGTCAATTTTCCCGATGTGTCGATGGCGCGCGAGTCGCCCTACCGGCTCGGGATAGCCAACGCCAACGTGCCCAACATGGTGGGGCAGATCTCCACGGCCATGGCGCAGGCGGGACTCAACATCCACAACATGATCAACAAGTCCAGGGGCGAAATGGCCTACACGCTGGTCGACGTCGACAGTGTAGTGCCGGCGTCGCTCACCAGCCAGCTCGCGAATATCCACGGCGTGCTGTCGGTGCGTTATCTTCCGCTGGAATCGAAGTAATTGGTGATCCGTGATCCGTGAACCGACAAGTGCAAGAGCGTGACTCGTGAACCGTGAGCCGACGAAGTCCAAAACCACCCTGTCGGTTGTCGAATCACGGCTCACGGCTCACGCTTTCGGCCATGGGGCATGCGTGGCGGATTAGAATTGCGGCCATGACCGACAAGTTGAGCACGACCCGCCGGCAGATCGATGCGCTCGACGGGCGCCTGGTGAAACTGCTCTCGGCGCGCGGGCGGCTGGCGCAGCGCATCGGCCGGCTGAAGCGGGGCACAATCTACCGCCCCGAACGCGAAGCCCAGATCCTGAGGCGGGTCGCTGCCCTCAATCGCGGTCCGCTCTCCAGCGCCGCACTTGCCCGCGTCCTGACCGAGATCATGTCGGCATGTCGCTCGCTCGAGGATCACATGACGGTGGCGTACCTCGGGCCCGCAGGTACCTTCAGCCAGGAGGCGGTGCTCAAGCACTTCGGAGGATTGACCGCTCAGCAGCCGTGCGGCTCGATCGACGAGGTATTCCGGCAGGTCGAAACCGGGGCCGTCGGGTATGGCGTCGTGCCGGTCGAAAATTCCACCGAGGGGGCGATCGGCCGCACACTCGATCTGTTGCTCGCCACACCCGTCAGGGTGTGCGGCGAGGTGATGCTCCCGGTGCACCAGTGCGTGATGGCCAAGGCCAGCAGGCGCGGCGACATACGCAGGGTTTATTCGCATACTCAGAGCCTCGCGCAGTGCCAGCAATGGCTGGCGCGCCACCTGCCGCACGCGGAGCGCGTGGCCGTGGTAAGCAACGCGGAGGCGGCGCGCCTTGCGGCGAAAGATCGGCGCGCTGCGGCCGTCGGTGCAAAGACGGCAGCCGGCCTGTACGGATTGAAGGTGCTCGCGCGCAATATCGAGGATGAACCGCGGAACACGACCCGCTTCCTGGTGCTGGGCGAGCGCGATGCGGGGCCTTCCGGAAAGGATAAAACGTCGCTCATCGTATCCACACGCAACGTGCCGGGCGCGATGCAGCGGATGCTGACGCCCCTGGCCGCCAATGGCGTGAGCATGACGCGGCTCGAGTCCCGGCCGGCGCGTACCGGCTTGTGGGAATACGTCTTCTACGTGGATATTGAAGGGCATGCACGGGACGCCCGTGTCGCCAAGGCGCTCGAGGAGATGCGCGGATACGTCACCTTCCTCAAGGTCCTCGGCTCGTATCCGTTGGCAGTGACATGAAAGTTCAGCGTTGAGAGTTGAGGGTTGAGTGAGTAGCCTCTTTTATGCGGCTCGCGCCCTGCGCAGAGAGCTGAACGTCAAGCTCTTCACTCTCAACGCTCAACGCTAAACCCTCAACGCCAGGCGCCGGAACGCGAAGCATGGACATCTGCGACCTCGCCCCTTCGTACATTCGCGCGATCGCCCCGTATCAGCCCGGCAAACCGATCCCGGAACTCGCGCGCGAGATGGGGCTGGACGAGTCGGGCATCATCAAGCTCGCGTCGAACGAGAACCCCCTGGGGGCGAGTCCGCTCGCCCAGCGCGCGGTGCGCGGGGTGCTCGACGGGATTTCGCGCTATCCGGATGGCAACGGATTCGAACTCAAGCGCGCGCTGGGCGCGCGCTTCGGGGTGGAACACCAGAACATCGTGCTCGGGAACGGTTCGAACGACGTGCTCGAACTCGCGGCGCGTGCGTTTCTGACGCCGGAGCATAGCGCGGTCTATTCCCAACATGCGTTCGCGGTGTATCCGCTGGCGGTGCAGGCCATCGGCGCCGCCGCCATCGAAGTGCCCGCCAGGGCGTTTGCCCATGACCTTGACGCGATGCGCCGGGCGGTGAGAAGCGATACGCGCGTCCTGTTCATCGCCAATCCAAACAACCCGACCGGGACTTACGCGCCGCCCGCCGCGGTCGAAGCGTTTCTCGCGGCGTTGCCGGGGCATGTCGCAGTGGTGCTCGACGAGGCCTACCACGAGTATCTCCCGCTCGAACTGAGGGGCGACACTCTCGGCTGGCTGCAACGCTTTCCGAATCTGATCGTCACCCGCACGTTTTCCAAGGTCTACGGACTGGCGGGACTGCGCGTGGGTTACGCGCTGGCGAGCGCCGGGATCGCGGATCTCATGAACCGCGTGCGCCAGCCGTTCAACGTCAACAGTCTTTCGCTTGCTGCCGCGGCCGCTGCGCTCGAGGATCTGGAGTTCGTGCGCCGCAGCTTCGAGGTCAACCAGGCAGGGCTGAAGACGGTGACTCGCGGGCTTTCCGAACTGGGCCTGCAGTACATAGTTCCATTCGGTAACTTCGTCACTTTCAAGGTACCGGACGCCTCTGGAGTCTTTCAGCGGCTGCTCAAGCTGGGAGTCATCGTGCGTCTGGTGGCGAGCTACGGCATGCCCGACCATCTGCGGGTCACCATCGGCACCGCGTCCGAGAATGCGCGCTTCCTCGACAGCCTCGCACGAGCGCTTGCGGCGTAGCGGCCACCGCTAAAAATGCCTGCCAAGTTCCGAATCGGCAAGCTTGCGGTGATCGGCGTCGGACTGATCGGCGGCTCGTTTGCGATGGCGCTGCGGAAGGCCCGGGCCGTGGGGCGCGTGGTTGGCGTGGGGCGCACGCGCCGCAACCTCGCCACGGCGCTGCGGCTCGGGATCGTCGACGAGATTGCCGTGGACGCCGTCACGGCGGTGCGCGACGCGGATTTCGTGCTGCTGGGCGTGCCGGTGGGCCAGATGCCGGAAGTGATGGCCCGCATCGCGCCGCATGTCGCGCGTCACGCCGTCATAAGCGACGCGGGGAGCACCAAGCAGGACGTGATCGCAAGCGCGCGGCGCTTCCTGAAGGACAGTCTCGGCCGCTTCGTGCCTGCCCATCCGGTCGCCGGCACCGAGATGAGCGGAGCCGGTGCGGCGTTCGCCACGCTCTATCGCGGCCGCAACGTGATTCTGACTCCGCAGGCGGAGACCTCGCGCACCGCGATTGCGACCGTGCGACGCGCCTGGGAGGCGTGCGGCGCACGGGTAGTCCGGTTGCGCCCGGACGAGCACGATGCCATCTTCGCGGCCGTGAGCCACCTGCCTCACGTCGTCGCCTTCGCCCTGGTCGGGGCGCTTGCCCGCCGTCGCAATGCGCGAAAGCTCTTCGCTTTTTCAGCCGGCGGGCTGCGCGATACGGTGCGCATCGCGGGCAGCTCCCCGGAAATGTGGCGCGACATCTGTATCTCCAATCGCGACGCCCTGCTGGAGGTGCTGGACACCTACATTGAAGAGCTGGAGCGTGCGCGGGGAGCGATCGCTGCCGCTGATGCCGCGACGCTGGAGCGCATGTTCGAGGCTGCGCGCGCCGCGCGCGCGCGGTGGCTCGTTGCGCGCCAGTCGTAGTCCCCACGGCGAGCGGCAACGGATCTGGAAGTCCCGGCTATGAGCCACATCGACCTAGCCCCCATACGCTGTGCACGCGGCACGGTTCGCCTGCCGGGCTCGAAGAGCATCTCGAACCGCATCTTGCTGCTGGCGGCCTTGGCGCGGGGGAACACCCTGATTCGGGACCTGCTCGATTCCGATGATACGCAGCACATGGTGCAGGCGTTGCGCACGCTCGGTGTTGTCTGCGAGTCGGTGGGTGCGCAGGCGCTGCGCGTGGCGGGGACGGGTGGGAGCTTTCCGGTCAAACAGGCGGATCTTTTTCTCGGCAACGCCGGCACCGCGCTGCGTCCGCTCACAGCCGTGCTCGCGTTTGCCGGTGGAAGCTACGGGCTATCGGGGGTGGCGCGGATGCACGAGCGCCCCATCGGCGACCTGGTGGACGCGTTGCGCGCGATTGGCGCCGACATCGCGTACCGCGGCAAGCCAGGCTATCCCCCGCTCGCGATTGGTCGCGGCGCGATCACGCTCAGCGCTCCGGTTTCGGTGCGCGGCAATGTTTCCAGCCAGTTCGTGACGGCGCTGCTGCTTGCGCTGCCGCTCGCGCGCACTGCAGCGGCGCTTCTCGTCGAAGGTGAACTGATCTCCAAACCGTACGTCGAGATCACGCTCGCCACGATGAGCAGGTTCGGCGTACTCGTGGAACGCGAGGGTTGGTCCAGGTTCACCGTGCCGCGGGGAGACGGCTACTCGAGCCCCGGCGAAATTTATGTCGAGGGCGACGCCTCGGCGGCATCCTATTTTCTTGCGGCCGGGGCGATCAGCGGGCTCAAGGGCGGGGGACCGGTGCGCGTGGAAGGTGTTGGTCGTGCGAGCATCCAGGGCGATGTGCGGTTTTGCGAGATCCTGGAGCGCATGGGCGCCCGCATCGTGATGGGGGAAAACTGGATCGAAGCTGGTGCGGACGCGGAAGCCGCCCGGTGCGGCAGGTTGAGGCCGATCGACGCGGATTTCAACCATATTCCCGACGCTGCGATGACGGCGGCGGTCGCTGCGGTCTTTGCCGACGGCCCGAGCGCGCTGCGAAATATCGGCAGCTGGCGCGTGAAGGAAACCGACCGCATCGCTGCGATGGCGACCGAGTTGCGCAAACTGGGCGCGGCGGTCGAGGAAGGAGCTGATTACCTGCGCATCAGCCCACCTCGATCCTCGAGGCTGAAACCCGGGGTCGCGATCGATACCTACGACGATCACCGGATCGCGATGAGCTTTTCGCTCGCGGCGGTAGGCGGCGTGCCGGTGCGGATCAACGACCCGGAATGCGTCGCGAAGACCTTTCCCGACTATTTTCAGGTGCTCGCGGGAATTTCGCAGCGCTGAGCCGAAGCGTCCAGTCGAGGCTTTGAAACGTGTCACCGGGTCTGCCGCCTGTCATCGCCATCGATGGTCCGTCCGCCTCGGGGAAGGGCACCGTGGCATATTGCGTCGCCCGCCGGTTGGGCTTTCATTACCTCGATAGTGGCGCGTTATACCGCACCGTCGCACTGGCCGCCTTGGAGGCCGGCATCGACCTCGATGACGAGTCAAGAGTCAGCGCTATCGCTTTGAATGCAAATATAGGATTCAAGAACGATCGAGTCTGGCTCGGATCCCGGGATGTGACCGAGGCAATTCGAGAGGAAAAGGTGAGCGAAGGTGCCTCACGGGTGGCAGCCCTGCGCGGGGTGCGGGCGGTGTTACTGGAGAGGCAGCACGCCTTCCGCATGGCCCCCGGACTGGTGGCCGAAGGCCGCGATATGACGACCATTGTTTTCCCGGACGCGGTGCTAAAAGTTTATCTCACCGCAGGTGCCGAGGAACGGGCCCGGCGTCGATATAAACAGTTGATCGACAAAGGTTTGAGTGCTAACATGACCGCCCTTTTGCAGGATATCCATGCCCGCGACGCACGCGATAGCGGCCGCGCTGTGGCACCTCTGCAAAGGAGCGTGGACGCGATTGAAATCGACACCACCGGAATGACGGTGGAGGAGGCGTCGGCCCAGATCGTGTCCTGCTACGGGCAGGCACTGCGAGCGCCATGAGTCGACCCAGCTCATGGTTTTTTTAACTGACCCCGCCGCCTCGGCGGGTTGCCTAACATATTGAATCTGAATGATGAAAACTTTGTCACCCGCATCCGGGACCGCAGAAAATTTCGCCGCGTTGTTTGAAGAGAGCCTTTCCGTCAAGGAGATGCGGGTGGGAGAGGTGATCACCGCCGAAGTCATGCGCGTGGACAACAACTTCGTGGTGGTCAACGCCGGTCTCAAGTCCGAAAGCTACATTTCAGTAGACGAATTCAGGAACGACCGCGGCGAGGTGGAAGCACAACCAGGCGATTTCATAAAAGTCGCGATCGAATCGCTGGAGAACGGCTACGGCGAGACGCGCCTGTCGCGCGACAAGGCGAAACGCCTGGCGGCGTGGCTCGCGCTTGAAGAGGCTCTGGAAAAGGGAACCGTCGTCGCCGGCACCATCAACGGCAAGGTGAAGGGCGGCCTCACGGTGATGATCAACGGCATCCGCGCCTTCCTTCCCGGCTCGCTCGTCGACATCCGGCCGGTCAAGGACACCGCGCCCTACGAAAACAAGGAGATGGAGTTCAAGGTCATCAAACTCGACCGCAAACGCAACAACGTCGTGGTGTCGCGCCGGGCGGTGCTCGAAGAAACGCAGGGCGAGGAGCGGCAAAAGCTCCTGCAAAATCTGCGCGAGGGAGCGGTCGTCAAGGGGATCGTCAAGAACATCACGGATTACGGCGCGTTCGTCGATCTGGGCGGCATCGACGGACTGCTTCACATCACCGACCTCGCGTGGCGGCGCGTCAAGCATCCATCCGAGATCCTCTCGGTGGGCGATGAAGTCGAGGCCAAGGTGCTGCGGT
>Ga0155935_1222_pt1 | contig 27162 bp, 28 predicted proteins | sample RifCSPlowO2_02_FD_107589 | JGI IMG/M metagenome (GOLD analysis project Ga0155935, IMG submission 107589) | Betaproteobacteria bacterium RIFCSPLOWO2_02_64_14
CTGCGGCAAGACCACGGTGGGGCGCACGCTGCTCCGGCTCGAGCGCGCCACCGCGGGCGAGATCGCGTTCGGGGGCATCAACGTGATCCGTGCGCAAGGCGAAGAACTCAAGCGCTACCGGCGCCAGATCCAGGTGATCTTCCAGGATCCGTTCAGCTCGCTCAATCCGCGCATGACCATAGGCGAGATCATCGCGGAACCGATGCTGGTGTACGGACTTGCGCCCGATCGCAAGGCGGCGCGCGCGAAAGTCGCGGAACTGCTCGCGCAGGTCGGGCTGTTCGAATACATGATCGAACGCTACCCGCACGAACTCTCGGGCGGGCAGCGCCAGCGCGTGGGCATCGCCCGCGCACTGGCGATGCAGCCGTCGTTCATCGTGTGCGACGAGCCGGTTTCCGCGCTCGACGTGTCGATCCAGGCGCAGATCATCAATCTGCTCGAGGCGTTGCAGCAGAAGTTCGGGCTCACCTACCTCTTCATCGCGCACGATCTCGCGGTCGTGCGCCACATCTCGGACCGCGTCATCGTGATGTACCTCGGGCGCGTGATGGAAATCGCCGACCGTGACACGCTGTATGCCGAACCGCTGCACCCGTACACGCGGGCGCTCCTCGATGCGGTGCCGATTCCCAATCCGGCGCTCGAAGCCGGACGCGAACACCGGGTTCTGCGGGGCGAAGTGCCGAGCCCGCTCGACCCGCCGCGCGGGTGCGTGTTCCATACCCGGTGCCCGATGGCGAGCGAAGCGTGTAAGATGGCCGTCCCGGAACTGCGGGAGGTGCAGCGCGGGCATTTTGCCGCCTGCATCAAGGTCTAAAACATGTGATCCGTGATGGGTGACTGGTCACCGGCCACGGTTCATCCAAGAAAAGGAGGAGGGCATGAAGCAACGCTACGTCTACGTATTCGTCACAGGTTCCGCGAACTATCGAGCGTTACATAACGTCGTTATGTCGCTCGATCCCTCACCCCCAACCCTTCTCCCGGAGGGCGAGGGGAGCGTCGAGCGAAACCGGACTGTCGCCCGGTTTCGTAATACTCGATAGGTAGGTCGCGCGCATCGTGGCGAAACTACTTCAGGTCAATCACCTGCGCACGACCTTCGCAACCTCGACGGGGCTCGTGCGGGCGGTCGACGGCGTGTCCTGGGACGTTGAAGAAGGCGAGACCGTCGCCCTCGTTGGCGAATCCGGATGCGGCAAGTCGGTATCGGCGTTGAGCATCATGCGGCTGATTGCGCCCCCCGCCGGGCGCATCGAGAGCGGTGAGATCTTCTTCAAGGGGCGCGACCTGCTGCGGCTGAGCGACGAGGAGATGCGCGAAGTGCGTGGCAGCGAGATCGCCATGGTGTTCCAGGAGCCGATGACTTCGCTCAATCCCGTGCTGACGGTCGGGCGCCAGTTGACGGAGGGCATGGAGATCCACTACCGCACACAACCAGCCGCGGCGCGCGCGCGGGCGCTCAAACTCCTGGAGATGGTCGGCATTTCCGACCCGGAGCGGCGGCTGCCGCAGTACCCGCACCATTTCAGCGGCGGCATGCGCCAGCGCATCATGATCGCGATGGCGCTCGCCTGCAATCCACAGCTGATCCTGGCTGACGAGCCGACGACCGCGCTCGACGTCACGATCCAGGCGCAGATCCTCGAGTTGATGCGCAATCTTTCGCGCGAGCTCGGCGTGGCGATGCTCATCATCACGCACAATCTCGGAGTCGTGGCGCGCTATGCCGACCGGGTCAACGTGATGTACGCCGGCCGCATTATCGAGCAGGCCACGGCCGCCGAGCTCTACGCCAATCCGCGTCACCCGTACACCCTGGGACTGCTGCATTCCGTGCCGCGACTGGACGAGCCGCGGCGCGCGCGCCTCGATCCGATCGAGGGTCAGCCCCCTGACTTGACGCGCCTGCCGCCGGGCTGCGCGTTTCAGCCGCGCTGCAAGTATCGCGTCGAGCGCTGCGTCGAAGCGCCACCCCTTGTGCCGCTCGATGCGGCGGGGCATTGCGCGGCGTGCTGGGAGGCCGCGAATATCGCTTCCGCCTCGCGGGTGACGGCATGAGCGAAACCCTGCTGGAAGTGAGGGACCTCGTCAAACACTTTCCGGTCGGCGGGGGGGTGTTGTCCAAGAAGACGGGGATCGTGCGCGCGGTCGATGGCGTCAGTTTCGACCTGCACCGCGGCGAGACGCTGGGTCTGGTCGGCGAGTCGGGCTGCGGCAAGACGACGACCGGCCGCTGCATCCTGCAGCTCGAACGCCCGACTTCGGGCACGATCCGCTTCCAGGGCGAGGAACTGACGACCCTGCCGCCCACGGCGATGCGCAAGTTGCGCCGGCACATGCAGGTCATCTTCCAGGACCCGTATTCCTCGCTCAATCCGCGCATGACCATCGGCCAGATCATCGAGGAACCCCTCAAGGTGCACGCCATCGTGACCGAGGCGCCCGCGCGCGCCGAACGGGCACGCGACCTGCTCACCCAGGTGGGACTGCTGCCCCAGCACGCGAAACGCTATCCGCACCAGCTCTCGGGCGGCCAGCGGCAGCGCGTGGGGATCGCCCGGGCGCTGGCAATGGAGCCCGCGCTCATCGTCTGCGACGAACCGGTATCGGCGCTCGACGTCTCGATCCAGGCGCAGATCGTCAATCTGCTGGAGGATCTGCAGGGGCGATTCGGGCTGACCTACCTGTTCATCGCCCACGACCTTTCGGTCGTGCGCCACATCTCCGACCGGGTCGTGGTCATGTATCTCGGCAAAGTGGTCGAAATCGCCGACCGGACCTCGCTCTACGAGGCGCCGCTGCATCCCTACACGCGGGCATTGCTTTCAGCCGTGCCGATTCCCGACCCGAAACTGGAGGCCAGACGCGAGCATATTGTGCTGCGCGGCGAGGTACCCAGCCCGCTCAACCCGCCGTCTGGCTGCGTGTTCCATCCGCGCTGCCCCGTCGCCATCGCTCGCTGCGCTGCGGAAGTGCCCGCGCTGAGGGAGATCACGCCCGGGCACTGCGCGGCCTGCCATCTCGCTTGACTCGGCACGGCAAACTCCCTTAACGTGTGCATTCTCCGGTGCCCCCTGTTCGGCAGTTCGTGACAGCGCGTACCCAAAAAAATCGCCGACACGAAACTCGTGCGGCAAGCACCGGCAAGCACGTCCCGGAGGTGATGCGCCGGGGATAACATCAACGAGGAGGTGCCCAATGAAACGCTTAGCAAACATCCTGGCGCTGGTTTCAGGCGCCGTGCTCGCCGCGGGGCTCCCCGCGCACGCGCAGCAGCCCCGCTCGGGCGGCGAGCTCGTGTTTCCCGTTCCGTCCGAGCCGCCCTCGTACGACGGGCACCGCGAGGAGACCTTCGGGCTGATCCACCCGTTCGCGCCGTTTTACAACACGCTGCTGCGCGTCGACCCCTTCGACAAGGGCGGCACCAAGCCAGCGCCCTCGATTGCCGAGAGCTGGACAGCTTCGCCCGACGGGCTGGTCTACACGTTCAAGCTGCGCAAGGGCGTCAAGTTCCACGACGGCTCCGAGATGACCTCGAAGGACGTCAAGGCTTCCTACGACAAGATCATCTTCCCGCCCCAGGGCGTCGGCTCGACCCGCAAGGGCCAGTACGCCATCGTCGAGTCGGTCGAGGCGCCCGATGCATACACGGTGCGCTTCAAGCTCAAGTCCCCCTCGGGCTCGTTCATCGCGTCGCTGCTCTCGCCCTACAACTTCATCTACAAGGCGGACATCCTCGCCAAGGACATGCACTGGTACGAGACGAACATCATGGGCACCGGCCCGTTTACCTTCGTCGAGCACGTCAAGGGCTCGCACGTGGTGGGCAAGAAGTTCGCGGGCTACTGGGACAAGGGCATGCCGTATCTCGATGGCTTCCGCGCGATCTTCATGCGCGACTCGGCGGCGCAGGTGGCCGCGGTACGCGGCGAGCGGGCGCACATCCAGTTCCGCAGCTTCACGCCGAAAGACCGCGACAACCTCAAGGCCGCCCTCGGCGACAAGATCACCGTGCAGGAGTCGCCCTGGGACTGCATCCTGATGGTCGGCTTTAACCACGAGAAGAAGCCGTTTGGCGACAAGCGCGTGCGCCGGGCGCTCACGCTCGCGCTCGACCGCCACACGGGCTCCAAGGCGCTGTCGCAGATCGCGATCGTGAAGGCGGTCGCCGGGGTGCAGGTGCCTGGCACGCCCTTCGCAACGCCACCCGAGGAGTTGAACAAGCTCGCCGGCTACTGGACCGATGCGGCCAAGTCGCGCGCCGAGGCGAAACGTTTGCTCAAGGAGGCGGGAGTGCCCGAGGGCTTCTCGTTCACGTTCTCCAACCGCGGCCTCCCGATGCCCTACGAGCCGCTCGGCGTGTGGATGATCGACCAGTGGCGCCAGATCGGCCTTAACGTCAAGCAGAACGTGATCGAGGCGCGCGCCTATTTTGGCGTCATCCGCAAGGGCGACGCCGAAGTCTTCATGGACTTCCAGTGCGGCTACATCGTCGAGCCCGACCTCGACATGTACAAGTTCCTGTCGTCCGACCGCAACCCGGCGAACTACGGCCGCTACAAGGATCCGGTGCTGGACGACCTGTACGACAAGCAGAGCCGCGCGACCAATCTCGAGGAGCGGAAGAAGCTGATCCGCACGTTCGAGAAACGGTTGCTCGACGAGGAAGTGCACTACATGATGACGCTGCAGTGGCATCGCATCGTGCCGCACTCCTCCAAGGTGAAGGGCTGGACGATCACGCCGAGCCACTACCTCAACAACACGCTGGACACGGTCTGGCTGACGCAGTGACGGTCCTCGCGCCGGCGGCGCGCCGCGCGCCGCCGGCGTAAATCCGCGATGGCATTCTACATCCTCAAGCGGCTGCTCGCGATCATCCCGACGCTGTTCGGCGTCGCGGTGCTCATCTTCCTGCTGCTGCGCGTCGTTCCCGGCGATGTGGTCGAGGCGCGCTACATGGGCGAGGGCGGGCAGTTCCAGTCGCAGGAGCTGATGCAGCTCGAGCGCAAGAAACTGGGCCTCGACCAGCCGCTGTGGAAGCAGTTCACCACCTGGATGGCCGGGCTCGCGCGTCTGGACTTCGGGATCTCGATGTGGACCGGCGCGCCGATCACCGAGGAGATCAAGCTGCGCTTCGCGCTGTCGCTGCAACTTGCGCTCATGGCGAGCACCATCGCCACCCTGCTCGCGATCCCGCTCGGCATCCTCGCGGCGATCAAGCAGGACACCTGGGTGGATTACGCGGTGCGCGTGTTCTCGATCGCGGGGCTGGCGATGCCCTCGTTCTGGCTCGGGATTCTCATGATCCTGGGCATGCTGATCATCTTCAAGTGGCTGCCGCCGATGGTGTTCACGCCGCTGTGGGTGAACCCGTGGGAGAACCTCGCGCAGCTCATCTGGCCGGCGCTCGCCGTGGGCTACCGCTATTCGGCCGTAAGCACGCGCATGATGCGCTCGGCGATGCTCGAGGTGCTGCGCGAGGACTACATCCGCACCGCGCGCGCCAAGGGGCTGTGGCTGAAGCTCATCCTTTCGCGCCACGCGCTGAAGAACGCGATCCTGCCGGTGCTCACCATCATCAGCCTGGAATTCGCGTTCCTGCTGGGCGGCCTCGTCGTCACCGAGCAGGTATTCAACCTCAACGGCCTCGGCATGCTGTTCGTGGAGGGCATTGCCCGGCGCGACTACACGCTCACGCAGGCGCTGGTGATGCTCGTCGCCACCTTTTTCCTGACCGTCAACTTCGTGGTCGATATTGCCTATGCCTGGCTCGACCCGCGCATTCGCTACCGCTAGCGATGGCCGTCATCCCGCAGACCGTTGACGCGCTGACCAGCGCGACCGAGCCGCGGGAGGGCTGGCGCGCTGCGGTCGGCGATTTCATCCTGCAGCGCCCGCTCGGCGCCGCCGGCGCCGCCATCATTCTCCTGATGGTGGCGTTGGCGGCGTCGGCTGATGTCCTCGCGCCCTTCGACCCGCTCACTACCGACTATGGCGCGATGCTTTCCGCGCCCGGCCCAGGGCACTGGCTCGGCACCGACGCCTTCGGCCGTGACGTGCTCTCGCGCATCGTTTACGGATCGCGCACCGCGCTGATGGTAGGCCTCGGCGCGTCGCTCATCGGCGCCGTGTTCGGCGCGCTGATCGGCGTCGGAAGCGCCTACTTCGGCGGCCGGGTGGATCTCGTCGTGCAGCGCGTGATGGACGTGTTCTTCGCGTTTCCCGTCATCATCCTCGCGCTCGCGGTGGTGGCGATCCTCGGCACCGGCGTGGGCAACGTGATCCTCGCGATCGCCACGCCGATGGTGCCGCGGTGCGCGCGCGTGGTGCGCGCCAGCGCGCTCGCGGTGCGCGAAACGCCCTACGTGGACGCGGCGCGCGCCGCCGGCTTCGGCCACGGGCGCATCATCCTGCGCCACATGCTGCCCAATGTGATGGCGCCGCTGCTCATCATGGCGACGGCGTTCCTCGGCGAGGCGATCCTGCTCGAATCGTCGCTCTCGTTCCTGGGCCTCGGCGTGCAGGAGCCGACCGCTGCCTGGGGCCTGATGCTGCGCGGCGCAGCGGTGGAGTTCGCCGAGAGCGCGCCGTGGATGGCGTTCTTCCCGGGCCTCGCGATCAGCCTCGCCGTGTTCGGCTTCAACCTGTTCGGCGATTCGCTGCGCGACGCGCTCGACCCGCGCCTGCGCACGCAGTAGAAGCATGTCGTCGGCCTGCGCGGCGATCGAGCGCAGCGTCCGTCACCCGCCCGGATCGAAGCGAAAAAGAACGTGAGCCGCGAGGCGTTCATCGCCGGCATCCGCGAAGCTTCGGGGATTCCGGTCGCGGTGGTTGCAGCGGGCTACCTCGGCTTTGGCGCCCTCGCCGCCGATTACGGCATCCCCGTGGGTATCACCGTGCTTTCCACGGTGGCAATCTGGGCGCTGCCGGGCCAGCTCATCCTGGTGGAAATGCACACCCTCGGCGCACCGTTCGTCGCGCTGCTTCTCAGCGTGGTTCTGTCCTCGGCGCGCTTTCTGCCCATGACCCTGGTTCTGATGCCGCTCATGCGGCACGCCCGCCGGCGCGGCTGGCGCTACTACCTTGCGGCGCAGCTGCTGTCCCTAGTGGGCTGGACGATGGCCATGGCGCGCTTCCCGTCGCTCGCGCGGGAGCAGCGCTTGGCCTGGTTCACGGGCTTTACGCTGGTCTGTGTCGCCGGCAGCGCAGTCGCCACCACGGTGGGCCACATGCTCGCGGAGGGCCTTACACCACTGGCCAAGACCGGGCTCGTGTTCATGGCGCCGATGTATTACCTGCTCATCCTCACCGGTGGCGTGCGCGACCGGGTGGCGGCCGCCGGTCTCGCCTGCGGCGCCCTCGCCGGGCCGCTCGCCTATCTTGTCTCGCCGGAATGGAGCGTCCTCGGCGGTGGCCTCGCCGGCGGAACGCTGGCCTGGCTCGTGCTGCGGGCGGCGAAGCACCATGCTTGAGCTCGCACTGGTGGTGCTTGTCTGCGGCGCGGCCACCTATCTCTGGCGCGGGCTCGGTGTCGCCATTTCCGGCCACCTCGACCCCGACAGCGAAGCGTTTCGCTGGATCGCCTGCGTTGCCTTTGCCATGATCGCCGGGCTGGTCATGCGCATGCTGCTGATACCGACCGGGGCGCTCGCCGAGACGGCGTTTTTCGAACGCCTGTCCGGCAGCGCCGCCGCGCTCGGTGCGTATTTCTGGCTCACACGCAGGAACCTGTTCGCGGGCGTGCTGGCCGGCGCGATAACCGTCTGGTTACTGAAATGGTTCGCCGCCTAGCCTCGAGTGAGACTGGAGCGGCGTGACCAGTGACTGATAGGGCGTGACTGATAGGGCGTGACTGAAAAAGCGGGTTGTCGCCAGCACGCTTCACCACCACGTTTCTCCAGTCACGTAGTCATCACTCACGCAGTACCAGTCACGCAGTACCAGCCACGCAGCACCGGTCACGCCCTTCGCACTTACAGCTTGCCGATGCGTTTGATCGCGGCCGCCATGCGCTGGTGATCGGCGTCGAAGAACTTCCTGAACTCCGACGCGTCGCGATAGTCGGGCACGACCTTGACAGCCTCCAGCGCCTTCTTGAACCCCGGGTCGGCCGCCACTTTTGCGATCAGCTCGCGCATCTTGTTGAGGGTCGGTTCCGGGATGCCGGTCCTCGTGAACAACCCGACCCAGAGGTAGGCTTCCACGTTTTTGTAGCCGAGGGACTGGAACGTCGGGGTATCCGGGAACGACGGGTGGGGTTTGGTGCCCCAGCTGGCGATGGCGCGCAGCTTGCCCGAGCTGACGAGCGGGTAAGTGGTCGCCGGGCCGCCGCCGGTCACCTGCGAATGTCCGCCGAGCGCCTGGGTCAGCGCGGGGCCGCCGCCGGTGGTCGGCAGGTGGCGCATCGTGATGCCGGCGGCATGGAGGAACATCGCCGTGGGGGTATGCGTGATGCCGTACGGGCCCGAGGACGAGAAGACGATCTCGTTCGGCTTCGATTTGGCGAGCGCGACCAGTTCCTTGACGTTCTTCACCGGCATCGAGGGATGGATGACCATGATCAGCGGGTCGGCGCTCAACAGGGCAAGGGGCGCGATCTGGTCGAGCGTGAACGGTGATTTGATCCCGTACAGCTTGTCCTTCTCGATCGCCAGGTGCAGGTTCGACGTCGTCACCAGGATGTTGTAGCCGTCAGCGGGCTGATTGGCGACGTAGGCGGTGCCCACCGCCGCGGTTCCCCCCGGCCGGTTGACCACCGGCGCGGGCTGTTTCGTGAGGCGCTCGAGCACCGCGGAGAGCGGCTGGGCGTGGATCTGGTTCATGCCGCCCGGCGGGTTCGGCACGGTGATGTTGATCGCCCTGGACGGGTAGTCCTGCGCGTAGCTGCCCGCGGCGGCGAGCGCCAGCGCCGCTCCTGTCGCAATAAGGATTTTCATGCGTTTCTCCTCTGTATATGCCGACTTTACGGTAGTGCATCGAAAATTAACCGACGCGCGGACACATTGCAAGCGCAATCCGGGTCCCCGCCATATTTCGACTCCACGCCGACGCCGCGGTTCGATCGGCGCGGGGTCGGCTAAAATAGCACGCCGCAGAACCTGTCGCCGTGCCGCGGGCTTTGCGAACGACCCGACATCCCAAACCCCCAGCCCCCGGCGCTCAACCCTAAACGCTTAACCCTCAACCCTTAACGTTTCCACATGCCAGGACCCTTGTCGCATATCCGTGTGCTCGATCTCTCCCGCGTGCTTGCCGGGCCGTGGGCCGGGCAGAATCTCGCCGATTTGGGCGCCGAGGTGATCAAGGTCGAACGCCCCGGCAAGGGCGACGACTCGCGCGGCTACGCGCCGCCGTTTCTGAAGGACCCGCAGGGGAGGGACACGCGTGAATCCGCGTACTTCTGCGCCGCCAACCGCGGCAAGAAGTCGATCACCGTCAATCTCACCAGACCGGAAGGTCAGCGCATCGTGCGGGAGCTGGCGCGGGGAAGCGACGTGCTGCTGGAGAACTACAAGGTCGGGGATCTCGCGCGCTATGGCCTGGGCTACGAGGATCTCAAGCCGCTGAACCCGGGCTTGATCTACTGTTCGGTGACGGGGTTCGGCCAGACCGGCCCGAATCGCGACCGCCCCGGCTACGATTTCATGGCGCAGGGCATGGGCGGGCTGATGAGCATCACCGGCGAGCGCGACGACTTTCCGGGGGGCGGGCCGCAGCGGGTAGGCGTGCCGATCATCGACCTCACCACGGGCATGTACGCCTCGATCGCGGTGTGCGCCGCCCTCGCCCATCGCGCCGCGACCGGGAAGGGCCAATGGATCGACGTGGCATTGTTCGACTCGTGCGCTGCATTTCTCGCCAACCAGGCGATGAATTACTTTGCGACCGGCGAATCACCGGGGCGGCTCGGCAACGCCCATCCCAACATCGTGCCGTACCAGACGTTCGCGACGAAAGACGGCAACATCATCCTCGCCTGCGGCAACGACAATCTCTTCAACAAGTTCTGCGAGGTGGCGGGGTGCGTGCACCTCGCGCGCGATGCGCGTTTTTCCACCAATGCGGCGCGCGTGAACCACCGCGACGAAATCACGCGCCTGCTCGCCGATGTCTTCGCCCGGCGCGCGACGCGCGAGTGGGTGGAACTGCTGGATGCCGCGGGGGTCGCCAACGGGCCGATCAACAGCGTCGAGCAGGTGTTCCAGGAGCCGCAGGCGGTGGCCCGGGGCCTCAGGATCGAACTCGACCACGCAGCCGCGGGCAAGGTTTCCCTGGTCGCGAATCCGATGCGGTTCTCGGAAACGCCGATAGACTATACCCGGGCCCCTCCGGTGCTCGGCCAGCACACCGACGGGATTCTGCGCGACACGCTCGGCATGAGCGAGGCGGAAATCGGGAAGCTGCGTGCGGACGGGGTGGTTTAGGAAAATTCACTCATAGTAACCAGCCGCCGGGGAGGTTTCATGAAGGCATCGCGTGTCGGATTTCTCGCTGCGGTGGTGATGGTGGCCGCGGCTTGCGCCGCAGGCGCGTTCGCGGCCGACGCGGGTTCGCGCGACGAGGACCGGAAGCTGCTGCGCGCGTTGATGGCGGAGGCCGAGGCGGGGCTTAACGCGCAGAGCATCGAGCGCTTCACCGCGCTGATGTCGGAGGACGTGACCGTTACCTGGCTCAACGCGGAAGTCTCGCGCGGCAAGGCGGAGGTGAAGGCCTACTACCAGCGCATGGTGGGCGGCCCGGGCACCATCCTCAAGAAGTACGTGACCAAAGTGTCGCTCGGCAAGCCGGCGCGATTCTACGGCGACATCGCCATCGCCGATGGCAAGGCCGCCGACGAGTTCTATCCGTACGCGCGCGGCGAGTTTCGCCTCGCCTCGAACTGGTCATCGACCATGGCGAAGATCGACGGGCAGTGGAAAATCGTGGCGCTGCACCTGTCGTCCAACGTGTTCACCAATCCGCTGCTCGCGGAGGCCGAGCACATGGTCTATTACGCGGCCGGCGGCGGCCTGCTCGCGGGACTCGTGCTGATGTTTCTCATCCTGCGCCTGCGCCGGCGGTGATGGCGCCGCGTCCCGTGGGCGACCGTAGCGGGTTGACGGCAAGCCCTCGCCGAAGGGATCTTTTGCAGCTGACGAGTCTGGTGCTCTCGCCAATGGCCGGGTCTTCGGCGCACTCTCCTCGCGTTTTGCGGCAAGGGCTATCACGCGCCATGGTTGTGCGCGCAGTCCCATCGCTGTAGACTCCTACTGTCTGACTAGTCAGGAGAAACCGCATGACCCGGTTGAGCGTCTACGATGCGAAGGCACGCTTTTCGGAGCTGGTCGAGCAGGCGCAACACGGCCGCTCGACGGTGATCACCAAGCGTGGGCGCGTAGTGGCGAAGATCGTACCTGCAAGAGCGGCCGAATGGGACCGTTCCGAAGTGCTCGACGAGGCCGAAGCGTTGCGTAAGACCCTCAAGGTCGGGAAACGGGTGAACCTTGCTGCCTTGATCGCGGAGGGCCGCCTGTAGTGGCATTCGTGCTTGACGCCTCCGTCGCGGTCGCGTGGGTGGTGCCGAGTCAGGCGAGCGAGTATGCGGGTCGCATCCGGTTACGCGCAAAGCGCGAGCCTTTCCACGTACCGGCAGTATTTCCCGCAGAGGTGTCCAACGTGATCATCACGTTGGAGCGGCGCTCCATACTGAGCGCCCAAGGTGCCGCTACTGCCGCAGGTGTCTTGAGCCGGCTCGAACCCGTCGTTCACGTGCTTCGTTTGGACGTGGCCGAGTTGCGACAACTCGCGAACCGCTATGATCTGAGTGCGTACGATGCTGCTTATCTTGCGCTTGCTCTCGATTTGCGTCTGCCGGTCGCGTGCGGAGACCGTCCACTTAAGCGTGCGTTGTCACGCGCTGGCGTGAAGCTCGCGTGATGCGACTTGGCGTTTTGCTACCCCACCGCAGCGTGGTCCTGCAGTCGGCGCGCCGTCCGCCGGTCGAGGAGTGCTGGCAGGTTGCGCACATGTGCGATGCGGCCGGGATGGACATCTGGGTGGGCGACAGCATCGTCGCCAAGCCGCGGCTCGAGCCCCTCACCACGCTCGCTTACTGCGCGGCGCTCACCACGCGCGCGCGGCTGGGCACGGCCATCCTGCTGCCTGCGCTGCGCCAGCCGACCGTGCTGGCACACGCGCTGGCGAACCTGGATCAGCTGTGCCAGGGGCGCCTCGTGCTCGGCCTCGGCGTCGGCTGGAAGCTGCCGGCGATCGAGCTCGAATGGGAGGCCTGCGGGCGCGCGCACAAACGGCGCGTGAAGGACCTTGAAGAGCACGTCATCGTGTGGCGCAAGTTGTGGAGCGGCGAACCGGTCACTTTCGAAGGTAACGGCTTCAAGTTGACGAATCACACGATCGGGCCGCTGCCCTGGAGCGAGACGGGGCCGCCGATCCTGATGACGGCCGGCAACCGCGGCGAGATGATACCGGCGCAACTGGATCGATTCGGACGCCTCGGCGATGGCATCATTACCACCTACCTGACGGACGATGATTGCCGCAGGCTGCGCGGACTCGGCGACGAAGCACTGGCCCGTCACGGCCGTTCGCTGCCCGGATTTCCACTGTGCGTCTACACCACCGTGCGAATCGAGGACGACCCGGCGCGCGCCGAGGCGCTCACGCGCGATTTTCTGGAAAAATACTACGGCGGCGGGGTCAACTACCGCGGACTCATGGGTCTGGGGCCGGCGGCGGCCGTGATCGATACGCTCAAGCGCTACGAAGCGGCCGGGGTGACCGATCTCTGCGTGCGCTTCGCCGGCGCCGACCAGATCCCGCAGCTCGAGCAGTTCATACGCGATGTCGTGCCGGCGTTCGCTGAGCGGGGCTCGTGACCGTGGCACCGCGCGTGAGAGTTGTTACATGTTTTTCATTGCCAGGGAACCGAGGCAATCATGTTGCTCGCAACGCAAGCGCGCCCGCCGCGAGATTGCTTCGTCGCAGGAACCTGCTCCTCGCAACGACACACTGACGTGGAGGAATCACCATGAAGCGCTATCGAGCTAGCACCCTCGCCGGCATCCTGGGCACCCTGGCGGCTACAGGCGTATTGGCGCAGGCATTCCCTGCGAAATCGGTGCGGCTGATCGTGCCATTTCCACCGGGGGGCGCGACCGACACGTTTTCCAGGGTGGCGGCAGCGGAGATGAGCAAGAGCCTCGGGCAGCAGGTGATCGTCGAGAACCGTCCCGGCGCGGGCACCACGATAGCGGCGGAACTCGTCGCGAAGTCCCCGCCGGACGGTCACACGCTCTTGTTCACGGATCTCTCGACGCACACCATCACGTCTTCGCTCTATCCCAGGCTGCCGTACCACCCGCTGCGGGATTTCGCCGCGGTCGCGCCGGTGAATTCTTCGCCGCTCCTTCTCGTCGCCCATCCCTCGGTCAACGTGAAAACGGTGCGTGAGCTGATCGCGCTGGCGAAGCGCCACCCCGGCGTCACCTTTGGCAACTCGGGTATCGGCACCGTCACCCACATGACCGCGGAGAAGTTTCGCCTGCGGGCCGGGATCGAGGTTACGGCGGTCAGCTACAAGGGCGGGGCGTTACCGGTCATTGCATTGCTGGGTGGCGAGATCGTCATGGTGATGGCGACGGTGCCGGCGAGCATCCAGCATGTGCGCAAAGGCAAGCTCGTGGCGTTGGGTCTGGCTGCTGAACGGCGCTCGCCGTTTCTGCCCGATATCCCCGCGATTTCCGAGACGATCAAAGGCGTGGAGGGCGCGGTCATCTCCGGCGTTCTCGCGCCGGCGGGCACGCCGCGGACTGTGATCGAGCGCCTCAATGCGGAATTCAACAGGGCGTCGCAAAGCCCGAAAGCGAAGGAGATCTACGCCGAAAACGCGGCCGAGACGCTGACGATGGCCCCCGTCGTGCTGCAACAGTGGCTGGAGCGGGAGGTCAAATTGTGGGCGGAGGTGGTGCGGGCGACGGGAGTCAAACTGCAGTGAGCGGTGAGCGGTGAGCGGTGAGCGGTGAAGGGAGGTCTATGGCCGTAGAGTTCGTAGGTTGGGATAAACGCAGTGCATCCCAACACTCATCGCAATGCACGTTGCACGTTGGGGTTCGCGTGGCTCACCGCCGACCTACTGGTTGCTGAGCGCTGAGTGAAGGGTGACGCGTGACGAATGCTACTTTCGGGTCGGGTGAAATAGACCATTGGCTGGTGTCAGGCGCTGAGGCGCTGATGCCGGAGGCGGCGCGGCTGCGCGATGCCGGGCACGGGCAATTCGTATCGTTCTCGAAAAAGGTCTTCATTCCACTGACGCGGTTGTGCCGCGACGTGTGCGGCTATTGCACTTTTGCCGTCACACCACGGGCCGGCGTGCGTGCCTATCTCACGCCCGAGGAAGTGCTGGAGATCGCGCGTGCGGGGCAGGAAGCCGGCTGCCACGAGGCGCTGTTCACGCTCGGCGACAAGCCCGAGCTGAGGTACCCGCTGGCGCGCGCGGAACTTGAAGCGCTCGGCTGCGCGACGACGATCGACTACCTTGCGCGCATCTGCGATCGGGTGCGGCGCGAGACCGGGCTGCTGCCCCACGTCAATCCCGGGGTCATGTCGCGCGACGACATTGCCCGTCTGCGGGAGGCGAGCGCATCGCAGGGGCTGATGCTGGAGAGCACCGCCGAGCGCCTGTGCGGCCGGGGCGGCCCGCACTTCGGCTCTCCCGACAAGCATCCTGCGGTGCGACTCGAAACGCTGCGCCTCGCCGGTGAACTGGGCGTGCCCTTCACCACCGGCATCCTGATCGGCATCGGCGAAACGCGCCGGGAGCGCATCGAAGCACTGCTTGCGATTGCCCGGCTCCACGAGCTCTACGGACACATCCAGGAAGTCATTATCCAGAACTTCAGGGCGAAGTCCGGCACGCGAATGGCGGCCGTGCCGGACGCGGGTCATGATGAACTGCTGTGGACGATCGCCGTGGCGCGGCTCATCCTCGGCGGGTCGATGAACATTCAGGCACCGCCGAACCTGAGCAGTCTTCGTTGCGGCGATCTGATCGATGCCGGCATCAACGATTGGGGCGGCATTTCGCCGGTGACGCCGGACCACGTCAACCCGGAGGCGCCCTGGCCCGCGATCGCGGCGCTGCGCGCGATCACCGCGCAGCACGGCAAGCTGCTGGTCGAGCGCCTGCCGAGCTACCCGGCCTATTGCCTCGAGGCCGCCCGCTGGCATGCGCCGGACATCGCGACCGCCATCACACGCGTCATGGACGCCGATGGCTATGCGCGCACCGATCCGTGGTCACCGGGATTGCTCGTGAGTCCCGAGCAACAGCCGCGATCCGCGCGCGCGGCGTCGCCATTCGCGGAGATTATCGAGATCGTTGCGAAGGCACGTTCAGGAGATCCGCTCGCCGAAAACGAAATCGTGCGGCTTTTTCACTGCCGTGGCGACGAGTTTCATGCCGTGTGCGACGCGGCAAACCGGCTGCGCGAGGCAATCGCCGGCGATGTCGTGCGCTACGTTGTCAACCGCAATATCAACTACACCAACATCTGCGCCTATCACTGCACGTTCTGCGCGTTCTCCAAGGGTCGACACGCGCGCTCGCTGCGCGGCGAGCCGTATGATCTGCCGCTCGCGGAGATTTCACGGCGCGTGCGCGAGGCGTGGGCGCGCGGCGCGACGGAAGTCTGCATGCAGGGGGGCATCCATCCCGAGTACACCGGGAAGACCTACCTCGGCATCGTGCGCGCCGCGAAGGAAACCGCCCCGGGGATTCATGTGCATGCGTTCACACCGCTGGAAGTGACGCACGGCGCAGCAACCTTGGGCGTGACGATCGAGGCGTTTCTGCGCGAGCTGATGGCGGCGGGGCTCAACAGCCTGCCGGGCACCGCGGCGGAGATCCTCGACGACGAAGTGAGACAGCGCATCTGCCCCGACAAGGTGACGACGCGGGAATGGCTCGCAGTGATGGAAACGGCGCACGGGCTCGGCCTGCGCTCGACCGCCACCATCATGTTCGGTCATGTCGATCAACCGCGCCACTGGGCGCGGCACCTGCTGCGTATCCGGGATCTGCAGCAGCGCACCGGCGGCTTCACCGAGTTCATACCGCTGCCGTTCGTGCACATGGCGGCGCCGATGTACCTCAAGGGTCTGGCGCGCAAGGGGCCGACGTTTCGCGAAGCGGTGCTGATGCACGCGGTGTCCCGCCTCGCGCTGCATCCACTGGTGACTCACATCCAGGTATCGTGGGTGAAGATGGGCGTGACGGGTGCGTCCGCGTGTCTTGACGCCGGCGCCGACGATCTGGGCGGCACCCTGATGAACGAAAGCATCTCGCGGGCGGCGGGCACACAGCACGGCCAGGAATTTGCGCCCGATCAGATGGACGATCTCATCCGTTCGCTGGGCCGGGAGCCGGAGCAGCGCACCACGCTTTATGGCGCTCCGCCGCAGGAGCGCGTCGCAAGATCGTATTGCGCCGCGCCGCTGGTGGATATTGCGAGCTGCCGTAAGCCGCACGCCGCCGTAACGCTCGCGGGTAACGGAGGCGCATCAACTCCCTCCCCCGCTTGGGCGGGGGAGGGTTCGGGTGGGGGAAATGAATGAACGTACGATCATCGCTGTGCTCGGCGGCACCGGCAGCGAAGGCAGCGGACTCGCGTTCCGCTGGGCACGGAGCGGGCACGATGTCATCATCGGCTCACGTTCGGCTGGGCGGGCAGCGAAGACAGCGGAGGAACTCAACCGGCTGCTTGGCGGGGGGGAGCGCGTTCGCGGAACGTCCAACCGCGAGGCAGCCCATGCCGGGCGCGTCGTCGTGCTGGCAGTGCCGTACGCCGCGCAGCTTGCCACCGCCCTGGAAGTGCAGGACTGCCTCGCCGGAAAAATCCTCATCGACGTCACGGTGCCGCTGGTGCCACCCAGGATCGATCGCGTGCAGTTACCAGGCGGGGAGTCGGCCGCTGCGGTATTGCAACGGCGGCTCGGCGGCAGCGTGAAGGTGGTTTCGGCGTTTCAGAATGTATCGGCGATCCACCTCAAGGACGCGAACCACGCGATCGACTGCGACGTGCTGGTCTGTGGCGACGACGCGCCGGCGCGTGAGGTCGTGATCGGGCTTGCGCGCGATGCCGGACTGCGTGGGTGGCACGCGGGCGCACTCGCGAACTCGGTGGCGGCGGAAGCGCTCACCTCGGTGCTGATCGCGCTCAACAAGCGCTACAAGGTGCCGGCGTCGGGAATCCGGATAACGGGGATCCCGATGAGGGATGAGGGATGGGGGCGGAAGGAACGATGAATGATGAATGATGAATGATGGTTCCAACCGCCATGCGGAAGCTGACGCTGATTGCGCTCCCTGGAATTCCCGAGGTCGAGCCGGGAGCGGCGCTTGCAGGATTGTTACTTGCGGCGGTCGATCGCGCCGGGAAGGCGCTGGAGCCCGGAGACGTGCTGGTCGTTGCGCAGAAGGTCGTGTCCAAGGCGGAAGGGCGCATGGTCCGCCTCGGCGAGGTGACGCCTTCGCGCAGGGCGCAGGAACTGGCGCAGATCGCCGAGAAGGATCCGCGGCTGGTCGAACTGATCCTGCGCGAGTCGCGCGCGGTGCTGCGGGTGAAGCCCGGAGTCATTATCGTCGAACATTGGCTGGGCTTCGTCATGGCGAGCGCCGGCATCGATCAATCCAATGTTGCCGCGCCAGGGGAAGAAGCCGCACTGCTGCTGCCAAAGGATCCCGATGCGTCGGCGCGCCGGATACGCGACGACGTGTGCAAGGCGTGCGGCGCGGAGGCGGGCGTCGTGATCAACGACAGCTTCGGGCGCGCCTGGCGTAACGGCGTCACCGGTGTGGCGATCGGCGTAGCAGGCATCCCGGCGCTCGTCGATCTGCGCGGCACCGGGGATCGGGGCGGGCGGGCATTGCGCGCGACCCAGGTGGCTGCCGCCGACGAACTGGCGGCTGCCGCCTCGCTCATCATGGGGCAGGCGGACGAAGGACTTCCCGCCGTTCTGGCGCGCGGTTTTCCCTATCCGTTGCGCGACGGTGCGGCACTGGAACTGGTGCGCCCGCGCGCAGAGGATCTGTTCCGGTGATCGTCGCGCTTGCTGGTGGGGTCGGCGGTGCGCGCCTTGCAGTTGGGCTCGCGGCGGCGCTGCCGCCGCGGCAACTTGCCATCGTCGTCAACACCGGCGACGATTTCCAGCACCTTGGATTCACCATCTGCCCCGACCTCGACACGGTGATGTATACGCTCGCCGGCGTCAACGATCGGATTGCCGGGTGGGGCCGCGCCGACGAGAGCTGGAATTTCATCGACACGCTGCGCGAACTGGGCGGCGAGATCTGGTTCAGGCTGGGCGACCGCGATCTCGCGGTGCACGTTTTGCGTACGCTCGCGTTGCGCGACCGCGTTCCGCTGTCGGAAGTGACCCGCAGGCTGGCATTGCGCCTCGGCGTCCGGCACGCGATCCTTCCCATGAGCGAAACACCCGTGCGCACGCGGGTGCGAACCGACCGCGGTGAGTTGTCGTTCCAGGATTATTTCGTGCGGTTGAGGTGCAGGCCGCGGGTGCGCGGGTTTCGCTTTGTCGGCAGCCGCAACGCAACACCACCCGCTCCACTGCGAAACGTGCTGCGCGGCGAAGCCGTAAGTGCGGTCGTCCTATGTCCGTCCAACCCCTACCTCAGCATCGCGCCGATACTCGCCGTGCCGGAGATCGGGGCTTGGATCAGGCGGCGCGGTTTTCCGGTGGTCGCGGTCTCGCCTATCGTGGGGGGCGCTGCGGTCAAGGGACCGGCTGCGAAGCTGATGCGCGAACTCGGCGAGCAGCCGAGCGCGCTGGGCGTGGTGCGGCATTACGGAAATCTGGTCGATGGCTGGGTGATCGACCGCTGCGATGCGAAGCTCAAGCCTGAGATCGAGCGCGAGGGCAAACGCGTGCTGGTTACGGATACCCTCATGACCAGTCGCAGCAAGAGCGTGCGGCTCGCCGAGGCTGCTCTCGCCCACGCCCGGATGCTCGCGGCGTCGCGAGGATAGGCGGTGGCCCGGTTCGACCTTGCAACGCTCCGGACGATCGTGCCGGTGCGCGGCCTTGCCACCGGCAAGTCGCGGCTCGCGCCGGTGCTGGATGCGGCGGAGCGGGCGGCGCTGAATCGCGAACTTCTGATGCGTACGTTGGCGGTTGTTGGCGACTGGTGCGGCGCACCGCAGCGTTGCATCGTCGTCAGTCCGTGCGCGCGCGCGCTGGCCCTTGCCCGCGCAGCCGGCGCCACCACTGTGCGCGAGGGCGCACGCGCGGTTGGCCTGAATCGGGCAGTGAGACTGGGGGTCGCGCGGGCTGCGGCGCAAGGCGCGACGCATGTCCTGATCCTGCCGGGCGATCTGCCGCGCGTGAGCACGGACGCGTTGAGTGCATTGGCGAACGCTGCGGCACGCGAGAGGCATGTCGTGCTGGCGCCAGACAAGTCCGGTACGGGAACCAACGCCTTGTTGATCGGCGTTGACACGGGCTTCGCGTTTGAATTTGGCGCAGCGAGTTTCGCCGCGCATCAGGCCGCGGCGCAACGTGCGGGTCTCACCCTGTCGGTCGTGCGGCGCGCCGATCTGGAATATGATCTCGATACACCGGAGGATCTCGCCATCTGCGCCGGCACGGCCAACATCGCGATACTCAAACCGGGCGAAGCGCGTTAACATGCACGCCGGGACGCAACCCATCGAGGAGGAATGATGATCAAGAAGACCTGTGGCAGGCTGCGGGGACGAACGCTCGCGGCGTTGACGCTGGCGGTGATGGCGACGGCTGCGGCGCATGGCCAGCAGGCCTATCCCAGCAAGCCGATCAGGATGATCGCGCCGTCGTCCGCCGGCGGGCCGGTCGATCTCATATCGCGCGTGATCGCGCAGGGGCTGGGCGAGGCGCTGGGCCAGCAGGTGGTGGTCGAGAACCGCGTCGGCGCCGCCGGGCTGATCGGCACCGAGCTGGTGTCAAAGGCGCCGCCGGACGGGTACACGATTTTGCTGGGATTCTCCGGCCCGCTCGCGATCGTCCCCAATCTCGTTGCCGCCACGCCGTACGACCCGCTGAAGGACCTCGTACCGGTGTCGGAAGTCGCCGCCGCGGCCTACGTGCTGCTGGTGCATCCCAGCGTGCCGGCGAAATCGGTGAAGGAATTGATGGCGCTCGCCAAAGCGCAGCCCGGCAAGATGAACTTTGGCTCGGGTGGCAACGGCACCGGCATTCACATGGCGAGCGAACTCCTGCAGCAGATCGCCGGCGTCAAGATCGTTCACGTCCCGTACAAGGGTGCGGCGCCGGCGATGACGGGGTTGATGGCCGGCGAGGTGGACATGATGTTCAACGCCCTGCCGCCGACCATGCCCTACCTCAAATCGAACCGGCTGCGGCCGCTCGCCACCGGCGGCGCCAAGCGCGCGCCGTTGGTTCCGTATCTGCCCACGCTGCGGGAAAGCGGTTACGACTTCGAGATGTCGGGATGGTATGGAGTGCTCGCGCCGCGCGGGACGCCGCCGGCGATCGTCACGCGGCTTAACAGCGAGTTGATCCGCGCGCTGGGCACGGCGGAGACGAAAGAGCGCCTCACACGGCTGGCGGTAGACGGAGTCGGATCGACGCCGGATGCGTTCGGCCAGCACATGCGCGCGGAACTCGCGCGCTGGGCAAAGGTCATCGCGGCAGCGGGGCTCAAGTAGGAAGGAATTAGCCGAGGTTCGCCCCGACTAATTCCTTATGGAGAACCGACTGGGGATATGGATTAAGTCTGAATCAAGTCACTCACTCCGACGCACTATATGAGATCCGAGCAAGTCGTATTCATATTTCGGTGCTGCTTCCCGCGGCAATTTCTCGTATGCGGTCCTCTTTAAGGAATTTTCCAGACCATGGGCTGGAAAATTCCTAGCGGAGATTCCGCCGGAAGAAATCGACGGTGAGGGCGAGGGCACGATCGGCATCGGCCTTGCGATAGGGCTTGCCGCCGTAGCGCGCGAAGGCGTGATCGGCGTCGGGATACTGGTGGATGGTGACGAGCGGGTTGGGGGAAAGCCGGCGTTCGATGAGATCGTTCACCTCCGCCTGCACCCAGCGATCCTTCATCGCCATGTGCAGCACGAACGGGCGGTGGAGATTCGGCGCCTCGCGGATATGGTGCTCGATGTAGGTGCCGTAGTACGCGACCGCGCAGTCGATATCGGTGCGGCAGCACATGAGGTAGCAGAGCTTGCCGCCCAGGCAGTAGCCCACCGCGCCCACCTTGCCGTTGCAATCGGCTGACTGCTGAAGGTAAGCCGAGACATCCTCCATGTCGCGCACACCCAGGTCGTAGTCGAAGTCGTAGTAGAGGTCGAAGGCCTTCTTCACGTTCTCCGGGTTGCTGTCGTAGAGCTCGACCCCGGGCTCCTGCCGCCAGAAAAGATCCGGAACGAGGCACAGGAAGCCCGCCTCCGCGAACTCATGCGCGTGCCGGCGCATGGTGTCGTTTACTCCCCAGATCTCCATGATGGCGATCACCGCGCCGGCGGGCGCGCGGTCGGGAATCGCGAGATAGGCGCCCAATTCGCCATCGCGCAGCGGCACGCGGATATTCCGCGTTTTCATTGGAGCTTAAGCAGCCGCGCGGCGTTGTCCCAGAGGATCTGCTGCTTCTGCGCGGCGGTGAGCGACTTGACGCCCTGCACGAACCTGACCGGCTCCTCGTAGGCGATGTCGAAGCAGTAATCGCTGCCCGCCATGATGCGGTCCGCGCCGACGAGCTTCACGAGGTCCTCCAGTTGTTCCTCGCTGTAGGTGATGGTGTCGTAGGTAAAGCGCTTCAGGTACGTGCTCGGCGGCCGGGCGATGGTCTTGCACTCCGGCCGGATCTCGAATCCGCGGTCCAGCCGTCCGCGCAGGATCGGAAGCGCGCCGCCGGCGTGCGGCAGGCTCACTTCGAGCGTCGGAAAGGTGTCGAGCACGCCGCCGAAGATCAGGTGCGAGGCGGCGATCGCGGTGTCGAAGGGATTGCCGCAGGTGTTGATGAGGTAGAACTGCTTCAGCCGCTCGTTGTTGACCATCATCGGGTGCAGGAAGATCGGCAGCCCGAGGTCGGCGATGCGCTCGTAGACCGGGAAGAAACTGCGGTCCGAGAGTTCGCGGTCGCGCACCGCGGTCGCCATGTAGATGCCGCGGATGCCGGGGAGCTTCGCCGCGCGTTCCAGTTCCTCGAGCGCGAGCCGCGGGCTCTGGAACGGCAGGCAGGCGAAGCCGATGAAGCGCTCGGGGTGCGCGCGATGGGCGGCGCTTATCGCATCGTTGAAAGCGACGCAAAGTTGCACGGACAGATCGTCGTCCGCCCAGTACACCATCGGCTGGGTGAGGGAGAGCGCGTGCATCCGCACGCCCTGCCGGTCCATGACCGCAAGGCGCTCCTTGAAATCGATGAAAGGCGTGGTGATCGGCCCGGTGCGCAGGGCGAGCCCCACCTGGATGAAGCGCGCGCCGGACGGATCGGCGATGACGCTCGCACCGCAGCGCTTGCCGTGATCGGCGATCAGTTTGAGGTACGACTCCGGAAAAAAATGCGCGTGCGTGTCGATGGTGTTCGCTGGGGCCACGGCTTGACGTCCTCCTCTTGACTACAGTGACTTATGACCGGTGACTGGGGATTGGTGGTTCGGTATTTCGTAGGGTGGGCATTGCCCACCGTTGGTTTTGCGGTGCGCGATGCGCACCCTACGCCTGAATCCTGAATCCTCAATCCTGAATCCTCAATCCTGAATCATCCCCATGATGTGTTTCCACTCAGCCGGCTCGACCGGCGTGATCGAGAGCCGGTTGCCGCGCTGCAGGACGCGCATCTTCGCGAGTGCCTTGTGGCGGCGCAGCTCGTCGAGCGTCACCAGCCGCGTCTTCGCCATGAAGCGCACGTCCACGTTGACCCAGCGCGGGTTGTCGCGCGCGGACGCGGAATCGTAGTACTTGCTCTTGCGATCGAACTGCGTGACATCCGGGTGCGCGGGCGCGGCGACCTCGACGATGCCGACGATGCCGGGCTCGTCGCAACTCGAGTGGTAGAAAAACGCGCGGTCACCCACGCGCATGTCGTCGCGCATGAAATTACGCGCCTGATAGTTGCGCACGCCGTACCAGGGCGCCGTCTTGTCCCGGGCAAGGTCGTCGATGCTGTAGTCCGAAGGCTCGGACTTCATCAACCAGTAGCGCATTCCGCCCTGATTCGTGACTGGCAAAAAAAATGCGGCGCGTGCCGCATTTTGAGTCGAGACCCCCGCCTGTGCCGTCAGGCCTGCGTCTTGAACCAAAGGTTCAAGGTGGTCACCTTCCGAGCCCTTCAGGCGCTTCCATGTCGGACGCGCACACCGGTGCTGCTTGAGTCGGCGACCAGATCAGCTATATTGGTTCAAAGAGTATAAGACCTTAACGCGCACCGCAGGGGAAACCTAGAACAGTTCGTTCTGCTCGGACAGCGCCCGCTCAAGAACTGTTTCCATGGAGGCCATTCTACGCTTTATCTCCGCGATGTCAAAAGCGCCGCCGACCTTGGTGGTGAGAAACTCGTGGGCGATGTTGAGGGCGGCCATGATGGCGATGCGCTCGTGCCCGATCACCTTGCCGTTGTCGCGCACCTCCTGCATTTTCCGGTCGAGATAATCGACGGCCTTCAGCAGGCCTTCCTGCTCGTCGGGCGCGCACGCGACGCGGTACTGCCGTCCCATGATGGTGATCTGCAGGCCTTTGGGATCGGCGCTCATGCGTCGTCTTCAGGAATCTGGTTGAGAAGATTCTCCAGGCGGCTCGTGGCGCCGCTGATTTTCTCCTCCAGCAGCCGGTTCTCGTTGAGCGCCGTGGCGAGCTGTTGCCGCAGCTGGTGGTTATCGTGGCGCAAGCGCTGGCACAACTCGATAAACTGCGCGACCTTCTGCTCGAGCGATTTGAGTTCCGCGTCCACGCCGACACTATAGAGGGAAAAATTCCGCTCAGTCAACTGTTAACGGGCGCTATTGAATGTGATTTGCCACGAGCGGCGCAAACCCTGTTGCGCGAGCGTCACGCGCCGCAGGCGGCGACACGGTCATGGTTGGCGGCCGGCGGCTCGCCGGGCGCTAACAGCTTGAAGACCCGGCAGAAAGCCGCTCGCAGCGCATCGTGGGTGAGCGCCGGAGCGCCAGTCGCGGCACGATGTTGCCTCACCCGCAGATAACGTTGTCATCATCTGCGGCCTGCATGTAAAATTCCAACGGTCGTCGCGTCTGCCGCCCGCCGGCTGCGGATGCGCGCCACCGCGCTTGAGGTGCCTGCGCGTTTCCAACGCGCAGGTTGAACGGGAAACAGGTGCGAAAGGCAGGATTGAGGAATCAGGATTCAGGATTGAGAGGACAGGCCGCGATTGCGCATAACGCGCCCGTGCCGGTTCCTCGATCCTCAGTCCTCGATCCTCAGTCCTGTGTTTCAACTCCTGTGCTGCCCCCGCAACGGTAAGCGAGCGGTCTCACCGGCCGTCGAGGCGCCAGCAAGCCACTGGGCACATGTGTCCGGGAAGGCGGCGCCGCCATATCGCAAGCCCGTATACCGGCCCGAGCGCACCGTCGGAGATGCCGCGGGGAAGCGGCAGGACCGGTGCCCAGTGCGCCGCCTCGCCCCCTCTCGCTGCACCTCCTCGTTCCGTTGATCTGACGGCACGCGGCGGGCGTGCCAGGCGAGGTCTTTATGCGTGCGTTGTGCAACACCGTGCTCCTCCTGGGTGCAGCGGGGATGGTTCATGCTGCCGAGCGTCCGGTACTCATGGCCGAGGAAGTCGTGGTCACGGCCACCCGTTTCAGCGACCGTTATGTCGATACGCCCGTCAACATGACGGTGATCAGCGCCGAAGACATCCGGCAGAGCAGCGCCAAGACCGTGGCCGACATCCTGGCCGAGCAGGCGGGCATCGCCATCCACGATTTCTTCGGCAACAACGCCGCCGCGACCACGATTGATCTGCGTGGTTTCGGCATCACGGGCGGGCAGAATACGTTGATCCTGCTCGATGGCCGCCGCGTCACCGACATCGATCTCTCGGGGGTGCAATGGTCGGCGGTGCCGCTCAACGCCGTCGAGCGCATCGAGATCGTGCGCGGGGGCGGCGCAGTGCTCTATGGAGATGGCGCCACGGCCGGCGTCATCAACATCATCACCCGCTCACCGGCGAAAGTCGGCAACGGCGTCACCGTCCAGGGCCGGCTCGGATCCTATGCCACCCGCGAGGCGCAGGCCACCGCCAACTACTTCGGGGAGCGCGCGGGATTCAACGTGAGCGCGAACAACTATGAGTCCGACGGCTACCGGGCAAACAATCGCAATCGCCAGACCAACGCCCAGGCGGATCTGCGCTGGCTTGGCGAGCGCACCGATCTCACGCTGAAGATAGGCGCCGATAACCAGGGCATCCGGTTGCCCGGCGCGCGCACCGTGCAGCCCTCGGCAGGTATCGACCAGCTTGCAACCGATCGCCGCGGCACCGGCACGCCGCTGGATTACGCGACCCGTGCGGGCAATCGCGCGACGCTCGACTGGCGGCGCGACGCGCAGTGGGGCGAGGTCCACGTCGGGGCCGGCTGGCGCAGCAAGACGCAGACCTCGTACTTCGACTTCGGCGGTTTTCCCGACTATCGGGAGGTGGATCTCGACGTATGGTCGCTTACGCCGCGCATGCGGATCGCGCACCGCGCGTTCGGCGGCGAGAGCACGCTGGTCGCGGGGTTTGACTGGTACCGCTGGGATTACGGGCTGCGCCGCTCCAACTCGCCGTCCAACATCGGGCGACCCGTCAATGCCGTCGACGCGTCGCAGGAGAATGCAGCCGTCTACGTGCATAACACGACCCGGGTGAGCCGCGCGCTGACGCTCAACGCGGGGCTGCGCGCCGAACGTCTGCGGATCGACGCGACCGATCGCTTTGACCCGACGGCGCCCGGCGGCGCGTTCGGATCAGGCGCACTCGCGGCGGGCCAGAGGGAGTCGGAGCGCGCCTATGAACTGGGCGCGCGTTACCAGTTCCTGCCTGAACTTGCGCTCATCGCCAAGGCCGGGCGCAGCTTCAGGTTTGCGAACGTCGACGAGGTTTATGAGACCTCGCCTGCGTTCGCCAACCAGTTCCAGTTCCTGCGGCCGCAGACGGCGCGTTCCAGCGAGCTCGGCATCGAGCAGCGCGCCGGCGCGACCTGGCTGCGCGCGGCGCTGTTCGAAATCGACATCCGCGACGAGATTCACCTCGACGCCTTCACCACCGGCATCGGCAACACCAATTTGCCCCGCTCGCGCCGCCGTGGCCTCGAACTGGAGGGCACCTGGTCGCCGTTGCCGGCGCTCACCCTGCGCGGTGCCTACACGTACGTCGATGCGCGCTTTCGGGAGGGGGTACTGCCCGGCGGCTTCTTCACGCAGACCAATGTCGTGATCGCGGGGAAAACGGTGCCGCTCGTGCCCCGGCACAAGCTCAATCTCGCCGCCTCATGGGCGGTCGCTGCCGGCACGCGCCTGAATGCGGCTCTCGCTTACGTCGGCGAGCAATTCATGGACAATGACGAGGGCAACACGTTGGGCGTGAAGATTCCGGCCTATACGGTGCTCGACTTGAAGCTCATCCATGGGCGCGGCCCGTGGCGTCTCGCGGCGGCGGTCAACAATGCCACCAACGAGCGCTACCACAACTATGCAGTGCGCAGCCAGTTCGTGCCCGACCGCTACAACGCCTACCCCCTGCCGGAACGCAACTTCACGCTGACACTGGAGTACGCGCTGCGCTGAGGAATCTCTGCGCCCGTGGCGCAGAGATTCCTTGAGAAATTCAGGAATCCATCATCAACCGCCAAACACAGGCGCGAGGTTCAGCGTCGGGCGGTGGCTGTGGCTCTTGGGGCGTCCGGATGAGCATTGGTTATCGTGACCGGGTCACAAGACGTTTGAGGACCCCGCTCCTGAGAGGTGTCGCGCGGCTATTCTCCGATTTCCTCCTTTATGCAAAACCGCGGCCACTGGCCGCGGTTTTGCATGTTTGCTATTGTTCGCATCGATCATGAGTGCCGGCCTTTATCTGCGCCTGCTGCGCTTCGTCGCGCCGTACCGCGGCGTGTTTGCCCTGGCGCTCGCCGG